>Ga0070741_10015173_pt1 | contig 13130 bp, 10 predicted proteins | sample Coa_R1_4_FD_66440 | JGI IMG/M metagenome (GOLD analysis project Ga0070741, IMG submission 66440) | Surface soil microbial communities from Centralia Pennsylvania, which are recovering from an underground coalmine fire - Coalmine... | ecosystem: Environmental > Terrestrial > Soil > Unclassified ...
CCAAGGTGGAGGCCGCCCTTCGCCTCGACAGCGAGCGGCGCCGACGGCGCGAGCAGGACGCTCAGGAGCGGCAGCGAACGCTGGCCCGATATCTCGAAGCCGCCCGGCGTGCGCCCGCCGACGCCGACGCCGTCGCCGCGCTCTACCGCGCGCTGGAAATTGCCGGCGAGGATGCCGGCATCCGAAAGAGCCTGGCCGAGCACCAGGCGCGCATCACGCACCAGGAGGCCGAGCGGCAAGCCGCCTGGGACGCCGAGCGGGCGCAGCGCGAAAGGCTCGACGCGATCCTCCATGGCGTCCGCCACGCACTCCGCGCCGGTGATCTCGCGGCGGCACGAGCGACCCTCGAACAGCTTGACGAGGCAGACCGCCTCCACCCCGATGCCCGTTGGCTTCTGGAGGCGACCGCCCGGCTCCCCTGACGGCTGCCGGTTTTCCGGCAGGGACAGGGCCCGTCATATCGTCAACCGGCGCTCTCCTGCCCAAAACGTGATGGCACTCGGGTTGCCCCGCACCCGTTCAGGCAGCAGTTCCCGCCTGGCGGGCGGAGGCCATCCGGCATGTTCGACCTCATCACCAGCACAGACGACCGTCCGCTGCGAGAGCGGTCGCCTGCCTCGAAGATGGTCGCCCTCGTCGGGCACATCGTCGTCGTGGCGGTGGCAGCCGCTGTGTCGCTGCACCACGCCGCGCGTGATCGGCCGCCGGTCGCACCGTCCATCATGGCGTTCGTGTCGCCCACTCCAGCAGTGCCGGCGCCCCCGCCGGCGCCGCCCCAGGCGCCTCCGCCGACGGCGCCCCGACGTGCACGGCGTCCAGCGGTGTCGTCGCAGCGGTCTCCGGCGGCCGCCGAGGAAACGACGCGCGCGGCGCGGCCCGCCGCCGCTCCCGTCGAAGCCCCCGCCGAGATCGGCCCGGAGAGCTCCGTTGCTGGGACGCCGTCGACAACCGGAATGCTGGGCGGGATCGAGGGCGGGGTGCCAGGCGGGGTGCCGGGCGGCCTGATGGGTGGCGTCCTGACCTACGAGCCGCCGCCTCCCCCGCCCCCCGCGGCTCGCGGCCCGGTTCGGGTGGGCGGACAGATTACAACGCCCGCGCTCATCAGGCGCGTCGAGCCTGTCTACCCTGAGGTGGCGTCGCTTGCGCACCTCACTGGGCTCGTCGTTCTCGAAGCGACGGTGAACGAGGAGGGGCGCGTCGTGGCCGTCCGCGTCGTGCGATCTCGGCACCCGCTGCTCGACCGGGCGGCTTCCGAAGCGCTCGCCGAATGGCGCTACTCGCCGCTTGTTCTCAACGGCACCCCCATGCCCTTCGTCGTCACCGTGACCTTTACGTTCAGCGTGAAGGACCGCTGACACCGGCTGTCCTGGACGCCGGCATCGCTGCGGCCGCCGCGCGCTGCTCGAGGCGAGCTCCTTCTCGCTGCGTGGTCAGCTCCCCTCTTTTGACGGCGGGAGATTATCATGGCCAGCGATGACACGCCCCCTCGCACGGCGCCTCGCAGGCGTGTCGCTTGGCTTCGCCGCAGTCGCTGTTGCCGCCACCTGGCCGCTCGCCCGCCATCTGGCGAGCCATCTGCCGGGCGACGCGGGCGATCCGCTGCTGAACGCGTGGACCCTTGGCTGGGTCGCCGATCGCCTTCGCCACGGCCTCGCGGGCCTGTGGACCGCGCCCAACTTCTTCCCCTATCGGAACACCCTGGCGTTCTCCGAGCACTTGATCGGCATCGCCGTGTTCGCCGCGCCGATCGCATGGGCGACTGGCAACCCGCTGGTCGCCTACAATGCGGCGTTCATCGCCTCGTTCGCCCTGGCCGGCATCGGCATGTACCTGTTGGCCTCGTCGCTGTCGGGCGGCAGCCGTGCCTCTGCGTGGGTCGCAGGCCTGGCCTTCGCGTTCGCGCCGGCGCGATGGGCGCAGATCAGCCACTTGCAGGTTCTGATGTCCGGGTGGATGCCGCTCGCGCTGTGGGCGCTCCACCTCTACCTGCGAACCGCATCGCGCCGATGGCTGGCGGCGTTCACGGCGTTCGCGCTCCTCGAAAGCCTGTCGAACTCGTACTTCGCGTACTTCCTGGCGCTGCCCGGCGGCATTGTCGCGCTCGGCGGACTCGCGGCCGCGGCCGGACGCCGGCTGCGGCTGGCAGCGGGCCTGGCGTGCGCGGCCGCCACGGTGGCGCTGGCCCTGGCGCCGATTGCGGCAATCTATTTCCAGGTGCGCCGCGACTACGGCCAGCACCGCACCGAGGAGGACGTGACGAACTTCGGCGCAGACCTCGCCGCGTATATGCGAGGCCGCGACCGCCTGCTCGATGCGGTCAATCCCTGGCTCGGCGCGGTGCCTGCGGCAAAGCCGGTCGGTCCCGAAGGCGACCTCTTTCCGGGCGTCGTGGCCGTACTTCTCGCGGCCGCCGGCGCCGCCGCGGCGCTCGGCGGCCGCGACCCTCTGTTCCGAGCGGGCCGGGTCTACCTCATCGTCCTCGCTGCCGCGGTGTGGCTGTCCATGGGCCTGCACCCGACCGCCTGGGGCGTGCCGCTCCCGATCGGCCGCCCGTATGCGCTGTTGTTCGAGCACCTGCCGGGGTTCGACGGGATTCGCGTACCAGCGCGGCTGTCGGTCGTCGCGTTGATCGCGATCGACGTCCTGGCCGCCCTCGGCGTCGTCTGGCTGCAGCGCACGCTGGCGCCCGCGCGGTTCGCGGCGACGACGGCGGGCCTCGTGGGCGTCCTCGTCCTCGAGGGGGTGGCCGTGCCCCTGCCGCTCGCGTTCGTGGCGCCACACGGGCGTCCCGCGCCCGCCGCCGATCACTGGGTGCGCGATCACGAGTCGGGCGCCGTGCTCGATCTGCCCGTCGCGGCCGCGGCCGACCTCCTCGTGCCGTTCCGGTTCCAGTATCAGTCGCTGTTCCACCGCCACCGGATCGTGGGCGGATCGAGCGGGTACGACTCGGCGCTGAACGGGTTCGTGAGCGGGCCGGCATCGCCGCTGCTGCACGCCGCGGAGTTCGCCGACGCGCTCCGGATGCTCCGCGACGTCGGCGTTCGCACCATCGTCGTGCATCCCGGCGCGTTCGCCGACGAGGTGACGGCGCGCGTGACGCTCGACGGGCTGCGGGCGGCGCGGCAGCAGCTCGTGCGCGAAACCGCCGTCGGCGGCGAACTCGTGTTTGCACTCGCGCCGGTCGGGGAACAGGAGCGCGCGACCCGTCCCGGCTCGCGGGATGTGGCAGGACGCCGCGGGATCGCGATCGAGGAGATCCCGCGCGGCGACGTCGCCGCCGATTCGCCCCTCTCACCGGAGCGCCTGGCGTACCTCTTCGACGGCAATCTCGACTCCCGCTGGCTGTCGGGCGGCCCGCAGTCCGGCAGCGAGCGCCTGGTGCTCCGCTTCGTGGACCGGACACGCGACGTCGCGCTCGTCAGAATCGAAACCAGCCCGCGAAGCATTGGCAATTACCCGCGCCATCTCGTCATCGAGGCGGTCGACGACAACGGCAAGGCCGCCGTCGTCTTCGATGGCAGCGTCCTGCCGGCGCTCGGCGCCGGGCTCGTCGAGGACCCGATCCGGGAGCCGATCGAGCTGTGGCTGCCCCGGAATCGCACCAGAACGTTGCAGCTTCGCCAGACAGCGCAAACGGCCACGTGGTTCTGGGCCATCGACGAGCTGAAGCTCTTCGAGGCTCGCTAGCGGCCAGGCGGATCGGGGCGGCGTCGGCCGTCGTGGCGCCACCGAGGCCCAGGTCCGGCGCCGGTGGCCGACTACCGAGGTCGGCTGAGGACCGGTTCGCCCACCTGGATGCCGAGGAGATAGGGGCCGACGGTCCGGTTGACGCGCAAATCGACGCGCCGGTAGCGCCGATGCGTCCGGGTGCGCGGTAGCGGCAGCGTGACGCGCCTCCATGCCGCCGGGTCTTGGCAATCGATCGCCGCGAGTGATCGGCCGTCGACGGCGATCTCGACCCGCACCGGACGCCCCTCCGGCCCCGGCAAGAGCGGCCGAAGCGGCAGGGTCATCTCGGTTGCATCGCTCGGGACGTAGAAGCTGGCCCGCGCGGCCGTCCACCGAAAGCGCGTGCCCGCGGAGTCCTGCTCCCAGTCGCGCAACCCCGAGGTCATCGATGCGATCCACGGTGGGTCGTGCAGAAACGCCATCAGCCCGATGGCGACTGCACTGCCGAGCAGCCAGGCGGCCAGCCGTCGACGCGTCAATGGAATTTCAGGAACAGGCGACGATACTGATCCCACGTCGTGTCGGCGAAGGGTATCACGTGCAGCCAGTACTGCAGCATCTGCACGATCGACAGCGTGACGGCGAGCGTCGCGACGGCGGCGACCAGACGACGGGCGCGCGGGCGCTCCGCAGCCCAGGCAAAAAACGCCGCGACGAAGATGGCAAAGAGCGCGAGCGTGTCGGTGAAGCCGCGGTGGCCGTAGCTGCCGCCGTACTGCCAGTCCCACCAGCTCGCGATGACGTAGGTGTCGAGCGCGAGCGTCAGGGCCACGCCCGACCTCCAGCGGCGCGCCCACCCGCGCGCGACGACCAGACCCGCGAGCGAGAAGAGCAGCACGGGGGACCAGAAGAACAGCCCTTTCTGCACGCTGAAGAGCACGCCGAACAGATGCGGCGAGCTCCAGGTGAAGCCGAGGTCCCCGTACGAGCTGACGAGCCAGTGGCCGGTGGCGCCATGGTACATCGCGAGCTGGGGAAACACACCCGCGACGAAGACGACCGCCCCGATGAGAACGGCCCGTCGCCGGACCCATAAGGCCGAGAGGTTGCGCCACAGATCGCGCACGCTGGCGACGTCGTAGAGCGGCACGAGCAGGAGGAACATCACGTTGGGGTGTCGGGTCAGCACGACGAGCGCCGCGACGAGGGCGAGCGCCAGGGTGACCGGCCACCGCGGCCCGGTCCACCAGGCATCGGTGAGCGCGACGAGGGCCGCGACGAGAAAGAACGAGTACGCGTGGCTGAAGCTGCTGTCGAAGACGCCGTAATGAAACAGGTTCGTGCCGAAGGTAAGCGTCGCGAGCGTCGCCAGCGCCACACCGTCGGCGAAGTGGCGCCGCAGCAGGCGCCGCACGATGGCGAGGCCCAGCAGAAAGTATACGAGGCCCGACAACCCGTCGGCATGCTGGTAGTAGAGTGAAAAGCCGTCGGGCGGGAGGTTCGACCACCGAGTGAGCAGGTGCGCCGCGACGAAGAAGGGTGCCATCAGGATCGCCTCGCCGATCGGGTGGGCGTCGACCCAGCGCCCGGTCGCCCTCCAGCGGACGATCGCGGTGAAGGCCGGAAACGTGCCGCCGCAGCACTCGCGGGCCACTGACTCGAGCGTGACGTCCTGATACAGTAGCCAGGAGGGAAGATAGACGTAGTAGCTGACGCCGTCGGATCGGATCGGCGCCTCGGCGAGATGCCCCGCGTAGATCCAGACGTAAGCGAACAGAGCCAGCATGCCGGTGAGCGCCACGAAACGGCGAAGCGCCAGCCGCACGAGCAGGCCCCCACGCGAGTCCTTCCCTGCAAGCCACGTCCTCGTCATCGCGTGATCTCGACCGCACCGGACGCCCGCGCTCGATCAGGCGACATCCGACGATGTGCGGGCCGCGGCGACGGCCCCGCGGCCGCCGATCTGCGTATCCCCCTGGGCACGATCGCAAGAGACGCCGCCGTGCCCCCACTCGGCACGCCTCCGAGAGCTGGCGCCACCGCGGTGGTCTCCGTGGCTCCGTTTCCCATCAAGGCCCTGCCCACCCGCTGACCGGCTGCTCTGCCCTGCCGCCAGAGCGTGAACCGCTCGCGAGCGGCGGGGCAACCGGACTCACGAAGGCGGATCCTATTGTTCTCGATTGGTCCGGCTCTTTGCGCGATCGATCAGCACGAGGTACTCGCCTGTCGGCAGCGGGCTGATCGCCGCCCACGGCTGTCGTTGGAAGAAGTCGCGCAGCCTGGTGTCTTCCGTCGCTCCCCGGTGCACGGCCACGATGTCGACACCGAGATCCAGCAGCAGCCGGACCGCGTCACGCTCCGGCAGGCGGTTGAGCGTGGTCATGCGGTCCATGAAGTCCCGCGGGACGCTCCCGCTGAAGCCGTTGAGAATCCGCGCCCAGTGCTCGGTCGAGTCGAGCATGTAGGTCGCCTCGGACACCGGATACGGCTCGCGGAAATAGTTGATCGGCACGTGCAGCACGACGAGCGGCTCCGAGCGTGATCGCTGATAGCTCGCAATCGCGCGATCCGGCGCGCTCACCTCGTACGCGTGCCCCGCGTGCACCGGTAGATTGACGGGAAAGACGTCGAGGAGAAACAGGGCGCATGCTGCGGCGCATCCAGCAATCTGCTGCCGCCGCGGCCATCCTGCCACGAGCGCCTGCAGACCTGCCGCCGACAGCACGAGCACCCCGAAGTAGACGACGATCGAAAACCGCGGGGTAGCGCGCAGGCCCGCGATCGCCGGGACCGCGCGGGCGAGGTAGTGAAGCGGGAGCGGCATGCCGAGCGACGGCGACACGAATCCGAGCGATAGCACGTAGCCGACCACCACGAGGGCCAAGCCCGTGGCAAGCAGCCTTCGCGCGTGGCCGGCTTCGGCCGACTTCCCGCTCCGCATGGCGGCGCGCGCGGCCCACACGAGGCCCGCTGCCGACAACAGCAGCGGCACGACGCCGATGTACAGTGTGTTCTCGCCCCAGATGGAATAGCGGTTGTCCGTGATGGCCTGTCCCACGAGCGTCGACGCCGGCGGCGTCAGATAGTCGGAGGGATGGACGGCGTCGCCAAAGCTGTTCACAAGCGCGAGCCGATCGCCAAGCGTGCTGTCGGCGAACGCCCTTCGGTACGGCAGCGCGACCGGCACGATGGCGGCGGCGCAGACTGCGCCTATGAGCGCGTAGTACTTCGCCGTACGGCGGCGGAACACGTGATCGCGACCGGCGCACAGCGCAAGTACCGCCAGAATCACCGTCATGATGACCGCGAGGTACCAGCTCACCAGCGCCTGCGCGATGAACAGGACCGAGAACCGCAGCGACGAACCGAGGCCCGGCCTGCGCCAGAAGCGAAGAAGCGCGGCCGCGGCGCCCGGGATCCCCTGAAACGACAGCATCTGCAGATGCCCGATGTGATGGACGCGGAAGAACAGGAATCCCCAGAAGATGCCGCCCCAGAACGCCGCGACCTCCGAGCGCATCCACTCGCGCACGAACCACGCCGCCCACACGCACGACAGGTAGTACGCGAGCACGATCAGCAGGTTGTGGCCCACCCACGGGTTCTTCGTCACGAGCCGGATCGGCGCGTTGACGGCCGCGAGCGTCACCATCGCATCGCTGAGGACGATGGAGTGTCGGTAGGGAAAGAAGGCGTTGCCGGCAAAGAGGTGCCACGGATCATGGAGGAGCGCCCGCGATACCCACTGCAGCGTCCAACACATCAGGGCAGGATCGCCTTCGGTTATCGCGAAGCTCGTCGGGTGCGCGAGCGAAAAGAACCGGCTGGCGAACAGCAGCGACAGCGCGAGATAGATCCCGTGCACCAGGACGTGCCGTCTCATCGCTTCCACTCTGTCGAATAGTAGTCCAACGTGCCTCGACACCTGGAGCGGACGCCGAAGCCCGAGACGGGCCGGCCAGGGGGCGCGCGGTCATTCAAGGCACGGAACAAGCGGCATCGCCGAGCATGACGGTCAGCGCAGGCGACGCGATGTCGATGACACCGCGAAGACGGCAATTTCCAGAAGGCAACCGCTTGTCGCCGCCGTTCAGAATCCGGCGGTCCATTGCCGGGTGATCATGTCGCCGGCGTTCGACGTCGCAATGCAAGGCAGGAGCCGATCTCGTCGGGCGCCTCGCTCAGCCGCCAGCGAGACGGCGCACGAGGCTGCGAAGATGCCCCGCGCCGAGCAAATCCCAGACAAGGAGCCCAGCGACGTAGGCCAGAACGACGATTGCGAGCGGAACGAGTACCCACAGATGACGCGCGCCGGATCGCCAGTACTGAAGCGGGCGCACCCTCACTGCCAAATCGGGTTCATCCTCTCGCCGAAGCGAGCCCCGCAGAAAGGTCGAGGCGAGTAGCGTACTCGCGTTCGGTTGCGATGTCACGGCGAGATCGCCACTCCCCCTCACGTGTGACGCGCGGCCACGACTACGAGCGCCTCGTGAAATGGTGCGGGTTCGAGTGTCATGAGAGAGCCAGGGCAGGTGATACTCCTGCGAAGTCCGGTCTGTCCTGCGGTCGTAGATGCTCTGCATCTTCCTGCTTCCCGCGGCCGCCGTCCGCTGACCTGCGCGCCGACGGCGGCCCGCGGATCCCGCGCAGGGCGCGCGGTGAGGCGTGCCGGCTCCCGGGCCGCCGGCCGCCCGCGCCTACTCGTCGGGCGAGCGGAAGCGGACCGTGTGTCCGTCCGCGTAGGTGATCGCAATGAGCAGCCCGATCGGGCTCTTGCCGTCAGCCGCAGGCACGTAGGTGACCGTGATCTCATCGCCCGGATGGAGCGCGTTCGGTCCATCCCGGCCGATGCCGAGCCTGGCGAGCGCGGTCAGGCTGCCGCCGGTGATGGCCCATTCGGTCGTCGATCCATCGGGGTTCTTGACGTCGAGCTTCAGCGACGAGTGCGGATTGACGAGCCGGAACGCCTTGAACGCGCCGGTGATCTTCGCTTCCTTTCCCAGCGCATACGCTCCCGCCAGCGAATGATGCCCCTCTACGGACGCACCGGCCGCCAGGCACCCGCACAAGACGAACCCAAGCGCCCACCTGCTCATCGCGCACCTCCTCGTTCCGAACGCCGCCTACATCCGGGGGGTGGAACCGCCCGAAGCGTTCGCGTCTTCGGGCGCCGCGGAAGCGGCCCTGGCGGGCCCGCTCCCGCGGCACTGGGCACTCTGCTCTCGGTCGACGCGCGCTTTCCGGGATCAGTGCCGAATCTGCGTCGCGACCGCCTCCGTCTCGTAGACCTCGCAGTTGCCGCGTTCGCGGATGAGGCCTGCGTCGGGATTCGGGTTGCGCCGCAGGATTCGCGTCGGCAGCACGTACGGCTCGACGAGCACCTCCGGGTCTTCGACGGTGACGTCGTACAGGATCACGTCCCCCTGGCGCGTAAACTTCTCGATGACGTGCATCCGGTCGGAGTGGAAGAAGCCTCCGCGACCGAGCCATGTCTGGTCGGTGAAGGCGATGGCGTCGAGCACGAGGGTGTCGCCCTCCCACCGGCCCACCGTGTCGCCGAGGTACGTGATGTCGAACTGGGCGTTCTTGCCGTGGGGGCGGCCATCGGTCGGAATGATCCGGTATTCGCCGTATCCGCCGCCTGCATCGCCGCCGTAGTAGATGAAGGTGACGTCCCGATCCGACTGGTAGATGCGCCGGGGCGGGCCCTGCCGCGGCACCCCCAGGGGCTGGCACGTCATCACAGGGTCGTACTTGTTCGTCCACATGTCGAGCTGCTGCACCTTGTCCCAGTACTCCGGCTTGTACACCGGCCGATTCAGGCTGCCGAAGCGCGAGGGCGAGTACAGCTCGAAATCGAACGTCTGATTGAGCTGCCGGTTGCAGCCGGGCGCCTGCGTCGGCCCGCACCGGCGCCCGCCGCCCGTCATGTAGTTCCCGATCCAGTCTGTATGCTGCCAGTTGCCCGTCAGGTCGGGATGCCTGCCCAGACGCGGCGTGGGCACCGACTTGTCGATTGGAGGCTCCATCCGGGCGATGACGCCGCGCGGGATCTCGCCGGCCGGCTTGATCGCCGCCTTGACGCTGGCGGGCACGGGCGCCACCACGTAGACGTTCCCCGTCTCGGTCATCTCCGTCGTCAGATCGCGGGCGACGACGCCGTTCCGGCGCTCGACGATCCGGCCAGCGTAGAGGACCTCGATCTTGTTCAGCGGGTTGTTCCAGTCCCGATAGTCGCTGTAGGTGAACTCGGTCGTCGTCGATCCGTGCCTGACGACGACGCGCTCGGCCATGAACTTCGCATCGAGGGTGGCCGTTGCCGTCGCGCCCGGGACGCCGGGGATCGGGAAGGTCACGACCGGCTTGCCGGCCTCCCATGACACCGAAGTGTTGCGCATCTTCGTGAGGCCGTTCTCGAAGAGGGTGCCGGGGTTTGCCCCCAGCAAGAAGGTCTCGGTCGTCCCAGCCACGGCGGCTTTCGGCGCCCCCTGAGGGCTCGCCCAGAGGCGAATGAGCCGCTCCTCGACGGCCCCCGGCATGGGCGTGACCTTCCCTTTCGTCGGCCCGATCTCCGCGCCGGGCACGTCCTCGTCCCAGGCGTAGAGCCCGCTCACGACCTCGATGTTCGAGTACGTCTGCCCGCCCGGCCGTGTGCAGGCGTACTGAACACGCTGGCTGAACGTCTGATAGTTCGTGCTCGCGCGGTATCTCGTGAGCGTGCACGGCTGCCCGTCCACCTGGATCGTGCCCTTGCCCTGATATTCGAGCGAGGCCACCATGTCGCGCTCGTCGTGGCCCTTGAGCATCCCCGTGCTCCACATCCACCGGAACAGCACGGCTTTGAGGTCCTTGGCATCGGGCGCGGGAGTGTAGGGTTCCTCGATCGGGGCGCCGGGCGGAGCCTGGGCGGCAGCCGTCAGCGCGCCGCCCGAGGCGAGCACGATGCCGATCGCGAACCTAGCTGACCAGGACGTGCGTCGACGACACTGCATGGTGGTCCTCCCCTTCGCTGAACGCGCGGCGCATGCCCTGCCCGGCCTTCCGCGAACGCGCCCGATGCCGGGCCTCGCACGACCACTCCGCTCGTCGGGGCGCTTGGCCGCCGCTGCGCGTCGGGAGCTCAGTGTGGCTGGTCCAGGACGACGGCCGCCCTGGAGCTTTCGGGACTAGGCTCCGCCGCGACGAGCTCGCGAGCCGCCATGCCGGGCGCGTCAGCCAGGCGCAGGCCGCTCCGGCCGGGCGCTGCGGCAACGAGCATGCCCTTCCGGCCAGCCGCGGTCAAGGCCCAATCGCTTGCACCTGAGGGCGACGTGCCGCCTCGATGTCAACGCCGGTTGAAAACTGACAGTTCCGCCGACCGGTGGCCTGGGCCTCTTCCAGGGAGGCGATGAGGTCCGCCACCGCACGCGGCGGCCGCTTTGCGCGGAGGCAATGGCGAGACTGACCGCCAAGTGTGTCTTGCCGACGCCCCTTGCGACACGGCCGCCAGGAGGTTCCGCATGAAGGGGACCCGGCCGCGCTGCCCCGTCGCGCCGTTCAGCACCGTGGCGATGGCCGCCTTCAGCCCCTCGTGGGCATCGGCGATCACCAGCTTCACGCCCCGCAGGCCCCGCTTCACCAGACGGCGCAGAAAGGCCGTCCAGAAGGCGCGGTCTGCCGACGGTCCGATGTCGACGCCCAGCACCGGGCGCTCCCCCTCGGGGGTCACGCCGACGGCCACCCCCGTCACCTGGCTCGTCACCCGGCCGTCGACCCGCACCTTGTGGTCCGTCGCATCGACCCACACGTCCGGATGCTCGCCGGTGAGCGGCCGGGTCCGCAACGCCTCCACCAGCGGGTCGTGCTCGCTGCAGATGCGCGAGACCTCCGACTTCGACACGCCATCCAGTCCGAGCGCCTTCATCAGCTCGTCGACTTTCCGCGTCGAGACGCCGGGCACGTACGCTTCCTGGACCACCGCCAGAAGCGCATGCGCCGCCCGGCGGCGCGGCGGCAGCAGCATGGGGAAGTACGTCCCAGGCCGCACCTTCGGGATCTGCCGCTCGATCGTGCCGACGCGCGTATCCCACGTCCGCGTCCAATAGCCATTGCGGAACGCCGTCCGGCTGTCGCTGCGCTCGTGGCGCTCGGCGCCGATCGGCCCGGCGACCTCCGTCTCGATGAGCGCTTGCGAGAGCCCGCGGATGCCCTTCCGCAGCACGTCGCCGTCTTGTTCCTCGAAAAGCTGGCCTAGGCCTGCAGACAGATCCATCCTCGCCTTCGCCATCGCGTCAACACCTCCGTGTCGTCCTTCTCCCGCCAGAGAGAACTCACGGAAAGATGCGCGATGGCGGCTTCTGCTGTCTACGCCGCCGCGCTTATCGAATTTCCACCACGTCCGGGGACTCTAACCGCGCCGCCGCTGATGCTGAGCGTCAGCCCGCTTCCTCAAGCGGTGGCAGCCAACTAAGATTAGGATGGCCGGGCACCGCTGGATGACTTCTCGCGCGGGTGCGGGCCAACCACCTCGACGCCGTAACGCCGGAGCGCGTTCACCGCGTCCTCGACGGTCTTCGGCGCGAGCTCGAACATGCGCTCGAAGCCACCGGGTGCGTTGAGCAAAATGAGGCGCGCGGTTGCCGAGTCGACGGTAAACGTGTGGGGAATGCCTTTCGGCAGCGATACGAACGCACCGGGTCCACCGGAGAACGTCTTGTCGCCGATGTGGAACGTCGCACGGCCGTCGAGCACGTAAAACCATTCGCTCTCGCGGCTGTGCACGTGAAGTGGCGGTTCGTCGCCCGGGCTGATCGAGATCTCGACGACGCCGATCTGCGGCGTCGAGGCTTTGAGCGTCATGGCTGCGTTGAACCAGGACATGGGCGTCCCCTCGCCCTGGTTCAACAGATACGGAGCATCCGCCGCGAGTGTCGTAGCCATATCGTCCTCCCGCGAAGTAGTAAGGAAAGCGGACTATGTAAATAGTAAGGTATACTGACGAATGCGGTCAAGTGCGATACGAGGCGGGAGCGACACGGGGCCGTGGATTGGCGGGCTGCTGCGGCATGCCTGGCAGCGGGTCCGCGAGCGAATCTACGAAGGCGTCCGCAACGCGGGCTACACGGATCTCAGCCGCGCGCACGTCGGGATGTTTCGCTACGAATCGCTCGATGGCCAGCGGCCCACGCAAATAGCCGAGCAGCTGAACGTCACCAAGCAGTCGGTCAACGACCTCCTCCGCGACCTCGAGCGGCTCGGCTACATCGAACTGCAGCACGATCCGCAGGACAATCGGGGCCGGCTCGTTCGTTTGACGTCGAAAGGACGCAGACTCGATGCCTGGGTCCGGCAGGAAGCCCGGGCCGTGGAACGCGAGTTTGCCGAGACGCTCGGCGCCAAGCGGTTCAACGTGCTTCGGGAAGCCCTCGTCACGTTGAGTGCGCAGAACGACGGAAAGAACAAGAACCGGAGCCACACGCGTC
>Ga0070741_10015174_pt1 | contig 13129 bp, 10 predicted proteins | sample Coa_R1_4_FD_66440 | JGI IMG/M metagenome (GOLD analysis project Ga0070741, IMG submission 66440) | Surface soil microbial communities from Centralia Pennsylvania, which are recovering from an underground coalmine fire - Coalmine... | ecosystem: Environmental > Terrestrial > Soil > Unclassified ...
GCGGGCGCTTGTCGATCAGCGGCAGGACCTCGGTCAACGACGCGGCGGCGAAGACGCGCAGCCGCGCCGTCTGCGCCGGCGGGGAGGCCGGAACGAGCAACGCCGCGAGGACGGCGACCGGAAGGAGGCGTCGCATCGGCGGGCGACGCTAGCAGCAGCGACGCGCCCCAATCCAGGACTGCCTATGCAGTGCACAGGACGCGCGGGACAGACCCCGCCCCGGGGTCTGTCCCTGCAATTGAACCGACCGTCAGGCGGTTCGGGTGAACAGCCCGATCAGGAAGACGATGCCCGCGACGATCAGCACGAAGAACAAGAACTTCGAGATCGCGATGCCGCCGATCACCCCGAAGAGGAGCAGGAGCAACGCGATCACCATCAGCAAGCCGAGCATTTCGAACCCCCTTCGATCTCCTGTGTGCAACTACAACGGGCAGCGGGCATCCCTCGATACGGGGACGCGCGACCGTCAGCGGGTTCGGACGAACTCCTCGTGGATGCGGCGCAGCTTCGGCTCGACCCTGTGGAACGCCTCGACGACGTCGGGGTCGAACTGGCGGCCAGCCTGAACCGTGACCTCCTCGACCGCGGTCTCCCAGGGATAGGCGGCGCGGTACGGGCGGTCGCTCGTCATCGCGTCGAGCGAGTCGGCGACCGCGAAGACCCGCCCGCCGATCGGGATGTTGCGGCCGTGGAGCAGATCGGGGTAGCCGCTCCCGTCCCAGCGCTCGTGGTGGCTGCGGATCACGCCGATGCCCTCGCCCTGGAGCAGCGGCACCTCGGAGAGCAGCTGGGAGCCGAGCACGGTGTGGGTGCGCATCAGGCGGCGCTCTTCCTTCGTCAGGGGGGCCGGCTTCTGGAGGATCCAGTCCGGGATCCCGATCTTGCCGACGTCGTGGAGCAGGAACCCGTACTCGAGGCTCGGGTCGTCGAGCAGCGACGGCTCGAGCGCGCGCGTCAGCTCGGTCGCGTACCGCACGACGCGCTTCGAGTGCGCTCCCGTCCCGAAGTCCTTCACCTCGAGCGCCTGCGCGAAGGCGCCGATCGTCTCCTCGTACGCCTTCTTCAGCAGGTGCCGCTGCCCGCGCTCGAGCTCGAGCAGGCGGCGGAGGTCGTTCGCGTACAGGAGCAGCTGCTCCTCGGGCCGCTCGTCGCCCATCAGGGTGAACGGGCCCTCGAACAGCCCGCCGGCGAGCTGCTCGACGAGGCCGAGCAGGTCGAGCGGGCTGAACGGCTTCCGCAGGAACGCGTCGGCGCCGGCGCGCTTCGCCTCCTCCTCGTTCGAGCCGCTGCCCGAGAGGACGATCACCGGGATCGCGCGCGTCTTCGCCTCGGACTTCAGCGAGCGGCAGAAGGACAGGCCGTCGACGACCGGCATCGCCACGTCGAGGACGATCACGTCCGGGCGGTTCGCGTCGACGCGGCCACGGGCCTCCTCGACGCTGCGCGCCTCCTCGACCTCGATGTCGATGATCTCGAAGGTGGTCCGCAGGAGCATCAGCAGGCCGGGGTCGTCGTCGACGAGCAGGATCCGCACCGGCCGGGTTCCGGGCACGACCGGGGCGAGGGCGGGGGGCCCGGCGCTGGCCGCAGCCTGGGGCCGCGGCGGGACGAGCGGGCTCGAGGCGGTCACGCGGTCGCCGCCGGCGCGCTTGGCCGCGTAGAGCGCGGCGTCCGCGCGGGCGAGCAGGTCCTCCTTCTGCTGTGCTCCAGCCGAATGGGCGACACCGCCGGAGAGGGTTGGCAGGCTTCGACCCCGGCGTTGGAGCTTCGCGGCTCGGAGGATACGCTCGCCCGCGCGCACGCCCGCTTCCGTGTCGCCGGCGATGACGACGGCGAACTCGTCGCCGCCGATCCTGAAAACGTGCTCGTTTGCCCTCACAGTGCGCAGGAAGACGCGCGCGAGCATGGCCAGCACCTCGTCGCCTTCGGCGTGGCCACCCGTGTCGTTCACGTGCTTGAACCGGTCGACGTCGAGGAGCAGCACTCCGACCGGCGCGTCTGGGCCGGCGCCGGCGAGCGTCTCGTCCAGGTGCTCGTCGAACGCCCGCCGGTTCAGGAGCCCGGTGAGCGCGTCGCGCCGCGCCTCGGCGTAGGTCAGCGCGAGGCGGCGCTCCTGGGCGAGCGACGCCGCGGCGAGGTCGGCGACCGTCGCGACCAGCTGGGCGTCGAGCTCGAGCTGGACGTTCGCAGGCATCGCGACGAGGAGCGCGCCGAGCCGCGTCCCGTCGGCGACCAGCGGCACGGCGAGCGACTCCCCGCAGGGGACGCCGAGCCGGTAGAGCTCGGCGAGCTCGTGCGCGTCGGCCCTTGCCGCGGCGCCTTGCTCGAACGCGCGCAGGACGACGCCGGGCGCGCTCGCGAGGCGGTCTGCCGTCGGGGCGCCCGAGACCCCGGCGAGGGAAAGGCCGGCCTCGGACGAGGTCAGGTAGGCGGCCGTGCAGAGCGCTCCGGTGAGCTCGATCAGCTCGCGCGCGATCAGCTGCCCGATCCCGCCGGGGAGGGCGCGGCCGAGCGCGTAGGCGAGCCGGGAGAGCGGCTCGCCGGCCCCGACGATCGCGCGCTCGAGCTCCCACAACGGCGCGCCCTTGACGCAGTACGCGCTGGCGCCGGCGTCGAGCATGCGCTCGACGTCCTCGAGGTCGTCCGAGCCGGCGAGGGCGACGATCCGCGTCGTCGGGAGGAGCTCGCGCAGGCGCCTCGTCGCCTCGAGCCCGTCGACGACGGGCATCGCGACGTCCATCAGCACGACGTCCGGCTGGGCGTCGAGGGCGAGGGCGATCGCCTCGCCGCCGTCCGCGGCCTCGCCGACGATCTCGAGCTCCCGCTCGTCGGCGAGCATCGTCCTCAGCATCCTCCGCGCCTCCGCGGAGTCGTCGCAGATCAACAGCCGAAGCAAGCGTCTCCTCCCGTGCCGCCCTTACGCGATCGCCATCGGCGGGCCCTCGGAGGCGCTTGAACGGCAGCCTACGGGAGGTTGGCGGAGGTTCGGCTGCCTGAAATCTGTCGAGCCTGCTGCGAGACGCCCGAAAAAATCACTCGGTCGAGGTACTCCGGCTCCGCCGGCGCGCGGGCTCGCGGAACCCGGCGTACGATGTCGCCGCATGGCGGGGAGGCTCGCGGTCTGTCTGGCACTGGTCGCCTGGTCGCTGCTCGCCGGGGGCGGTGCCGCGTCCGCTGCCGCCCAGGTCACGACCACGGTGGTCGTCCAGGTAGTCGGCGGCGGCAACGTCCAGGGCGGAAACCAGATCGACTGCGGCGCGGGGACGACCGCCTGCTACGCGAGCTTCGTCGGGGGCGGGTCGATCGAGCTGAACGCCCGCGACGTAGGCGTCTGGACGATCGACAGCTGGAGCGGCTGCGACAGCACGTCCTCCGACGACCGGACCTGCTCGGTCGACCTCGACGGCAGCGACACGGAAGTCACGGCGACGTTCGTCACGCCGGCGAACCCCGGCGACAGCACGCTGACCGTGAGCAACACGAGCGACTCGAGCAGCGCCGGCGGGAACGTCAGCGGCGCGGGCTTCGACTGCGACACCGGGGATCCGACGACCAGCTCGAGCTGCTCGCAGACGTTCTTTCTCGGCTCGACGATCACCCTCGTCGAGGATCCGGCCGACGGCTACGAGTTCAGAGGCTGGGGAGGACCGTGCTCGGGGACCGGCGCCACGTGCACCGTCCAGCTGAACGCTCCCTCGGTCACCGTGAGCTCCGCGTTCGGCAGGGCGGCCTCGTCCTACACCCTGACCGTGACGGTCACCGGCAACGGCACCGTCACCGGCGCCGGCGGCGCGATCAGCTGCACCTCCGCCGGCGGATCGGGCTGCACCGCGACCCTCGACGCGAGCTCGAGCGTGACCCTGACGGCGACGCCGGGGGCCGGCGCGGGCTTCGCCGGCTGGGGCGGCGCCTGCACGGGCGCGAGCACGAGCTGTACCTTCACGATCACCGGCAACACCGCCGTCTCGGCGACCTTCGGCGGCGCGGGCGGCGGGGGCGGCGGCAGCATCACCTACCCGCTGACGGTCTCCGTCACGGGCACCGGCCGGGTCACCGGCGCCGGCGTCGACTGCGGCGACGGACACACGGCCTGCAGCGTCAGCCTGGCGAGCGGCACGGCGGCGACGCTGACCGCCGCGGCCACAGGCGACGCCGACTTCGCGGGCTGGGGCGGCGCCTGCAGCGGCACGAGCGCGACCTGCACGGTCACGATGACGGCGGCGCGCTCGGTCACGGCCACCTTCGCGGCCGGGGGTGCGCCGGGCTCCGCCGCCGTCGAGCTGACGCTCCGCGTCCAGGGAAGGGGCACCGTCTCGGCGAGCGGGGGCACCTGCGCCAGCAGCGGCACTCCGACGACCTGCAGGCAGTCGTACGACAGCGGCGCCGAGGTGACGCTGAGCGCGACCGCCCAGCCCGGCGCCGCGTTCACGGGCTGGAGCGGCGCCTGCCGCGGCGGGTCGCCGACCTGCACGATCACCCTCGACCGGGCAGCGACCGTCACGGCGACCTTCACGGGCGCCCGCGGGCCGGCGGCGGCGGGCTCCGTCCTGCGCTCGCGCGGGCGGCCGATCGTCGATCGCACCGCCTCGGGCTTCCGGGTCACGCTCCGCTTCACGACCACCCGGCCTGGCACCGCGCGCGTGCGCGCGCTGCGCGCGGGGCGCCTCCAGACCGCGCTCGCGTTCACGATCGCCCCCGGCTCCGCCCGGGTCGGGCCGTTCCCGCTCGCGAAGCCGGGCTTCTACGCGTTCGAGCTCGACCTCGCCGGCGGGGCGCTGCGCTGGACGGCCTGCCTGGGCCGCTGCGGCGCCGCCGCGCACGCGCGCCCGTTCGCGCTGACGCGCGGCCCGGCACGGGTGCTCGACGCCGGAGCGCTCTGGTCGGTGAGCGTGCGCTTCCACGCGACTCTTCCCTCCGGAGCGCTGATCCGGATCTACCGGGGCGGGCGGCTCGTGCGCGCGACCCGCTTCCCGCTCGGCGCCGGCGAGGTCTCCGCGGGGCCGTTCCTGCTCTCGCCCGGCACCTATCGGCTGCGCCTGACGGCGACCGACGCGTACGGGCGAACGCGGACGCTCGGCTGGTACGCGTTTCTCAGTTGAACGGGGTGCGAACCCGAGTTTTTCCCAGTAGGCTGCTCGACTCAATGCGGAGAGCGGCAGGTTGGGCGGCGCTGGCGCTGACGCTGGCGTTCGTGTTCGGGGTCGGGAGTGCCGGCGGTCGCACGCTGGCGGTGCCGTCGACGGTGACGGTGCAGGTGATCGGCAGCGGCAAGGTGAAGAGCTCGCCCGACTCGGAGATCAACTGCGGGAACGGCAAGACCGCCTGCTATGCGGCGTTTTCGAGCGATCCGATCACGCTGACCGCGATCGACCAGGACGGCTGGACGTGCGACCACTGGGGGGGCGACTGTAGTACCGCCCTCACGTCGACGACATGCACGTTGACCGTGGACGCAACCGAGCACGTCTACGACGCGGTCGCCTACTTCAACGGCCCCGCGACCGGGACGAGCACGCTCGCCGTCAACTACACCGGCCAGGGGACGGTGAGCGGCGGGAACATCGACTGCGGGACGACGGGGTCCCCGCCCGCCTCGACGACGGACTGCAGCTGGAGCGTCCTCACCGGCTCGACGCTCGCGATGCGCGCGACGCCCGATGCGGGCTACGTCTTCGCGGGCTGGGCGAACACCTGCAACCGGAGCGACGCCGAGTGCACGATCGTGATGGACGCGAACAGGAGCCTGAGCGCGGACTTCGTCCAGGCGCCGACCACGGAGACCCTCACCGTCACGGTCGCCGGCAACGGCCGCGTCCGCGGCGCCGGGGTCGACTGCCAGGGGCCGGCGACCTGCGTCGTCGAGGAGCCGCAGGACGCGACGGTGACGCTGAGGGCGGACGCCGACTCGGGCTACGTGTTCACCGGCTGGTCCGGCTCGTCGTGTACCGGCGCCGGGGAGACCTGCACGGTGACGATGGACGTCGCCCGCACCGTCGTCGCCACGTTCACGCTCGCGGTGCCGCTGAAGGTGACGGTGACCGGCAACGGGAACGTCAGCGGCGGCACGGGCGCGATCAACTGCGGCCTGGGCGGCGAGATCTGCTCGGCGAAGTTCGCCCAGAACGCGACCGTCACGCTCGTCGCCACCCCGGCGACCGGGGCCGTCTTCGGCGGCTGGACGGGCGCCTGCGGCGGAACGGCGACGACCTGCACCGTGCTGATGACGCAGGCGAGAGAGGTCACCGCCACGTTCACGGGCGGCACGACCGGGACCGGCTTCACGCTCTCCGTGTCCGTCTCCGGCAGCGGGAGCGTCACCGGCGGCGGGATCAGCTGCGGCAACGGGGCGACGCTGTGCAGCGTCAACCAGACTGCGAACGCGTCCGTCGTGCTGACGGCGACACCGGCCGCCGGCGCCACCTTCCTCGGCTGGGGCGGCTCCTGCGTCGGCACGGGGACGACCTGCACCGTCGTGATGACCGCCGCGCGCTCGGTGACGGCGACGTTCTCGGGCGGAGGAGGGGGCGGCGGTGCGACCGTGCAGCTCACCGTCTCCGTGACCGGCAGCGGCACGGTCACGGGGGGCGGGATCAACTGCGGGAACGGCAGCTCGACCTGCAGCGCACGGCTGAGCTCCGGCTCGACCGTGACTCTGGTCGCGACGCCGACCGGCGGCGCGACGTTCCGCGGGTGGGGCGGCTCGTGTAACGGCGCCTCGTCGACCTGCACCTTCACGCTGACGGGCTCGAGCTCGGTGACGGCCACGTTCACGGCCGCGCCGCCCGGCACGCTGACGATTACCGTCAACGGCAGGGGCACGATCTCGACGCGCGCCGGCAGGTGCGTCGGCGCCGGCGCGGCGAAGACGTGCGTCCAGCACCTGACGGGGAAGACGGCGACGCTGACTGCGACCCCGGCGGCCGGTCAGGCCTTCGCCGGCTGGGGCGGCGCGTGCGCGAGCGCGGCGAAGAGGCGGACGTGCACGCTCACGCTCGCGGCCGCGCGTGCCCTGACCGCGACCTTCACCGCCGCGACGGGCGGCGGCGGTGGAGGGGGAGGCGGCGGCGCCGTGGCCGTCCTGAGCTCGCGGGGGTCGCCCCTCGTCCGCCACACCGCGGCCGGCTACCGCGTCACCCTCCGGTTCCGCACGACCCAGCCCGGCCTCGCGCGGGTGCGCGGCCTTCGCGCCGGGCGGGTCGCCGTGTCGCTCTCGCTGCGCATCGCGGCCGGCCCCGCGACGATCGGGCCGTTCGCGGTCGGGAAGGCCGGGCTCTACACGTTCGAGGTGCGCCTCGGCGGCCGCGCGCTCCGCTGGCGGGCGTGCCTCGGCCGCTGCGGCCGGCTCGCGCCCGGACCGAAGTTCGTGCTCGCGCGGGGACGGCCGACCGTCACGCGCTCGGGCGACGTGTGGTCGGTGACCCTGCACCTGCGGGCGAACCTGATCTCGGCGGCGCGGGTGCAGGCGTTCCGGCGGACGCGCAAGCTCGTCGACCAGCGCTTCCTCGCACGCGCAGGTGACATCGCCGTCGGGCCGTTCCTGCTCGGCTCGGGGAGCTACACGCTCCGGCTGACCGCCACCGACGCGTACGGCCGCACGCGCACGCTGACCTGGATCGTCTCGCTGGCGAGGTAGGCCGCGGGGACGGGCCGAGCGCCTGTCCCCGCTCTCGACCTACGAACGCTTCCGCGCGGTCGCGCGGCCGCCCTTGCGGCCGGCGGCCTTCTTCTGCGCGGTCGTCCCGCCCTGTGACGAGCTGCTGCGAGAGGAGCTCGAGCCCGACTTCTTGCCGCCGCGGCTCGAGGCGCCGGGGGAGTTGGCGATCTTCGCCGCCCGCTCCTTCGACATCCCCTTCTCCTTCAGCTTCTCGTACTGCTTCTCGTTCTTGACGCTCGCCCGCTTCCCGGGCATCTTCGGCCCCTTTCGTGCGCAGTTCGCTCGGCCGGGCAGGGCACGGCCGGCTGTTCGTTCACTTCGAGATCTCCTCGACCGCGTGCCCGACCGCCTGCTCGTCGCCTTCGCGGGCGGCGTCGGCCTGCGCGAGCACCCCGACCAGGCGACCCTGCTCGACGACCGGCAGCCTGCGCACCTGGTGCTTCGCCATCAGCTGCAGCGCCTCGGCGAGGTCGCGGTCGGGCTCGATCGTGACGATGTCGGTCGACGCGATCTCGCGCACCGGCGTCGACTGTGGATCCTTGCCCTCGGCGACGACGCGGATCGCGATGTCGCGATCGGTGACCGCGCCGAGCAGCTGCCCGTTGTCCATCACCGGGATCATCCCGGCGTCGGCGTCCTTCATCAGCTTGGCCGCCTCTGCGGCCGGCCGGTCGGCCTGGATCGTCTCGGGCCCCGGCGTCATCACCTCACGAATGCTCTTTCCCATCGATCCCCCTTTCGCCGGAGTCGGTTCCCTGGAGCAGCGGGCGGCAAACTGGCGGCGTGCACCTGTCCGCGGTCGCTCCGGAGCTCGCCGCCGAGCTCGAGGACGGTCTGCGCGCGGCGGGTCGCCCGGAGCTGGCCGACCAGGTGCGCGCGCTCGAGATCCGCGAGCTCTGCCGGTGCGAGGTCGAGGGCTGCGCGAGCTTCTACACGGCGCTGCCGGTGAAGCGCTGGTTCCGCCGCGGCAAGCAGGTGCCGGTCGGGGAGCTCGTGGTCGACACGATCGACGGGCAGATCGTCTACGTCGAGGTGCTCGGCCGCCCGGAGTTGCGGAACGCGCTCCGCAGGTAGCGCCAGGGGAGGAGCGCGGTGGGGGACGGCGAACGCTCAGGGGCGGCCTCCTCCGGCCGATAGGGTCCTTCGTGCCTCGTCTCCGGCGACACCACTTCCTCAAGGCAGTCGCGCTCGCCGGAGTCGCCGTCCTCGGCGTGGCCGTGTCCGTCGCGGCGGCGGACACGCCCCCTGCGACTACCGGTGCCCAGGGAACGACCGTGCCGGCCCCGACCTCGACCCTCGGGTCGACGACGAGCGAGGAGACGACCTCGACGACCGGGACGACGACGGCGACGACCACGACGGCATCGACGACCACGACGTCGACGTCGACGACCACGACCACCTCGACCACGACGGCGACGACGACTGTCCCGGCCACTTCGACGACCTCCTCCGGGCGCGTCCGCGTAGCAGCGCCCGGGGTGCTGAGCGAGTCGACGTCGGCCTCGCCCGTCTTCTCCGTCACGCTGAACGGGACGGATCAGACCGGGACGTACACGCTGCCGATCACGGTCACCGACACCCGCGGGAGCGGCGCCGGCTGGAAGCTGACGATCACCTCGACCCAGCTCTCGACCGGCACCGGGCGCACGCTCTCGACCACCGCCTCGCGGATCACGAGCGTGAGCTCCGTGTGCGCGACCGGGCCATGCGTGAGCCCGACGAACTCGGTCACCTACCCGCTGACGATTCCCGCCGGCGCCTCCCCGCCGGCGGCGGTCAAGTTCTACAACGCCGCCCTCAACACCGGGACGGGCACCTTCACGACCACGCCCACCGTCCAGGTCTCGGTGCCCGCGAACACGCTGAACGGCAGCTACACGAGCACGATCACGCTCGCGATCGCGAGCGGTCCGTAGGGTAGGCGTTCGTCGGCGGGGCAGGAACCCGGTGCCAGGCCTGGAAACAGTCCGGTAAAGTCGTGCGGCTCTCCATCCGATATCGCGTAGGTCAATCACTCGAAGGAGGACCTTTGAACCTGCGCAAACGGATCGGAGTCACGCTGCCGCTGGCGCTCGCAGCCGTGGCCGCCTCGCTCGTGGTCGCGAGCTCGGCCTCGGCCGACAACTCGCTCGTGACCGCGAACATCGCCGCGGGCAGCCTGACCGAGGTGACGAGCGCCGCGCCGAGCTTCTCGGTCACGCTCGACGGCACCGACAAGACGGGCTCCTACACGCTGCCGATCACGGTCACGGACGCTCGCGGGAGCGGCGCCGGCTGGAACCTGACGATCACCTCGACGCAGTTCTCGACTGGAGTCTCCGGCAACACGCTCGCCAGCGACGCCGCCTCGATCGCGAGCGTCGCCTCGACCTGCGTCGCCGGCAGCACGTGCACGAACCCGACGAACTCGGTCACCTACCCGCTGACGATCCCGGCCGGCGCCTCTCCGCCGCCGGCGGTGAAGTTCTTCAACGCCGCCGTGAACACCGGGCGCGGCAAGTTCACGGGCACGCCGTCAGTGCAGGTGGCGGTGCCCGCGAACACGTTCGCCGGCACGTACACGAGCACGGTCACGCTCGCGATCGCGAGCGGTCCCTAGGCGGAACCGTGCGCGCCGGTCGTCCTCTCCTCCTCTCGGCGCTCGTCGCGCTGGCCGCCGCCTGCACCTGTGCCTGGTCCGCAGGCGCCGCCCTCGCCGCCCCGGGCGCGGTGTTCGCGCTCAAGCCGGCCGAGTACCGGCCGGCGGTGCCGGCGACGAAGGGGTACTTCATCCTCGACGGGAAACCCGGCCAGACGATCGACACCAGCGTCGAGGTGGTCAACGCCGGCTCGGCGCCGGGCACCGTGCTCCTCTACCCGGTCGACGCCACGACCGGTCAGACGAGCGGTACCGTCTACCTGTCGCGGCACGACCCGCGCCGCGGCGTCGGCGCGTGGCTTCGGCTCCCCGTCTCGCGGCTGACGCTCGCCCCCGGTGAGCGGCGGATCGTCCCCTTCTCGCTCACCGTCCCCCGCACCGCCTGGCTCGGCCAGCACGTCGGCGGGATCGTTGCCGAGAACGCGACCCTCCAGACCGGGCCCGCCGTCCGCACGGGCAAGCAGACCGGTGGCTTCCAGATCCGAATCCGGAACCTGGCGATCGTCGGCGTCGAGGTTAACCTGCCCGGGCCGGCCGTCGAGCGGCTGCAGCTGGACGGGGTGCGAGCAGCGGGCTCGCACGGGTATCAGACCGTGCTGCTCGGGCTCCGCAACAGCGGCAACCGCTTGCTGAAGCCGACCGGAACGATCACCGTCTCCGATTCCGGCGGCAGGGTCGTGCAGCGGCACGCGCTCGCGCTCGACTCCGTGCTGCCGCAGAGCCGGATCGACTACCCCGTGCTCGTCCGGGGCCGGGCGCTCGCCCCGGGCTCGTACCTGGCCGACGTCGAGCTGCGCTACGGCCACGGGCGGAGCGTCCACGCCCGGATTCCCTTCCGGATCTCCTCGCAGCAGGTCAGCCAGGTGTTCGCCGGCGCGAAGCCGGTCGCCGCGCCGCGCGGCTCCGGCGGCGGCGTCCGCGACACGCTGCCTTGGTTGCTCGCCGGGCTCGCCGCGCTGGCCGCGCTGGCGCTCGCGCTCGTCCTGCTGCGGTCGCGCCAGACCGCGCCCAGCCGTCGCTAGTCCGCCTCCGGCACGTCCTCCGCGTCGCCGCCTTCCTCCGGGTGCGGGACCGGTGAGTCGTCGAGATCGTCGTTGCGGTCGTCGTCGCGCGGCGTCGAAGTATCCTCAGTCGCCATGAAGGTCGTCCTACCCGACGACTCGGAGCTCGAACTTCCGGAGGGCGCGACCGGCCTCGACGCCGCCCGCGCGATCGGGCCGAGGCTCGCGAAGGAGGCGGTGCTCGTGCGCTCGAACGGCGACCTGCGCGACCTCCGGCTGCCGCTTCGGGACGGCGAGCGGATCCAGATCCTCACGACGCGCGACAAGGACGACCCGGACGCGCTCTACGTGCTGCGGCACTCGACCGCGCACCTGCTCGCCGAGGCGGTCCGGCGGCTGTACCCGGGCGTGAAGATCGCGATCGGCCCGCCGATCGAGAACGGCTTCTACTACGACTTCGAGTTCCCGGAGCCGATCCACGAGGCCGACCTCGAGCGGATCGAAGCCGAGATCGGCCGCGAGTTGGAGGAGGGGCGCGAGTGGACGCGCGAGGAGACCTCGCGCGAGGACGCGAAGCAGCGCTTCGAGGCGGAGGGCGAGCCGTACAAGGTCGAGCTCGTCGACGCGGCCGAGGGCGAGATCTCCCTCTACACCCAGGGCGATTTCACCGACCTGTGCCGCGGCCCGCACCTGCAGGACTCGGCGCCGATCAGGGCGGTCAAGCTCACGGGCCTCGCGGGCGCGTACTGGCGCGGCGACGAGCGCAACACGCAGCTGACCCGGATCTACGGGACGGCGTTCTACACCCAGGCCGACCTCGACGCCCACCTCGCAAGGCTCGAGGAGGCCCGGCGACGCGACCACCGCGTTCTCGGCCGGCAGCTCGATCTCTTCCACATGTCCGAGTACTCGCCGGGCGCGGCGCTCTGGACGCCGAAGGGGATGGCGGTCTGGAATGCGCTCGAGGACCTCCGCCGGCGCGAGAACGCGAGACGCGGCTACCTCGAGGTGAAGACCCCCCTGATGTGGGACGTCGAGCTCTGGCGCCGTTCGGGCCACTGGGAGAAGTACGGCGACAATCTGTTCCGGATCGAGCACGGCGACAGCGTGTACGGGCTCAAGCCGATGAACTGCCCCGGCCACATGCTGCTCTTCAACACCAGGCTGAGGAGCTACCGTGACCTGCCGATCCGCTACGCCGAGGCCGCCGTCCTCCATCGTGACGAGCCGACCGGGTCGCTCCACGGACTGACTCGCGCCCGGCAGTTCAGCCAGGACGACGCCCACGTCTTCTGCACGGAGGAGCAGATCGAGGCGGAGATCGACGGGATGTTCGACTACGTCGGCTTCCTGTACGACCGGTTCGGGGTGCGCGAGATCGCGCATGCGGAGCTGGCGACCCGCCCGGACGACAAGCTCGGCACCGACGAGGACTGGGACCGGACGGAGGGGATCCTGCGCGCGGCCGTCGAGCGCCAGGGCATCCCGTACCGGATCGCCGAGGGAGAGGGCGCTTTCTACGGGCCGAAGATCGACTTCTTCATGAACGACGCCCTCGGCCGGCCCTGGCAGATGGGGACGATTCAGCTCGACGGACAGCAGCCCGCCCGGCTCGGCTGCACGTACATGGGCGCGGACAACCAGGAGCACATGCCGTACGTGATCCACCGGGCTCTGTTCGGATCGCTGGAGCGGTTCGTGGGCATCCTGCTCGAGCACTACGGCGGCGACTTCCCGCTGTGGCTCGCGCCGGTACAGGTGCGGATCCTACCGGTCGGCGAGCAGCACCGAGGCGCGACGCGCGAGTTGCGCGCGCTGCTGCAGGAAGCA
>Ga0070741_10015175_pt1 | contig 13129 bp, 11 predicted proteins | sample Coa_R1_4_FD_66440 | JGI IMG/M metagenome (GOLD analysis project Ga0070741, IMG submission 66440) | Surface soil microbial communities from Centralia Pennsylvania, which are recovering from an underground coalmine fire - Coalmine... | ecosystem: Environmental > Terrestrial > Soil > Unclassified ...
ACGACGCCTACGAATGCGCGGACGGCGAGTACATCTCGGTCGGGTCCATTGAGCCGCAGTTCTACGCCGAGTTGCGCCGCCTGGCCGGGCTGGACGAGGACGAGTGGGCAGCCCAGATGGACCGCAGCCAGTGGCCCGCCCTCAAGGAGAAGATCGCCGCCGTCTTCAAGCAGAAGACGCGTGACGAGTGGAGCGCGCTGATGGAGGGCACCGACGTGTGCTTCGCCCCGGTGCTTTCCATGGGGGAGGCCCCACACCACCCGCACAACAAGGCCCGGCAGACGTTCGTCGAGATAGCCGGCGTGTTGCAACCCGCGCCCGCGCCCCGGTTCAGCCGCACTCCCGCGGCCGTGCCCCAGCCCCCGGCCCAGCCGGGCCGCCACACCGACGAGGCCCTCGCCGACTGGGGCTTCGCCCCGGCCGACATCGCCAAGCTCCGGGAGACAGGCGCCATCCGCTAGCGAGCGCGAGTATGGCGCCCACCATGGCGACGCTCGTGTGTTTCCACGCCCATCCCGACGACGAGGCCATTGCCACGGGCGGGACCATGGCGAAGGCCGCCGCGGCCGGGCACCGCGTCGTGCTCGTGTTCGCCACCAAGGGCGAGCGGGGTGAGGTGCCCGATGGGTTCCTCGACCCCGGCGAGTCCCTCTGGGAGCGGCGCGTCCGGGAGGTGGACGCCGCCGCCAACGTGCTGGGCGTGAACCGGGTCGAGTTCCTCGGCTACCTCGACAGCGGCATGGACGGCACGCCCGAGAACAACGACCCCGCGTGCTTCTGGCAGGCCGACCTGGACGAGGCGGCCGATCGCTTGGCCGCGATCCTGCGGGACGAGGCCGCCGACATCCTCACCATCTACGACGAGAACGGGAACTACGGCCACCCCGACCACATCCAGGTCCACCGGGTGGGCGCCCGGGCCGCCGAGCGGGCGGGCACGTCCAAGGTCTACGAGGCCACCCTCGACCGCGACCACATCATCGAGCTGATGCGCCAGGCGCGGGAGCAGGGCATCGAGGAGGTGCCCGACATCCCCGAGGAGGAGTTCACCATGGGGATGCCGAGCGAGGTCATCACCACCCGCGTCGACGTGCGCTCGTTCCTCGATCGCAAACGGGACTCCATGCGGGCCCACGCCAGCCAGATCAGCGAGACGTCGTTCTTCCTCTCCATGCCCTCCGACGCCTTCGAGGCGGCATGGGGGACCGAGTGCTACATCCTGCGGGGCGCTTCGCCGGGCACGGTCGAGTCCGACCTGTTCGAGGGGGTGGCTTGACCCGGCTGTACCTGGTCCGGCACGGCGAGGCAGCGGGGGGCTGGGGCGACGATTTCGACCCGGGGCTGTCCGAGCGCGGCCGCTCGCAGGCGGCGGCCATGACCACCGGCCTCACGCCCGTCGTCGGGCGGCTGCCCGTCGTGGTCAGCCCGCTCCGGCGCACGCGGGAAACGGCTGGGTTCCTGGAATCGCTTTGGGGCGTGCCGGCCACCGTCGATCCGCGGGTGGGCGAGCTGCCGTCGCCCTCGCTCGACCTCGGGGAGCGGCTGACCTGGCTGGGCCAGATCCTCACCAGCCCGTGGGACGACTGGCCGGCCGATGTGCAGTCGTGGCGGGCGGCCATCCCCGGCACGCTGCTGTCGATCTCCGAGGACACGGTGGTCGTCACCCACTACGTCTTCATCGGGCAGGCCGTGGGCGACCCCGGGTACCGGCCCGACTACTGCTCGGTCACGGTCGTGGAGCACGACGGCGCACCCGGTTCGTTGCGGGTGGTCGAGCGGGGGGCGCAGCGCTCGACGGTGGTGCGGTAACCGTGAACGTCCCTCTCACGCCGCTCGACTTCCTGGAGCGGGCCCGCCGCTACTACGGCCCCCTCGACGCCGTCGTCGACGGCGAGCGCCGCCTCACGTACGCCGAGTTCGTGTCGCGCTGTCACCGGCTGGCCCACGCCCTGCGGGCCGACCTCGGGCTGGGGCCGGGTGGGCGGGTGGCGTACCTGTGCGGCAACACGCTCGAACTGCTCGAGGCGTACTACGGCGTGGTGCTGGCCGGCGGCATCCTCACGCCCCTCAACGTCCGCCTCGGCCCCCTGGAGTTGCAGGCCATCCTGGAGGACAGCACGGCGTCGATGCTGTTCGTCCACCCCTCGTTCCGGGCGGCGGCGGGCGAGTTGCTGCCCCGCCGCCGGGTCGACCTGGACGACCAGTACGAGGCTTTGCTCGCCGCCCAACCGGCGGACCCGTTCGAGCCCGATCCCTTCGGCGAGGACGACGTGTGCGAGCTCTTCTACACGAGCGGCACCACGTCGTCGCCCAAGGGCGCCATGCTCACCCATCGCAACCTGGCCACCCACGCCATCGACAGCGCGCTGACGCTCGGCCTCGGGCACCGGGACGTCGTCCTGCACACCATCCCCCTGTTCCACGTCAACGGGTGGGGCACGCCCCACTACGTCACCGCCCTGGGGGCCAGGCACGTGTTGCTGGAGCGTTTCGACGCGGGCGAGGTGCTGCGGCTGGTCGAGGCCGAGCGAGTCACCCGGTTGTCGCTCGTGCCCACCATGGCCCAGGCCGTGGTCGACCATCCCGACGCGGGCTGGCGGGACCTGTCGTCGCTGCTGCAGGTGACGGTGGGCGGGGCGGCATCGTCGCCCGAGTTGCTGGCCGGGCTGGAGGAGCTGATGGGGTGCGAGGTGATGAGCGGCTACGGCCTCACCGAGGCGTCGCCGCAACTGACCAAGGCCGTGCTGCTGCGCTCGCACGACGGCCTGCCCGTGGAGGACCAGCGCCGGCGCCACGCCACCACGGGCCTGCCCAACGTGGGCGTCGACCTGCGGGTGTTCGATGCCGACGACAACGAAGTGCCGAGGGACGGTGAGACGGTGGGCGAGATCTGCGTTCGTTCCAACCACGTGATGGCCGGATACTGGAAGCAGCCGGCGGCCAGCGAGGTGGCGCTGCGGGGCGGCTGGCTGCGCACGGGCGACCTGGCCACGGTCGACGCCGAGGGGTACGTCACCATCGTGGACCGGGCCAAGGACATCATCGTGAGCGGGGGCGAGAACGTGTCGTCCATCCAGGTGGAGCACGTGCTGTCGTCCCATCCGGCCGTTGCCGAGGTGGCCGTCGTTCCCATGCGGGACGAGAAGTGGGGCGAGGTGCCTCGGGCGTTCGTGGCCCTGCGCAAGGGCTCGGGCCCGGTGAGCGAGCGGGAGCTGATCGACTGGGTGCGCGAGCGCCTGGCCCACTTCAAGGCGCCCAAGCGGATCGACTTCCTGCCCGAGCTGCCCAAGGGCGGGACGGGCAAGGTCCAGAAGGCCGACCTGCGGGGCCGGCCGTGAGCGGGCCCACGTCGTGGACGCACACCGGGTACGCCCAGAAGATCGTGTTCGGCACCGACGCCGTCGACCGGGTCGCCGAGGTGGTCAAGGAGACGGGCGCCCGCCGGGTGTTGCTCGTCACCACCGAGGGACGGCGGGCATCGGAGGCGGGGGAGCGGGTGGTGAAGGGGCTCGGCCGCTCGCTGGCCGCCGTGTTCGACGGCGTGCGCTCGCACGTGCCCACGTCGGCGGTGGAGGCGGCCGTCACCATGGCGGCCGAGGCGGGTGCCGACGGCATCGTGTCGTTGGGCGGCGGGTCGTGCGCCGACCTGGGCAAGGCCGTGTGCTTCTTCACCGAGCAGCAGGCGGGCATGGCCGGCATGTCCTACGCCGACCGGCCCGTGCTCGCCCACGTGGCCATCCCCACCACGTACTCGGGAGCCGAGCTCACGCCCTTCTTCGGGATGACCGACGAGGCCACGCGCCAGAAGCGGGGCGCGGGCGGGCCCACCCTGGCGCCCCTGGCCGCCATCTACGACCCGGTGGTCACCCTCGACGTGCCCGCTCGGGTGGCGGCCGAGACGGGCATGAACGCGCTGGCCCATGGCGTGGAGTGCGCGTACTCGCCCCACCGCACGCCCGAGGCCGAGGCCGTGGCGCTGGCCTGCGTGGAGCGGGTGGCCCGGGCGCTGCCGGGTGTGATCGACGCGCCAGGCGACCTGGCCGCTCGCACGCTGATGCTCGAGGGCGCCGTGCTGGGCGGGCGTTGCCTGCAGAACGCCAGCATGGGCGTGCACCACGGTCTGGCCCAGTTGGTGGGCGGGCGCACGGGGATCCCGCACGGGCTGGCCAACGCCGTGCTGCTCGCCCACGCCCTGCGGTTCAACGCCGAAGCCGTGCCCGCCGAGGCGGCCCGCATCGGCGCTGGTCTGGGCGACGCGGCCGACCCGGCCGGCGCCGTCGACCGCCTGCGCGACCGGCTCGGCCTCCCCGGGCGGCTGTCGGAGTGCGGGGTGACGGACGACGACCTCGACGTCATCGCCCGCATGTCGCAGGACAACCGCAACGTGCAGCTCAACCCCCGGCCCGTGTCCGAGGACGACGCCCGGACCATCCTCGCCGCCGCCTTCTGAGTCGCGCCCTCGCCCGGGACGGGTGCTCGCGGTCAGAGGCGGGCGATCAGGCGGTCGACGGTGGCGCCCACCTCGCGCCGGGCCACGCGGGGCCGGCGGGCCTCGGCCACCAGCATGGCCGCCTCGTTCAGGGCGGCCAGCAGCATGCGGGCCAGCGCGTCGAGCGACCCCACCCCGGGTAGTACGGCGGCCAGGGCCTCCTGCACCAGCCCGAGCCCGTGCCGGGCTTCGATCTCCCGCCATGCCTCCCAGCCCAGGACCGCAGGCGCGTCCAACAACAGGATGCGGCGCACGGCCGGGTCCATCGCCGCGTCGAGGTAGGCCTGGCATCCCACCCGTAGTTGCTCCCGGGGATCGCCACCGCCCGCGGCCATGGCCGCCCCTGCCACCCGGGCGCCCACCTCGGCGTGCAACTCCTCCACCACGGCCACGAACAGCTCCTGCTTCCCGGCGAAGTGGTGGTACAGCGCCCCCCGGGTCATGCCCGCCCGCTCGGCGATCTCCTCCCGCCCCGCGCCCGAATAGCCCCGCTCGGCGAACAGCGAGCGGGCCGCCCCCAGCAGGGCCGCGCGTGTGAGGGCCGAGCGCTCCGCCTGCGTCCGCCGCGCCGGCGTGCGCTGCGCCGGTGGCACCGGCTTGTGGCCTTTGTCACGGTTGACGGCCATCGTCCCTCCGGGTGAAGATGCGTGCAGCCCGCATGTTTTAGCAGCGGCCCGAGCAGATGGGGGAATCATCATGCTGTCCCGTCAGGAGATCCTGGCCGGGTACCCGGTCGAGCTGGCATCGTTCTCGGAGCTGCTTCGCTCCTTGTCCGACGAGGAGCTGGCCGCGCTCAGCCGCTGCGAGGGCTGGGTCGTGGCCGACGTGGCCGCCCACGTGGTCGGTGGACTGGCCGACGTCGTGAGCTTCAACCTGGACGGGGCGGGCACGCCCGAGTGGACCAACCGCCAGGTGGCCGAGCGGCGGGGTCGCACCCAGCACGAGTCGGCCGACGAGCTCGACCAGGTGGCCAAGACGGCCGCCGACCTGCTCGGCCAGTTCGACGACGAAGCGTGGAAAGCGCCCGCGCCCGCCAACTCGGCGCCGAGTGTGGGCAGCGGCGTGGAAGCGATGTTCTACGACGCCTACGTGCACGGCGACGACATTCGGGCCGCCATCGGGCGCCCGTCGGTCACCGGTCCAGGCCTGCGGGCCGCCGTGCACCACCTGGCCGCGGCGCTCGCTGACCACGGGTGGGGACCGGCCACCCTCGCCCTCGACGGCTTGGAAGAACTGCCGGTCGGCGACGGCAGCGGTGCCCGCATCACCGGCGACCCCATCGCCTTCGTCCTCGTGGCCACCGGTCGCCAGGACCCGGCCACCATCGGCCTGGACCCCAGCGTCAACATCTATCCCTGAGGGACCCGCAGGGCCACCACGGCCATGTCGTCGTGGGCCGGGCCAGGCTGCCAGGCGTCAACGGCGTCGAGCACGCTCTGGGCCACGGTCTCCGGGTGCTCGCCCGCGACCGTGGAAAGCACCGCGCGCAACCGGGCTTCGCCGAACATGCCGCCCTCGCCGCGCTCTTCGGTCACGCCGTCGGTGAAGAACACCACCGTGTCGCCGGGACGGAGCTCGACGGCCACGTCCTCCAGGTCGACCTCGGGGAACAGCCCGAGCATGAGCCCGTGGGTCCCGACCTCGGCGACCTGCCCGTCGGACCGGACGACGAGGGGCAGCGGGTGACCGCCCGACGCCACCCGCAGGTGGGCCCCGTCGTCGGCCCGGGCGAAGCGGGACAGGGCCACCGTGAGGAACCGCCCTTCGTCGACGTCGTCCCGTCGCCGGATGGCCTCGTTGAGCACGGCCAGCACGCGGGCCGGTGAGCGTTCCCGCAACGACAGGCCGCGGATGGTGTCACGGGCCAGGCCGGTGATGGCCGCCGCCTCCGTGCCCTTGCCGCACACGTCGCCGATCACCACCGACCAGTCACCGGCGGCCGTCTCGAACACGTCGTAGAAGTCGCCGCCGATCTCCGCCCCCCGGCCCACCGGCCGGTAGCGCACGGCCAGGTCGAACCCCGGAATGTCAGGCTGGCGCGGTGGCAGGAGGCTGGCCTGCAATGCCTCGGCCACCCGGCTGCGCTCCTCGTACAGGCGGGCGTTGTCGATGGCCACGGCCGCCCGCCGGGCCAGATCCATGGCCAGGGCGAGGTCGTCCTCGCTGTACACCCGGCCCGACTCGGTGGCGACCAAGGAGATGACGCCGAGGGTGCGCCCTCGGGCGTTCAGGGGGACCATCATCACCGACCGCAGGAAGAACTCCCGGAGCATGTCCAGGTGCTCCTCGTCGAGGGCGGCCTCGACGAGCATCTCGTCGGTGACCTCCTCGATGATGACGGGCTCGCCCGTCTCGATGACAGCCAGCAGGCCCTCGCCCGACCGTGGGGTGGGTGGGTAGCGCCGGCGCAACTCCTCGGCCCGGGCCATCCGCGCCGGGTCGCGGTGGGCGACCACCAGCGTGGTGGGATGGACGTCGCCCTCCTCGAGCACGGCCACCGTGCACCAGTCGGCCAGGGGACCGACCACCAGATGGGCCAGCTTGGTGAGCGTGTCCTCGTAGTCGAGCGACGAGCTCAGCACCTCGTTGGCCTCGGCGAGGAACGCCAGCCGGTCGCGTGCCCCCTGCTCGGCCTCGTCGGCCAGGACCCGCGCCGTGATGTCGGTGCCCACGCCGATCATCTCCGTGGGACGGCCGTCGTCGTCGCGCACCACCACGCCCGTGGCGTGGATCCAGCGCTCCCTCCGGTCGGGACCGATGGCGCGGAACTCGGCCTTGAACGGCGCCTCGTTCGTCACTGCGTCCCGCATGGCGCTGCTCACCGGCGCGCGGTCGTCGGGGTGGACGAGCGAGATGAAGTCGTCGAAGGCGCCGCCGAAGGAGCCGGGCGCCAGGCCGAAGATGGCTTCCAGGGTCGGCGACCACGACAGCCGGTCGGTGGGCAGGTGCCACTCCCAGTCGCCCATCCCGCCGGCGTCGAGGGCCAGGCGCAAGCGGGTCTGCTCGGCGGCCAGCGCGGCGGCGGCGCGCACCCGGGCGAGGGCCGCGCCGAACACGTTGGCCACCGACTCCACGAACCCGATCTCGTCGGCCCGGAAGCTGCGGGGCGTGGCCGTGTGGGCGGAGAGCACGCCGAAGGGCTCGGTGTGGCCGGGGATGACCACGCTCATGCCGCCGGCCGGACGCTGCTGGGCGAGGAGGGGATTGAGGCGGAAGCGGTGTTCGACGGCGAAGTCGGCGACGAACACGGGCGCGCCCGACGCCAGCGCGTACCCGGGCAGCAGGTCTTGCTTGCCGCTCACCCGGCGCCCCACGGCATCGTCGCCCCATCCCCTGGCGGCTACCACTTCGAAGTCGTCTGCCTCGCGATCGACGCGCAACACGGCCACCAGCTCCAGCCCGAGGACGTCGGCCAGCACGGCCACGGCGTCGGTCATGAGCTGGCCCACGTCGTCGACGACGAGGGCGCGCTGCTCGTACAGGGCCAGGCCGGCCTGCTGGCGGACACGGGCGTCCAGCTCGTCGGCCGCCTGCCGGGACTTGGTGACGTCGTGGACGACGATGGCCACGCCGTCGATGCCATCACCCACCAACGGGTAGCAGCTGGCGGTGAAGGAGCGACCGCCCGACCGGCGGGGCACCTCCAGCTCGGCCGTGCGCGTGCCCGTGCTTCTTGCCTGGTCGATCAGCGCCGTGAGGAAGCCCTCGGCGTCGGGGACCAGCTCGGCGAGGCTGCGGCCCGCGTGGTCCTCGATGGGCTGGCCGGTGAAGTCGGCGAACAGGTCGTTGACGGTGCGCACTCGCCGCTCGGTGTCCACGAAGGCCAGGCCCACGGGCGCGCCGCGAAAGAAGGAGGCCAACGGCGCAGTGATGCCAGAGACATCGTCTGAGCCGTGATCCGCCGACGGCCTGTCGCACCCCACCGACGGGCACGTTACCCGCCGTTCGCGGCACGCGTGACAGCTGGTGCGGGCGTAGCCTGAGAGCATGCCTGCAACCGAAGCTCCCCGTTGGCGAGGGGTCAACCACCTCGCACTGGTGACGCCCGACATGGACGCCACCGTTCGCTTCTACCACGGCGTTCTGGGGATGCGCCTGGTGGCCACGCTCATGGCCGGGCCCATGCGCCACTACTTCTTCGAGATCGCTCCCGAGAACACGGTGGCCTTCTTCGAGTGGCAGGGCGCGCCAACGTTCGCCAAGCCTGCCGGCGTACCTGCGGCCGGGCCCATGCAGTTCGACCACCTGAGCTTCAACCTGCCCGACGAGCAGTCGCTGCTCGACCTGCGGGACCGCCTCGTGGCCGCCGGGTGCGAGATCACCGAGGTGGTCGACCACGACATCATGCACAGCGTCTACTTCACGGATCCCAGCGGCATCGCCCTGGAGGCCTCGTGGTGGGCGCTGGACGTCACCGGCCGCCCGGCGGACTACGGCAACGCCCGCGTCTTCTCCGACCCGGACCCGGTGCCGGCGGTGCGGGAGCTGGCCGAGCAGGGCACGCTGGCCTGGACACCCACCACCTCGCTGGTGGGCGACGCCGTGCTGGACCCGGCTTGAGCGGGGCCTGGCAGCTTCGCCGCTACCAGGTCAAGGAGGGGGCGCTGGACGCCTTCGTCGAGCTGTGGCGGGAGGAGGTCGTGCCCGCCCGTGGGGCCTACGGCTTTCGCGTGGAGGCGGCGTGGACGGGCGACGACGGCCGGGAGTTCGGCTGGATCGTCTCGCATCCTGACGCCAGCCAGTTCGACGCGGCCGAGCAGGCGTACTACGCCTCGCCCGAGCGGGCGGCCATCAGCACCGACCCGGCGTCCTTGCTCGACGAGGTCGCCACGTGGCTGGTGCATCCGGTGAAGCACCCGTAAATCGGGCGAAATCTGGCAAAAGGAGCCTTTGGCTCCGGCGGCGAATCCTTTCCCCGAACCGAGTGGGGTCGGGGGAGGGAGTCTCCATGCGCAAGTTGGTCGTCGCCGCCCTGGCTGCGAGCGTGGGTCTGGTGCCGGCCGTCGTGCCGGCCGCCAACGCGTCGAGTGACGACGCCGCCACCATCGGCCGTTTCCTGACGCCCTTCCGTGAGGACGGCGCCCGACTCGACAAAGACGGCAACATGGTGAGCGACACGCGGGGCGACAACGGTTGCCTCGTCAAGGACACGGGCGACCACAAGGATTGCCTCCCCGCCGGTGCCAGCGAGAACGTGCTGGCCGACGGAACGGTCCTCTACTGGAACGCCCTCGAAGGGACTGAGGACTTCCAGACCGCCACCATCCCCGAGGGCGGGGCCAAGTTCCGCAACGACCAGAGCCGGGTGCTGGCCATCGACTGGGCCCATCCCGCCCAGTCAGCGTGGACCACGCCCGGCAACCCCACGGCCTCGCAGTCGCCCAACCCGCCCCGGGAGACGCCGTTGCTCTCGCCCGTGGTGACGTCGAACGACAACGGCCCCACCAACGACGCCAGCCTCTTCTGCTCTGACCAGAAGCAGCTGCCCGACGGCACCATCCTGGCCGCGGGCGGCACCGACTACTACAGCGAGCCCAAGGTCACCGACCAGTACGGCGTGATCGAGCTGGAGGGCGTGCGCAACGCCCGCATCTTCGATCCCGCCACGTCGTCGTGGAAGCCCACCGGGGCCATGAACTACGGCCGGTGGTACCCGTCGATGGTGAGCCTGGCCAACGGCGACGTGTTCGTGGCCAGCGGCGTGACCAAGCTCCTCAAGCCCGTGTACCCGACGCACGCGCAGGACAGCGGCGACAACGTTTCCCAGACGGAGACGTACCACTTCAAAGGCGACCAGGCGAAGACGTGGACCGTCAACGGCACGGCGGACAACCCGTCGTCCGGCGACCGCTCCCTGCCGCTGTTCCCGCGCCTCCACCTCCTGCCCGACGGCCACGTCTACTACGACGCCGCCGGCCAGGCCTTCAACCCCTTCGGCCAGTCGTACGAGGAAGCCCTCTGGAACGTGGCCGCCACCTACGACCCCGGCACCAAGACGTGGTCGGACCTGGGCGTGCCCGGCGTGGGCTCGGCGATGGGGAGCCAGGGTCTCACCGAGCCCGGCTTCCGGGGCTCGACCTTCTCGCAGATGCTGCCCATGCATCCCAACGCCGACGGTTCATACGACTCGGCTTCGTTCCTCACCGCCGGCGGCGTGGTCGGCATGTCGCCCGGCAGCTACCTGCCCACCCGCTCCACGCGCATCAACACGGTGTCCACGGCCAACAACCAGGAGGTCCTGACCACGGTCGCGGCCGGGCCCCTGGGCCGGGGCCGGTGGTACTCCAGCGCCGTCACCCTGCCCACGGGCCAGGTGCTGGCCTTCTCGGGCGCCGACCTGGACGAGGTCGCCACGCCCGGCCAGGAGAGCCCCATCCGCCAGGCCGAGCTGTTCACCCCGTCCATCGACGACACGACCAAGCAGTACAACGGCGGCAAATGGGAGGACGTGGCCGTGGCCCAGCGCCGCCGCACGTATCACAACAACGCCGTGCTGCTGCCCGACGGGCGGGTGCTGGTGGGGGGGCACGCTCCCATCCCCAACAGCTACGGCTTCGTGCAGAACGATCCGAGCACGCCGGTCCGGGAGGCCTCCAACAACTTCCGCGATGCGAGCTTCGAGATCTACGAGCCGCCGTACCTCCACTGGGGCGTCGACCGGCCGGTGATCGACGGCGACATGGACCCCAACGTGCGCTCCGGGCACACGCTCGAGATCCCCACCCGGGACGCGGCCGACGTCACCAGCGTGGTCCTGGTGCGCAACCCGTCCGAGACCCACCTGGTCGACGCCGACCAGCGGGTGGTCGAGCTGCCCATCGTGGCCCGCCACGGCGGTGCGATCGAGGCCGCCGTGACCGCCAACGCCGCCGTGCTGCCCTCCGGCCCGTACATGCTCTTCCTGAACAAGGGCGTGATGCACGACGGCAAGCGTTCTCTGGTGCCCTCGGTGTCCAAGCAGGTGTTCGTGGACGCCACCGCGCCCGAGTGGTCGGAGGACAGCCACCACTTCCCGCCCGGGGCCCGACCCGACGTGCACCTGCCGCCCGCACCCGCGCCGAAGGTGTCGCCCCAGGCCGTGGCTGTGCCCGCGGCCGCCACCCGGGCGTCGGCGTCGCCCGCGGCCGGGGCTCGGGTCAGCCTGCGCGGCGCCGAGTACGCCGTCCGCCCCGTGTCCGCCAGCCACCCCGCCGACCGGCCCCGCCGCCTGGCCCTGTTGCTCGGGCTGGGCCTGGCCGCGCTGGGCCTGGCCGCGGGCGCGGGTGCGCGCCGGCGCCGGGTACCCGCACGGGCGTGACCAGGCGGGCCCTGGGCCCGCTCCTCGTTGCGGCCGTCGGCCTGGTGCTGGCGCCCCCGGCGTCGGCCCACCAGACCGTGCCCGGCGTGGTCGACGTGCTCGACCGGGTGGTGCCGCCGCTGCCCGCCGGCGTCACCGTGCAGGTCGCCGTGAGCGTGAGCGACCAGTTGGTGGTCGCCAACCCCACGCCCACCGACCTCGTGGTGCTGGGTGACGACGGCGAGCCCTTCCTGCGCATCGGGGCCCAGGGCACATTCGCCAACCTGCGCTCGCCCACGTGGTACCGGGACAACGACCCGACGGGGTCCACACCGCCGCCCCCGAAGGCGGACCCCACCGCCGTGCCCGAATTCGTTCGGGTGAGTACCGAAGCCAACTTCGGGTGGTTCGACCACCGGCTGCACCGCCAGGCGCTGGCGCCTCCCGTGCTGCGGGCGGGCCAGAACGTCCTGCAACTCGGGTCCTGGTCGGTGCCCATGCGCTACGGCGACCAGGCCGTGCAGGTGTTGGGCCACCGCGAGTACCGCCGCCCGCTGGGGGTGTGGGTGCAGTCCGTCCAGGCCGTGCCTGCAGGCGTGCAGGTCGTGGTGTTGCCGGGGTTGGTGCCCGGCCTCTTCGCCCAGTTGGCCGGCGACCAGCCGGTGACGTTCCTGGGCCAGGAGGGCGAGCCCATCGCCAAGCTCGAGACGGGTGGGGCCTCGGTCAACCTGGCCAGCCCCGCGTGGGCGTTCACCATGCGGGCCAAGACGGGCGCGCCGCCGCCGGTGGCCACCACGTCGCCCCAGTGGGTGGCGGAGTCGACCAAGCCCCAGGTCACCTGGCTGGACGCGCGGGGCCAGGGCCCCGAGCCGCCGGTGGGGCGACCGCCGGCGATCACGTCGATCACGTGGCGGGTGCCCGTCCTGGTGGGGAACACCCGGTCGGAGATCGTGGGCCTCACCCGCTGGACCCCGTCCCCGACCGTGGGCCGCCCGACGAGTCGCCCGCGGCCGTGGTGGGTCGTCGCCGTGCCCGTGGCCCTGACCGTGGTGTTCTTCGGCGGTCTCTGGCGGATTGTCCGGGGTAGAGTCAGATCGTGAAGCGCATGCTGACCGTCGACGACCTGGCTCGGGACGATCGCTTCGTCAGGATCCGCATCGAGGAAGCGATCTTCGACCCTCGCAACGCCAACACGGTGGGCGGGTCGAACACCTTCAAACCGGCCGACCCGGATTCACCCGATGCCGCTCGCCAGCTGATGCACGGGATCTTCGTGGGGGAGATCCAAGCCCTCGAAGGGGCGGGCCGCACGTGCTGGGACTTCGAGGTGGGTGCCGGTCAGGCGGACATCCCCTTCGCCCTCA
>Ga0070741_10015176_pt1 | contig 13128 bp, 9 predicted proteins | sample Coa_R1_4_FD_66440 | JGI IMG/M metagenome (GOLD analysis project Ga0070741, IMG submission 66440) | Surface soil microbial communities from Centralia Pennsylvania, which are recovering from an underground coalmine fire - Coalmine... | ecosystem: Environmental > Terrestrial > Soil > Unclassified ...
CCGCGACCGGACGGTCGCGGCCCCATTGAAGCTGCTCCCCATGCACGTCGACCTGCTGTTCGCGAGGTTCGCGGAGTTTCCGCGACCGGACGGTCGCGGCCCCATTGAAGCTGCTCCCCATGCACGTCGACCTGCTGTTCGCGAGGTTCGCGGAGTTTCCGCGACCGGACGGTCGCGGCCCCATTGAAGCCGCTCCTGGCTATCGTCCTGGCCTCCTCGATCACCTGTTTCCGCGACCGGACGGTCGCGGCCCCATTGAAGCGGGACGGCCACCGTCTGCGGGGTCGTCGGCGGCGGGTTTCCGCGACCGGACGGTCGCGGCCCCATTGAAGCCTGACGAAGAAAGGGGACACCATGCAAGCCGTTAGAAGGTTTCCGCGACCGGACGGTCGCGGCCCCATTGAAGCACCTACGCCGTGACCGCAGATCTCGGCTCGGTCGCGCCCATTTCCGCGACCGGATGCTCGCGGCCCCATTGAAGCGTCGAGGAGCGGCTCGGCACCGTTGTCATCCCAGACATTTCCGCGACCGGACGCTCGCGGCCCCATTGAAGGCAGCCGATGGGCGGCAGGGCTCCCGGTACTACCCTGTGGGCAGCGCCTCCCTTCGCGCTTCCCGTTTCCCGCCCCCCTCGAGGGACGGCGCAGGCGCGGAGGGAAACCCGCGCTCTTCGGGGTTCATCCCCTGCGTCCGGGAGCCGGGAGCCGGCCCCGTACCCCGTCGCGAATGCGAGGTCTCGTGGAGGATCGAGAGGTTGTCGTCTATGGATGCGGTCCTGACGAGGCCGCGGCCCTCGAGGATGCCTGGGCGAAGGCGCCGGCCGGCTTCCGGATGACGACTCTCACCGTTCTTAGTCCAAGGTAGGGGAAGGGAGGTGGGCCCCGTGCCGGATGTGGTCCTGATCGTCGTCGGAATCCTGATCGGCATCGTCATCGCCTACTTGCTCCTCCGATCCGCGATCCAAACGCGGTCCCGGGCCGAGTTCGAGCGGTGGAAGACGGAGCACGAGGACGAGCTCCGACGCGACACCCTTGCGAGGAGCCGCGCCGCCCTCAAAGGGAAGGTCGGCGAGCAGCTAGCGCCCTTGCTGGCCGAGTTCATCTACGCACCGGCCGACGCCCGGTTCATCGGCAACCCCGTTGACTACGTGGTCTTCGACGGGTACACGGCCGTGCAGGCCGGCGAGGCCGACGAGCTGGCGCGGATCGTGTTCGTCGAGGTGAAGCGCGGGCGGAGCGCCTCGCTCACGAGAGGGGAGCGCCGGGTCCGCGACTGCGTCGGCGCCGGGCGGGTCGAATGGGCGGTTGTGGAGCTCCCGGAACCCGAACGCGACCCGGCGAGTCGGTAGGGCCGTCGTCGGTGGGTTTCCGGGACCGGAGCTCATCGGCTTCGGCCCGGGCCCGTTCGTCGACGGCCGCTCTCAGGCTCTCATCTTCGAGGTAACGGGCGAGGGGGCGCGAAGGATCGACGAGGCGGGCGCGTCCGTCCGGGCCGCAGCGGCCCGTAGCTCCCGGTGGGCGGCGGAGGTCAGGTCGAGCGTTACTCGTTTCGGGAAGGGCACGGTGATCGCCGGCGGTTCATCCCTTGCCGTCGCTGGCCCGGCGGCTCGTCCGGCCTCGCTCCCCCGCCGGGCGACGGCCCGCATCCGCGCGGCGAGGTCATCGGCCACGGCGGGGCTTCCTCATCGCACGAGCGAGCTCCTCGAGGACTAGGCGGAAGACCTCGAGGAGCTCGGGGGGCATGGGCAGGCCGAAGGTCGTCGCGATCGCCTCCCGCTGAGGGACCTCCGCCCCGAGCACATTTCCGCGACCGGACGGTCGCGGCCCCATTGAAGCGTCCGTCCGAACGACCCATCTTTCCCTTGAGGCGGAAGGGCTGAGAACTAGTCTGCCTTAGACTAGCTTGGTTCCCGCCGACGGCACGCGGCTCGAGAATGAACGCCGTGAGCGAGCTCGGACCCCGCATCGCCCCTCACGGAGACGTCGGTGTGACCACGCGGTCGACGACCTTCCACACGGAGCCGTTCCAGCGGAGCGTCGTCGTCCGAAACGCGCTCGGGCAGCAGTGCGAGTCCCCGGGTGCGAACACGGCCTGGCGGATCTTCAGGTCGCCGCCCTCGGGCTGGATCTGCGTGTCGCACGTGCGTCGCCGGAGGATCTGGCTCGGGCCCCCCGTCTCGATCGCGATCACCCGCCACGTGCCGCACCCGCCGGTCCCGCCCACGTCCTCGAACGTCAGGAGGTCGGGGACTCCGTCGCCGGTCAGGTCGGCGGTCTCGGTCCGGATGCCGAACACGCCGGCCTCCACCGGGTCGGTGAACGCGAAGGCCACGCGCCAGCCCGGCGGCGCCGGTCTCCAGATCTCGAGCCCGTGCTCGCTCGAGAGCGGGTCCGCCCCCCGCGACCAGACGACGCCGACCTGTGCGATCGCATCGTCAGGCGGCTGCATGACCCACGTCTGCTGAACCTGTGCGCCCGGTGGGACGAGGCGCGCGACCGGCAGCTCGCCCGGGCCGACGGTGCCGGTGTACACGGTCGGTGCGTCCGGAGGCAGACGGATCGCGGCCGAGGTGGGCGGCGCCGGCGTGGGCGGCGACGCGGGAGGCTCCTCCGTGGAGGTCGTCGCGACCGGTGTCCGCGAGGGCGGAGGGGGGACCGGCTCGCCGCCGCAACTCGCCGCAGCCAGGACGATGAGGACGGCGAGCGTGAGCAGGCGGCGTCGCATCAGGCCATGCTACGGCCCGGGCGGCTACAGTTCCGACCATGACGCCGACGAGGTGGGACCTCACGCCCAAGCCGGTCTCGGCCTCGCAGGTCACGCTCGTTCAGCTCATGGAGATCACCGACGCGAACGTCGCCGGGATCGCCCACGGCGGCTCGATCATGAAGCTCGTCGACACCGCGGCCGGCCTGGCCGCGATCAAGCACTGCGGGGGCCTGGCCGTCACGGTCTCGATGGACTCGATGTCGTTCCTCGCGCCGGTCCGGATCGGGGACACGGTCACGGTGCGGGCCTCCGTGAACGACGTGGGGGAGACCTCGATGGAGGTCGGCGTCCGGGTCGAGGCCGAGAACGTGATCACCGGCGAGCGGACCCACACCGGCAGCGCCTACCTCGTCTTCGTGGCCCTGGACGAGACCGGCAAGCCCCGTCCGGTCCCGCCGGTGATCGCCGAGACGCCGACCCAGCAGCGGCGGCAGCGCGAGGCGAAGATGAGGCGCGAGGCGCGCCTGGCCCACAAGCAGGCGATTCGCGAGCACCGAGAGCGGGTCGCGCGAGACAAGCGAGAGGACCCCGAGTCCCCGTGAGGCGGGCCACCCGGTCGCTCGCCGGCCGCGCGCGCCACAATGGTCGGACGATGTGCCACGACACGATGTGCCACGACACGATGTGCCACGACACGATGTGCCACGACGGGAAGGAGCCCGCATGACCGGCGAGCTCGCCGAGGTGAGGGAACGGCTGCAGACGGATTCGGGACCCGTCGAGATCTTTCGCCTGCCGAGGCTCGAGGACCTCGGGTTCGGGGAGGTCTCGCGCCTGCCGCACACCGTGAAGATCCTGCTCGAGAACCTGCTCCGCCGCGCCGGCACACGCGACGTGAGCGAGGACGACGTGCGCGCCCTGGCGGCCTGGCCGGCCCCGGCGCCCGAGGCGAACCTCGCGTTCATGCCGAGCCGCGTGCTGATGCAGGACTTCACCGGCGTCCCGGCCGTCGTCGACCTGGCCGCGATGCGCAGCGCGATGGCGCGCGCCGGCGGCGATCCCGCACGCGTGAACCCGCTCGTCGACGTCGACCTGATCATCGACCACTCGGTGCAGGTGGACCTGTTCCGCTCGCCCGAGGCCTACCGCGCGAACATCGAGTGGGAGTACCGGCGCAACGGCGAGCGCTACGCGCTCCTGCGATGGGCGCAACAGGCATTCGACGGCGTCCGGGTCGTGCCCCCCGGCGCGGGGATCTGCCACCAGGTGAACCTCGAGCACCTCGGGAAGGTCGTTGCCACCCGCGACGGCGTGGCCTTTCCCGACACGCTCGTGGGGACCGACTCGCACACGACGATGGTGAACGGTCTGGGTGTGCTTGGGTGGGGCGTCGGCGGGATCGAGGCCGAGGCGGCGATGCTCGGTCAGCCGATGTTCCTGCCGCCACCGGTCGTGGTGGGGGTTCGCGTCTCCGGCGCGCTCCCGGCCGGTACGACGGCGACCGACCTCGTCCTGACGCTCACGCAGATGCTGCGCGCGCACGGCGTGGTCGGAAGATTCGTCGAGTTCTTCGGCGATGGGTGCTCCTCGCTCGAGCTCGCCGACCGCGCGACGCTCTCGAACATGTGCCCCGAGTACGGCGCGACGGCCGCGTACTGGCCGGTCGACGCCGAGACCCTCCGCTACCTGCGGTTCACGGGTCGCGGGCACCTCGTCGACCTGGTCGAGCGGTACACGAAGGAGCAGGGCCTGTTTCGCACCGGCGCCGACCCCGACCCGGTGTTCAGCGAGGTCGTGGACCTGGACCTGTCCGCCGTCGAGCCCTCGCTCGCCGGCCCGAAGCGCCCGCAGGACCGAGTCGCGCTCTCCGGCGTGTGGGCCTCGTTCGTCGAGGCCTTCCGGGACCGGCTGGGGCCCGACCCGGAGCCGACCGAGGTCGGACGGCTCGAGGGGGAGGGGCCGGTGAACGGCGAGCCGGCGGTGCACGACCATCCGCACGACCCGGCGAGCCCGGGGGCTGCCGCCCGGGTCGACGGCGAGGTGCGGCACGGCTCGGTCGTCATCGCGGCCATCACGAGCTGCACGAACACGTCCAACCCCTCCGTGATGGTCGCGGCCGGGCTGCTCGCGAAGAAGGCGGTGGAGGCCGGGCTCGAGACCAAGCCGTGGGTGAAGACCTCGCTCGCGCCGGGCTCGCGGGTGGTGACCGACTACCTGGACGCGGCCGGCCTCCAGCCGTATCTCGACAAGCTGGGGTTCTCACTCGTCGGGTTCGGGTGCACGACCTGCATCGGCAACTCGGGTCCGCTGCCCGAGGCCGTCGCCGAGGCGGTGCAGGCCAGGGACCTCGCGGTCGTGGCCGTGCTCTCCGGCAACCGGAACTTCGAGGGGCGCATCCACCCGCTCGTCCGGGCGAGCTATCTGGCGTCGCCGCCGCTCGTCGTCGCCTACGCGCTGGCCGGCGACGTGCGCGTGGACCTCGCCTCGGAACCGCTGGGGACCCGGCCGGACGGCTCGCCGGTGTTCCTTCGTGACCTGTGGCCGAGCGCCGAGGAGGTTCGGGAGGCGATCGCCGCCTCCATCTCGCCGGAGCAGTTCGAGCGCGAGTACGGGCGGATCTTCGAGGGCGACGAGCGCTGGAGCGCGCTCCCGACACCGGCCGGCCCGACCTACGCCTGGGATCCCGGCTCGACCTACGTGCGGGAGCCGCCGTTCTTCGAGAGCCTCGGGTCGACGCCGGCCGAGCTCTCGGACCTCGCGCACGCGCGGTGCCTGGTCAAGGTCGGCGACTCGATCACCACGGACCACATCTCGCCGGCAGGGTCGATCAAGCCGGACTCGCCGGCGGGGGTCTACCTGATCGAACGCGGGGTCGAGCAGCGCGAGTTCAACAGCTACGGGTCGCGCCGCGGCAACCACGAGGTGATGATGCGGGGGACCTTCGCGAACGTCCGGCTCCGCAACGACCTCGCGCCGGGCACCGAGGGTCCGTGGACGACGCACCTGCCGAGCGGGGAGCGCATGACGATCTACGACGCGGCGATGCGGTATCGGGCGGAGGGAGTCCCGCTCGTCGTCATCGCCGGCAAAGAGTACGGGTCGGGCTCCTCGCGCGACTGGGCCGCGAAGGGCCCGTCGCTCCTCGGGGTCCGCGCGGTCCTCGCGGAGAGCTTCGAGCGGATCCACCGAAGCAACCTGGTCGGCATGGGCGTGCTCCCGCTGCAGTTCGAGCCGGGGGAGAGCGCGCGGTCGCTCGGGCTCACCGGGCGCGAGACCTTCGCGACCGAGGGCCTTGCCGCCGGCCTGCGCCCGGGGCAGCGGGTTCGCGTACGGGCCGTTCGCGAGGACGGAACGGAGGTCGCGTTCGACGCGATCGCCCGTGTGGACATGCCTGCGGAGGTCGAGTACCTGCGCCACGGCGGGATCCTCCAGATGGTCCTGCGCCAGATGCTGGCCGGCTGACCGGCGGCGTCGAACCGACGCACGCGGAGGCCTCCGATGGGGGATGCGAAGACCCCGCCCGACGGCCTGCTCAGGCCGCGGGCTCGTGGTCGGCGCAGTCCAGGCGGATCGCCCGGTCGCCGAACGGCGCGTCGACGAAGGCGCAGTGGTGCGGCCGCTCGGGATCGTCGTGGACGTTTGGTCGGAAGTACCGGCAGGTCGGGCACATCCGGGCCACGGGGATCCGGCCCTGCTCCTGGAGGGCCGAGATCATCTTCACGACGGCGCGCAGGAGCGTCTGGCGCTCGCCGGCGTCGAGGGCCTTCAGGGCGTGCAGGAGAAAGTCCGGCCAGCCCGCGACCCGCTCGGCCTCGCGGCGCCCCCTCGGCGTGAGCCGCAGGATTCGCACCCGCCCGTCATCGGCGGCGGGGGTCCGGCCGACCAGGCCGCGCTCGAACAGCGGTCGCAGCGCCTCGCTGACCGTCGGGGCGCCGACGCCGAGCTCATCGACGAGCTCGCCCGGCGTGCACGCCGCTCCGTCGCGGCGGGAGAGCGCGACCAGGATCTGGGCCTGCGTCGCGGAGAGCCCGCGGGCCATGGCGGTGCGGCGCTCGCCGTGCTTGAGAGCGATGCCGAGCTTGGTCAGGCCGGTGACCAGCCGGGACGCGAGGGGTCCGCTCGCGATCTCGAAGTCCCGGGCGTTCACCAGTCCCGTCCCGCGTAGGGAGCGCTCCACAGCGCCACCTGCAGGACGACGGACTTGAACCAGGCGTGGAACATCCGTTCCACATCCTCCTCGCTGTGGCCCTTCCTCGCCAGGAAGTCGCGGATGGTCGCGGTGATCGGATAGATGAACGCCACCAGGTAGCGCAGGGGGATCTGCGGGACCGAGTCCACCCCATCGGTCACGTTCTTCTTCGAACGGTGGTGGCGCAGGGCGATCTCGTTCGCGTAGTCCAGCCAGGCCCGGTCGTACGGGCGGGTGCACGTGTCCACGATCCAGCGGCCGAACCGTCGACGCACCGCGGCCAGGTAGTCGCCGTCGGGCTGCCCGTCGGGCCCCGAGAAGTAGTGGACCAGGTGCGGATGGGAGCCGACGAACCCGTACCAGAGGTCCAAGACGTCCTCGACCTGATCGGCCAGGACCTCGCCGGCCATCCGCAGGGAGCGCTCGTCCTCCTCCGTGAACAGCACCGAGGCTCGGAGAAGCTCGAGATCCTCCTCGGACACGGGCGAGCGAGTCAGCTCGGGGGTTCCGTACGCGTAGCCGGGCGGGTTGTCGGTTCGGACGTCCATCGCGCCTCCTCTCGGGAGAGAGATACTTCGGAGTCCGAACCATACGCCGTGCGGTCGCGCTCGTCAAGCCGGCACGCCGCCGGGTCCTCGGGAAGGGAGCCGCCGCGCTCAGGCTCGGGGCTCGGAGGCCCCGAGCCGCCAGTCGTAGGGGCTCGTGTAGGTGACGATCATCTGCATGTAGTTCGCGCGGGCGTAGGCCATCGGGTCGGCCACGTTGGCCTGGCTGACGCTCCCCTTGGCCTGCTCGACCGACGCGTACTCGTGCTCGTCCAGCCACCGCTCCATCCCGGCGAGCACGGAGGCGATGTGCTCCGGCCCGTTGCGGAACAGGGCGGAGGCCATCATCGTCACGTCGGCCCCCGCGAGGATCAGCTTGACCGCGTCCTCCCAGCGGTGGACGCCGGTGGTCGCCGCCAGCGAGGCCCGGACCCTGTCGCGCAGGATGGCGATCCACCGCAGCGGCAGCAGGCACTCCTCGGAGCTCGACAGGTGGAGGGTGGGGTCGACCTCGAGGGTCTCGAGGTCGATGTCGGGCTGGTAGAAGCGATTGAACAACACCAGCCCGTCGGCCCCGGCCTCCACGAGGCGGCGGGCCATGTTGGCCATCGAGCTGAAGAACGGGCCGACCTTGACGGCGAGCGGGATGGAGACCGAGGCGCGCACGGCGGCGACGAGGTCGATGTACTGCGCCTCGACCTCGGCCGAGCCGACGTCGGGGTCGGAGGCCACGAGGTACACGTTGAGCTCGAGCGCGTCGGCTCCCGCGTCCTGGATCAGGCGGGCGTAGCGGATCCACCCGCCCGGAGAGGTGCCGTTCAGCGAGCCGATCACGGGGATCTCGAGCTCTCGCTTGGTCTGCTCCAGGTGCCGTAGGTAGGCGTCGGGGCCCGTGTTGTAGTCCTCGAGCTCGGGGAAGAACGAGAGGGCCTCGGCAAAGCTCTCGGTCGCGTGCTCGAGCACGCGGTGGATCTCGATCTGCTCGTGCTCGATCTGCTCCTCGAACAGCGACTGCATGACGATCGCGGAGGCTCCAGCGTCCTGAAGGCGCTTCAGGTTGTCGATGCGGGAGGAGAGCGTCGAGGCCGAGGGGACCAGCGGGTTGCGGAGCTCGAGCCCGAGGTAGCGGGTTCGCAGGTCGGCGCTCATGCTTGGCCTCCCGTGTGGTCGGTCTCGTCGTGCTCGAGCCGTCCCGGGGCGTGGCGCTCGACGCCGGCCATCTGCTCGTAGAAGCGCCAGCGCTCATCGGCGTCGGCCTGCGCGAGCTGCTGGAGCTCGGCCGCCTCCTCTGGTCGCGAGCGCGCGAGCATCGCGAAGCGCGCCTCCTTGGCCTGGAAGTCCTTCACCCGCAGGGTGGGCGGGCTGCTGTCGAGCTGCAGCGGGTGCGCCCCCTCGATCGCCTTGCGCGGGTCGTACCGGTACAGAGGCCAGAACCCCGACTTCGCGGCCTCCGCCTGATGGGTCATCGAGGTCGACATGTCGATCCCGTGCTCGATGCACGTGCTGTAGGCGATGACGAGCGACGGCCCGTTCCACGACTCGGCCTCCGCGAGCGCCTTCACGGTCTGCGCGTTGTCGGCGCCGAGCGCGATCTGGGCCACGTACACGTTGCCGTAGGCGGCCGCGATCATCCCCAGGTCCTTTCGTCCGACGGGCTTGCCGGCGGCCGCGAACTTCGCGACGGCGCCGCGAGGCGTCGCCTTGGACGCCTGGCCGCCCGTGTTCGAGTAGACCTGGGTGTCGAGCACCAGGACGTTCACGTTGCGTCCGCTCGCGAGCACGTGGTCGAGCCCGCCGTAGCCGATGTCGTAGGCCCAGCCGTCGCCGCCCACGATCCACACGCTCTTGCGCACGAGCGCGCCGATCACGGGAAGGAGGTTCCGGGCCGCAGGGGAGTCCAGCGTCTCGAGCCGGCGCTTCAGCTCGGCGACCCGCTCGCGCTGCTCGAAGAGCTTCGTCTCATCGTCCTGCTCGGCGCCCAGGATCGCATCGACCAGGTCCCGGCCGACCTCCGGGGCGAGCTTGGTGAGCTGCTCGCGGGCGAACGCCACCTGGTGGTCGAGCGCAAGGCGCATCCCGAGACCGAACTCCGCGTTGTCCTCGAACAGCGAGTTCGCCCACGCGGGCCCCCGACCGTTCGCGTCGAACGTCCAGGGTGTCGTCGGCAGGTTGCCCCCGTAGATGGAGGAGCACCCGGTCGCGTTTGCGATCAGGATCCGGTCACCGAACATCTGCGAGAGGATCTTCAGGTACGGGGTCTCGCCGCATCCGGCGCAGGCGCCGGAGAACTCGAAGAGCGGCTCGAGCATCTGCGAGCCCTTGATCGAGGCCACCTTGACGCGTCGGCGGTCGGCCGGCGGGATCGCCTGGAAGAACGCCCAGTTGTCGCGCTCTTCCTGCAGGTGTTCGAGCTTCGGGAGCATGTCGATCGACTTGTGCTTGACGACCTCCTTGCTCTTGGCGGGACACACATCCACGCACACGCCGCAGCCGGTGCAGTCGTCGGGCGCCACCTGGATCGTCATCCACATCCCCGGACGCTCCCGGTCCCGCCACTCCTTGTGCTTGAAGGTCTCCGGCGCGCCCTGCGCCTGCGAGGGCTCGTAGACCTTCATCCGGATCGCGGCGTGCGGGCAGACGAGGGCGCACTTCGCGCAATCGATGCAGATCGCGGGGTCCCAGATCGGGATCTCGTGCGCGATCGAGCGCTTCTCCCACTTCGAGGTCCCGGTGGGGAACACGCCCCCGGGCGGAAAGGCGGAGACCGGCAGGAGGTCGCCCTCGCCGGCGATCATCCTGGCGGTCACGTTCCTCACGAACTCGGGGGCGTCCTCGGGCACCGGCGGGAGTCTGTGGAGGCGGCTCCTCGCCTCGGCGGGGATCGGGACCTCGTGCAGGCCCTCGAGCGCGCGGTCGACCGCGGCGAAGTTCATGTCGAGCACGGCCTGGCCGCGCTTGCCGTAGCTCTTCTCGATCGCCCGCTTGATCCGGGCGATCGCCTCCTCGCGCTCCAGCACGCCGGCGAGCGCGAAGAAGCAGGTCTGGAGGACCGTGTTGATCCGGGCGCCGAGCCCCACCTCGTCGGCGATCTTCTGCGCGTCGATCACGTAGAACGTGAGCTCCTTCTCCACGATCGCGCGCTGGGTCTCGATCGGCAGGTGATCCCAGACCTCGTCGGGACCGTAGGGGCTGTTCAGCAGGAAGGTGGCGCCCCGCTCGGCCGCCGCGAGCACGTCGAGGCGCTCGAGGAAGTTGAACTGATGGCACGCCACGAAGTTCGCCCGCTCGATCAGGTAGGAGCTCTCGATCGGCCGCGGGCCGAACCGCAGGTGCGAGATCGTCATCGACCCCGCCTTCTTGGAGTCGTAGACGAAGTACCCCTGCGCGAACAGGTCCGTGCCCTCGCCGATGATCTTCACCGAGCTCTTGTTCGCGCTCACGGTGCCGTCCGCACCCAGGCCGAAGAACATCGCCCGGACCACGTCGTCGGACTCCGTCGTGAACGAGCGGTCCCACGGGAGGCTCGTGTGCGTGACGTCGTCGTAGATGCCGATCGTGAAGTGGTTCTTCGGCTCTGGACGGGCGAGCTCGTCGAACACGGCCTTGGCCATGGCCGGGTTGAACTCCTTGGACGACAGGCCGTAGCGTCCGCCGATCACGCGGGGCATCTCGCGCAGGCGCCCCTCCGCCGCCTGCTCGGCGAGCGCGGTGACCACGTCCTGGTACAGGGGCTCGCCGGGAGCTCCCGGCTCCTTGGTGCGGTCGAGCACCGCGATGGCCCGCACGCTCGGGGGCAGCGACGAGACGAAGGCCGCCGCCGAGAAGGGCCGGAACAGCCGAACCTCGAGCACGCCCACCTTCTCGCCCTCGCCGAGGAGCGTGCGAACGGTCTCCTGGACCGCGCCAACGGCGGAGCCCATGAGCACCACCACGCGCTCGGCATCGGGGGCGCCCGTGTAGTCGAACAGGTGGTACGCGCGGCCGGTGAGCTCGGCGAATCGGTCCATCGTGAGCTGCACGATGTCAGGGACCATGTCGTAGAACGGGTTGACCGCCTCGCGCGCCTGGAAGAAGACGTCCGGGTTTTGGGCCGAGCCCCGAAGCACGGGGCGGTCGGGAGTGAGCGCGCGATCCCGGTGGGCGCGCACCAGCTCGTCGTTCACCATGCGGCGCAGCACGTCGTCGTCGACGGCCTCGATCACGTTCACCTCGTGCGACGTGCGGAAGCCGTCGAAGAAGTGGAGGAAGGGGACGCGCGCCTCGAGCGTCGCGGCGTGGGAGACGACCGCGAGGTCCTGCGCCGCCTGCACCGACGAGGAGGCGAGCATCGCCCACCCGGTCTGGCGGACCCCCATCACGTCGCTGTGGTCCCCGAAGATCGACAGGGCGTGGGTGGCGACCGTGCGCGCGGCGACGTGGATGACCGCCGGCGTGAGCTCGCCGGCGATCTTGTACATGTTCGGGATCATCAGGAGCAGTCCCTGCGAGGCCGTGAAGGTCGAGCACAGCGCCCCCGCGAGCAGCGCTCCGTGGAGCGCGCCGGCGGCGCCCGCCTCGCTCTGCATCTCGATGATCTCAGGGACGGCGCCCCAGAGGTTGGTCCGACCGGCGGCCGACCACGCGTCGGCGTGCTCGGCCATCGGCGAGGAGGGGGTGATGGGGTAGATGGCGATGACCTCGGAGAGCTTGTGCGCGACGCGGGCCGCTGCCTCGTTGCCGTCGACCGTGATCAGGGTCTTCTGCTCGATCATCGCCGTCACCGTCTCCCCTACTTGACGAGAGGGCGGGGGACAGGCCCCCGCCCTCGGCGTCTCGTCTTGTCTTCGTGTGGTCAGGCGAGCTGCCTGGTTGGTTCCTTCGCCCCGCGGAACAACCTACCGGGCTCCCATGGGGTCCCCAAGGCCGGAAGGACCACGCGGTCCAGGCCGATGTACCCGGCGTTCCTCCAGGCGAGGACCAGCAGGACCTCGGCCAGGAAGAACACGGGGTTGACGCCCGCGACGCCGGCCAGCCCGAAGGACATGCTCAGCATGCCGCCGAAGAACGCTGCGATCCCGACGAACGCCCCAAGGATCAGCGCCACGCCGATCGTGAGCTCGCCGAGCGGGATGACCTTGGACATGAAGCCGGAGCCCGCGCCTCCGACCCACCGCAGGAACGCGGCGTACCACCCGTAGTTCACCGAGGAGTGGGGGCCCTTCCCCGCGCCCTGGAGCGCATACCCGACGAAGCCCTTGAGCGGGGCGGCGTTGGAGAACCATCCCTCCTGAACCTTCTCCCAGCCGGCGTGTGCCCACTCGTAGCCGAAGTAGATGCGGACGACGAGCCAGATCCAAGCGGCCGGGGTGGACGCGAAGAGCCACTTCGCGAAACGGGGTTCCTCGAAACGGAACGCCTCCGATGCCATCGCACCCTCCTTTCCGTACGAACGGCAGGATGCGCCCTGCGGCCGCGCGCGACAGCGGGCGGGTGGCCCGTTCCCATCGGGACCTTAGGGTCCCCACCCTAGGACCCTGCACGGGACCTCAGCCCACGCGGGCGAGCCGAGGCGGCGGAACCGGCGACCGGAGATCAGGCCTGCGTGCCCGGGGTGGTGGTGTGGCGGGCGAGGTACGCGGCCGCCTCTGCCCGGCGGGCGACCTCGAGCTTGGACAGGATGCTCGAGACGTAGTTCTTCACGGTCTTCTC
>Ga0070741_10015177_pt1 | contig 13127 bp, 9 predicted proteins | sample Coa_R1_4_FD_66440 | JGI IMG/M metagenome (GOLD analysis project Ga0070741, IMG submission 66440) | Surface soil microbial communities from Centralia Pennsylvania, which are recovering from an underground coalmine fire - Coalmine... | ecosystem: Environmental > Terrestrial > Soil > Unclassified ...
GGCCAGAGGCGGGTTTTCGATCAGCGGAATGCCGTGCCAGCGTGCTGCGTGTTTGATTTCCGCCGCCAGCAAGTTGCGGCCTTTTGCGATTACGGTGGGCGCCGCCATCAGCGGGGTGTAATTCACATAAACGTCGACCACATTGGTCGTGGTATCGAAGCTGAGATTCCACACGTGCTCGATGATCATGGTGCGCGTGATCCGGCGCCCGGCGTTGCGCATCAGGTATTCCAAAAGCGCGAATTCCTTGGAGGTGAGCTCGATTCGCCTTCCCGCGCGCTCCACTCTGCGCTCCACCCGGTCGAGTTTCAGATCGCCGACCTGCAACACAGATACGGCGGCCAAATGGCTGCGCCGCAAGATCGCGCGAATGCGGGCCGAAAGCTCGGAGAATGAGAATGGCTTTACCATGTAGTCGTCGGCGCCCAGATCCAGGCATTGCACCCGGTCTTCAATTCGGCTGCGCGCGCTCAGAATTATGATGGGGACGCTGGGCTTGCGCGTGCGAACCTGGCGCAAAACCGTTACCCCATCGAGTCGCGGCAAACCCAGGTCCAGCACGGCAACGTCATATTCGAATTCACAGGCCATGATGCGCGCCTGTTCCCCATCGTGCGAAACATCCACCGCGTAATGCTCCGCTTCCAGCCCTTTGCGAATAAAAGTGCTCAGCGCAGCGTCATCTTCAGCCAACAGTATTCTCATAAAGAATTTCTAAGAGGCAGGTCCGATTCTAATCAGGCTTTAGCGCGAGAGAACAAAAGGCGTAACGCACGAAGGTATGGCTTTCCTTTAATAGAACAGGGGTCAAGTTTGGGAAGGCTTAAATATGTGCTGCCGTGCAATAGCGTATTTGCTGAAAGCAAGGCATTTCAAAGCGAGAAGCATGCTTCTTTGGTTGGAAAACTGTCCGACTACGGCTTATATGGGCTCGCTGGATCTTCTCGCTGCAAGAAGACCCAGGTAGTGACTCCGACGATTGCTCCTGCGCCGATCAACACCGCGGCCCGGGAGTCCATGATACTTCCGCTGGCGCCGGGTTCCGCACCCGCCCGTTTCTTTTTCTTCTTCTTGGCTTGCGGGTCTTGGCTTGCCGACTGGTCGATCGTGGTCTCCTGCCCGGCCGCCAATGTGGTTGATCCTTGTTCGTCAACGATGGTGACCTCGCCGGTGCGTGCTGCCACTTTGAGGGATCCGTCCACATTGGTAACGCTGAATTGCGTCCACTGAGCGGCGGAAGGTCTGATCGTCAGTGAGCCGACGCGAGCCGCAACACTTTTTGAGGTTCCTACTGCCACCGAACCCCGTTGCAGTTCCACGGCATTTACTGCGATCTTCACCAACGAGTTCGGTTGTACGACCACGTCAGTGCCCGAGGAATCGATATTGGCGACGGAATCAGAATCGGTCTGTACAAGATCTTCGGGGAATACCACCAGCGAATCTTGTACTGCCGCGCCGTTTACCCAGGCAGACATCCGCGGATAGACGACGGCAAGATTTGTGTCGGCGCCGAGCGCCGGCATAGCCATTGTGAGTATCATCACCCAGGCAAGCCAGCGATGGATTTGGCGCATGCGGCACACTCCGATGGGACGACGGAATGACCGGATACTAGGGCACAAGTTGTGGCTGGTCAATAACTTCTCGAATAACCGCAGCAACCGCTGGCTTATGCGAAAGGTCTTTGCAGCGATGTTTCCAGAGGCACGAACCAGTTGCACTAGTCCAACATTAAAACCAGCCTACGAAGCGCGCGACTCCGAAAAGCATCGGCAAACCTTGCCGGGGTGCTAAACGATGGCTTCCGCTTCCGACGCCGTCGCTCTTTGAGCCGCGCATTCCGACGAATCTTCTGCCCTAGCCCTGCGGAACGGTAAAAACATCTTTAAATTCCCGTGGTTTCGTACGCGAGCACTGCCAGGCTCAGGCGGTAGTCATAAGTGGCTTGCGCAAAGCCGATCTGCGCTTGAGTTTGCTGCAGTTGTGCCTGGCTTAGCTCGACGATTGATCCGAGACCCAGGTCGTATCTCGATTGCGCCAGATTCAGCGACAGATTTGCCTGTTGGACCAACTCTTGGGTTACGGTCAGGCGATGATATGCAGTGCTCGCATTGAGCCAGCTCGTGCGCACAGCCCGGGCAATCAGGTTCCTGGTATCACGCAAGCGTTCATCGGTCGCTTGTGCCCTGAGCTTCGCTTCGCGGGCGCGTGCGGTATACAAGAAACCGTTAAACAGCGGTATCTGCATGTTGGCGCCCACCGCCCCGTAGGTATTGTTGAGAGCGCCGGGACTGGGTGCAACTGCCGCATCTCCAACTGCGGTGTCTCCCACTCCGCCCAGCGCGCGAATGCTGGGAAAGAGCAGATCCCGCTCCGCTGTCTGGAATTTTCGAGCCGAGTCGTACTGGTATTGCAAGGAGAGGATCTCGGGGCGCATCGCCAATGCTTGCGTAATCAGATCTTCTACGTTGGCAGGAGGCGCCATTGGCGCACCCGGTTCCTCGACCAATTGGAATTTCTGCAGTGTGGGCGCTCCCAGCACCATCGACAGGGTGGCTTCCGCGGCATCCCGATTGTTCTGCGCATCGAGCAGCAGCAGTTGTGCCTGGGCAAGGTTCACGTTGGCAAAGCTCAGATCCAGCTCCGATTTCAACTTACTCTGAAACAGGGCTTGCACCTGGTTGGCGACCGTCTGCCGCGCATTCACCGTTTGCTGCGCAACCGTGAGCACCGCTTGTGCCTGCAATGCACCGTAAAAGGCGCGGTCTACAGCGAGCAGGATTTGCTCCTTAGTCGCGACCGCATTCTCGTCTTCAGCTTTGGCTCGGTAATTGGCGCTTGAGACCAGGTTTCGAGTACGTCCGAAGTCGGTAATCAGTTGTGACACCATCACCCCGGCTGCTGCGCGGTCGAAAATAATGGGATTGTTAAGCGCGCCGGCGGTGATGCGGCTGCCCGACTGGGCGTCAACCCCGGTGATGTCTCCTGTAGCGGTTGGCCAATAGTCCGATCGCACTTCGCGCGTGACCTGCTGCGAGGCCAGAGCCAAAAGCCGCGCCATGGAGATTTGTGGATTGTTTTTGATGGCTAACGCTTCCGCCTGCTTCAATGTGAGCGACAGCGGTGTGGCCGCACCAGGTTGCCTGGACGTCCGCGGGTTGCCCGGGGTTCCTTGGGCCTGCGACGGAGCTTGCGCCGGTGCCGTCGACACGGGAGCGCTTTGCGCGTTCACGGCTTGCGGCAAAGGAGCCGTGGGAAGCCCCTCTGTCGTTTCCGCATTGGCCGAGAGGCGTGCGAATGCACCTGCACAGAGCATCGTTGTCAGCAACACCGCAACAGATATCTTATCGTGCATGTTTTCTTGGTCTCATCACAGCGAGAGTTCCAAACACCTTCTTCTTCCTAAGACTCCGGCTATTGGGGGCAGCCTAGTGGTGCATCACGGCAACCAGGGTCACTCAGCGTCTTCACGATCCGCATGCTCAGGTCGGGCTCTTCAGGAAGATCAATGCTCAACACGTGCTTACTCACGCGCACTCGCAGCGGCTGCTTGATGGGAAAAGCAAACGGCGGGTACTTGAACGGTGAGTTATAACGGCCGACATAGATGTTCCAGTTCACTCGAATCGACACGTCCTAAGCGTAGTAACCGATCGCAAGTGGCGCGTCCGAAGGATTGCTCCCTCCCGCCGTGTAAGACGGCGACTCGACCCTGTAACGCTCAATTCCGAGCAGAGTACCTTTCACGAACGATTCGGTTTGCTTCGTGCGCGACGCCTGGACCAGCGGCAGGCAGAGCCAAATCACGAAGTGTCCCATTGCGAGTTGCCGTCGACTGATTCTCATCGCCTACCCTTGCGGCAACGGGTCGGCCGCCTGCTTCCGTTGTCCATACACCAGCAGATATGCGGCTGGCACGATGAAAACCGTCAACACCACGCTTACCGTGAGCCCGCCGATAATGGCTCGCGCCAATGGCGCATATTGCTCACTCCCGGCGCCCAACTTCAGGGCCATGGGGACCATGCCGATAATGGTTGCGAGCGAAGTCATCAGAACAGGCCGCAGCCGGACACGACAGGAAGTGACCACCGCTTCCTGCACCGACTTCCCCTGTTCTTCCAGGCGGTGCGCGAACTCGACGATCAGAATGCTGTTCGACGCGGAAATGCCTACCAGCATCAGCACACCCATGAGCGACATCACGTTGAGCGTCGTTCCGGTCAGTGGCAAAACAATAAGCACCCCAATAAAACCCATTGGAATCGCGAGCATGATGAGCAAGGGATCGGTAAAGGAACGGAACTGTGCGACCAGGATCAGATACAACAGAACCACCGATAAGGAGAGCCCGATGGCAAAGCTCCGAAAAGATTCGTTCATCCCATTGACCATCCCGCGCAAATTGACGCGGACGTTCTCCGGCATTTTCATATTGCGGAGAGTTGTGTTGACCTCGTCCGAAATCTTGCCGAGGTCTTCGCCAACCGGGGTCACGTAGACATCGGTCACGCGCTGGATCTGGTAGTGATCGACTTCGGTAGGCGTCTGCACATTTTGCAGTTTCACCACCGTGTCGAGGGTCGTGGGCTGCTTCAGGTTCGGCGCCCGGATCGGGATGTTGGTCAGGTCGGCAAAGTTGTGAATTGCCGCTCGCCCCCTCTCGGGATATTGGACACTCAGAAAGTAGTCATTTCCGGTTTTCCGATCGACCCAATAATTAGGCGCGATCATCGTGTTCGAATTGAGCGCCGTGATTACGTTATCCACTACTTCCTTTTCCGTAAGTCCCAGTTCGCCGGCGTGCACCCGGTCTACGTCGAGGCGTAGTCCCGGATAGTTCAAGTCTTGCGGGATGTATACTTCGCCGACTCCAGGCAATTGCTGAATGCGCCGCGCAAGCTCCTGCGTCACACCAAATATCTGCTTCAGACTCCTCCCGCTTACTTGCACATCAATTGGGGCGGGCATTCCTGCGTTAAGGATGGCGTCCACCATCGAGCCGCTCGAGAAGAAGGTCCGGAGGTCGGGATATTCGCGCGCCATCTGCCTTTGTACCTCATCCATGTACTGGAAGCTGCTTTTGCTGTGCGACTTGTGCAGCGCAACTTGCACGGTCGCCATATAGGGCCCCGCGTTCGCCGTGTACAAAGAAGAAAAGTCAGGCACCACCCCGATGTTGGACACCACCATGTCCAAATCTTTCTTGCCCACCACGTGCCGGATTAGGTCTTCGACCCGCGCAACATACTGTTCCGTGATTTCGAGGCGCGTGCCGGTTGGGACCTTGAGGTTGAGTGTGAATTGCCCCGCATCCGTCTGCGGGAAGAACGCCAAGCCCAGGAGGGGGTACAACAGCAGGCTGGCAACAAACGCCGCGCTGAGGGCCAAAACCGTGAGTCCCGGCCGCAACAAGGTGCGTTTCACCCAGTATTCGTAGTAGTCCAGCAGCTTGTTGAACGTGCGATTGAACCCCGCTGTAAACCTGTCCCAGCACGAGTGCTTGCGGGAGGAGGTCGGCTTTACTTCATATTCAGAAGGGCTCACATGTCCGCCGCTCTGGGGCAGCGCTTTCAGAAAGCGCGAGCAGAACAGCGGGATTACTGTCATCGCCACCAGGTATGACGCAAACAGCGAAATCGCTACGGCCAGCGCGAGCGCGCTGAACAGGAACTTGCTCACGCCGTAGAGAAATGTCACAGGGAAGAAAACGACCACGGTTGTGAGTGTAGCGGCCAGCACGGCGAGGGTGACTTCCGAACCACCAATTTCCGCGGCCGCTTGCGGAGCCGCTCCCATTTCCAAGTGCCGGTAAATGTTTTCCAGAGAAATCACCGAATTATCGATGATGCGCGAAAAAGCCAATGCCAGCCCGCCCAGGATCATGGTGTTGATCGTGCTCCCGGACAGGTTCAGCACCACAAACGTAGCTAATGCCGACAATGGAATGGAGAGAAATACCGCGGTCGTGGCGCGGAGGCTCCCCAGAAAAACCAAAATCATCAAACTGGTCAGCACCAGGCCTATCAATCCCTCATGAAGCAGGGTTTTGATCGCTTGCTTTACAAACGCGGACTGGTCGAATACCACGCTTGCGACCAACTGCTTGGGAATGTCGTACAGGTTGCGAATCGCGGCCCGGATTCCCTCCACGACCGCAATCGTGTTGGTCTCCCCGCCTTGCTTCATGATGGGCAGGTACACCGATCGTTGCCCGTCGACCCGCACCACGTTGTACTGAATCTGGTTCGCGTCCTCGGCCTTTCCGATATCGTTGACGGAGACCCATGAATTGCCAACCGTCTTCACCGGAACTTGGGACAACTGCTCCATGTTGTCCACCAGGCTGTTCGAATACAGGTAGTAATCGAAAGGTCCCATCTTCACGTCGCCCGCCGGGACAATCAGGTTGAAACTGTTCACCGCCTGAACCACGTCCATGGGACTAAGTTGCCGTGATGCGAGCTTGTAAGGATCGACGTAGACCATGATCTGTCGATACTTGCCGCCGAACGGCGGTGGGATCTCGGCGCCTTTCACAACCGCGATCTGGTTCCGGATGGAGAACTGGCCGACATCGTGAAGCTGCGTTTGGCCAAGGCCCTGACCCTTAAGCGTGACCAGGCACACCGGTAAGCTCGAAGCGTCAAACTTCAACACAACGGGCGGCAAGGTACCCGGCGGCAGCCGCTTCAAGTCCGCCAAAGCCAGATTCGAGATCTCGGTAACATCGGCGTCCGCGCTCGTACCCGGCTGAAAATAGAGTTTGATAATGCTTACTCCCAACAGAGAGCGGGATTCCATGTGATCGATGCCGCTGGCCAGCGTGAAGAAGCGTTCAAGCGGATCGGTGATATCGATCTCGATATCTTCCGGTGGCATTCCTGAATAAAACGTGGCGACGACTACCTCGGGCAGATTAATCACCGGAAACAAGTCCACCGGCATTCGCGCCAGCGAAGTGACGCCAATCACCACCAGTACCAGGCAGATCACGACAATGAAGTACGGATTGCGAATCGAAAAACGTGACATGTCAGTTCTCTCTCGGTGGCCGACTCGAACTCTTTACTCGCTCTGTTCCTGGTATTGCATGACTGGTACTAATTGCGCTCGAACCTTTTGTCCGGTTTTCAAGCCACTACGGTCGCTAACCACAACTTTTTCCCCGGCATTCAGGCCAGACACGACTTCCGCGTCCGTTGCCGTCTGCAATCCCAATTGGATCAGTCGATCCTCAATTTCGCCGCCGCTGTTCACTACCAGTACGGTGGCCTTATCGCCTTCGTGATTGATGGCTTGTAGCGGGATCGCGGGGATATCGTCCCGGTGCTCCAGCGAGATATCAGCCTCCGCGTACAGGCCGGGCATCAGCACGTGTGTGGGATTTGGAACATCCACTTCAGTGTGCATCGTCCGCGTGTCTTCTTTCACTTCCACGGAAAAGCGCGACACGTTGCCGGGGAACGTCTGGTTGAGCGAAGGCACACGAACGTCGACATGATCGCCGACCCGGATATAGTGCACATAGGACTCAGGCACCGGAATAACTAGCCGGAATAAGTCATCTTGCGACAGCTTTACAATGGGCATCGCCTGCGTGCTGGAATTCGTGCCCGCTTGCACCAGCGTGCCCAGGTTTGCGTAGCGATCCGTCACTACGCCCGAAAAGGGCGCCACGATTTTTGAGTAGCCATAAAGGGTTTGATCGTGAATGAGCTTTGCCTTTGCCACTCCTAACTGGCTCTGTGCGGCTTCCAGCGCGGCTTTACCTGCATCTACCTGCGATGCCGCTGCCATATCTTTGCCTTGGGCGTCGTCGACTTCCTGTTGCGCCACGATGCCCGGCTTGGTTTCGAAAACCCGGTCCAGTCGCGTGTACTGCAGATGTAGAGCCTTGTACTGTGCTTCATACCGGCTCAATTCATGCTGGGCTCGCAGTACCTGCTGTGAGGCGTTCTCGATTTCTGCCCGATCCTCTTCTAACTGTGCTTGTAACTCGGGTATCTCGAGGGTCGCCATGACGTCACCCTTTTTAACGTGGCTTCCATAATCGACATTGAGTTTCTGCACGTAGCCCGACTCTTTGGCGTAGACCTCGATCTCCTGGAAGGGCACAAGCTCCGATGAAAGGGTGATATGCCGGCTCAAGCTTTTCTTAACTACGTTGGTCACTCCTACCGTGGTGATGGTTTGACCCTTTGCCTCCACCCTTTCGCCCGGCCCACCCGAACACGAGAGCAATCCCAACAAAACGAGCGCTCCGACTGCTGCCATTAGCCCGTAGAGCGCTTGAGTGCGGCGTGATTGCGCGCCAGCTACGCTGGGAACGTTGCACGGTTCATTCATCACTTGCTGATACCAACCTTCTCTGGCACCCGGGCCAGCAGACTCCCACTACATCGATTGCTTCATCAATTGCCGTAATGCATCGATCGAAAAGTTCTTGGAACGGCAAAAATCAATGACTTTCCGTTCGGCTGCCTGCAGTTGGGTGGCAATCGTGGGGACTTTTGCGGCAATTTCTTTGGGCACTGTCAAGACGCCGTCTCGGTCTCCATGCAACACCTCGCCCGGGCTATCTGAATCCGCCAATTTCGACAACCCACCCCAGGTCGAAAATATGCGCATACCCGTGAGACATTGCTACGTTGCCCGCGAACAATTGCATGCCCAGCTCGCGAACGCGGGCCAATTCCCGCACTGCGCCGTTAGTTACATAGCCAACGCAGCCCAGTGCTTTCAGAATCGCGGCATGCATGTCGCCAAGAAACGCTCCCACTCCTGGAGGATGGTCTATGTCTTGCAGCATGAGAATGCGCGGCTCAGGCACCTGCAACATCGAGTTCCACCACTCACTGCGATCGTGGTAGACACGCCCCGCCATGGGCGGTTCTCCACTGCGCAGTTTCGCCGTGGCCGCATGTCCCACCATGGTGGGAAAGTCTTCGAACATGCAGCGGATACGCGAATCCGCGAAGCCGGGCATTTCTCAGCCGTACCTCGAAAGTCTCGATCGCATTCGAGACGCTGCAGGTATCAATCGCTCTTAGCGCATCGAGATCCTGCTCGCGCAACAGCGGGTCAGAAACCATGCGTGTTCCCTTATTCGTTTTACGAACTTGGATTCAGCTAGTGATCAGCTCACCCGCACGACGGACGTCACATACGATCCGGCCGCGCCCGGAGAACCGATGAGAAAAACTAAGACTAGAGAGGAATTGCAGAGATGGGAGGTGGACGGTTATAGAGAACCTCTGCGAAAAAATGGTCTGCCAGCAAAGGATCTGGAGGTGCAATTCGCCGGTAAACGACTACTGGTTTGAAAAAGCAAGTGCTGCCTACTGGGCTGACCCAACGGACGGCATCCTGATTAAGGTGCTGCCGCTTGGGTTCAACATTGCGCCGATCCAGGGAACTGGCATTGTGTACGGAAGGACTATTCGCACTCCAGAACCGTGTCGCAAGGCTTAAAGTAAGCGACGCAATAGCGACAACGATCAGCAGATCGCGCCATCGGCGCCCGTCAAACCTGAAGTGCTTGGAACTCAGCATGGATCTGTGGAAGAAAATCCTTCCGAGATTGTACAACAGCCACGACTGCCAACCAATAGTGGATGCCATGACTTTCGTGCTGGTTGTCGTTGAGTTACAGGGAACGGTCGAGTTACACGGAGCTCTCGTACCCCTAGTTACAGCCCCGCTTCGCAGTCAAGATTGACGGAGAGTACTCGGGCGCCTGTATCTTCCGTGGCGTTCATTATCATGTTCGTTGCAAAAGCCAACCGGGCGAACTTACATGGTTCGGGTTCTGCCATTCGACCAAGCCCTGGCTACTTCGCTAATATCGGCTGAACGAAGGCAATTGCTCGCCGCTCGCGCAGGATTGCGGCGCCCCGGCATTGCCCGACGGAGGTGCTTTCTGAAAGGTCTTCTTTCTCGTGCCCATGCGTTCTGCGAACGCTTCGGATTACAGATACCTATCTTGCTCGCTCCAATGGCGGGAGCCTGCGAGCCCTCGCTCTCGATCGCGGTGATGAAGAGCGGCGGCCTGGGCGCCTGTGGAGCGCTGCTGATGAAGCCGCAGGAGATCATCAGTTGGGCGCAGGAAGTACATACGCAGGGCAGCGGAGCGTTCCAGATCAATCTCTGGATCCCCGAGCCCGCGCCCAAGCGCGATCCGGCGTATGAAGCGCGTGTACGCGAGTTTCTGGCCGGCTGGGGACCGGTCGTCCCCGCCGAGGCCGGAGATGTAAGCTTGCCGGATTTTTCCCAGCAGTGCGAAGCGATGCTCCAGGCGTCTCCCGGGATCGTGTCCTCAATTATGGGATTGTATCCGGCTAGCTTTGTCGAGCGTCTCAAGCAGCGAGGCATTGCGTGGTTCGCGACCGTCTCCACAGTCGGCGAGGCTCGCGCTGCCGAAGCTGCGGGTGCTGATGTCATTGTGGCGCAGGGCATGGAAGCGGGCGGCCACCGCGGCAGCTTCGACCCGGCAGAAGCCGAACGTCAGCAGGTCGGATTATTTGCGTTATTGCCCGCCGTAGTGGATGCCGTCAAAGTACCAGTGGTCGCGACCGGAGGTATCGCGGACGCACGCGGCGTCGCGGCCGCGCTGGCTTTGGGCGCGAGCGCGGCACAACTCGGAACTACCTTCCTACGCTGCCCGGAAGCCAAAATTCATCCCGCCTGGGCCGACGCGCTGGCGAGGACGGCGCCCGAAGACACCATGGTGAGTCGAGTCTTCAGCGGCCGCGCTGGACGTAGTATCGCGACCGATTATGTGCGGGCCGCTACAGCTCCTGGGGCCCCTCCGCCCGCGCCCTACCCGGTTCAGCGAGGCTTGACGGCCGCCATGCGAGCTGCGGCGCAGAAAGCCGGCGACGTGCAACGCATGCAGGTTTGGGCTGGGCAATCAGCGCGCTTGGGGAAAACCGCACCGGCAGAACAGCTCACACGCCAATTCTGGGAGGGAGCGATGGAAATCCTGCAGTGACGCCATTGCGAATTTCCCGACGGCCATCAGGAGCAGGCCACGGCCCAACAAAGCCAGAGCACAGACTCGCAAAAGAAAGCCCGCCCTTCATCAAGAGTTAAGAGGGCGGGTTGAACATTTTAGAATGCTAATTAGAATGCTAAGCGCTAATCCTCATCGCACCGGTCGCATGCTGGCGTGGTGCGTGGCGGACGATCCGAGTGTGCCTCCGGAACCGGGCTTTCACTTTCCGATGTGGACACTCCCGAACCTTCTTCGAGTCCAGTGGACGTTGCGTCCATGGCAACACTGAATTTGCTGCCATTGTTGGGCCTGGCGAGGGGAAACACGGGATGGGCTTTCCCATTCACGAACGCCAATGATTCGTAATCCCCGACCATTAATCCCGACGAAGTATTAGGAAGCCAGGTCAGGTTCATGGGCCCTGCTAGCCGGGCTGCCTTGGTCCATGTCTTTCCGCCGTCGCGGGACGAAATATAGCCTGCGTTCAGATTGCACGTCGTACTCGTGCAGTTGGTTTGCGGATAGAAGTAATACGTAAGTCCAAGGTGCGCGGTTGCTCCCGATGTACCCGGCTCGATGGCCAACCCGGGAATAAAGTGATCGACCGTGCTGTTCACGGCGTCGATGGGAATGCGAGTTACCGCAGACCAATGCGTGCCATCGGTTGACGTGCTCATCACCAGATCATTCTCAGCGCAGTTGCTACGAAAGCGGCAGTCCTGCCAAACGGTATAAACCTTTCCCGAAGCATCCACAGCCGAGGTGGGCAGGATGAGATCGCGCAGGCCACCCGCCGCGCCGTGTGCGGTGATGCTGGTGACTGTAACGGGACTACTCCACGTTTTCCCGCCATCCTTCGAAGTGAACGACAAAATGCTGGTGTTGAAAGCGTCACTGCCAGGCGCCACCACGGTGCCATTCGGTTGCGCCAGAGGCTGCGCTCCGAATACTGCGGGCCCGCCCGCGGGTTGCACTGGCGATCCCCAGGTCTGCCCGCCATCGCTGGAAACCGCGAGGTAGACTATATCGCCCTGGCTGTTGTCATCCCATTCAGCGTAGCAATGCCCGAAAAACGGGCTGGCGGTATTGTTGTCGCAACTGAGCCACGTCTTATCGGGTTTTGGAAAATTCGGGCTGACCGCTACCGGCTTTTGCCAGGTAAGACCGTCGCTGGAACGGCTGATCAGTTCCGCCGTGGTTGCGCCTCCGTTGTTAAGAAGCGGCAATGAGGCAATGAGCCATACATTGTGCGCAGCGTCGAACGCCACCGCTGGATCAGTCGCGCGATCAAAGCTGCCTCCGCCGCCAATCACCGTCAATCCGGGCAGAGAACCGTGATGCCAGGTGAGACCGCCATCCTGGGATGTCGCAAACCCGTTGTCCGTAGAGCCTCCATTCAAGTTGAAACGGCCCTGCTGGAATGCCGAGACGATCGTGTTCCCGGACGCAAAGGTCGAAACTTCTACTTCCGTAGCATGCTGGCTGCTTGAGTTGGTGAACGGATCCACACTGATCCGGGTCAGCGGGATCTGGGCAGACATTGCGGTTGAAAATGCCAGCAGAATCGGCAGGAGAAACAAGCGGGTGGGCATGCTACAGGCAAACGACCGAGTGCGTTTCAACAAGGGTCAGCTCCAAAAGTCGGATTGTCAGGCCGCAGATGGCACGGCCGGAACTGAACTCTAACCAGCTCTTGAATTCAGCGCTGAGAAGAATGTATGTGGGATTACCACGTGTCAAGGAGGCAAAAGGCTCTAGACGGGGCGGTGGGCGCGAGGTTCATCAGCAATTCCCGGCTCACGGTTCTAATGCGGGCGCGTTGAGTATTTCACGTGCATCCGGCTTAGTAAGTAAGAGCTGAAGCAATGACCCGCGCACAAGACGCAAAGAAAGCTCGCCGCATAAAGTCTCGGAAGCGTGTATCGCACGCAGTGAATCATAGCGGGAACAGAAAATCCTATAGTGTGCAGCACACGTGCACCGCCAAGCGGCAGGCCAACCGCTCCCGTCCCTGCGCCGCGACAACCTGCATTTGGCATAGTAGGTCGTGGAAGTTGGGTGAAAATTACTGGCGGAGAGGGAGGGATTCGAACCCCCGATACCCTTCCGGGTATGCCGGTTTTCAAGA
>Ga0070741_10015178_pt1 | contig 13127 bp, 13 predicted proteins | sample Coa_R1_4_FD_66440 | JGI IMG/M metagenome (GOLD analysis project Ga0070741, IMG submission 66440) | Surface soil microbial communities from Centralia Pennsylvania, which are recovering from an underground coalmine fire - Coalmine... | ecosystem: Environmental > Terrestrial > Soil > Unclassified ...
GTGAACAGGACGCCGCCCGAGCGGGGGAGCAGGAGGCTGTGCTGCGTCGTGCCCGCCCCCGGGGTGAAGTGCGCGCTCAGGCCGCCGGGGAGCGCGTCGCCCTCGGCGTAGCGCTCGTCCGGCTCCTCGTCGATCTCGCGCGACAGGGCGGGCGCCCACACCGGCACGCCCAGCTCGCGCCGGAGACGCCAGGCCGAGCGCTGGTGCACGCTCGCCGTCAGGCAGATGGCCGCGACCGGCCCGAGCAGGGCGAACGCCTCCGCCGCGAGGGGTAGCGGGTCGACGAGCACGGTGCCCTCGTCCGAGCGGAACGCATGGCTCGCGCTGACGAACCCGCCGATCCGCTCGTCCGCCAGGCGCCAGTGCCACAGGCCGGGCAGGAACTCCTCGGCCACCTGCGCGGTCGCCGTCGGCTCGCTCATGAGCGCGATCGTAGCGCTGCTCGCGAACCACCCGATCCGGTCGTGAAGCTGCGAGACTGCTCGCCGTGAGACGCTCGCTTCCGCGGCTGTGCGCGCCACTGGCGGCGGCGATCCTCGCCGCGGGCGCCGGCGCATCGGTGTCCGGCCGGGCGGCCTTCCCCGGCCGCCACCTGCTGCTCGTCACGCCGGCCGGGGCGGTGCGGACGGAGTTCCCGGACATCGACGGCGAGCCCTTGGCGGCGCTCGCCGACGGCCGCGGCGGCTGGCTCGTCGGCGGCATGTTCCGCCGCGTCGGCTCGGCGCTCGCCCCGTCCCTCGTCCGCCTGCGTCGGGACGGGACGCTCGACGCGCGCTGGAACGCGCACCTCCGCGGTGGGCAGACGGTGACGACGCTCGCGCTCGCCGGCTCGACGCTGTACGCGGGCGGCCGCTTCGGCGTCGCCGCCTTCGACGCGCGCACCGGCCGGCGCCTCGCCGGTTTCGCCCCGCCGCGGTTCGCCGCCGCGCCCGGCACCTCGACACCCGTGACGCAGCTCGCCGTCGCCGGCGGGCGCGTGTACGTCGTCGGCCCCTTCGTCCGGGCGGGCGCCACCGCGCGCGCCTCGGCGGCGGCGCTCGACGCCCGCAGCGGCGCGCTGACGCCGTGGGCTCCCCAGGTGTCGGGCACCGCCGAGGCGGTGGCGGTCGCGGGCGGCCTCGTCTACCTCGGCGGCGTCTTCGACGCGGTCGACGGCGCCGCTCGCTCGAACGTCGCCGCCGTCGGGCCGGCACGGGCGCTCGTCACCGGCTGGGCGCCCCGTGTTGCGGTCGACGAGGTTCGCTCGATCCTCGTCGCCGGGCGCCGCGTCCTCGTCGGCGGCAACGGGTTCGACGCGGTCGACGCGCGCACCGGCCGGCAGCTCGCCTGGCGCGCCAAGGTCACGGGCGCGGTCACCGTGTTCGCGCGCGAGGGCGGCACCGTCTACCTGGGCGGGGACATCCGCGACGGCTTCACCGCCGTCGGCGGGCAGGCGCGCCACAACCTGGCCGCGGTCCGCCTCGCGAGCGGCCGCGTCACGAGCTGGGCGCCGGATCCCTTCCGCTACAACGCCTCCGAGGCGCTCGCAGTGTCGAGCGGGACCGTCCTCGCGGCCGGGAGCTACACGACGACGCTCGGCTGAGAGTCGGCCGGCTACCGCCTCCGTCTCGGCGGCGGCTCGTCGGCGTTGGGGTCGTACCCGCTCGAGACGAGCGAGGCCATGGGCAGGAAGAGCGGCGCCGGCAGGCGGTCCCACGCGTACCAGCCCCAGGCCTCGACCTCGGCCGGCCGCAGCACCTGCGGCTCGCCGCTCACCCACTCCATGCGCACCCAGCGGGTGCGCCAGGTGACGCCGTCCTCGAAGGAGTCGACCGTCTCGCCGACGACGCGCGGCACCGCCCCGACGAGCCCGGTCTCCTCGAGCAGCTCCCGGCGCGCCGCAGCCTCGTCCGTCTCACCCTCCTCGGCCCGACCGCCCGGCGGCGACCAGGTGCCGTGCCCGTGCTGCGACCTGCGGCGGCCGAGCAGGATCCTGCCCTCTCGGAGCACCAGGACTCCGACCCCGTGGCGCTCCTCGCGGGTCACGCGGCAGCCGCGGCGATGCTCGCGATCCTCGACTCGATCATCCGGCGGACGTCCGGATGCGGGATGGGCGCTGGCTGGGTCATCCCGTCGTCGAGCGTCGAGACGTGGTTGGAAAGCTGGGCGGCAAGGCGTCGGTGATGGTCGCGGTCGAGCGCGTTCTCCTCGGTCCCCAGGTCGTCGCGTTCCTCGTCGCGCTTCTCTCGGTGCGACCCGACTACCTTACGGCCTGAGAGCGACAGACGGGAGGCGAGGAGATGCAGCTCGGGATGATCGGACTGGGACGGATGGGCGCGAACATGGTCAGGCGCCTCCTGCGCGACGGCCACGAGTGCGTCGTCTTCGACGTCGACCAGGCAGTGGTGGCGCAGCTCGCCGGCGAGGGGGCGCTGGGCACGGGCTCGCTGGCCGAGCTCGCCGCGAGGCTCGCCCCGCCGCGCGCGGTCTGGATCATGGTCCCGGCCGCGCTCGTCGGCCGGATCCTCGACGACCTGACCCCGTACCTCGAGCGCGACGACGTGGTCGTGGACGGCGGGAACAGCTACTACCGCGACGACGTCGACCGCAGTCGCGCCCTGGCGGCGCGCGGCCTGCACCTCGTCGACGTCGGCACGAGCGGCGGCATCCACGGGCTCGAGCGCGGCTACTGCCTGATGATCGGCGGCGAGGTGGAGGCCGTGCGCCGGCTCGACCCCGTCTTCCGCTCGCTCGCGCCGGGGCTCGGTGCCGCGCCCCGGACGCCCGGGAAGACGGGCGATCCCTCCCCGGCCGAGCTCGGCTACCTCCACTGCGGGCCGAGCGGCGCCGGCCACTTCGTGAAGATGGTCCACAACGGGATCGAGTACGGGATTATGGCCGCCTACGCGGAGGGCCTGAACGTGCTCCACAAGGCGGACGCGGGCGCGAGGGCCGACGGGGGCGCGAGCGCCGAGCTGACGCCGCTGCGCGAGCCGGAGTACTACCGCTACGACATCCCCGTCGCCGAGGTGGCCGAGGTGTGGCGCCGCGGCTCCGTCGTCGCCTCGTGGCTGCTCGACCTGACGGCGCACGCGCTCGCCGAGTCACCGGCGCTCGACGAGTTCGGCGGCTTCGTGTCCGACTCCGGCGAGGGTCGCTGGACAGTGCTCGCCGCGGTCGAGGAGGGCGTGCCGGTACCGGTGCTCTCCTCGGCCCTGTACGAGCGCTTCTCCTCGCGCGGCGAGGCGCAGTTCGCCGACAAGCTCCTGTCGGCGATGCGCAAGGAGTTCGGCGGCCACTCCGAGCTCGTCATCCCGAGCTAGACGTGGCCTGCGTGATCCTCGCCGGCGACATCGGCGGCACCCACACCCGGCTCGCGCTCGTCGACCGTGACCCGCGCGCACCGGTGGCGATGGAGGTCTACGCGAGCCGCGAGCACGGCTCGCTCGAGGAGATGGCGGCCGCTTTCCTGCGCGCGCACCCGGCCGAGCTGTCGGCCGCCTGCTTCGGCGTCGCCGGCCCCGTCCTGGGCGGTGCGGTCGACGTCACCAACCTCGCCTGGCCGGTGCGTGCGGCCTCGCTCGCCGCCTCGCTGAACCTCGCCCACGTGCTGCTCCTGAACGACCTGGAGGCGAACGCCTGGGGCCTCGCGGCGCTCGCGCCCGGCGACCTGCACACGCTCAACGAGGGCGACCCGGGCGCCGCCGGCAACGCGGCCGTCTGCTCGGCCGGGACCGGGCTGGGCGAGGCGGGGCTGTACTGGGACGGCCGGCGCCACCGCCCCTTCGCCGGCGAGGGCGGGCACGCCGACTTCGCGCCGCTCGACGAGCGGCAGGCGCGCCTGCGGGAGTTCCTCGCCGCCGAGTACGGGCATGTCAGCTACGAGCGGGTGTGCTCGGGCATGGGGCTCGTCAACATCTATCGCTTCCTCGCCGGCAGCTGCCCGCTCGACGCGGCGGCGATCTCCGAGGCAGCCCTCGCGCGCACGGACGCGCACGCCGTGGAGGCGCTCGACATGATGGTCTCGATCTACGGCGCCGAGGCCGGCAACCTGGCGCTGAAGCTGATGGCGACGGGGGGCGTCTACCTCGGCGGCGGCATCGCGCCGCGCATCCTCGACAAGCTCGAGGACGGGACGTTCATGGCCGCGTTCGTCGCCAAGGGCCGCTTCCGCGACCTGCTCGCCTCGATCCCGGTACACGTGATCCTCAACGACCGCACGGCGCTGATGGGCGCGGCGCTGCGCGCGGCCGAGACGCTGGGCGAGGCCGCTGCCGGGGATCGGGTGCGCCCAGGCTAGACCCGCGCGCCGTCCGCTCGCCGGCGGGCGCCTGCTCTTTCCGCCTCCTCGCCGACCAGGCGCAGCAGCCGCCGGACGAGCGACCGCGCCGTCGCCTCGGCCAGCTCCCGGACGACCGGGAGCGCGGGGACTCCTCGCGCCCGCAGCTCGCCTCGCAGGGTCGAGCCGCCGTCCCGCGGCGTGACTGCGAGCGACAGCACGGCGTGCACGCGGGCGGCGGTGACGGCCGCGACCAGCTCGGCACCCGGCTGCTCGGCGACGAGCCGCGGGCGCAGCACGTCGCCGAGCGCGAGCGGCTCCTCGATCCCGAGGCGGGCGCGCGCGACGAAGCCCGGCAGGTCGCCGAGCAAGCCGAGGACGCTGTCGCGCGACAGCTCGGTGGAGGAGATGGCGGCGTACGTCTCGGCCGGCGGCGCCGACAGGGCGAGCTCCTCGCTCGCCGCCACGTCGGGGTGGGCGAGGAACCGGTCGAGCAGGCGCTGTGGGTCGGGCACGGGCCGAGCCTACTGCCGCTCGGCCTAAAGTGTTGAGGGTGCCGAACGATCGCTCCTGCGTCCTGCTCAAGTTCGGGGAGATCGTCCTGAAGGGGCGGAACCGCGGGCTGTTCTACTCGCAGCTGCGCCGCAACGTCGTGCGCCTGCTCGGCGACCTCGGGCCGCTCGAGCTGCGGCAGCGCGGCGGGGCGCTGGCCGTGCTCTCGCCGGCGGGCTCGGGCGAGCTCGTCGAGCGCGCGCGCGACGTCCTCGGCATCAGCCTCCTCCATCCCGTGCTCGTGCTCGAGAAGACGCCCGAGGCCGCCTGCGCCGCCGCCGTGCGCCTCCTCGCGGGGCGCCCCGGCGAGACGTTCGCCGTCCGCGCGCGGCGCCGCGACAAGGGGTTCCCGCTCGACTCACGCTCGCTCGCCGCCCTCGCCGGGCGCGCCGTGCAGGACGAGCTCCCGCTCGGCGTCGACCTGACGACACCCGACCTGGAGGTCTTCCTCGAGGTCGACAAGCGGGAGATCTTCGCCTACACGGAGAAGATCCCCGGCCGCGGCGGCCTGCCGGTCGGGGTGTCCGGCCGCGCCCTCGTCCTTCTCTCGGGCGGCATCGACTCGCCGGTCGCCGCCTACCGGGCCATGAAGCGCGGTCTGCGCTGCGACTTCGTCCACTTCAGCGGCCGGCCGTACACGGGCGCGGAGTCGATCTACAAGGCGTACACGCACGTGGCGCAGCTCGATCGCTTCCAGGGCGGCTCGCGGCTGTTCGTCGTCCCCTTCGGTCGCGTGCAGCGCCGGCTCGCCGCGGCCGGGGCCGGCCGGCTGCAGGTGCTCGCGCAACGGCGGCTGATGCTGAGAGTCGCCTCCGAGCTCGCGCAGCGCGAGAAGGCCGGGGCGCTCGTCACCGGCGACTCGCTCGGACAGGTGTCCTCGCAGACGCTGCACAACCTCGCCGTCGTCGAGCAGGCGGCGCGACTGCCGGTGCTGCGCCCGCTCGTCGCCTGGGACAAGGCGGAGATCGTCCGCGAGGCTGAGCAGATCGGCACCTTCGCCGTCTCCCGCCTTCCCGCCGAGGACTGCTGCACGCTGTTCGCGAGCCCGCTCGCCGAGACGCGGGCGGCGCCCGACAAGCTAGCGGCGCTGGAGGCACGGCTGGACGCCGAGGAGCAAGTCGCCGAGCTGCTCGCCGGGACGGAGTGCGTGCGTCCGCGTGTGGACGGCGCCGGGTGGACGGAGGGCGGCGAGCGGGCAGCGTACGCGGCGACTTTACGCTCCTCTTACACAGGGGATATTCAGGCTTGATCGCCGATACCGACGATAGGGAGGCGATGCGGACGCCCGGACGGCGGCGGCAGGGACGGCCGGCGATCGGCCTGGCAGCCCTTGCCGCGCTGCTCGCCGCGCTCGCGGCGTCGACGGCCGGCGCCGTCGCGCCGCGCCCGCCGGTGCTCGCCCGGGATCTCGCCAGGTCGTACTTCGGCTCGGCGCTCGTGCGCGCCGAGGTGGTGTCCGTCATCGGGGGCGTCATGCACGATTTCCGCATCGACGAAGGACGCGTCACCGCCGTGCGGCCCGGGGCGATCGATCTGCTCGAGCGCGACGGCACGCGCCAGACCGTGCCGGTCGGCCCGGTGCAGCAGCTCACCCCCGGCGTCGGCGGGCTGCTCCAGCTCGGCGAGGTGGTGCGCGGCGTGCGGGTCGTGACGGTTCGCGACGGCGACCGCCCGGCCGCCGAGGTTCGCCTGGCAGCGGCCGTGCGCGCGCTCGGCCGCGTCCTCTTCGGGGCGACGCTCGCTCGGGCCGAGGTGATCTCGGTGCGCGGCAGGGTCGTCGACGACGTGCGCATCGACCAGGGCCGCATCCTCCAGACGGGGCCCGCCGGCGTCGTCCTGCTCGAGCTCGACGGAAGCCGGGTGGCCATCCGCGTCGCGCAGTCGACGGTCGTGACCGGACCCGCCGGGCTCGTCACCTTCGGCGCCAGGGGGCTCCAGCGCGGCATGACGGTGGTCGCGGTGCGCAGCGACTCGCTCGCCGACGAGATTCGTGTTGTCGGGATCCGGGGGAGAGGGTGAGGGTGGGCCTCGACCAGGCGCTGATCGGCAATCCGCTCGGAACCGGCAGCCGTCCGACCGGGGGCATGGTGCTGCTCGTCGAGGACGAGGAGTCGGTTGGGTCGCTCGTGCGCACCTATCTCGACCGCAACGGCTTCCGTGTCTGCTGGGTGCGCACCGGCGAGGAGGCGCTCGTCGAGTTCACGCGCCATCCGATTCGGATCGTCGTGCTCGACATCGGCCTGCCCGGGATGGACGGCTTCGAGGTCTGCCGACGGCTCCGGGCGCGGTCGGAGGTGCCGATCATCATGCTCACGGCGCGCGACGAGGAGCCCGACCGGGTCGCCGGCCTCGAGATCGGGGCCGACGACTACGTCCCCAAGCCGTTCTCGCCGCGCGAGCTCCTCGCGCGCGTGAAGGCGATCCTGCGCCGCGCCGAGCCCGCGCCGCGAGAGAGCGTGCTGCAGCTCGGCGACGTCGTCATCGACGTGGAGGGCCGCGAGACGACGGTCGACGGCCGGCCGGTCGAGCTGACGGCGAAGGAGTTCGACCTGCTCACCTACTTCGCGGAGAGCCCGGGCGTCGTCCACTCGCGCGACCGTCTGCTCGACCGCGTGTGGGGTATGAGCTACCCGGGGGGGACGCGGACGGTCGACGTCCACGTCGGCCAGCTGCGCCGGAAGCTCGGACGGCCCGAGCTGATCCGAACCGTGCGCGGCGCCGGGTACAAAGCCGTCTCCCCGTGAGGGCCCGGCGGTTCCTGCCGCTTCGCAAGCTCCTCTTCCTCGCCACGGTCCTGATCGTGATCGCCTCGATCGGGATCGCCTTCGGCGTCGGCGCGGTCCTGACGCGGAGCGCCGTCGAGAACGCGAACCTCGACGGCCTCGCCCGCCAGGCGCAGCTGATCAAGAACCAGCAGGAGGCCGGCCTGTGCGCGTTCTGCCGGCTCAAGGACGTGCGGGCGTTCCTCGCCGAGCAGCACGAGCTGATCCGGGTCGTCGACCTCGACCGGAACACGCCGTACCTGACCGACTCGCAGCGGCTGGAGCTCGCGAGCAAGCCGCTCGTGACGGGCACGGTCGAGGTCGAGGGCAAGCGTTACCTGGTCGCGGCCGGCACGATCAAAGGCGGCCGGCGGCCGGGGCTCGGGTTCGTGCTCCTGCGCCCGTCCAGCCTGAAGACCGCGGGCTGGGGGCCGTACCTGCGCGCGCTCCTCATCGCCGGGGCGATCGGCGCGGGGCTGGCCGCCCTCGGCTCGCTGATCATCGCGCGCTGGATCTCCCGGCCCGTCCGCCGCGTGGCCGAGGCGAGCCGGAGCCTGGCCGAGGGGCTGTCGCCCGAGCCGGTGCCGCTCGAGGGCTCGGCCGAGCTGGCGACGCTCGCCTCGACCTTCAACGCGATGGCGGAGCAGCTGCAGCGCGCACGCGAGGCGGAACGGAACTTCCTGCTGTCGGTCAGCCACGAGCTGAAGACACCGCTGGCGGCCATCCGCGGCTACGCGGAGGGCCTCGAGGAAGGGGTGTTCGGCGCCGAGGAGGCGGCCGCCACGATCCGCGAGGAGGCGCGCCGCCTGGAGCGGCTCGTCCGCGACCTGCTCGACCTCGCGCGCATGAACCGGCGCGAGTTCGTCGTCCACCGCGAGCCGGTCGACCTGGCGGAGATCGCCCGCGAGGTGGTGCGCCGCTACGAGGCGGACGCGCGGGCGGCGGCCGTCGAGCTCGACGCGGACGCGGCGGGGCCTGCGCCCGCCCTCGCCGACCCCGACCGGGCGCTCCAGATCGTCTCCAACCTGGTCGAGAACGCGCTCCGCTCGACGCCCGCCGGCGGCTCGGTGCGAGTCGGCGCCAGCCCGGGGCTGCTGGTCGTGGAGGACACGGGGGTGGGCCTGTCCGCGGACGACCTGCCGCACGCGTTCGAGCGCTTCTACCTGCACGACCGTAACCCGGACGGCCGCAGCCGCATCGGCTCCGGCCTCGGGCTCGCGATCGTCAAGGAGCTGACCGAGCGCATGGACGGCACCGTCTCGGTGGAGAGCGAGCTCGGTCGCGGCACCACCTTTCGCGTGCGCCTGCCGACGGGCGGGCCCGGCGGCGGAGCGGCGCAGCCGGCGGCGACTGCGCCGTCGTCGGCGAAGCGGTGAGGGCTGTGGTCTACACGCCGAGCCGCGCCCGCGCCGCCGCCAGGGCCGACTCGACGCCGCCCGGACCGGGCGCGGGGTGCGGGCAGGCGGCCGGCGGCGGCACGAAGCTCCCGTCGCGCACGGAGGCGGCGACCCGCTCGTGCGCGTCCCGGAACGGCATGCCCGCGGCGACGAGCGCCTCGGCTGCGTCGGTTGCCCGGAGCAGGGGGTCGGAGCAGGCCGCGGCCAGCCGCTCGCGGTCGAGCTCGAGGTCGCGGACGAGGACGCCGAGCGCGGCCAGCGTCGCGGCCAGGTCGCGGCGGGCGGCGAACACGGGCGGCTTGTCCTCCTGCAGGTCGCGGTCGTAGGCGAGCGGCAGCCCCTTCACGACCGCGAGCAGCCCGGCCAGACGGCCGAGCGCCGTCCCCGCCTTGCCGCGCGCCAGCTCGGCCACGTCCGGGTTCAGCTTGTGCGGCATCATCGACGAGCCGGTGGCCGCGCTCTCCGGCAGGCGGACGAAGCCGAACTCGCTCGTCGCCCACAGGACGAGCTCCTCTCCGATCCGCGACAGGTGCGACTGGCAGACGGCGCACGCGTACAGGTAGTCGAGCGCGAAGTCCCGGTCGGAGACGGCGTCGAGCGAGTTGCGCAGCTGGCCGGGGGGCGGGGGCAGCGGCAGCGACGAGCCGGCGAGCGCCCCTGAGCCGAGCGGAGACGGCCTCGCCTGCTCGGCCGCAAACAGGAAGCGCTCCCGGTCGCGCTCGAGCATCTCGACCCAGGCGAGCAGGTGGTGGCCGACGGTCACCGGCTGCGCCCGCTGCAGGTGCGTGTAGCCGGGCATGGGGGTGTCTGCCTCCGCCCCGGCCCGCTCGAGCACGACGGCCGAGAAGCGGCGGATCGCCTCGACGGCCTCGGCGCAGGCATCCTCGACGTAGAGGCGCAAGGCGGCCGCGACCTGGTCGTTGCGCGAGCGGCCGGCGTGGATCTTCCGCCCGACCGCCCCGAGCAGCCGCTCGATCGTCGAGTGCACGTCCTCGTCGGCGGCCTCGCCGCCGCCGCCCTGCGCGATCGCCGCCAGCAGCTCCCTCGCCTGCGCCAGCTCCTCGTCCGCGAGCAGACCGGCTGCGTGCAGGCGCTCGGCGTGCAGCAGCGTCGCGCGGCAGTCGTAGGCAAGCAGCTCCGCGTCGTCCGCGCGCAGGAACTCCCAGACGGCGGGGTCGAGCGGCTTCCCGGTCCGGCCCGACCAGAGCGTCACTCGCCGCGCTCCAGCTCGAGCGGGTCGAGCGGCATCATCGGCTCGAGCCGCCGGAGCCGGCGCTGCGCGCCGAGCATGCGGCGCGTGTCGGCGATGTCGTTCACCTGCACCTGCAGCTGGCCGATCCGGTCGACGGTCGAGAACGTCGAGGCGCTCCGCTCCATCGACAGGCGCGAGGGGTCGTAGGAGACGGCCTCCCCGCGCGTGTCGAGGATCGTGTAGTCGTCGCCGCGGCGCAGCTCGAGCGTCACCTCGCCGGTGACGACGGCGGCGACCCAGCGCTGGAGCGCCTCGCGCAGCATCAGCGCCTGCGGCTCGAACCAGCGCCCCTCGTACAGGAGCCGTCCCAGGCGCCTGCCCTCCGTGGCATAGCGCTCGAGCGTGTCCTCGTTGTGGATCGCGGTCAGGAGCCGCTCGTAGGCGATGTGCAGGAGCGCCATCCCGGGCGCCTCGTAGATGCCGCGGCTCTTCGCCTCGATCACGCGGTTTTCGATCTGGTCGGACATGCCGAGCCCGTGGCGGCCGCCGATCTCGTTCGCGCGCTGGACGACCTCGACGGGATCGGGGATCTCCTCGCCGTTCAGCGCGACCGGGATGCCGTCCGCGAAGCGCACGGTGACGAGCTCGGGCTCGATCCGCACCGACTCGTCCCAGTGCGCCACGCCCATGATCGGCCGAACGATCTTCATGCTCGTGTCCAGGCGCTCGAGGTCCTTCGCCTCGTGCGTCGAGCCGAGCAGGTTCGCGTCCGTGGAGTAGGCCTTCTCGGCCGAGCTGCCGTGCGCGAGCCCGCGCGCGTCGAGCCACTCGCTCATCTCACGCCGTCCGCCGAGCTCGGACACGAACTCGTCGTCGAGCCACGGCTTGTAGATGCGGAGCCCGGGGTTGACGAGCAGCCCGTAGCGGAAGAAGCGCTGGATGTCGTTGCCCTTGTAGGTGGAGCCGTCCCCCCAGATCTCGATGCCGTGCTCGTGCATCGCGCGGACGAGCAGCGTGCCCGTGACCGCCCGTCCGAGCGGCGTCGTGTTGAAGTACCGCCTCCCGGCCGTCTGGATGTGGAAGGCGCCGCACTGCAGCGCGGCGATGCCCTCGCGGGCGAGCGCCTGCTTGCCGTCGACGAGGAACGCCTGCTCGGCGCCGTATTGCCTCGCCTTGTCCGGCAGCGCCGACACGTCCGGCTCGTCGTACTGGCCGAGATCGGCGGTGAAGGCGTAGGGGACGGCGCCGCGCTCGCGCATCCAGGCGACGGCGCAGCACGTGTCGAGCCCCCCGGAGAAGGCGAGCCCCACGCGCTCGCCCACGGGCAGCGAGTCGAGGATGACGTGGCCGTTCGGCAGCATCAGTCGGTCTCCAGGTGGTGGCGCAGCAGCTCGGCCAGCTCCGCCCCGCGGACGCCGTCGCGCGGCGCGACGAAGATCGTGTTCTCGCCCGCGACCGTGCCGGCGACCTCGGGGAGCGCCGCATCGTCGATCGCGTCCGCGAGCGGCGTCGCGTAGCCCCGCGGCGTGTGCACGACGACGAGGTCGTTGGCGGGCGTGATCGAGACGGCCCAGCGGCGGAGCGCCGCCGTCAGGCCGGACAGCCGGTCGAGATCGGCGGCGCCCGGCAGCGCGTACACGAGCCGGCCGTCGGCGGCCCGCACCTTGACGAGCCCGAGCTGGGCGATGTCGCGCGAGACGGTCGTCTGCACGGCGTCGATCCCCACCTCGCGGAGCGCATCCGCCACCTCCGCCTGCGTCGACAGCGCCCGCTCCCGCACGAGCTTGAGGATCGCTCCCTGCCGCTCGAAGCGCTTCATCGCCCCAGCACCTCGCGCAGGACGGCCAGGCCCTGCTCGAGCTCCTCCGGCCTCACCGTCAGGGGCGGCGTCAGGCGCACGGTCTCCGCCCCGGCGGTGCAGACGAGCAGGCCGCGCGAGAACGCCGCCTCGACCACTTCTGCTGCGGGGCGGCCGACGTCGAGGGCGAGCAGCAGCCCGGCCCCGCGCACGTCGGGGAACGCCGCGCGGACGAGCGCCTCCTTGTCGCGGACGCCGGCCAGCAGCTCGTCGTCGATCTGGTCGAGGACGGCGCAGGCTGCGGCGCAGGCGACGGGGTTGCCGCCGAACGTGCTCGCGTGGTCGCCGGGCTGGAATGCCCCCGCGCGCTGCTCGCAGACGACGAGGCAGCCGATCGGCAGCCCGTTCGCGAGCCCCTTGGCGAGCGTCAGCGCGTCCGGCCGCACTCCCGACTGCTCGAAGCAGAAGAAGGTTCCCGTGCGGCCGACGCCTGTCTGCACCTCGTCGAAGACGAGCAGCGCCCCGAGCTCGTCCGCCAGCGTCCTCGCCGCCTGCAGGAACTCGGGCGCCGCCGGCCGTACGCCTCCCTCGCCCTGCACCGGCTCGAGCAGGATCAGGCCGGTGTCCGGCCGCGCCGCGGCGACGAGCGACTCGACGTCGTTCAGCTCGGCGAAGGAGACGCCCGGGACGAGCGGCTCGAAGGCCGTGCGCTTCTCCGGCTGGCCGGTGGCGGAGAGCGAGCCGAGCGTGCGCCCGTGGAAGGAGCCGGCGAGCGCGACCATACCCGGCCGCCCCGTCGCCTTGCGCGCGTACTTGATCGCCGCCTCGACCGCCTCCGCGCCGGAGTTGCAAAAGAACGAGCGGCCGCCGCCGAAGCGGTCGGACAGCTTTTCGGCCAGCTCGAGCATCGGCTCCGTCCAGTACAGGTTCGACGTGTGCCAGAGGCGCTCGAGCTGCGCGCGCGCGGCTGCGAGCGGAGCCGGGTGGCAGTGGCCGAGCCCGACGACGGCGATGCCCGCGACGAAGTCGAGGTATCGCTCGCCGCTCGCGGCGACGAGCCAGGAGCCCTCGCCGCGAACGAAGGTCACCTCCTGCCGCGCGTACGTCGGCAGCAGCCGCTCCCTGCCACGGAGCAGACTGTTAGGTGGCGCGCTCATGCTGTTCGCTG
>Ga0070741_10015179_pt1 | contig 13127 bp, 13 predicted proteins | sample Coa_R1_4_FD_66440 | JGI IMG/M metagenome (GOLD analysis project Ga0070741, IMG submission 66440) | Surface soil microbial communities from Centralia Pennsylvania, which are recovering from an underground coalmine fire - Coalmine... | ecosystem: Environmental > Terrestrial > Soil > Unclassified ...
CGGATCGAGGCGCCGCGCTCGACGAGCTTCTCGCGGCGGCGGCGGTACTCGACCAGGTCGGCCACCGTGATCAGCTTCAGGCCGTGGCGCTCGCAGTAGGGGACGAGGTCGCGAACGCGCGCCATCGTTCCGTCGTCGTTCATGATCTCGCAGACGACCCCGGAGGGGTTGAGGCCGGCGAGCCGGGCGAGGTCGACCGCCGCCTCCGTCTGCCCCATTCGCTCGAGGACGCCGCCCGGCCGCGCCCGCAGCGGGAAGACGTGACCCGGCTGGACGAGGTCCTCCGGCTTCGTACCGGGTGCGATCGCGACCTGGATCGTGCGGCTGCGGTCGGCGGCCGAGATCCCGGTCGTGACGCCTTCGCGCGCCTCGATCGAGACCGTGAAGTCGGTGCCGAGCGGCGCTTCGTTGCGGTCGGTCATCGGCCGCAGGCCGAGCTCGTGGGCGCGCTCGCCGGTCAGGCAGAGGCAGATCAGGCCGCGCCCGTGCGTCGCCATGAAGTTGATCGCCTCCGGCGTCGCGAACTGCGCGGCGACGACGAGGTCGCCCTCGTTCTCGCGGTCGGGGTCGTCGACGACGACGACCATCCGACCTTCACGGATGTCCTCGATCGCGTCCTCGATCGTCGCGAAGGGCGTCGTGACTGCCATCGAGACAGGCTAGCTGCCGCCGCTCGCAAGACCCCGAGACGTGACGAGGCGCGCGACGTACTTCGCGAGCACGTCCGTCTCGAGGTTGACCTCGTCGCCGGCGGCGAGCGCGCCGAGCGTCGTCTCCGCGAGCGTGTGCGGGATCAGCGCCACCGCGAAGCCGTCGCCGTCGACCTGCGCGACGGTGAGGCTCGTCCCGTCGACTGCGATCGAGCCCTTCTCGACCACCTGGTCGAGCAGCGCGGCGGGCGCGTCGACCCAGACGCGTCGGCCGTCGCCCTCGCGCGCGGTCGAGCGGACGCGGCCGCGGCCGTCGACGTGCCCCTGCACGTAGTGCCCGCCGAGCGGCTCGCCGGCCCGCAGCGCCGGCTCGAGGTTCACGCGCGCGCCGGGCGCGAGGCGGCCGAGCGTCGTGCGGGCAAGCGTCTCCGGGACGGCGTCGAACGCAAGCCGCCCGTCGGCGACGGCGACGGCGGTCAGGCAGCAGCCGTTGACCGAGACGGAGTCGCCGACCGCGGTCGCGCGCGCCGTCGCCGGCGCCTCGATCTCCAGCCGCAGCCCACGATCGCCGCCCGAGGCGGAGACGACGCGGCCGACCTCGCGCACGATGCCGGTGAACACGCAGCACAGGCTAGCCCCGCACGGTCCGCGCCCCTCCCGCCCGGGGTAATCCACCCACGACCAACGCTAGCGCGCGAAGCGTCACATGTCTGGGCCAACTTCGGGAAAAGTTCCCGCCCGCCGCGCCGGTGCGACCTTCGCAAGCACATCGGCGAGGAGTCGTCCTTGCCGTCGGTGTACGCGACTCGGTCGGCGGGGAAGCGCCGCGCCAGCGCCCCCTTCAGCGCCCCGTGGCGAGCGCGCAGCGAGTCGTCCCGGCGCAACGCGTCACGAGACGCGAGGTAGCGCCGCCACTGCGCCGACGCCTCGGCGACGAGGTGCAGATGGTGCGTGCGGCGCGTGGCCGGCCCCTTCACGAAGACGACGCCGCCCTGCTCGCCCTGGTCGCCGCGGTCCTCGTAGCCCGCCCGGGCGAGCAGGTCGCGCATCGCCTCGAGCGCCGAGCGATGCGCGTAGGCGATCGCGACGTCGAGCACCGGCTTCGCCGGCAGACCGGGGGTGGCGGTGCTGCCGACGTGCTCGAGCGCGCGCGCGAGCGGGCCGAGCAGCGCGCGCAGCCGCGCCGACTCCTCGGCGAAACGCCTGCGGCCACCGGTCGTCGTACGGGCGCACGACGACGCGGTCGCGCGCGAGGCCGAGCGCAGGATCGTCCACCGCCCGAGCCGACGCTACTCGCCGTAGGCGAGCGCCTCGAGCGTCTCGCGGACGACCATCTCGAGGTCGCCGCGCTCGCCCGGAAAGGCGTTCCGCAGCGAGACGAGCAGCTCCTCGACCGCCGCGCGCTGGCCGGGGGCGAGCTCCTCCGTCCCGATCTCCTCGATCGCCTTGCGCAGCTCGTCGTTCCCGACGGTCCCCATCAGCCACTGCGAGAGCAGCGTGACGATCTGGTCGTCGGTGCGCTGGATGTCAGAGCTCGTGGACATAGGCTTCGAGCAGAACGTCGTCCCCCACCGCCCGCGCCGAGAGGTGGCGGACCGGCCGCGGAGATGCTAGCCGCGCCGGGAACGCGATGGGCCCCTCGCCCGCGAGCGTCGGCGCGACGAAGACGAGCAGCTTGTCGACGAGGTCGGCCTCGAGGAACGCCGCCGCGAGCGTCGGCCCGCCTTCGAGCAGCAGCGACTGAACGCCTTCGCCGGCGAGCGCGCGCAGCTCGTCCGCGAGCGGGCCCGAGCGAAGCTCGAGCGGCGAACCGGCCGGCAGCGGGCCGCGCCCGAACGCGAGCCGGCGCGGCTGCCCACGCGGCGTCGGCACCTCGCGCGCCTCCAGGCTCGGATCGTCGGCGCGCACGGTGCCCATGCCGACGGCGACCGCGTCGGCGGCCGCGCGCAGCTCGTGCACGAGCCGCCGCGACGCCTCGCCGGTCACCCACCGCTCGCCCGGCACGGTCACCCGCCCGTCGAGCGTCGTCGCCACCTTGTAGGTGACGAACGGCCGGCCGGCCGAGACCCACGTCCGCCACGCCTCGTTCTGCCGGCGCGCCTCGAACGAGTCGATCAGCTCGACGTCGACGCCGGCCGCGGCGAGGCGCTCGAGCCCGCCCGCCGCCTCCGGGTTCGGGTCGCGCGAGGCGACGACGACACGCGCGATCCCCTCGGCGACGATTCGCTCCGTGCACGGCGGGGTCGTGCCCCAGTGCGCGCACGGCTCCATCGTCGCGTACAGCGTCGCGCCGCGTGCACGGTCACCCGCCTCGTCGAGCGCGACGACCTCGCCGTGCCGGCCGCCGGCCTCGGTGACGCCCTCGCCGAGGATCTCGCCGTCGCGCGCGACGACGGCGCCGACCGTCGGCTTCGGATAGGCGCGACCCGAGGCGGCCGCGGCCAGCTCGAGGGCGCGCGCGAGCGTCAAACGACGGCGATCCTAGACACGGAGGCGCGCGATGAAGAAGCCGGAGGTGCCGTGCCGGTGCGGCGTCGTCAGCAGGAACTCCGGCCGCTTCGGATGCGCGAACTGCGGCCACGCCGACGCGAGCGGCTCGACCTCGAGGCCGAGCGCGTCGACGACGGCCTCGTTCTCGTCGGCGTTGATCGTGCAGACGGAGTAGACGACCGTACCGCCCGGCCGCGTCCGCTCGACGGCGGCCCGGAGCAGCTCGAGCTGGAGCTCGGGCAGCGGCCGCGCGCGCCAGCGCAGGTCGGGCCGGCGGCCCAGGACGCCGAGGCCCGAGCAGGGCGCGTCGACGAGCGCCCGGTCGAAGCCGCGCTCGGGCAGCGCGCGCACGTCGGCGTTGACGACGCGCACGTCGTGCGCGCCGAGCCGCCGCACGTTCGCCTCGAGCTCACGGGCCCGGCCGGCGTTGACCTCGACCGCAGTCACGGCGCCGCGCAGCATCGTCGCCTTGCCACCCGGCGCGGCGCAGGCGTCGAGGACGCGCTCGCCGTCCTCGGCGCCGACGGCGAGCGCCGCGAGCTGCGAGCCGCGGCTCTGCGGCCAGATCCGGCCGGCCGCGAGCAGGCCGGGGTCGATCCGCGCGACCCGGTAGGCGCCCGGCACGTCGGTCGGCTCGCCGACGGGCTCGGCCGCACGGACGACGAGCTCACCCGGCTCGTTCTGCGCGCGCGCGAGCGCGACGGCCTCGTCGAACCCCCAGTCGCGCTGCCAGACGCCGAAGATCCAGTCCGGGTACGACTGCTTGAGCGGGCCCTCCGGCAGGGCGTCGACGAGCGCGCGGAGCCCCTCGGCCAGCCGGCGGACGACCGCGTTCGTGTAGGCGGTCGCGCGCTCGAGGCCCGCGGCACGCACGAGCGAGACGGCATCGTCGGCGACCGCGTGCGCCGGTGCGTCGCTCCAGCCGAGCTGGTAGGCGCTGATCCGCAACGCGGCGCGCACCGCCGCGTCGAGCTTGCGCACCGGGCGGCGCCCGAGCTCGTCGAGTCCGTGGTCGATCGTCCGCACCCGCTGCACGGTCCCGTACGCGATCCGCTGCGCGAGGGCGCGGTCGCGCGCGTCGAGCTCGGCCGCCGCCGCGGCGAACGCACGATCCGCGTACGCGTCGTCCTCGAACACGCGGCGCACGACCTCGTACGCGACGCGCCGCGCCGGCGCGATCACCGCACGCCGCGGACGAACTCGTCGTAGCTCATCCGCCGCTTCCCCTCCGGCTGCACGACCTCGGGAACGAAGCCCCCGTCGTCGAGGCGCGCGCGCCAGATCGTGACCCGCCGGCCGTGCACCGTCGCCCACGCGCCGATGTGCGGCGAGAGCGCGCGCACGCGCCGCCACGCGTCGACCGGCCGTGTCAGGTCGAGCTCGCGGTCGGCGGGGCCGATCTTCTCGGCGTACGTCACCCCCTGCTCGCGCTGCCCGACGAACGTCGGCGCCGGCAGCACACGTTCGAGCAGCCGCTCCGCCACCTCGGCCGCACGCGCGAACACGGCGCCGGCGTCGTCCTCCGGCCTGACCGGGAACGCCTCCTGCGCCGCGATCGGACCTGCGTCGAGCGCCTCGACCGTGCGGTGGATCGTCACCCCCGTCTCCTCGTCGCCGGCCATGATCGCCCGCTCGACCGGCGCCGGGCCGCGCCAGCGCGGAAGCAGCGACGGATGCACGTTCAGCCAGAGCGCTCGCTCGAGCAGCGGCGGCGGGATGTAGAGCCCGTAGGCGCAGACGACGACCGCGTCGACCGGCTCTTCCGGGAGCTCCGGCCGCGCCGGCTGGCGGACGGGGATGCCGAGCCGGATCGCCGTCTCCTTGGCAGGCGGCGGCGCGAGCCGGCGGCCGCGTCCGCGCCGCGCATCAGGGCGCGTCAGCAGGAAGGCGACGTCGTGCCGCACGGCGAGGCGTTCCAGCACGTCGGCGCCGAACGGAGCCGTCGCGGCGACAGCGATCCTCACTACAAGGCGAGGACCGGCTGCGGCCGCAGCACCCCGAGCGCTCGCCTGCGATGCTCCTCGTCGGTGCGGTCGATGATCAGCACGCCGTCGAGGTGGTCGGCCTCGTGCTGCGCGACGCGGGCGCCCATTCCCTCGAGCTCGTAGCGCACCTCGCTGCCGTCGACGTCGCGGCCGGCTAGCGTGACGCGCAGCGAGCGCTCGACGGGCACGCGCACGTTCTGGAGCGACAGGCAGCCCTCCTCCTCGACCGTCGTCTCCTGCGAGCGGTCGAGGAAGCGCGGGTTGACGACGGCGCGCGGGCCGTCGTCGTCCGGCTGGAAGACGAAGACGCGCCTCAGCACGCCGACCTGCGTCGCGGCAAGGCCGATCCCCTGCGCCTCGTGCATCAGCCGCTCCATCCGCTCGACGAGGCGGCGGAGGTCGTCGTCGAACTCCTCGTCGCCGAGCTCCTTCGCCTCGAGCCGGAGCACGACGTCCGGGTACTGCCGGATCTGCGCCAGTGCGTGCCGGCGGATCGCCTCCGCTTCGGCCTGGGCCGCGCGAGGCTGCTCGGAGTCCCGGTCGTGCTCGTGATCGTGGTCGTGCGCCAACGTTGCCAGTCTAGGCGGGGAAGCGCGCGAGCACCCACGCCGCGTCGAGCGGCTCGCGGCGGTAGGTCCGGCCGCCGATCTTGACGAAGTCGCGCGACTTCGGGTCCATCGCGAGCCGTGCCTCGATCGGGTACCAGCGGTTGTGCTTCTCGATCAGCTCGTTCACCTCGCCGAAGTCCCACGTCTCCGCCGTCCGCCGCCACGCGGCGGCGTCGGTGCGCGCCGCGTACGCCTCGGCGAGCTGATCGAGGTGCGCGGCGATCTCGTCCTCGATCCGGCGCAGCCGCTTCATGTACGGGAGCGGCCCGCCGAGCGAGGCGAGATAGGTGTCGGGCTCGGCCCGGAAGTTGCGGAGACGCCGTCGGAGCGGCCGGCCTGTGAGCGGGTTGACGTCGCGGTCGCGCTCGACCAGCTCGCGCTCGCGCCGCGACGGCGGCGTCACGTCGCGGACGCCCCACTCGCCGAGGATCTCCTCTGCGCGCGTGCGCTTCATGCGCACAGTGTGCCCTCACGCTTGCGGGTCGACGTCCACCACCGCCGTCAGGCCGGCCCGGCGCATCGCCGGCGCGGCCGCCGCGAGCAGGCGCGCCGCCCGCGTCGCGACCGCCCGCGGCCGGTCGGTCTTCGCGACGAGCCGCGCCCGGTAGCGGCCCCGCAGGCGAAGCAGCGGCGCCGGCCCGAGCAGCTCGGCGCCGGGCAGCCCGGCGCGGAGCTCCTCGAGCGCGCGCAGCGCCGGCGCGAGCTCCGGCCCGGCGACGACGACGGCGACGACGTGGCTGAAGGGCGGGTAGGCGAGGGCGCGGCGACGGTCGAGCTCCTCGTCGAGGAAGCGGGCGACGTCGTGGCGCGCCGCGCAGGCGATCGGCCGTGCGTCCGGCTGGAAGGTCTGGACGAGGACGCGCCCGGGCGCGTCGCGGCCGCTGCGGCCGGCGAGCTGCGTGAGGAGCTGGAACGTCCGCTCCTCGGCGCGGAAGTCGGGCAGGCCGAGCCCGGTGTCGGCGTCGACGACCGCGGCGAGCGCGACGCCGGCGAAGTGGTGCCCCTTCGCGACCATCTGCGTCCCGAGCAGCACGGCGCGCTCGGCGGCGGCGAAGCGGCGCAACGCGGCGGCGAGCTCGTCCGGCCGCGCGGCCGTGTCGGCGTCGAGCCGGATGCGCTCGAGCTCGGGGACGGCGCGCGCGAGCTCGCGCTCGAGTCGTTGCGTCCCGGCGCCGAGGCGCGCGAGCTCGGCGGAGCCGCACCTCGGGCAGGTCGCCGGCGCCGCCACGCCGTGACCGCAGTGGTGGCAGCGAAGCGCGGCGTCGCCGTGGAGCACGAGCGAGACGTCGCAGCTCGGGCAGCGGATCGTCGACCCGCACGCGCGGCAGTGGAGCGCCGGCGCGACGCCGCGCCTGTTTAGGAGCAGGATCGCCTTCCCACCCTCGTCGGCGAGGCGGCGCAGCTCGGCGAGGAGCGGCGCCGAGAGCGGGTAGCCCGCCTCGCGCCGCAGGTCGACCACCGACACCGGCGGCAGCCGGCCGCCGACGCGGCCGCCGAGCTCGATCCGCTCGAGCGTCGCCCAGCTCTCCGGCCGGGGCGTCGCCGACCCGAAGACCGCGACCGCGCCCTCGAGCGCGGCGCGCTTGGCCGCGACGGTGCGCGCGTCGTAGCGGGGGTCCGACTCCTGCTTGTAGGACGGGTCGTGCTCCTCGTCGACGACGATCAGCCCGAGCCGGTCGACGGGCGCGAAGACCGCGGAGCGCGCGCCGACGACGATCCGCGCCTCCCCGCGCGCGATCCGCTCGCGCTCGTCGCGCCGCTCGGCCTCGCCGAGCCCCGAGTGCAGGATCGCGACGCGATCGCCGAAGCGCGCGCGGACGCGGCCGGCCGCCTGCGGCGTCAACGCGATCTCGGGCACGAGCATGATCGCGCCGCGCCCGCGCGCGAGCATCGCCGCGCAGGCCTGCAGGTAGACCTCGGTCTTGCCGGAGCCGGTTGCGCCGTGGAGAAGGTACGGGCCGCCGCCGGCGACGAGTCGCGCCGTCGCCGCTCGCTGCGACGGCGTCAGCTCGAGCGGCTCCGCCTCGCCGGGCAGCGCGTGCCGTTCGCTCGGCGGCACGCGACGCGTTCTCGGATGTCGCTTCCGCTCCTTGCACGGGGGAGCGATCAGCGCGAGCGCGCGGGCTGGTGTCGAGCCGTAGTAGTCGGCGAGCCAGAGCGCGAGCTCGAGGAGCGGCCTCGGCAGCCGACCGACGACGCCGTCGACCGGCGCCGTCTCGATCCCCGGCGGCGGCCCCGGCGCGAGCCCCACGACGACGCCGCGCGCGCGGCGACCCCCGAACCGGACGTCGACGATCGCCCCGACGTCGACCTCCTCCTCGACCTCGTAGGTGAACGGTCGGGCGACCGCCCGCGCCGTCACGAGCGGGTAGACGGATGCGTAGGCCACGCGCCCACGGTAGAGATGCGGTCAGTCGTGGCCGGTCGCCGGCTCGCCGCTCAGTCGCCGCCACGAGAGCGTCCTCGCCATCAGCAGGATCGCCGCGGCGCCGAGCACGAGGTTGAGCACCGTCAAGGCGATGTTCATACCGACGCTGAACGCGAGCAGAACCGTCTTCGAGATGCCGGAGTTGCGGAAGACGAAGACGATCAGCCCCTGCTTCGTGCCCGCGCCGCCCGGAGTCGCGGGGAAGAGCGTGGCGAGCGAGTCGACGACCATCGCGAGCAGCGCGTTGTGCAGGCTCGCCGGGACGCCGAACGCGCGCAGGAACTCGTAGACGGACGCGAGCCGGAAGCCCCACGAGAGCGCCTGCGGCAGGACGACGCCGAGCAGCAGCCGCCGCCGGTCGGCGAAGACGGCGAAGCCGCGCCGGAAACGCGCGCGCAGCTCGCCGCCGTGCTCGGCGAAGACGGCGAGCCCGATCATCGCGGCGCCGAACAGCACGAGGAGGCCGATCGCCGTCGCCTGCTCGTGGCGGAGGAAGAACTTCCAGTCCACGGTCGGCAGGCGCGAGTAGACCTGGTGCGTCGGCAGCACGCCGACCGCGAGCGCCCACCCGATCAGGCCGCCGGCGACGAAGAAGTCGAATGCGGTCTCGGCGAGCAGCGTCGGCGCGAGCGTCGCGTAGCTCGACTCGCTCAGCCGGTGCCTGATCAGGTAGAGCTTGACGACGTCGCCGCCCCGCGCCGGCGCGACCGAGTTGACGCCGACCCCGGCGACGTACGCGCCGAAGACGCTGCGGACGGGAAGCCGCGCGTCCGGGTACGCGGCGCGCAGGATCGTCCGCCAGCCGACTGCGCGGGCGAGCAGGCGGACGACGTGGAGCGCGAGGGCGAGCGCGAGCAGTTCCCAGTGGACGGCGGCGAGGTGATCGCCGAACACGCGCAGCGCGTGCAGGAACGCCCCCATTCGAGAAGCGTAGGTCGCCTACGCGCCGGCGGCGGTGAGGATGAAGTCGGTCGCGAAGCCGAGCGCGATCCCGAGCATGATCATCCAGGTGACGAGCACGGGCATCGCATAGCGACGGCAGACGGCGGCGAGCTCGACCACGACGTAGAGGATCGAGCCGGCGGCGAGCGCGAAGAAGAAGACCTCGAGCGCCGGGCTGACCCAGGAGCGGCCGATCACCGTCCCGAGGAACGTCGGGCCGCCGCCGACGAGCCCGAGCAGGCCGAGGTAGCGCCAGCTCGCGAGCTCCGCGTCGTGCGCGAGCGGGCCGGCGACGGCGAAGCCCTCGGTCGCGTTGTGGAGGCCGAAGCCGATGATCAGCACGAGCGCGAGCGAGACCTCGCCGGCGGCCGCCGACTGGCCGATCGCGAGCCCTTCGCCGAAGTTGTGGATGCCGATTCCGGTCGCGATCAGGAGCGCGAGCCGGTGCGCGGGCGAGAGCGCGTCGATCCCGCGGGCCTGGAATTCGTCGACGGCGGCGGCGCCGGGGCCGACGAGCGGCGACGCGCGTCGCGTCTTCACCCAGTGGTCGTAGTAGACGAGACCCATCAGCCCGAGTGCGAAGCCGACGGCGAGCAGCGCCGCCCGCCCGGCGAACGTGCCCCAGTGGTGGGCGTCGAGCGCGCCCTGCACCGGATCGACGCCGTTCGTCAGCACGTCCCAGAGCAGGAAGACGAGGATGCCCGTCGCGATCGCCGTCATCGCCGCGCGCGGCTCGACCCGGGACTGGCGCACGCGCGCCAGCGGCAGCCCGAGCAGGATCGTCGAGCCGGCGACGGCGCCGAGGGCGAGGGTCTGTCCGGTTCCCATCGCTGTAAGGGTAGCCTTACAGACACCGCCGGTTACGATGGCCGGGTGGCCGGGCACTCGGTCGACGAATACCTCGAGACGATCTACTTCCTCGCCTTCCCGATCGGCGAGTACCGGCCGCAGACGACGGGCACGCCGACGCTCTCCGCCCGCGTCGCCGAGATGCTCGGCGTCTCGCGCGCCTCGGCAGGCGAGATGCTGAAGCGGCTCGAGGGCGAGGGGCTCGTCAGGCGGGGCGCGCGCAAGGAGGCGTTGCTGACGGCGAAGGGCCGGAAGCGCGCCGAGCGCGCGGTGCGGAAGCATCGCATCATCGAGCGGCTCCTGACCGACTTCATGGGCTATACGGCGGCCGAGGCGCACGTGCACGCCGACGAGCTCGGCGACACCTTCAGCGACGAGATGGTCGAGCGCATCGCCGCGCGGCTCGGCAACCCCGAGCGCTGCCCGCACGGCTGGCCCGTCGACACCGCGTTCGAGCAGGCGGAGAACGCCGAGCTCGAGCCGCTGTCGTCGCTCGCCGCCGGGGAACGGGCGACGATCGTGCGCCTCGCCGAGCACGACGGCGAGCTCCTGCACTGGTTCTACGACGAGGGGCTCGTCCCCGGCGCGCGGATCGAGCTCGCTGCGGCGGAACCCGCCGCCGGTCAGTTCCGCGTTCGCCTCGACGGCGACGAGAAGGCGATCGGCGAGAAGGCCGCCGCGGGCCTCTTCGTCCGCCCCGCCTGACGCGTCCGTTCCGGCCCTGCCCCGGTGTCAGACCAGAGTGACAGAACTGTCACGGCGCACGCCGCGACGCGAGAGGCCGAGGCGTCATGCGCGTTGGCCCCCTGGCCACAGCTCCAGTCCGGGGTCAGACACCGTAACGGAAGCGTGACGCGCTACGCGGTCGCGGCGACATCGACGCCGGCGGCTTCGCGAAGCGCGTCCGCCTTGTCGGTGCGCTCCCAGGTGAAGTCGTGGTCGTCGCGGCCGAAATGGCCGTACGCCGCCGTCTTGCTGTAGATCGGCCGGCGCAGGTCGAGGTCGCGGATGATCGCCGCCGGCCGCAGGTCGAAGTGCTCGCGGATCAGCGCCTCGATCCGCGGCACCGGGACGCGCTCAGTGCCGAAGCACTCGACGAGGACCGAGAACGGGTGCGCGACGCCGATCGCGTAGGCGACCTGGAGCTGACAGCGGTCGGCGAGGCCGGCGGCGACGACGTTCTTCGCGACGTACCGTGCTGCGTACGCCGCGGAGCGGTCGACCTTCGTCGGGTCCTTGCCCGAGAAGGCGCCGCCCCCGTGCGGGGCCGAGCCGCCGTACGTGTCGACGATGATCTTGCGCCCGGTCAGGCCCGTGTCGCCCATCGGGCCGCCGATCACGAACTTGCCCGTCGGGTTGACGTAGACGAAATCCTTGTCGGCGAGCCGCGACGGCTCGTAGAGGGCGTCGGGCAGGATCGGCTTCAGGACGTGGTCGACGATGTCGGGCTTGATCAGCGTCTCGGCGTCGAGCCCCTCGCGATGCTGCGCCGAGACGAGCACGCGCTGGATCTCGACCGGACGTTGCCGTCCGTGCTCGTCGACCTCGTAGCGCACCGACACCTGCACCTTCCCGTCCGGCCGCAGGTACGGCAGGAGCTCCGCCTTGCGCACCTCCGAGAGCCGATGGGCGAGCTTGTGCGCGAGCATGATCGGCAGCGGCATCATCTCCGGCGTCTCGTTCGACGCGTAGCCGAACATCATCCCCTGGTCACCGGCGCCGATCCGGTCGAGCGGATCGTCGTCGTCGGGGTCGTGCTGGATCTCGAACGCGGCGTCGACACCCTGCGCGATGTCGGGCGACTGCTCGTCGAGCGCGACGATGACGCCGCACGTCTCGGCGTCGAAGCCGAACTTCGCCCGCGTGTAGCCGATCTTCGCGATCCGCTCGCGCACGAGCCGCGGGATGTCGACGTAGGTGTCGGTCGTGATCTCGCCCGCGACGACGACGAGGCCGGTCGTGATCAGGGTCTCGCAGGCGACGCGTCCTGTCGGGTCGTCCGCGAGGACTGCGTCGAGGACAGCGTCGGAGACCTGATCGGCGACCTTGTCCGGATGGCCTTCGGTGACGGACTCCGAGGTGAACGAGAAGCTCTTGCCGGCCACGCGAGAACCCTAGCGTCACTCGTCCGTGGGTCGTCTGCCCATCAGGTCGGCGGCGAGTTCGTGCAGCGCCCGACCGGCGAGGACGGCGCAGACGCCCTCGGTGATCGGCATCTCGATCCCGAGCCGGTGCGAGAGCGCGCGCAGGACGGGCGCGGTCGTCAGGCCTTCGACGACCTGCCCGATCTCCGCGAGCGCCTGCTCCTGCGAGTAGCCGCGCGCGATCAGCTCGCCGGCACGGCGGTTGCGGCCGCTCGGGTGCCAGCAGGTGACGACCAGGTCGCCCATGCCGGCGAGCCCGAAGAACGTCTCCGGCTCCGCGCCGACTGCCTCGCCGAGCCGGGCCATCTCGACGAGCCCGCGCGTGACGAGCGCCGCCTTCGCGTTGTCGCCGAGACCGAGGCCGTCGACGGCGCCGGCCGCGAGCGCGATCACGTTCTTCGCCGCCGCGCACAGCTCGACGCCGATCAGGTCCGTGTTGACGTAGACGCGGAAGACGAGCGAGTTGAGCGCCTGCTGGAGCCGGCGCGCGAGCTCCTCGTCCTCGCTCGCGATCACCGTCGCCCCGGGCAGGCCGGCGACCACCTCCTCGGCCATGTTCGGCCCCGAGAGCACCGCGACCGGCCGGCCGCGGACGAGCGTCGAGAGGCGCTCACCGGTCTCGGGGTCGAGACCCTTCGTCAGGCTGAGCACCGGTGCGTCGCCGGGCAGCGCCGCGACGACGGCGCCGAAGACGCGGCTCGGCACCGCGACGACGACCAGGTCGGCGCGCTCGACCGGCGCCTCGTCGAAGGTGGTCGCGACGACCCCGTTCAGGTCGACCGTGGTCGAGTAGCGGGGGTTGCGCCCGGTCGCGGCGATCGCGCGCGCGTCGTCGGCGCTCCGGCTCGCGAGCGTGACCGCGACGCCCCGGTCGGCGAGCAGGCGCGCGAAGCCGGTTCCCCAGGTGCCGCTCCCGAGCACGACCGCGTTCACACGCGCGCCCGGAAGTCGATCGAGAGCGGGACGCCGGCGAGGTCGTAGCGCTCGCGCAGCTCGTTCTCGACCCAGTAGCCGTAGTCGCGCGTGACGAG
>Ga0070741_10015180_pt1 | contig 13127 bp, 14 predicted proteins | sample Coa_R1_4_FD_66440 | JGI IMG/M metagenome (GOLD analysis project Ga0070741, IMG submission 66440) | Surface soil microbial communities from Centralia Pennsylvania, which are recovering from an underground coalmine fire - Coalmine... | ecosystem: Environmental > Terrestrial > Soil > Unclassified ...
TCGTATTGCTGCGGCCCGGTGATCGCCAGCACCTCGGGATAGGCCGCGGCGATGCTGTCGGGCTCGGCGCCCATGCAGCCGGTGACGATGACCTTGCCGTTGTCCTTGAGCGCCTTGCCGATCGCGGCCAGCGATTCCGCCTTGGCGCTGTCGAGGAAGCCGCAGGTGTTGACGATGACGAGGTCGGAGCCTTCGTGCCCGCGCGACAGTTCGTAGCCCTCGGCGCGCAGCCGGGTGACGATGCGCTCGCTGTCGACCAGCGCCTTGGGGCAGCCGAGCGAAACGAAGCTCACTTTCGGGGCCGGCTGATCCGGGTCGGGGGCGGGCATGCCGGCCACGAGCTAATGGCGATTGCCGGGGAAAGCAAGCGAGCCCGGGCCAAGGGCTTTGCCGGCCAGCGGTTTAATCGCGGGTTGCGGCAAAGCTGGGGACGGGCGGTGGCGAAAGCCGCGGCATCCGGTTATGGTGGGTAGGCGAGGACAGGTCATGCGCCGCGGAGTGCTCACACTCGTTGTTCTGGCCGGGCTGGTGGCGCCGGCGTTCGCCGGCGACCGCGCCTCGCCGGCCACGCCGCCGCCGGTGATCGGGCCGCATCCGCCGATCTGGCACTTCAACGGGCCGCCTCAGGATCCGCCGTTCTCGCGCAGCGAGCGCGCCCAGGCGGTGTGGGACAACGGCGCCTGCTGGAGCCAATGCCAGGCCTACTGCACCTGGAAGATGACGCAGTGCCTTTATGACGACGGCACCCAGGGTGCCTGCGTCGTCGACAACGATTCCTGCGACCTGATCTGCCAGAAGGCCTGCCGCAGCGCCATCAGCTCGCCCTTCCTGCCCATCGACTAGAGTTGTCTTGCGGCTGCCACAGTCGCCATTTTACCTTCGCCGCCGTCGAGGGATTCGCCAAACCACAAAGAGGTGCCCTGATGAAAGCCGGGTTTGCCATTCTCGTTGCGGGCGCGGTCGTCGCGCTTGCCGGTACAAGCGTGAACGCCGCCCCGATCACGCCGTCCGGCGCCAGCGCCGGTTCCAACGTCACTCTGGTGGCCGAAGGTTGCGGCCGCGGCTGGCATCGCGGCCCCTATGGCGGCTGCCGGCGCAACTTGAGCCCGCGCTGGCCGTGCTGGTGGGTGCGCGGCCCCTATGGCGGCTGGCACCTGATCTGCCACTGACGCCGGACTGAACCTGTCCTCGCGCGCCGATCGCCGCCAGCCAAACGGCTGGCGGAAGGGGTGAGATTCGAACTCACGAGAGAGCTTGCGCCCTCTGCCGGTTTTCAAGACCGGTGCCTTAAACCGCTCGGCCACCCTTCCGTCGCCGTCTGAATACACCAAGACGCCGGCGCCACAACCGATTGGCGCCGCGGCGGCTCAATAATGGCCGCCACGGCTTTGCCCCGGAAACGCCAAAGTCCCATGGGAACCAATTGTTTACTACGGCGGCGCCGCGCCGGTTCCAGGCCGGGGGCTGTTGCGGTATTCTGCACCTTCGTGACGCGGGGATCAGGGCTGGATGGGCGAACCAGGGGGCAGCCACGCATTGCGCCGTTGTGCGGCCCTGCTCGGGCTCGCAGCCGGCTGTCTGCTGCTCGCCAATTGCGCCGGCGGCAATGTCGCCGGCCGGGTCGACCCGCGCTATGGCGTCGCCTCCAGCGCCCGCGTCGTGCAGCCGGGCGAGCCGGTGCCCAAGGGCGGCGGCGTCTACCGGGTCGGCAAGCCCTATAACGTCGCCGGCCGCGTCTATTCGCCGGGCGAGGACAACCAGTACAGCGCCGTCGGCCTGGCCTCCTGGTACGGCGACGACTTCCACGGCCGCTACACCGCCAACGGCGAAATCTACGACATGAATTCGATCACGGCGGCGTCGCCGACCATGCCGCTGCCGTCCTATGCGCGGGTCACCAATCTGTCGAACCACCGCTCGATCGTGGTCCGCGTCAATGACCGCGGCCCCTTTGTCGGCGACCGCGTCATGGACGTCTCGGCGCAGACCGCCAAGATGCTCGGCTTCTACGGCAAGGGCGTGACCCAGGTGAAGGTCGAATATATCGGCCGCGCCCCGCTTGCCGGGTCCGACGACGCCAAGCTCGCCGCCACCTTGCGCGACCGTAACGGCGCCGACGTCAAGGTTGCCTCCGCCGACAGCTTCGCCCCGGCCCTTTTCGATCCGCACCGGATGGCGCGCGTAACCGCGCCGCGCACCGCCCCGACGCCGCCGGATCGGCCCTACGCCGTGGGCGAGAGTGCCGGTTCGCCGCAAGCGCCCAATGCGCCGGCGCCGACGGTCGAATTGGCCGCCGCGGCCCGCCCCGCCGCCGCGCCGGTTTCCGCCTATGCCCCCGTGCGCTATGATGGCTCGTCGGGCTTTACCAGCGGCCGCGGCCTTTACTGAGCCGCAAAACTCGGCCAAAGCATCGATGCCTTGAAGCAAGAGCCGCGCGTTTTGCGTGCGGCGGTCCATGAGCGTTGCCGATGGCCAAGCGTAGTGTCCGGTTCCTGTCGGTTGTCGTTGCCGCTGCCGCGCTGTGCGCGCTCGCGGCCATGCCTGTCGCGGCGCAGAAGAAGCCGGCCGCCAAAGCCGCTCCGGCGCAGGCGCAGAAGCCAGCGCCGAAGAAGGAGGCCAAGAAGGACGAACTCGGCCTTGCCGCGCCGCACGCCATCCTGATCGAGGCCAAGAGCGGCAGCGTGCTCTATGAGAAGGATGCCGACACGCTGATCTATCCGGCGAGCCTCGGCAAACTGATGACCGCCGAGTACGTGTTCCATCTGCTCAAGACCGGCAAGATCAGCCTGACCGACGAATTCGCCGTCAGCGAACACGCCTGGCGCACCGGCGGCGCGCCTTCGCACAGCTCGACGATGTTCGCCGCCCTGCACAGCAAGGTGCCGGTCGATGCTTTGATCCGCGGCATGATCATCCAGTCGGCCAATGACGGCGCCATCATCCTCGCCGAAGGCATCGCCGGCAGCGAGCTCGACTTCGCCGACCAGCTCACCAAGCGGGCACGCGAGATCGGCCTGACCAAGTCGACCTTCGCCAATTCCAACGGCCTGCCCAACCCGAACGAGCAGGTGACGACGCGCGAACTCGGCATGCTGGCGCGGCGCATCATCCTCGACTATCCGGACCTCTATCCGATTTTCGCCCAGCCCGATTTCACCTGGAACAAGATCCACCAGCAGAACCGCAATCCGCTGCTCGGCGCCTATGCCGGCGCCGACGGCCTCAAGACCGGCTTCACCAAGGAGGCGGGCTACGGCCTGGTCGGCTCGGCGGTCGACAACGGCTTGCGGTTGATCGTCGTCGTCAACGGCGAAAAGACCGCCGTCGACCGCGCCCGCGAGGCCAAAAAGCTGCTCGAGTTCGGCTTCCGCAATTTCGAGGAGCGCTCGCTGTTCGCCGACGGCGAAATCCTCGGCTCCGCCAAAGTCTATGGCGGCGCCAGCGGCTCGGTGCCGCTCAAGGCCGATGTCGGCGAGGTCAAGATCATGGTGCCGAAGAGCGGCGGCGAGCACCTGACCGCGCGCATCGTCTACCAGGGCCCGGTGCCGGCGCCGGTGAAGGAGGGCACCCCGGTCGGCGCGCTCAAAGTGTGGCGCGGCGAAAACGTCGTGCTGGAAACGCCCGTGCACGCCGCCGCCAATGTCGAGAGAGGCGGTCTCACCAGCCGCGCCTTCGATGCCGTGACCGAATCGATGATCGGCCTGTTCCGTGCCGGCGCCGAACGGGTCGTGACGCGGTAGCGCGATGCGCGGACGCTTCATCACCTTCGAAGGCGGCGAGGGCAGCGGCAAGTCCACGCACGCCAAGAGGCTTGCGGAAAAGCTCACCGCGCTCGGGCTCGCAGTGGTGCTGACCCGCGAGCCGGGCGGCTCGCCCGGCGCCGAGATTATCCGGCACATTCTCTTGTCGGGCGCGGCCAAGCCGCTCGGCGCCGAAACCGAGACCATTCTGTTCGCCGCGGCGCGCGACGATCATGTGCGCCAGGTCATCCGCCCGGCGCTGCTCGAGGGCAAATGGGTGGTCTGCGACCGCTTCATCGATTCAACGCGCGTCTATCAGGGCGCGCTCGGTCATGTCGACCAGAAACTGATCCGCGGCCTCGAGCGCGTCACCGTCGGCGCCGCCATGCCCGATCTGACCTTCGTGCTCGATGTGCCGGCCAATGTCGGCCTGGCGCGCGCGACGCGCCGCCGTGCCGGCAGCGCCGCCGACCGCTTCGAAGCCGAAACGATCGAATTCCACGAGAGCCTGCGGCGGGCCTACCGCGCCAACGCCCAGGAGGAGCCGCGCCGCATCGTCCTGATCGACGGCCGCCCGCCGCGCGACGTGGTGGCCGAGCGCATCTGGACGGCGGTGTCGGAACGCCTGCATCCGGAGCGCGCGGTGGTGGCGGAAAGCGCCGCGCCGTGAGCGGGGATGCCGGAGAGGTCAAGCTGCCGCGCGAGACCACCGCGCTGTTCGGCCACGCCGAGGCCGAGCAGGCCCTGCTTGCGAGCTACAAAAGCGGCCGCGTGCCGCACGCCTGGCTGATCGGCGGACCGCCCGGCATCGGCAAGGCAACGCTCGCCTATCGTTTTGCGCGCTTCGTTCTGGCGCATCCCGAGCCGCGGGCGGCAGAGGTGCAGAAGGCCGCCTCGCTTGCCGTCGCGCCCGACGACCCGGTGGCGCGCAGGATCGCGGCGCAGGCGCAAGGCGACCTTCTGGTGCTCGAGCGCGTCATCAACGAGCAGACCGGCAAACTGTACACCGTGATCCGGGTCGAGGACGTGCGCCGCAGCGTGTCTTTTTTCGGCTCGACGGCCGGCGAGGGCGGCTGGCGCATCGCCATCGTCGATGCCGTCGACGACCTGCAGCGCGAAGGCGCCAATGCGCTGCTCAAGGTGCTGGAGGAGCCGCCCGAGCGCGCGCTGCTGCTGCTGATCAGCAATGCGCCGGGACGCGAACTGCCGACCATTCGCTCGCGCTGCCGCCGCCTGCTGCTGCGGCCGCTGGCGGCGGCCGACGTGGCGCGCGCCGCCGCGGCGGCCGTGGGGCGGGACGCCGACGAGGAGATTGCCGGCGCCGCCCGCGCCGCCGACGGCAGCGTGGCCCGCGCGCTGGCGCTGCTCGACGAGGAGGCGCAGACCTTGCGCCAGCGCGTGCTGGATCTGATCGCGCAATTGCCCGATCCCGATCCGCGCGCCCTGCACGCGCTCGGCGACGCGCTCGGGCCGAGCGACCCGCAGACGCTGGAAACCTTCATGGACCTGGTGAACGGCTGGCTGTCGGCGCAGCTCTCCGGCGCCGCGCGCAGCAAGCCGCGGATGGCGCGGCTGGCGGCCACCTGGGAGAAGGTCAACAGCGCCGCGCGCGAGGTCGAGGCCTATAATCTCGAGCGCAAGCCGTTCGCTTTCGCCGTGTTCGGCGCGCTCGCCGACGCGGCGCGCGGCTAGGCTACCCCGCCTTTTTGCGGCTCGGTGACGATCCAGAAACCGTCCGGACTGCGGCCGAGATGCTGAATCTCGAAGTGCTGGCAGAATTTCGGCAGCCACCAGGAGGTCGGCTTCAGGATGAGATGGGCGTTGCGCCCGTCCGGCAGCACCTTCAGCGCCGGCCTGGTGCTGACGGTAAACAGGCCGATCGTTTGAGTGATGTCCTTGAGGTCGAGCAGCACCGTGCCGAGATAGGGTTCTTCGACGTGCTCGAGCACGTCGATGCAGCAGACGAGCTGCGCCGGCCGGGGCGGGCCGTATTCCGGAAAAACCGGATCGTAGGGGAAATATTCGAAGTCGCGGACGCCGAGTTCGTTGAGGCGGCGGCGCAGATTGCACTTGCCGGCGCCGTAATCGGAGATCGATTTTATGCCCAGCTGTTCGATCATCTTTTTGACGATCGGGGCGTAATGGATCGAGGCGACGCCGTAATCCGGATTTTCATGGAGCGTGCGCTGCTGGGCGAGATAGGCGTCGGAAATCGTCGTTCGATCGCGCATCTGCATATCCCTGCAACCCCGGTGATCGGCCGACGGCGATGCCGGCGATGACGATCACATCTTGAATGTCACGTTGGCGGCCGGCTGCCCCTCGGCGACCGGCTGTTGCTGGGCCGGAGCCCGGACGTAGACGTCGTAAAGCAATAGCCAGCGGCGCGTGTCGGGATCGGTGACCGGCTCGACGCCGTGGAACGAATTGTCGGTCTTGACGAAGGCGAACAAGGCGTTCGGCAGGAACGGCATTGTCGCGATGCGCTGGAATTTGTCGAAGCCGTAATGCGGCCCGCCGGGGCATGTGAAGGTGCCGTCGCGCGGCACGTAGATCGAGGTGCCGAGGTGGGCTTGCGAGGCGTCCTTGGGAAGATAGAACAGGAAGGTGAGCACCTTGCGCGGCGAGTCGGTGTGCGGGCCGAGCGCGTATTTGGTGATGTCCTCGACCAGCAGGCCCTCGTTGAAGAATTGCAAGCCTTGCATGCCCCTGAAGCGCTGCTGCAGGAACGGACCGAATTTCTGCATCATTAGATTCATGAAGCGCCCGCTGAGCAGCCAGCTCGAAAAATTCGTCCAGAACTCCTTCTTGGCGGCGGGCAGCGCCTGCGTCTGCTGGCCCGAGATCTCCATCACAAATCGCTCGTTATAGCCTTTGATGTTTCGGGCCTGCTCGATCGGGACCATGGCCGCCGGATCGGGAATATTGTGTTGAATCTCGGTGTAGAAGTCGGACGGAAAAACATCCGGCACGTAGATGTGCGGATAGGGGAACGGCCGGACCGGCGCATTGGCAACGTTGTACGCCAGCGCGAGTTCAACGTCGGAAGACATGCTCGGCTACTCCCTTGAATGGCCCTGCTTGCCGCATGGCGCGCCGCACCTGGTCGGGGTCGGCTTTGAAGCCGGCAGCGGCCAACCGGTCAACCATCGCGCGATGATCGTCGAGATTGAGATTGGTTTCAATCAGCAATGAACGCAGAGACGGATTGCCCAGCAGCTGCCCCGCCCCGGCCACGATCTTCGGCTCGATCCCGTCGACGTCGATCTTGATATGGTTGGGTATCGGCACCGCCTGCTGCGCGATCAAATGGTCGAGCGTGAAGGCGGCGCAGCCCTGCCTGTAAGCGACCTGCATGGGCTCATGCTTGAAGTCGAGCGCCTCGCCGAGGGCATGGTTCGAGCCGCCGATACGCAGGTCTGCGATATTGAGATCGAACAGTCCGCCGGTATCCGACAAGCCGATGCAATAGGCCTTGACGCGATCCTGCAGGGCGTTGGCCTGGATGTTGCGGTTGAGCAGGGCGTAGTTCTGTGCTTCCGGTTCGAAAGCGATGACCCGGCAACCTCTCGTCGCCGCCGCCCAGATCGTGTACATGCCGACATTGGCGCCGACGTCGAACAGCAGGTCCTCGCTGGCGAAGCCCTCGATCCACTCGAGCGTGCAGGGCTCCTTTTCATAAATCGTGTCGACGCGGCCCTTGGCGGTGGCGCTCGGCGTGACAAACACCATGCGCACGCCCTTGTGCACGATTTCGCAGCGCGGATTAAGGCGCTCGTATTGCTCGAGGGTGAGGCTCACGGAGATCGCGGGCTCGCAAAGATCATGGACACGTGCTTATTAGTCGGCCCGCCGGCACTTGGAAAGCCCGCGGGGAGAAGGAGTTCGGCCATGCCCGGCCCGATGGCATCGATCAATCCCGACAGCATGGCGGCGCCCGGCGGCCATTACAGCCACGCCGTCCGCGCCGGCGGTTTCGTTTTCGTGTCCGGCCAGCTGCCGATCGCGGCCGACGGGCGCAAGCTCAACGACGCCCCGTTCGAGGAACAGGCCCGCCAGACGCTCGACAATGTGGCGAAGGCGCTTGCCGCCGCCGGCGGCGCAGTCGACCGCCTGGTCCAGGTCCGCATCTACGTCACCGACATCGCATCGTGGCCCGCCTTCAATGCGCTGTACGCGCAATGGGCGGGCGCGGCGCGTCCGGCGCGCTGCGTGGTGCCGGTGCCGTCGCTGCACTACGGTTTCAAGATCGAGATCGAGGCCGTCGCGCTCGCCGGCTAGGCCGCGCTGTGCAGAATTTCGGTGACGCGGTCCGGCTCATCCAGCATGACGTGATGGCCGCAGGCGAGCGCGTGCGCCTGCCAGCCGGGATCGGCCTTGACGCGATCGTAGAATGGCTTGAACGGGCTTGGCCGCGGCAGCACCGTGCCGTGCACGTAGATGCGCCTGGCGATCGCCTTGTGGGCGCCGGTGAGCTTGAGCTTTTCGGTGAAGGCGCCGAGCGGGAAGGGGCTCGCCAGCGCATCGACGCGGGGCGCGTCGGCGGCGTTGACGTTGAAGAACGCCGCCGGCGGCGACGGCACCGCCAGGCCGCCAATGGCGCCGGCATTGGCGATGAAGCGCTGCGTGTTCGCCGGGATATTGATGTCGAACAGCGACTGGCCGTCTTCGGGCAGGAAGGCGTCGAGGTAGGCAAGGGCGCAGATGCGGTCGGCGATGCGGTCGGCAACGCCGGTGATCACCATGCCGCCGTAGGAATGGCCGGCCAGCACCACCCGGTTCAAATTCTCGTAATGGAATACGTTGAGGACGTCCTGGATGTGCAGGCTGAGATTGACGGTGCCGTCGAGCAGGTGCGAACGCTCGCCCTGTCCGGTCAGCGTCGGCGTAAACACGGCATAGCCGCGTGCGCGCAGCCGCGCCGCCACCTTGTGGTAGCACCAGCCGCCCGACCAGGCGCCGTGCACGAGGACGAATGTGACAGGACTATCGGCGGCCATGGCCGTCACCATCGGTTACCATATGACCCTAACATGCGTCCGAACATGGCACCCGCCACTTTGGCGACATAGTCTTTCTCCGTAATCCGTTGCATCTTCGCCGGGAGATTCTGCAACTCTCAAGGGGGCGTCCTATGAATCTGAAACTTGCCGCCGTCATCGCTGCGACCGTCGTGCTGGCGTCCGCCGCGCAGGCGCAACAGGGCCCGGCCAATGCGCCGAAGGCCACCAATGCCGATGCCCAGCGCGTCGTCAAAATGATCAGCGCCGACAAGGTCAAGGCGCAAGCCTATTGCGACATGGCCAAGGTCGGCGACGAGATCGAGCAGGCCCAGCAGAAGCACGACGAGAAGGCCACCGACGAACTGGCGCAAAAGGCCGACGATCTCGCCGCCAAGCTCGGGCCGGAATGGGACGCGCTGATGAACGGGCTGCAGACCGTCGACGAGAATTCCGCCGAAGGCAAGGCCATCGCCGAGACGCTGCAATCGCTCGACAAGCTCTGCAAGTAGCTCAGGCTGCGGCGTACAGCGCGGCGGCGCCGATGCCGACCAGCGCCAGCAGCGCCAGCAGCAGGGCTGGCCGGCGCGCGGCGGCGCCGCCAAACAGCGCGGCGTAGCCGGCCTTGGCCAGGTTGTTGGACGAGGCCGCCACCAGCACGGCCGCGCACAGCACCGCATCGGACAGATGCGTGATGCCGCCCTGCGCCAGATTGAGCACGAATGGATCGACGTCGGCGAGCCCGACGATGGCCGACAGCGTCATCAATCCGCCGGTGCCGAAACTGCCGCGCACCCAGACCGTGATCACCGAGATCGCGGCGAGCAGCACGGCAAACACCAGCGCCGTCGGGATCTGCAGCGGGTTGCGCGGCGCCAGCACCAGCGCCGGCCCGCGCCGCCTAGCGGCGCCGCGCCATTCGAAGGCGGCGATGGCGCCGGCGAGCGCGCTGAGCGCCAGCAAGGCCGGCGCCACCGCGATCGCCAGGTCGAGGTTGAAAACGGCGATCACCGCGCCGATGCGCAGATACATCATCGCGGTGGCCGCGACGATGCCGGCGGAGATGGCGGGCTGCGGGTGAGCGCCCTCGCGCAGCCGCTTGGCGAGCGCGACCGTCGTCGCGGTCGAGGAATAGGTGCCGCCGAGCAGCGCCGGCAGCAGCGCCGCGTTGGACAGCGGCAGATAGCGCTGCAGCAGATAGCTGGCGTAGGACAGCGTGCACACCGCGACGACCGCGAGCCACAAGCCGTAGGGCGTCAGTGGCGTCAGGGCCGTCACCGCCTGGCGCGGCGCCAGCGGCAGCACGATGCCGATCAGGATAAGAAATTTGCCCGCCGTCAGCAGCTCGTCGCGCGGCACCGTCTGGATCAGGCCGTGCAGCCGCTCGCGGGTCGACAGCAGCAGCACGGCGGCGACGGTGACGGCGACCGCCACCCACGGCGGCTGTAGCAGCGCGACCGCGCCGATCACATAGGCGAGCAGGTTGGAAGCCGGGATCATCATGCTGGTGGTTGCGCCGCCGGCCGGGACGGCGCGGCGGTAGGCGTAAAGCCACAGCGCCAGAACCGGCAGGCCGGCGACGAAGGCGAGCGCGTGCGACGGCTCGATCAGCAGCAGCATGGCGCCCGCCAGCGTCAGCATCGGGAAGCTGCGGATGCCGCCGGGGATGGCGCGGCGCTCGCTCTTGTAGACTTCCTCGAAGGTCAGCCCGAGAAAGACCGCAAGCCCGATCGCCAGCAGCAGCCGCGCCGCGAGATCATGAGGGGCGAGGGACAGGGTCTGCATCGGCGCGCTAGGTCCGCTGCTGGGCGGGGTTGGGGCCCTGGCGTTCGAGCGCCGCCAGCGCCTGGCGCAGCACGGTGCGGATGCGGTCGGCCGAGCCCGCCGCGACCATGCTCGGGTCGAGGTAAAAATCGAGCCCGGTCGTGTGCTCGCTGAAAATTTCGACGGCCCTGCCCGACGCATCGAGCATGCCTTCGACCGAATAGGGAATGACCTCGCGGCTGATGCCCTTCATGGTGATCGAGGGCAGGGCGCGCGCGACGACGCTGTCGCGCACCAGCGCGTAGGTTTCGTAGCTCAGCACGATATGGCCGGGCTCGGCGATTGATTGCAGGCGCGCCGCGAGGTTGGCTTCCGCGCCGATGATCGTGTAATCCATGCGGTCGGCGCTGCCGAAATTCCCGACGTTGCAGTAGCCGGTGTTGATGCCCATGCGGACGCGGAAGGGGCTTTCTATTCCCTCCTTGCGCCATTTGGTGTTGAGTTCGGCGAGGCGGCGCTGCATCTCGCCCGCCATTTCCAGGCAGGCCTTGGCGTCCTCGGCCTCACCCTCGGTTTCCGGATCGCCGAAGAAGATCAGCATGGCGTCGCCGACGAATTTGTCGATCGTGCCTCCGTAATAGAGGGCGATCTTGGACATCTCGGTGAAGTACTCGTTGAGCAGCCCGGTGATCTGCTCGGGCTGCAGCCGTTCCGTCAACGCGGTGAAATCCTTGATGTCGGAGAAAAAGATGGTGAGTTTCTTGCGCTCGGTGTGAATCGTGACGTCTTTTTCGCCGCTGAAAATGCTTTTGTAGATCTGCGGCGAGAGATAGCGGGAAATCTTCAGGGACAGGCCAGAGAGGAACTCGTTGGCCGTTTCAAGTTCCTTGTTCATGCCGCGAATGACCGCGGCCTGCTTGCGTTGAAGGCCGATGAAGGTGACGCCCGAGGCCGCCATGAAGACGAAATAGGCCAGCAGGTATTTGAAGGAAAAAAGATTGGCGGCAAAGGGCTGGCTGATGGTGACCTCCTGGATGCCCCGCACGTCGCCGATCTTCCAGTCGCGTTTTTGGCTTTCAGGATGGGAGTTGTGACAGTTGACGCAGGCCGAGCCCATGATGATGGGCGCAACGATGCGCACGCGATCGTCGAAGACGGTCGCCGACACGTCGACCACTTTCTGATTTGGCTCTTCGCGCAGCAGTTTGAGCGCTTTGGTCTCGAAGTCGTCCATCATGTGCGGCGCGCGGTTCTTGAACGGATAGTCCGACACGAAGCGGTAGCTGATATTCTGCTGCTGCTCGTTGATGACGCGTCCAAGCTCGAGCGACAGCGTCGCCGGAATCGGGATGGCCCCCGGAATGTCCTCGTAATTGTGGACCACCTTGGTCCCGTTGGGCGAGGACAGCACGCGGGCGACGACGTTGCTGGCGTAATAGCCGCGGACGCTGCTGATCACGGAGTTCAAGTCGCTGGCCTGGCGCCGCAGCGAGCTCTCGGTCAGATTGCTTAAATCCAGCCAGACCGCGAACGGCAGTCCGGCCAGCAGCACGAGAACGAGCAGGACCACAACACCACGTGAACTCCAAGGTGAGGGGCGAACGGCGGTTTCCATCGGGCGACTCCGGGGCGCGATAATGACTACTTCGGCGAAGCATGGGCTTCGTTTTATTACATCGCCGGCACGCTCACCATCGATTATCTGCCGCACAGCCTTGCCGGAGGCGGTGTTGGTTGATACCTAACGCGGCGCAGCGCAGCGACTCTTTCCAACGCGGTGAAGTTTCAACACATGCCGGCCAAACCGCCTTTCTACATCACCACCGCGATCTCCTATCCGAACGGTCCGCCCCACATCGGCCACGCCTATGAGGCGATCGCCACCGACGCCATCGCGCGCTTCATGCGGCTCGACGGCTACGACGTCTATTTTCTCACCGGCACCGACGAGCACGGCCAGAAGATGATGCAGACCGCGGCGCGCGAAGGCATCACGGCGCGCGAGCTGCGCGACCGCAACGTGCCGAAGTTCGAGGCCATGGTGCAGCGCCTCAACTGCTCGAACGACGACTTCATCCACACCACCGAAGCGCGCCACCATCGCGCCTCCAAGGCGATCTGGCAGAAGATGGAGGCGGCGGGCGATATCTATCTCGACAAATACGCCGGCTGGTATTCGGTGCGCGACGAGGCCTATTACGCCGAGGACGAAACGCAGCTCAACGAGCACGGCAAGCGCATCGCCACCAAGACCGGCACGCCGGTCGAATGGGTGGAAGAGGAGAGCTATTTCTTTCGCCTGTCGGCCTATCAGGACAGGCTGCTCAAGCTCTACGAGCGGCCGAATTACGTGCTGCCGAAGGAGCGGCTCAACGAGGTCGCAAGCTTCGTGCGCGGCGGTCTGCAGGACCTGTCGATCTCGCGCACCACCTTCGACTGGGGCGTCAAGGTGCCCGGCAACGACAAGCACATCATGTATGTGTGGGTCGACGCGTTGACCAATTACATCACCGGCGTCGGCTATCCCGACACCGAGAGCGAGACCTTCAGGCGCTATTGGCCGGCGGCGCTGCACGTCATCGGCAAGGACATCGTGCGCTTCCACGCCGTGTACTGGCCGGCC
>Ga0070741_10015181_pt1 | contig 13127 bp, 13 predicted proteins | sample Coa_R1_4_FD_66440 | JGI IMG/M metagenome (GOLD analysis project Ga0070741, IMG submission 66440) | Surface soil microbial communities from Centralia Pennsylvania, which are recovering from an underground coalmine fire - Coalmine... | ecosystem: Environmental > Terrestrial > Soil > Unclassified ...
CACTCTGTCACATCTGAATCATAACATGATACAGTTGCGTGATGGAGCCGACGCTGGCCCGATTGACCGCCTATTTTCTCTATCTCGGCGCTCTCGGCTTCGGCGGCCCGGTGGCGCTGACCGAGGCGATGCGCCGCGACCTGGTGGAAGGGAGACGGTGGATCGAGCCTGCGGCGTTCGAGGACGGATTGGCGCTCGCCGCCGCCTGTCCCGGGCCGCTTGCCTATCAGCTCGCGGTCTACCTCGGGTACGTGCGTTACAGGCTCGCGGGGGCCTGCGCGGTGGCGATCGCATTCGCCCTTCCGCCGTTTCTCGTCGTGCTCTTCGCGGCGATGCTCTACCGGACCTTCGCCGCGACGTGGCAGCTTCGTGCGCTCTTCTACGGAATCGCGCCGGCGGTCCTGGCGCTGATCGTGAAGGCCTGCTGGAATCTGGCGCGCAAGACGCTGCGCGCCGACCGCATCGGCTGGGCGATGGCCATTGTGGCCTGCGCCGTCACGGTGATCCTGCGACGCGAGCTGGCACTGCTGTTCATCGGCGCGGGGCTCGCGGGCATCATTCTCTTTGGCCGGCGCACGCGGCCGGCGCCGATGCTGGCCGTCATTCCCCTCGATCTGTTCCTCTTCTTCTTCAAAACGGGAATGCTCGTCTTCGGCAGCGGACTGGTGATCGTGCCATTCCTGAAGACGCAGATCGTCGATCAGTATCATTGGCTGAACGACCGGCAGTTCCTCGACTCGGTGGCCATCGGCATGATCTCGCCGGGGCCGGTGGTGATCACGGCGACGTTCGTCGGCTACTTGCTGCACGGAGCGGGCGGCGCGGTCGCGGCGACGTCGGGGATCTTCCTGCCGCCGTTTCTCTTCGTGGTCCTGGCGACTCCGCTGCTGTTGCGCTACCGCGAGCATCCCGTCCTTCGCGGTTTCGTGCGGGGAGTGGGAAGCGCGGTGGTGGGCGTGCTCGTCGGCACCACGTGGCTGATCGCGCACGTGGCGGTCGTCGACGTGCCGACGGCGATCGCGGCGGGCGTGGCGGTCCTTCTGATCACGTTGTGGAAGCGGGTGCCCGATCCCGCGGTGATCGCCGCCGCCGCGGTCTTCGGCCTGTTCGCGTACGGGGCGAGATGATTCGGATTCTGTCGGGATCGGAAGTCGCCGCGCTGCTCAGTCTCGCCGGCCGGTATTCTCAGTGCGCACGCGGAGGAGGGGGCGTTCCACATCAAAACGGCGATGTTCGATCGCGATTTCGTCGCGAAGGCCGATGCGAACTTTCCGTCGAATCCGTCGAAACGGAATCTGCCGACCGTGCAGGGAGTGCTGCTGCTGTTCGATCAGCGCAACGGCGCTCCCCTGGCGGTGATGGACTCCATGGAGATCACGCTGCGGCGCACCGCCGCCGCGACGCCGATGTCATCGTCACCTGCACGACCTCACGCGTGCCGTTTCTGCTCCAGGCAGCGCCGGGGACCTTCATCGCCGCGGTCGGCTCGGACAATCCCGATGTAGTGATGTAAACTATAGCAATGGCTACTATATCGATCGACCGCTCCCTGTTCGATTCGGTCATGGGCGATCTCGTCGGCCGGGATCGTTCGCCCGCCGCCTTCATCGTTTATCTCTTTCTCCTGTCCCGCGCGGCCGGAACGCGGACGCGCGGCGTGCGCATCAGCCATGGCGGGATCGCCGGCGCCACCGGGCTCTCGCGGAGCGCTGTGCAGGGCGCCATCCGCCTGCTGAACCGCCGCAAGCTCGTGCGCACCGTTCACGATTCGCCCACGGCGACCCCGGAGCACCACGTCAGGCGTTAGGCGTTAGGCGTTAGGCGTTGGGCGTTAGGCCCTCCCACGCCCAGCACCTAAGGAACCTCTGCACAAGCCGAAGGCGGCCCCCCCTGTGCGGGCCGGATGAGGGAAAACGCCCTCACCCGGCGCTTCACGCCACGAACATGTGCAGAGGTTCCCCAACCCCTAACGCCTAACGCCTAACGCCGATATACAGCCACGCGATCCCCAAGGTCAGCGGCTCGACGCGGATCGATTCGAACTTCGCGCCGCGGCGCATCAGATCGGCGAACGCTTCGTCGCACGGAAACTGCCCCGCCGACGATTCGAGATAGCGATAGGCCTCGGGCTCGCCGGTGACCGCGCCGCCGATTCGCGGGAGAACGCGCCGCCGGTAGAGGTCATAGATCGCGCGCGCCGCGCGGTTGCGCGGCTGTCCGAATTCGAGCACCACCACCCGCCCTCCCGCGCGCACCACGCGCGCCATCTCGGCGATCCCTTTCACCGGATCCGCCACGTTGCGAATGCCGAAGGCGATGCTGGCGATGTCGAAGCTCGCATCCGGATGGGGGAGCGCGGTGACGTCCGCGGTCTGGAAGCGGATCGAGGGCGCCTTGGCCCGCGCCAGGGCGATCATCTCCGGCGTGAAATCGATTCCCGTGACCTCCGCCCCCGCGCGCTGAAAGGCGATGGCCAGATCGCCTGTTCCGGTGGCGCAGTCGAGCACGCGCTCCCCCGCCCGCGCTCCCGCCCGCCGCACCGCCCGCCGCCGCCAGCGATGGTGGATGCCGGCGGAGAGGATCGTGTTCGCGCGGTCGTAGCGAGCGGCGATGGAGGCGAACATGGAGCGAATGGTGGCTGGGTTGCTGGGTTGCTGAGTTGCTTGGTGATCCGGCACATCGGATATCGTAGCAACCGAGCACCCCGGCAACCCAGCACCATGCTTCATCGCGACTTCGCTTTCATCCAGACCGCTCCGAACCGCGTCTTCATCGGCTGGGGACCGTTCGAGCAGTTGCCGATGCGCAGGCCGGGACGGCCGGGGTTCTACATCGCCGATTTTTTTCTCGACGATCCGCATCCGTGGCGCCATCCGAGCGTGTGGGAGGAGCTGACGTTCGATGAGCTCGCGGAACGCTTCCCCGAGAGGCCATCGCCGCGCATCGAATGGGAGCCGCTGGCGCTCGACTCGTTCCGCCCGCTGTTCGACTCGGCCAAGGCGGCGATGCAGCGTGGCGATTTCCAGAAAATCGTTCCGGTCGAGTTCGAAAACGGACGGATCGCCGATCGCATCGCGCTCTGGCCGTCGATCTTCCGCCATCTGCGCGCGGTGCCGGGCGGGCTGTGGGCCTACGGCTACTCGTATCAGAACCACGGCCTCGCCGGCGCCACGCCGGAGATGCTGTTCGAGAGCGACGGCCGCGGCTACCGAACCATGGCCCTCGCGGGGACACGGCCCGCCGAGCGTGCCGCGGAGCTGCTGCGCGACCGGAAGGAGCTGCGTGAGCATCGCATGGTGGTCGACGACATCGTGCGCCGTCTGGCGCCGTTCGGAAATGTCGAGGTGGGAGAGATCGGCATCCTGATGCTTCCGTCGATCGCGCACCTGGCGACCCCGATCCGGTTCGAAGAGATCGGGGCGGAGCGAATGACATTCGCCGAGATGGTGCGCCGCCTCCATCCCACCGCGGCCCTCGGCGTCTCGCCGCGCAGCGAGGCGGGCGAGCGCTGGCTGCGCCAGGCGGATCGCGGCGTGAAGCGGCGGACCTTCGGGGCGCCGTTCGGTCTGGAGATCGAGGAGGGCCGCGCACTCGCGCTGGTGGCCATCCGCAATGTCGAGTGGCAAGGCGATGCGATCCGCGTCGGCTCCGGCGCGGGACTGCTCGTCGAGAGCCGCATCGAACAAGAGTTCGAGGAGCTGCGCGAAAAACGGGAGCAGGTGAAGGCCCTGCTCGGTCTGGCCGCCCCGATCGCCATCGGTGCATGAGCAACATCGCCGTCGCACGTGAGATCCTCGACCGCGTCCGCCGCGCGGGAGTCACCGACTTCTGCGTCTGCGGCGGTTCGCGCAACGCGCCCCTCCTTGCGGTCGTGAGTGGCCCCGTCTACACGTTCATCGACGAGCGCAGCGCGGCCTTTTTCGCATTGGGCAGGGCCAAACGCGACGGCCGTCCGGTCGCTGTGATCACCACCTCGGGCACAGCGGCCGCTGAGTTGCTACCCGCGGCGGTCGAGGCGTACTACTCCGGCGTGCCGCTGCTGCTGATCACCGCGGACCGGCCGGCGCGCTACCGCGGCACCGGCGCGCCGCAGGCGATCGAGCAGATCGGCCTGTTCGGCCGCTACGCCGAAACAGACCTCGATCGATGGAGCCGCCGAGGGCCGCTGCACGTCAATGTCGAGTTCGACGAGCCGCTGATCGATGAGTGAGCACCGCCCCTCACCCGGACCCGCTCCGCGGGACCACCCTTTCCCCGCTTCGCGGGTCGAGGGGAGTTCGCATGGTGAACTGATCCTCATCGGCGGTCTCGCCACGCGGCACCGCGAACGCGTGCGCGAATTCTGTCTGCGATCCGGTGCGCCGGTGTACGCCGAGCCGCTTTCCGGATTGCGCGAAGACCCGCGGCTCGACCCGATCCTCGTGCACAACGAGCGGATGCTCGCGCGCGGCGGGTTCGACTCGGTGATCCGGATCGGGAATGTGCCGGTCGTTCGCTTCTGGCGCGATCTCGACACGACGCTCAAACACGTTCGGGTGAGTCACTACAGCGATCTGCCGTTTGCAGGATTGCCGCGCGGGGAAGTCCGTCCCATCGAGGAGCTGAGCGGAATGGCGCAGCCGGCCGAGAGGGCGTTTCTCGATCAGGACCGCGAGAAGTCCTCGGCACTCGATCGCATTCTCGACGACGAGCCACAATCGGAGCTGGCGATGATCCGAGCGCTCTCCCGCGAGATCCCGCGCGGCGCGCGCGTCTACCTCGGAAACAGCCTGCCGGTCCGCGAGTGGGACCTCGCCGCCACGCGCGAGCCGCGCGAGTTCGCAATCGAGGCCAACCGCGGCGCGAACGGCATCGATGGACAGCTCTCGACTTTTTTTGGCTGGTGCGCTCCGGACGCCGAAAATTGGTGCATCATCGGCGACCTGACCGCGCTGTACGATGCCAATGCTCCATGGGTCGTCCCGCAGCTCGGAGTGAAATTCGCGATCGTGATCATCAACAACGGCGGAGGAAGAATTTTTTCGCGGGTCGCTTCTTTGAGACGGATGGACTGCGCGGTCCGTGAGCGACTCGTCGAGAATGCACACACATTTCGCTTCGAGAAGTGGGCCGCGATGTGGGGAATCGAATCGAATCTCCATGAGCTGAGGCCCGACGCCGCGGCGACGCGCCGCGTGTGGGAAAGGTACGACGCGCTGTGGGCGTGATCTGGTGCCTGCACGGGTTTCTGGGCCGAGGCGCCGACTGGGACTTTCTCCGCAATGCCGGGTTCGACATCCGCGCCCCCAGCCTCTTCGGCGGCGATTCACTCGATTTCGTGCAGCCCGCCGCGGAAGACACGCTCCTGGGGTACTCGATGGGAGCGCGGCTGGCGATGCAGATCCTCGCCCAGCGGCGCGTCGCGCGCGCGGTGCTCGTCTCCTGCGGCATGGCCACGCCGGAACCGGGCCGGCGGGAGCTCGATGAGACGTGGGCCCGGCGATTCGAATCGGAGCCCTGGCCGTCGCTGATGGAGGCCTGGAACTCGCAAGCGGTTTTCGTGGGGCGAAAAAATCCACTGGAGCGCAACGAGTCCGATTTCGACCGCCGCGCGCTCGCGGCCGCATTGCGCGACTGGTCGCCGGCCGGGCTGCACATGGACATTCGCGCGATCGGCGTCCCGACGCTCTGGATCGCCGGCGAGGCGGATGCGAAATATTCGGAAGCGGCTCGCCGCGCGTCGGAACGAGTTCCGAACGCGCAACTCTGGATCTGTCCTGATGCGGCACACCGCGTGCCGTGGGAACGGCCGGCGCGGTTCATCGAGCGGTTGCGAGAATTCGTTCCACCGCGCTGACCTCCGCGTCGATCTCCACGATCTGATCCGGCGGCGCGTTCTTCACGATCACCTCGGGGTCCTTCAGCACGTGGCCCGTCAGCACGCAGACGATCCGTCCGCTCAGCCCCAGCTTCCGCACGCCCGCGAGCGTTGTCGCCGAGGCGGGTTCGCATCCGATGCCCATCCGGTCGATGTCGTGCTTGGCGGCCATCAGTTCGTCGTCGGTTACTTCCCCGACGATGCCGTTGGTGGCGCGGATCGCGGCAACCGCCTTGTCGTAGCTGACGGGATCGCCGATGCGGATTGCGGTGGCGACGGTCTCGGCATCGACGCGATGGCGCCGCGCGAAACCGTCGCGAAAGCTTCGATAGAACGGGTTCGCGCCGTGGGCCTGAATGGCGGCCAGCCGCGGCAGGCGATCGATCCATCCGGCGTCGCGCGCTTCGAGGAGCGCCTTGCCGAAGGCGCTGGTGTTGCCGAGGTTCCCGGCGGGCACCACGATCCAGTCGGGAGCGTTCCATTCGAGGTCCTGCAGCAGCTCCCAGATGATCGTCTTCTGCCCTTCGATGCGGAGCGGATTGATGGAGTTGACGAGATAGATGCCGAGGCGCCGCGAGGCCTCGAGCACGAGGCGCATGGCGTCGTCGAAATCGCCGCGCACCTGCAGGCAGAGCGCGCCGTAGGCGAGCGTCTGCGCCAGTTTTCCCGCGGCGATTTTTCCGGCGGGGATGAAGACGATGGCGCGCAGATTCGCCTGCGCGGCGTAGGCGGCGAGCGAGGCGCTGGTGTTCCCGGTCGAGGCGCAGGCGACGGCACGCGCGCCGAGGCGCACCGCCTGGGTGATGGCCACGGTCATGCCGCGGTCCTTGAACGAGCCGGTCGGATTCTCTCCCTCGTGCTTGAACAGCATCCCGTCGCGTTCGTAGAGGCGCGTCGCGCCTTCGGGATGCGTGATGATGCGCGCCTCGTCGATATCGAGCACACCCTCGCGGAAACGCCATACGCCGCTCTGGTCGATGACTCGCCTCGAGTTGCGCCGCGAATCGAACACCTCTCGACGAACGGCCGGCGGCGAACGGCGAACCTCGAGCAATCCGCCGCATTCACATTGGATCGCCGCGTCGTCATATTGCCTCGCGCATCGAATGCATTGAAGCGTCATACGGCGTGCGCTCCTTGGCGCGCGATCGCCGCGAGTCGCGCTTCGAATGCGATATCACGCATCGCGCCACGCATCGCTTCGAGACAACGCGGCCCGACTTCGTCGTCGACGATGGCGAAGATTGTCGGGCCGGAGCCGCTGATCGAACACCCGAATGCGCCGGCATCGAGCGCGGCGCGCTTCACGTCCTCGAAGTGCGGAATGAGCCTGGCGCGGCGCGGCTCGGCGTAGCGATCGTCGAGCGCGCGGCGGGCGAGCGCGCGATCGCCCGAAGAAAAGGCGGCGATCAGCGCCGCGGTGTTCGCCATCTGCTGGATCCACGAGGAGCGGTCCCACTGCTGGGGAAGAATCGCGCGCGCCTGCTTGGTCTCGATGCGCACGCGCGGTGTGATCAGCGCGACCGACCATCGCTGGGGAACGGGAAGCGCGACGACGTCGATCGGATCGATCGAGCGCGCCAGCACGAGCCCGCCGAGCGTGATCGGCGCGATGTTGTCGAGGTGCCGGCCGGAAACGGCGATCTCGCCTTCGAGCGCGGCGCTCATGATCTCTTCCGGGCGCGGGTCGAGTCCGAGTGCAAGCGCCGCGGCCAGCGCGCCTGCGACGCTGCTCGCGGCGCTGCCGCCGAGGCCGGCGGAGACGGGGAGGCCCTTGTCGATGGAGATGTAGAGCCGCCTCTCAGGCGGCTCGATCCGGCTGAGAGCCGGCTCCACATACTTCATCATCGCGTTTGCGGCGACCGCGGCGGCATTCCTCGATGGATCGGTCGGGACGAGCTCGGCGTCGCGGCCGCGGACGATGACGGCGGCTTCTTTCGTCACCTCCACGGTCACACGATCGCCGAGTCCGTCGATGGCCAGACCGAGGACATCGAAGCCGGGACCGACGTTGCCGACCGATCCGGGAGCGAAGACCGTGGCCTTCATCGGCGGCGCTCCTGCACGGTGATGGCCACGATGTCGTTGAGCACTCCGGCGGCCGTGACTTCCGCCCCCGCGCCGGGACCGGTGACGACGAGCGGGTTCGTTCGGTAGCGCTTCGAGTAGATGGCCACCTGGTTGTCGGTCCCGCGCAGGCGGCCCATTGGCGAGCTGGCCGGCAGCGATTCGATCCCGACGCGGATTCCGCTTCGCGTGACGGTGGCGACGTATCGCAGAACGTTCTTCGCTTCGGCCGCGGCACGCGCGCGGTTTGCGAATTCGTCGTCAAGCGCCGCGAGATTGGCAACGAATGTCGCCGGATCGGCGTCATCGACCTCGGGCCCGAACAGCGGCTCGAGGGAGATGTCGGAAAACTCGATCCGCCGGCCGAGCGCGCGCGCCAGGATCAGCGCCTTGCGCGCGACGTCGGCGCCCGAGAGGTCGTCGCGCGGGTCGGGCTCGGTGTAGCCCGACTTCCATGCCTGCTTCACCGCTTCGGAAAAGCGGGCGCCGTCCTGGACCGCGGTCATCACGTAGCCCAGTGTGCCGGAGAAACAGCCGACGATGGTGTCGACACGATCGCCCGCCTGGCGAAGCTTCGCCAGGGTGTCGAGCACCGGCAGTCCGGCGCCCGCGGTGGCCTCGTAGCGGATCGACAGCCGCCGCTCCTTCGCCGTCAGAAAGAGGCGGTCGTATTCGATCTGTGGGACCGCGAGCGGTTTCTTGTTCGCCAGCACGATGTGAAATCCGCGCTCGAGCGCTTCCTGCAGCAGCGGCGCGGTCTCTTCGGAGGTCAGATCGACGAGGATCGGGCGGTGCGACGGCAGCAGCCACAGCTCCTCGCGCATGATGGCCTGCACCTGCGCGAGCGTCAGGGGCGAGCTGCGATCGAACAGGTGCGCTCCCGACGCCTTGCGCGCGGCGGTCCGCCGCAGCGTCTTCGCGGAGAAGCCTTTTTCCTCGACCTTGATCCCGCTGCGATCAGCGACAGCGATCACTTTGATGTCCGCGCCGAGCTCGGAGCGAAGATGGCGCTCCTGTTTGGCGAGCTGGTTCGCCAGCGCGCGACCGATTTGACCGAAACCGAGGAGCGTGAGTTTCGATTCGCGTCCGGAGACATCGGCGAGCGGACGGAGTTTGTCGAGCTGAAACTCGTTATGCAGCGCGATCAGCGCGCGCGTGGCCTGCGCCTCACGCACGGCGATGGTGATGTTCAATTCCGACGAGCCCTGGGCGATGGCCACGACGTTCACCCCCGCGCCGCTGAGGGCGGAGAACGTCCGCGCGGCGATCCCCGGCCGGCCGCGCATGCCCAGCCCGACGACCGCGATCAGCGCGAGCCGCGTCCGCGCCTGGATGCGGTCGATCATCTTCAGGCGCCGTTCGCTCTCGAAGGCCTGCTCCAGCGCGCGGACGGCGTGATCGGCTTCGCTCTCCGGCACGACGAAGCAGATGCTCGATTCGCTCGACGCCTGGCTGATCATCGACACCGAATGCCCCGCGGCGGCGAGCGCCGTGAATGCGCGCCCGGCGACGCCGGGGACTCCGATCATTCCTTTTCCTTCGATGGCCACGAGCGCCTGGTGGTGGATCGCGGTCAGAGCCTTGACCGGATAGGGGCCCGGCTCGACGTCGCCGGCGACGCGCGTTCCGGGGGCCTGGGAGCGGAACGTGTTGCGAAGGAACAGCGGGATGCCGCGGTCGACGAGCGGAATCATGGTTCGCGGATGCAGGACCTTCGCGCCGTAGAACGCGAGCTCGGCCGCCTCGCGGTAGTGCACGTCGGCGAGAACACGGGCCTGCGGAACCAGCTTCGGATCGGCGGTCATCAGGCCGTCGACCTCCTTGAATAATGTGACCGACCGCGCGCCGATGCTGCGTGCCACGACGGCGGCGGAGAAATCCGAACCGCCGCGTCCGAGCGTCACCAGTTCGCCCCGGGGGCCGCTGCCGATGAAGCCGGGGACGACCACGATTTTTCCTTTGCGCAGCAGCGGCGTGATGTGGCGCCGCGCCGCGCGCGCGCATTCGCCAGGATCGGGCCAGAGGCTTCCGAAGCGGTTCTCCGTGACGATGATCTCTGTGGCGTCGACGTACGGTGCGTTCAGGTACGCGGCGAGAATGCGGGCCATCAGGCGCTCGCCGCGCGCGACGAGCGAGTCGTGCGCGCGCCGGGTCAGCTCGCGCAGAACGGAGATGCTCTGGCACATCGACCGCAGCTCTCGAGCGGAATCGGCGATCTCCTGCCGGATGCGCCTTCGGGGCCGCGGGCGCAGAAGCTTCGACACGATCTCGGTATGACGGTCCTCAAAATCAGTACACGCGCGCGTGAATCCGCGCCGGTCGCCGCGGGCCGCGGCGTGCGCCGCGCCGAGGAGAAGGTCGGTGATCCCCTGCATCGCGGAGACAATCACGACGACCGGCGCCCGCGCCGCCCGAACGTGTTGCGCGGCCAGACGGACCGCCTCCGCCCCGCCCAGCGCGGCTCCCCCGAACTTGTAGACCTCGATGGGACGGCTTCGCACACGGCGAGCATACAATCTCGCGCCATGTGGAAGACGATTCATCGATTCAGGGACATCAAGTACCAGCGCACGGAAGACGGCATCGCCAAAATCACCATCGACCGCCCGGAGGTGCGCAACGCCTTTCGGCCGCAGACGGTGGAGGAGCTGCAGAAAGCGTTCGACATGGCGCGCGACGACGCCGGCATTGGCGTGGTCATCCTCACGGGTGCAGGGACGAAGGCCTTCTGTTCGGGCGGCGATCAACGCGTGCGGGGCGACGCCGGTTATCTCGATTCGAAAGGCGTCCCGCGGCTGAACATCCTGGACGTGCAGAAGCAGATCCGGAGTCTGCCCAAGCCGGTGGTGGCCATGGTCGCCGGGTACGCCATCGGCGGCGGGCATGTGCTGCACGTGGTTTGCGATCTGACCATCGCCGCCGACAACGCGCGCTTCGGGCAGACCGGGCCGCGCGTCGGATCGTTCGACGGTGGACTCGGATCGTCGTATCTCGCACGCGTCGTGGGACAGAAGAAAGCGCGCGAGATCTGGTTCCTCTGCCGGCAGTACGACGCGAAGCAGGCGTTGGAGATGGGGCTGGTCAACGCGGTGGTGCCGCTCAAGAGACTGGAGCAGGAGACGCTGAAATGGTGCCGCGAGATGCTGCAGCTCTCGCCGATGGCACTGCGCTGTCTCAAGCGGGCGATGAACGCCGACTGCGACGGGCAGATCGGCCTGCTCGATTTGGCCGGCGACGCCACTCTCCTTTTCTATATGTCGGAAGAAGCGCAGGAGGGGCGGAACGCGTTCGTGGAGAAGAGAAAACCCGATTTTCGAAAGTTCCCGAGATTTCCGTGAGGTTGCTGGGTTGCTGAGGGTTGCTCGGTTGCTGAGGTAATGCTGCCGAGCAACCCGGCAACCCAGCAACCCAGCAACCATGAAAGTTTGGCTTCTCGCCGCTCGCCCGAAGACACTCGCGGCCGGTGCCGTCCCCGTCCTGACCGGCACGGCGCTGGCGTACAACGAGACCGCGCGCGTGCACTGGATCGCGTTCGTCTGCGCGCTGCTCGGCGCTGTCTTCATCCAGATCGGAACGAATCTGGTCAACGACGCGCTCGATTTTCATCGCGGCGCCGACACCGCGGAGCGACTCGGTCCGCTGCGGGTCACGCAGGCGGGGCTGCTCTCGTCGCGCGCGGTATTAGGCGGGGCGGTCGCTTGTTTCTTACTTGCGGCGCTCTGCGGCGTGCCGCTGATCCTTCGTGGTGGATGGCCGATCGTGATCATCGGTGTCCTGTCGATCGTGGCCGCGTGGGCCTACACCGGTGGCCCGTATCCGCTCGCGTACAACGGGCTCGGCGAGTTGTTCGTGATGATTTTTTTCGGGTTCGTCGCCGCCGGCGGATCGTTTTATGTGCAGCGTCTGCGCGTTGACCCGCCGGCACTGGTGACCGGTTTCGCCTGCGGCTCGCTCGCGGTGGTTTTGCTTTCCGTGAACAATCTCCGCGACGTGGCCAGCGATCGCGTCAGCAACAAGAAGACGCTGGCGGTGCGATTCGGCGAACGCTTCGCGCGCGGCGAGATCGGAGTGATGGCGCTGATGCCGTACGTCGCGCTCCTGGTCATCGCTTTTCTGCGCGACTGGCATTTCCTCGGAGCGTTGATCACGCTGCCGCTGGCGATCGTGCTGATCCGCTGTGCCGATCGCAGCGAGGGGCGCGCGCTCAATCGATGTCTGGCCATCGCCGGAATGCTCGAGTGGGCCTTCGGCATCGCCTTCGTGATCTTCGCGGTGATCTGATGTGGATCTGGCGCTACACGCTCGTTCCGCGTCGCGCGCTCAGCCCGCTCGCGGGCCCGCGTCCGCGCCAGGGTGCGCTACTCCGCGACGGCGACGGATTCGCGGACATCCATCCCTGGCCCGAGCTCGGCGACGCGCCGCTCGGGGAACAGTTGGCGAAGCTCGCGCGCGGCGAGACGACTCCGCTGACTCGGCGCTCCCTGGCGATGGCACGCATCGACGGCGCGGCGCGCTCGCGGCGTGTCAGCCTTTTCGAACGACTGACGATTCCGCCGAGCCACTGGCCGGGAGCGGACCCGCCCCCAGGATTCGACACGGTGAAACTCAAGGGAATCGAGCGGATCCCGCCCGGCGTGCGACTGCGGATCGACTTCAATCGATCGCTCTCGGCCGAGGCTTTTTTGATGATCGCGGAAGGCTTGCCGGCGGAGCGTATCGACTTTGTCGAAGATCCGTGCGAGTACGACCCCGCTGTCTGGACGGCGTTGCGCGAACAGACAGGCTTGCGCCTCGCTCTGGACAGGCCCTCGGAGTGCGGCGGCTCGCCGCCGCTTTCCGCTGTCGACGTGCTCGTCGTGAAGCCGGCGATCGAAGAAGTTCCCGCCGACTCACGCGAGATCATCATCACTTCCTATATGGACCATCCCGTCGGCCAGTTCGGCGCCGCATACGTCGCTGCCACCCGCCCGCCGGTGACCTGTGGGCTGTTCACTCACGTGCTCTACGAGCGGGACGAGTTCATCGAGAGAATTCGGAGCGACGGCGCGCGCCTGCTGCCGCCGGAAGGGACGGGGATCGGATTCGACGATCTCCTCGAGCGGCTGCCATGGAAAAAACTCCGGTGATCGACTGGACCAGCGACGAAAGCCACGTGCTCCTGAATCCGCGCTTGCCCGCCGAGGATCGCCGGAATTTCGAGAAT
>Ga0070741_10015182_pt1 | contig 13126 bp, 11 predicted proteins | sample Coa_R1_4_FD_66440 | JGI IMG/M metagenome (GOLD analysis project Ga0070741, IMG submission 66440) | Surface soil microbial communities from Centralia Pennsylvania, which are recovering from an underground coalmine fire - Coalmine... | ecosystem: Environmental > Terrestrial > Soil > Unclassified ...
CATTCGTGCCGGCCAATACGGCCTGAAGACCGCGCTCATTGAAAAAGACGGTTTTCTCGGCGGCACCTGCCTTCACGTCGGTTGCATCCCGACGAAAGCCCTGCTCTTCAACGCCGAACTCTGGGATCACCTGAAGGAAGCGAAAGAGTACGGTATCGAAGGCGTCGACGCGCGCAAGCTCAATTGGGCCGCCATTCAAGACCGCAAAAACAAGATCGTCACTAAACACACCAAAGGTCTCGATTTCCTGATGAAGAAAAACAAGGTCGAGACCGTGAAGGGCTATGGCAAACTGACGGGCCCTGTGCAAAATGGCATCCTCACCGTCGAAGTGAGCAACAACGGCAAGCCGACGAATCTGAAAGCAAAGAACGTCATTCTCGCTACAGGCTCCGAAGCCCGCATGATCCCCGGAATGGAAGTCAGCGATCGCGTTCTCACGAATGTCGAAATTCTAAGCCTTAAGGAAATTCCGAAATCGCTGGTGGTCGTCGGTGCCGGCGCCGTCGGAGTTGAGTTTGCCTCAATCTATCGCTCGTTCGATTGCGAGGTCACGATCGTCGAAATGCTTCCCCGCCTGGTCCCGGTCGAAGACGAAGAAGTCAGCAAGGAACTCGCCCGCGTCTATCGCAAGCGCGGCATCAACTTCCACACAAGTGCGAAAGTCGACAAAGTAGAGAAAACGAAAAGCGGCGTCACCGTGACGATCACAGTCGATGGCAAACAACAGAAGATCGAAGCGGAAAAAATCCTGATCGCCATCGGACGCAAGCCGCGCACGCAAAACGTCGGCCTCGAAAAAACCAAAATCAAGCCGGAACGCGAGTTCATCAAAGTCGATTCGTGGCAGCGCACGGACGAACCGGGCATCTACGCGATCGGCGACATCGTGCTGGGCACGCCGCAACTGGCGCACGTCGGGGCCATGGAAGGCCTGGTAGCAGTCGCGAAGATCTCGGGCAAACCATGCAAGCCGATCAACCGCGAACGCATTCCCGGAGCCACCTACTGCCATCCCGAAATCGGCAGCGTAGGCCTCACGGAGACCCAAGCCCGTGAAGCGGGGTACAACCTGAAAGTCGGGAAATTCCCCTTCACCGCCAACAGCCGCGCCAGCATCGTCGGCCAGCACGAGGGCTTCATCAAAATCGTGAGTGACGCCGACTACGGCGAGATTCTCGGTGTCCACATCATCGGCCCGCAAGCAACCGAACTGATCGCCGAAGCGGTAGCCGCCATGGAAGCGGAAGCAACAGTCGAAGATTTGATGTGGACAATCCACGCGCATCCGACTCTCGCCGAGGCGATGCTCGACGCTTCGAACAGTGTGTACGGGATGGCCATCAATGCGTGAGGAGGATTGAGGAATTGGGAAATTGAGTCATTGAGAAATTGCCGATCAGGGCATCAAGGGTTTCAAATTACCCCATTTACCAAATTACACAATTACCCAATGATTTCCGTCGTCCAACTCGGCACGATCGACTACGCCACAGGGCTGGAACTGCAGCAGAGACTAGTTGCTCTCCGCAAGGAAGAAAAGATCGGCGACGTCCTGCTGCTGCTCGAACACAAGCCGGTCATTACGCTAGGCCGCAATGCCAAGGTGCAAAATGTAATCGCCTCGCGGGACCTCCTCACCGAACGCGGCGTGGAGTTGTTCGAATGCGACCGGGGCGGCGACGTCACCTTCCACGGCCCCGCCCAACTAGTCGGCTACCCAATCTTCGATCTCCGTGGCTATTCCAGCTCTGACGGTAAACGCAAAACAGTAGGCGTAATAGAATTCGTCCGCCGCCTGGAAGATGTCCTGATCCGCACCTGCGCAGACTTTGATATTCCGAGCCAGCGGATCGCTGGACTGACGGGAGTCTGGACGGCCCCAGCATTGTCATCCCGAGCGAAAGAGAACGATTCGAAGGATCGTTCTCTGGAGTCGAGCGACCTTGAGTTCGCTGCGACGACCAGTGAAGCCAAACTTGCCGCCATCGGCGTTCACATCTCTCGTTCGGTGACATCCCACGGCTTCGCGTTAAACATAAACACCGATCTAAGCTTTTTCAACCTGATCATCCCGTGCGGAATCACCAGCAAGCCGGTCACCTCGATGCAAAAAGAGCTTGGCCGCGAACTCGACCTCAACACGGTAGCCGAATCCATCTCCCGTAATTTCGGCGTGGTCTTCCAGTGCCAAATCCTCTGGGTCGACACGCTAGACGCCCTTCTCGGACGCAGCGTTGGCGTCCCAATCAAGCCTCCGCCTGAACTGCGTCACATACACAAAGAAGACGAGACTACATGGGCCTAATCCGAGGCAGCTAGTCCTGATCCGGAGGCACCGTGGAAGAGCGGCCCTTCTAGGGCCGCGTTAGGTGCAACAATGCTGACGGGGCTTTAGCCCCTGTGCTTGTGTTGGCTAGCCCTTTTCCCCTCCCTCGCGATACCATCAATAAAAGCGCCTGTCCGCGCCGCCTTACATGGGGAATAAAAAACCGAAGTCCAAAGCAAGTTCCAACCGCAGTCGTTCGCGCACCGGCGTGCGGTCGAACAGCGCAATTTTGAAGAAGGCCAATGGCAATGGCCATGTGGGAACGGCCGCCCCCGGAAGCTTGTCCCGAGCGAAGTCGAGGGATTCGGTCGCGCAAAGCGCGACGAGCTCTCTTAGCCAGAGTCTCCGCACCTACGAGATCCCCGACTACCGCCTCGAGCACCCCACATTCACGGTCCCGCAGCGCACGGAAAAAGACCGCCAGGGCCAAGAGCACGTCCGCTACGAGGTCATCGGAGATCTCGATGCCCCCGTCCCTCCCATTCGCGACTCCAAGTATCTGACCAAAGAGCAGGCCATCGAGATCTACCGCTACATGCTGCTCAACCGCAAGATGGAGATCGCCCTCGAAAATCTCTACAAGCAGGGCAAGGTCGTCGGCGGCGTCTACTTCGGACTCGGGCAGGAAGCCTGCTCCTGCGCCTCCTCTTACGCGCTCGACAAAGACGACTGGTTCGCGCCCATGATCCGTAATCAGGGAGCGCTCCTCGTCCGCGGCTTCGGTGCCCGCGACACCATGATGCAGTACATGGCCAAGGCCGATTCGCCCACCAAGGGCCGTGACGGCACGAGTCACTTCGGCGATATCGAGAAGCGCAACATGGTCTCGCCGATCTCGATGTTAGGAGACCTCATCCCCGTTCTATCCGGTGTAGCCTTGGGCGCGCGCCTGCAAGGACGCGACATCGCCGTGATGACCTGGATCGGCGACGGAGGCCAATCCACCGGCGTCACCTACGAAGGCATCAACTTCGCCGCCGTCCAGAATCTCGGATTGGTGCTTGTCGTCGAAAGCAATCTCTGGGCCTACTCCACACCCAGCAACATGCAGTACCGCTGCCAGGATCTCGCTGAACGCGCCATCGGATACGGCATCCCCGGTGTGATCGTCGACGGCACCGACGCCTGCCAGGTTTACGATGCCTCCCGCGAAGCAATCGAGCGTGCCCACCGAGGCGAAGGCGCAACCATCATCGAAGCCAAAATGATGCGTATGAAAGGCCATGCCATCCACGATGCCGCAAGCTATGTCCCAAAAGAGATGTTCGACTTCTGGAAAAAGCGCGACCCGCTAGCGAGATTCGAGAATTATCTGGTGAAAGAAAAGAAGTGGCTAAGCCAGAAAGAAAACGAAGCGCTGATCAGAGAAGTAGAAGAAGTGATCGAAGCGGAAAGAGAAGTAGCGGTGAACTCGCCGATGCCAACTCCAGAATCAGCTGAAGGCGGCGTCTTCTGCGAAAACGGCTGCCACGACATAAAGCCGAAATACGGCATGCCAAAAGTAAAAAAGGGAAGCGCAAGCTACAAAGAAACCGAAGCCGCAGTGCACTTGAAATAACAAGATCCGCATAAATCCGCGAAATCCGCCTCAAAGAAGTTTGAACTCGCAACTCGGGACTCGCGACTCAGGACGAACATGCAACTCACGTACCTCGAAGCCATCCGCCAGGGAATCTGGGAAGAAATGGAAAAGGACCCGACCGTCTTCTGCCTCGGTGAAGACATCGGCATTTACGGCGGCGCTTTCAAAGTCACCGACGGCTTCATCGACCGCTTCGGCCCCGAGCGCGTCATTGACACGCCCATCGCCGAATCCGCTATCGTCGGTGCAGCGTTCGGAGCATCCCTCACCGGTATGCGCCCGGTCGCCGAATTCCAATTCATGGACTTCATCGCCTGCGCCATGAATCAGATTTCCAACATGGTCGCCAAGACCCATTACTTGTGGGGAGCGCCTGCACCTCTGGTCCTTCGCGGCCCCAGCGGCGGATATGTCCACGGCGGCCCATTCCACTCCCAAAATCCCGAGATGTGGTTCGTCCACAATCCCGGCCTGAAAGTGATCTGCCCTGCTACGCCGTACGACGCGAAAGGCTTGATAAAAGCCGCTATCCGCGACAACAATCCTTGCATATTCTTTGAACACAAGTATCTCTATCGCAGAATTAAGGAAGAAGTCCCCGCAGATGACTATGTAATCCCAATCGGAAAAGCCCGCGTAGCACGCGAAGGCAAAGATCTAAGCATCATCACCTACGCAGCCATGGTCCACACGGCGCTCGAAGCCGCAGACATCCTGAAGAAAGACGGAATCGAGATCGAGATACTCGATCTGCGCTCGCTCGTCCCCATCGATCGCGAGGCCATCGCGCAAACAGTGAAGAAAACAAACAAAATCATCATCCTCCACGAGCACTCCCGCACTGGAGGCATTGCCGGAGAAATCGCCGCCATCATCAACGAAGAAGCCTTCGATAATCTCGACGGACCCATCGTACGCATCGCGGGCCTCGACTCCGCCGTCCCTTTCTCCCCGCCCCAAGAGCATCACTATTTACCGAAGTTGGAAGACGTAATCCGCGAATCTCGCCGCTTGAAAGCGTACTAACCTGTAGATGGGCGAATGCCTTCGTTCAGCCGCTGTTAACACCGATCGCAGCTCTCCGGACAACAAGCTACCGGGACCGGTTCAGTCATGGATAACGCGGGAAAGAGGAACATGGCCTTAGCCGGTGATGGCCGATCGCAAGCCGCGCTCGGCAGTAATGGCAGCTTACGCCTGGTCGGGGCTTTCTTCAGCGCAACTCTGATGCTCATCGCGGCCAACTGCTTCCTCAAATATCTCTGGTGGACGGCCTGTTCCAGTGCGTGGTCCGGAATCCCTAAACTTCATGACCGATGGCAAGCTGCAACCGCTCGCGCCTCTGTCTACGGTTGGGCGTTCATCGTTCTCGAAATCGCCATCATGCTGCTACTGTGCACTGTGATCCGCTTGCGCCACGGCTTACGCGTTGTCGCCTCCCTCGCCGTCACTCTGGTCGGCACAGGACTTTTCTCCTTGGCCCTGAGCTGGATGAAGCAAGGTGTGCACTGAAATCCTTTTGTCGCTCTAGCCTATCTCCCGGACAATCTGCCACAATACCCGGGGGCTAACCATGGGCAAATTCCTTCTCGGTGTAATCGTCACCCTGATCGCCATCAGTCTTGCCGCACTCGGCTACGCCATGCTCGGCTTCTTTCCCTCCAATGCGAATGTCGAACCCCCTCATTGGGAGCGACACCTGGCCATGGGCGCCGTCGACGCCTCCATGGAGCGCCACGCTCCTCGGGTCACAAATCCGCTGATGCCCACTGATCAAAATCTGGAAGACGGAATGAAGCTGTACACAATGAACTGCGCCCAGTGTCATGGGGGGCTCGATCGCAAGCCCTCTACCTTGTCCACATCTTTCTATCCGCCCCCGCCCAATCTCGTTTCCGATCCTCCTGACGATCCCGAATGGCACATCTTCTACACCATCCGTACCGGCGTCCGATACACAGGTATGCCGGCTTGGGACAAAACCTTGACCGAGCCTGATATGTGGAAAATCACAATGTTCCTCTCACACATGGAAAAGCTCCCGCCCGCGGTTCAGGAGTACTGGAAGACGAGCTTCGGAACCGGCCCCGAGCCCGAACAGAAGGAACCTCTGAAAGACGCCGACCACGATCATCACTAATCGGGAAACATCCGGCGTTTCCCCGCGGTAGTCACCCGTGAGCTCAGCGTCACGCTTCAACATAGCCCACGGACTTCAACTCCCGGGAACGTTATAATATCTGTTTGCGCCCAGCCGTCTCTGCGGGACTGTGGGCCTTATGGAAGGAAATCATGCCGACTGACATCATCATGCCTCAGATGGGAGAATCCATCGTAGAAGGCACTATTACGAAATGGCTCAAAAAGCCTGGAGACAAGATCCAGCGCGACGAGCCTCTCTTTGAGATATCGACCGACAAAGTCGACGCCGAAATCCCAGCTCCTGCTTCCGGCGTCTTGCAGGAAATTAAGGTCACCGAAGGCACAACCGTGGGAGTAAATACCATCGTCGGAACCATTGCCGCCGATGGAGAAGGCGCCGCTGCACCAAAAGCTGCATCAAAAACGCTCGAAGCAAATGCTCCCCCGCCCCCGGCTTCGGGACCTTCGAAGCCCCAGGCGCAAGCTCCGGCTCCTCCACCGATGCCCGCTCCAGCGGCCTCTGCCCAGGACGAAGAAGGCGAAGAGGCCCGCTCGTCCCCGCTCGTCCGCAAGATCGCCCGCGAGCACGGCGTCAATCTTTCGCAAGTCACCGGCACCGGACTCGGCGGCCGCATCACCAAGCAAGACATCATGCAGTTCATCGAGCACCAGGGATCTGCGCAACCAGTCTCGACGCCCGCTCCTGTTCCTGCTCAGCCCGCAGCCGCCGCTCCGGAGCCTCCGCGCCCGGCAGCACCTGCACCTTATCCGGGCGATCTCGTTCCCATGTCAAGGATGCGCTCGCTCATCGCGCATCATATGATCGAGTCCCGCCGCACCAGCGCCCACGTTCATTGCATGTACGAAGTGGATTTCACCCGCATCGTGAATCTCCGCAATAAGCTCAAGAACGGATTCGAACAGCGTCATGGCGCGCGTCTCACCTTCATGCCGTTCTTCGTTCGTGCTGCGGTCATGGCACTTCAGCAGTGGCCCATCATCAACGCCAACATCGAAGGCGAAAACATCCGCTATCACCGCTATATCAACGTCGGCATCGCCGTCGCCCTCGACTGGGGTCTCATCGTTCCCGTACTGAAGAATGCCGGAGACCTCAACTTCCTCGGCCTGCAGCGTGGTATCACTGACCTTGGCGAGCGTGCACGTACCAAGAAGCTCAAGCCCGAAGATGTCGAAGGATCCACTTTCACCATCACGAATCCCGGCCAGTTCGGAGCCGTATTCGGCCTGCCCATCATCAATCAGCCGAACTCCGCCATCATGGGTGTCGGCGGAATCATGAAGCAGCCCATGGTCATCACCGACAAAGACGGTAACGACTCGATCGCCATCCGCTCCGTCGTGCACTTGACCTTAGGCTATGACCACCGTCTCATCGACGGCGCGGTCGCCGACCAATTCATGGCTCAGGTCAAGAAGAACATCGAAACCTGGACCGAAGAAGTTGGCTAAAGCAAAAAATTAAAAGACTGAGTGGGTGCCCCACCCTTGTCGCGGCTTGTGCGGCAGGGTGGGGATTTGACTTTCTCAGTCGTCCCACAACTGGAATCCACTGTGTGGCGCCAGCCTCATCTGAGCCCGGCGATCTCCATCACAATGGCAATGTCTTGTGCTGCTCAATTACCGGCTGTGATCTCTGCCGGCTTCTTCCCTTTTGCCCACGCGGATGCATTCATACAGAGCACCACGCCATCAATAATCTGGGATATTCCCGATTTAAATTGCTCCGGCTGGACGATGTCCCGCGCCGCAATCGCATCCGACATCGCGAGCGCATTTTGCAGAAAGCTCATAGCCGCATCTTTTTTCTCAACTCCCGATTTGTTCGCGCACATTCCCTCGATGCCACTTATCAACGACGGAATGAATCCAATCGCCCGTAATAAGACACTTACGAAATTCATAATTCCTCCTTTTTAATAACCGTCATGTTGCGCCCAGTAGTGAGGCGAGTGAAAGCGAACCTCGCGGCAGAGTCGAAGCACCCGTACTTATTCCCTCACCGCCTGCATGCTTACTGTTTTGCCGCGCCCTTGCGGCTCGCCGTATCATGCGCCTCGATCAGAGCTTTGATTTCATTCTGTCCATCGCGTAATTCGCCAAGCTGAACCTCAGTTCGAATCCGCGCCTCTGTATTGGTCGCCGCAATCTGTTCCAGGCGTAGTACGCGCGCTTTCGTAGCCTCAATCTCTGACTCCTGCCGCGCCGTGTTCCCGGCGTTCTGGATCACATAACCGGCAATGGATAACGCCAAGGCGCCCAAGGCAATCAACGTGCGGCTATCGAACTTCAGCAGCCGATGTTCTTTGACCGCCTCGAGCTTTTTCTCCCACGTTACCTGCAGGCCCTCAGCGAAGCTCTGCATTTCAGCCAGCCTGTCCAGAACCTCAAGCTGAAAGTCTTTTGCGGTATAAGGCCCCGTCGCTGCGGTTCTTTCGCTCATTTCTCGTTGTTTCTGCCTTACAAACATTGCTTCGCTCATAGCGGATAATCCACATGCAACGCGGCTGAATATCGTGAGTATTTCGGCGGTGTTGACCCGTCGTATAGCCGGAGAAAGTAATTCTGTGTCCGCGCAAGCCGAGGCAGCGTGAAGGTCTGTGTCGTAAACCGCCCCAGAACATTTCGATCGTTGGATGGCCCCCATCCAAAATCGTGGATTCTGACTTCGATCCCCTGACTGCTGCCAGGTGCCGTTCCTGCGTCCACTTGCACCGTCGTTGATGAAACCTGAGTCACCTGCGCATCCGTCAGGCTTGCTAAGTAGTAGTTGCCGACCTCACTGGTCGAAAGTCTGGGAGGTAAATTCTGCAGTGGAACCACTGTCGTACTTCCCGCCTCCTCGTATCCCAGGGGCGAAGCTAAATCAGTCTCGAACTCGATCTCATACAACTCTCTATCATTTGCCGGATCGACCAGCTCTACGCCGATCTTCCTCATGACCGCCCTGAATATCGCAGCTCTTGAGGGAACGTCCACCGTCAGCAGATCCCCCGGAAATACATCGTCAGCCGATCCCGGCAAAAAATCGCTCCAGGTCTTGTAACTTCCTCTCCACGCCGGCGTACTGGCATCATCCAATATTGCAAGCGCTGCATTCTCGCAATCTGCCTGCGTGCGCGCCGATGGAATTTTCATCGTCCGCACACTGCTGCGAACGCCGTCATCACCTCCGCGCGCGAGGTTCGCGATCCCCGCCGGGTCCACAATCTCCGCTACCGCTCTTCCGCGCCCTCGGTAGCTCGCCACAATCAATGCATTCAATGGCGGCAGATATTGCGGATAAAAATCCAGTGACGTTGAACTCGCAATCGCGCACTGTCCGCCATCTGAGAGGGATTCCACGAGCTGTGTAACATAGCCTGCGTTCGGTAGCGCCATTCGTACTTCCGCCAGCGGAATATGAGTTACATAAGTAAACGCGATACTGCATTGCATACTGATTGCGTTTATCAATGCATATGTGCAGAATCCCGCCGCGTTCGTCAGCACATCGTCATAGAGCACGGTGGCTGGAGCCACCAGACTCGCCGGAACCGCTGGGTTGATATCCTGCACTTCCAGTACGAATCGCACATCCGCCGGTACCGCCTGCCCTCCTAATTCGCTGCCCACCGGATGTCTACTCGAGTGGAAGCTCTCGCCCAACCGGTACACCTCCCTCGAATACACATATGTTGTGAAGACATAACGATGTCCCTGGCTGGTTGTGATCACCGGTCCGGTCGGAGCTCCATTGATCAGCGCCTGAATGTTCGACGCTCCCCCGTTTGGGGTGATCTGAAATCCCGCGAGGCATTTCGACACTACCGTTCCACCCGCATACATCCCCCCAATGACACCCTGTGAGGGCGACGAAAAGCTCACGTCCCCGTGCTGCAATTCCACAGCTCCACCGAGTTCGATGGGTTGAACAAATGCCACGGTACTTTTCCCATCCTGTCCCGCTCCGCCATTGACTTGCAGGGCCTGTGCCGCCACCGAGAACGCACTCGTCGGGTCGGCGGTCAACCACGTCGTCGAATCAAGCTCTGTTCCCGGGAATTCTTCATCGATCAATGGCAGGCTGCTCTGCTGAAACGGTTCCTGGGATAGATAAAAATCCCGGCTCAGTCCGTCTCCGACAAAATAGTCGCGAACATAGGCCTGAGGTTCCTCTAACCCGACGACGGTCACATCATTCAACTGGACGTTCGGTTGGGTCAGCTTCAGGCTCCCGGGTGAAAAATTCGCGTCGGACTCGTTGACCGAATACGAATTCGCTCCAATGGGAGTCAATTGCAAAGCCCCGTTGATCGCTCGATAGCAGGCTCGTGACGATCTCGCAATCTGCGCAGCGTGCTCAGAAAATTTTTTTTCTGGAGTCGCCGCGTACGATGCAATCACATCAAGATCTTGCACAGCGCTCGTCTCAAACACTCCTGGCAACAATTCTTCTGCAATTTGTCTCAGGGCCCATCCCGCACTCTGCTCCACGAAAGGAGCACGATCCGGCAACGCTTTCTGGTCCAGCAGCACCTCATCGCTCGCCGCAACCACTTGATATCGGTACACTGGCGCCTGCTGCCCCCAACCGAGATACTCGACTGACGGCGCTTGTGTCAGGTATCCCGTAAAGAGGAAGCTCCCATCATTCCGTGTCAGTGAAACGCGCGCGCCATTCGCGGGAATAACGAACGCTCCTGAATTCGAGAGCAAACTGAAACTCAACTTCGCCGGAGCGTTGAGCATCCGCTCGATGCGCGGAGAAACCATAGCATCCATCGAGGCGCTATAGTCAATCGGCCCCGCGCCCGCCAAATTGTCGATAGTAATTTTCATTCCAACCCGTTCCTTCTGTGCCTTATAAGCCGTCGCCCTGCGTGACCATCAAAGGCGGCCCTGAAATCGGAGCCTTCGTACATCTCCGATCTCCTAGTACGCAGCCGCTGCCGCTGCCGGAAAGTAACTGCGGTAGCACAACACCACTTGCCCATCATTGGTGTCGACAAACGGCAAGGCAATGAATCCGGCCTCCAGGGCAATCGCCGATAAAGGCTTCGCCACATCGAGCAATCGCTCGCGTAAAAATGCCCCGCTCGTTTTCGCGCCAGGACTCGGGCTCAACCGCGGGTAATAAAAACAAACCCTGCCGCCCGTTTCTTCTTCGGCAACAAATAATGCGGACCATTCCTGAAAAAACGACCCTCCCTCGCGGTCCACAAATGCCACCACCTCCTGCGCCGATGCTCCATTTGCGGGAGCGCCTCCGGGCAGCGCTTGCGCCAGCAGAATCGAATTCGCTGTTACCTCCGCAACTCGTCCCACGTTGAATGTCACTCGCCGTACATAATTCGGATCCCACTTCACCGCCGCCGCATTGCTCACGTACGCCCCGGCAATTCCCGATCCCACATATCCCGTCTGTTGTTGATAATCCACGTCTACCGCCAGCAATGTTCCCACCGGAAACGCACTCGTCGTTCCAGGTCCAAACATCAACTCGCTCGCAGTCGATCCCGGCAGTACCGCGATTCCCGCTGCGGGGGTTCCTCCCGAAGGGGACGGCGCACTTCCGGCCATCGGCGCCAGCACGTTCATATGTTCCGATCCGCACGATAGCGCCATCTGCAACTTTCCCCACTCCACGAAACTGAAATCGACGCGCGCTTCGAGGGGTCCGCGGAATTGGGCCGCCGGTAGCGACCGTGCTCCGGATTGAACAGCATTCGTCGGTGTCGAATACGACCGTTCGAAGTTTTCAATCCATCCCAGGTCGATCCACGGACTCGGCGGCGCACTGAACGGGAACGCCCCACTTCCCGGATCAAAGATCGTCGGCGTCTCCGTCTCGCGGTTAACCGGAGCAAAGTAGGCCCGCATCTGCCGCGTGACCGGAACCATCGCTGCCCGCAATGCAGAAGTGCTCATCACAGCGTCACCTCCGAAAAGAAGTAAATGGTCACCCGAGCCTTGCGTTCCACCCGCGCGTCCTGACTCGTCTCCGCTGAATCAGTAACGCCACTCCTCACGCGCTCCGGAAATGATGTTCGTCCCCAGTACATTCCAGAACCTTTTCCTTCACTGAATGAAGGTTGCGTCCAGAAAACGCAAGTCCCCAAATCCACGCTCGGCGATTGCGTATAGTCCCGCTTCTCTGTGTTCGGTGGCTCACAAATCCCGAGCAGCTCTGAATCAAGCTGCGCCAGGAGCCTGCCACGATCCACCATGCTCGCCACCGAACCCGTGCTGTAATACGAGATCACCACGTCGAGGCTCATCATCGGGGAGTTGCTGGCTTTCGCAAGCAACACTTCCGCTTCGCCCCACTCGATGTAGAACGTGTTCGCCTCTGGCTTTGCCGACGATGGCGGAAGATTTTCCACCACCACAATCGCCGGCACGGTCGCCCCGTTGATCGTGACCGTCCTCGCCGGATTCAGCGCCGCCAGCCTTTGTTGCAGCGCCAGGAAAAAACTGTCCTTCGCAAATTGCATATAGGTGTTCCTGATCTTTCTGAGAGAGCGCTCACCGGCGAGTGCGGGCTGTAGCGCACCCGTTGCCGCTTTTGCCAGAACTCGATTCGCCCGCCCGTGCTCTCCGTGGGTTCGCGAAAAGCTTCTGCCTACTCGACTGCAGTCAATACATAAAAGCAGACCGTCCCGTTATAGCTTTCCGGAACCACGCTCTCGATGTGGAATAACTCGCTCCCATACGTCAGCCCGATGACCGCGTTAAACAAATCGTCGCTAGTCCCCATTCCTAGCGACGCCAACTGATTGGCAACCGCCGAAGCGGGCAGAGTGAATTCAACTCGCCGCCGCGGGCCGAGGTTCCCCGTAGTCATCTCTCTCAATACCACCGGTGAAATCACGACTTCCTGCACTCCCGGATCCACCAATCCCAACTGCCCCGCTGCGTCTCCTGCCATCGCTGTCGCCGGCAACAGCAGGCTGACAGTCTCCCCACCCAATGCCTTCAACATTGCATCGGCCGCACGCAAGAGCCCCGACCCGCAAATTCCTCCACCCATATCCCCTCCGACCTTCCAGAAAATTTTGCGACCGACCACT
>Ga0070741_10015183_pt1 | contig 13126 bp, 15 predicted proteins | sample Coa_R1_4_FD_66440 | JGI IMG/M metagenome (GOLD analysis project Ga0070741, IMG submission 66440) | Surface soil microbial communities from Centralia Pennsylvania, which are recovering from an underground coalmine fire - Coalmine... | ecosystem: Environmental > Terrestrial > Soil > Unclassified ...
GGTTGCTGGCATCGGCCGCCACCGACCGCCGCGCCCGAATGATGCGCTTCTGTGATTTCTCCTGTCAACTATCATCGGCCGGCCGCTGTCCGGGGCGCTGGTCAGCGAGCGGCCAGATTCATGGAAAGCGGCGCCAGGCCCCGCTCCGGCGCAGGCGCCGTCGGCCCGCGGGGAACAAGGCGGCGCGCTGCTACCGGCCGCCTCGTACAGTTTGTACGACGGTTTCCCGGCGCATTTCGTACAGGCCGCCCAATGCGTCACGTCCCCTCGCGGGCGTAGCCTATGTGCAGATGAAGCAACCTGCTGGAGGACGACCGATGACAGACATGCTGATGCTTCTGGTCTCGCTGCTCGGCTTTGGTGGGCTCGTCATCGGCTGGATGGCACTCCCTGACTCGTCGAAGAGCGAGAGCGCCCCGGTGGCGACGGCAACGCGCGTGGCCGAGGCCGCCTAAGCGCGCAGCCTGCCCGCACTCATCCGTGTCAATCGCCAGTTGATGGCGCCCCGCGACGACGAACTCGTCGCGGGGCGTTTTGCGTCGTGCCGTCGCCCCAGCCGAGCCGCGGGCGCAGCGCCTCTGGCCGCGGCTCGGCCGCGAGCGGCGCCGCTTGCTCGTCCAGCCCGTGAAGTGGCCCGCTGATCCCCTGGCCGAAGCCGACGACCCAGTAGTCGCCCAGCCCCCCCGGCCGCTCCAGCGCGGCCAGCCCCGTGAGGCTGGCGCGCGTGTCCGCGGCGGGAAGGCCGGCCGTCCGCACGGCCGCCTCGTAGCTCGCCAGCCCCAGGCGCCGCAGGAAGTCGCGCTGGCGCGCCACGCCGAGCGGCGCCAGCCCGGCCGCCCGCCCCTCCAGCAGCAGGCTCGTCAGGTCTATATGCGTGGTCAGGTCCTGCTCGCCCACGCGCGCGAAGGGGTCGTCGTCCACGCCGTGGCGGTAATAGGCGCGGAGGGTGCCGCGGAGATAGCGGTCCGAGTACAGCACCTCGGCCGGATGGCCGTAGTCGAACAGCAGCACGGCCCCGCGCGCCAGCCGGGCGGCGATGGCGCGCAGCCAGGCCAGCGCGCCGAGGTTGACCTCGGCGATGGCGCCCTCGGGTGGGAGCCGGCCGAGGCGCGCGAAGTAGGCGGCGAGCGCGGGCGTGGACGGCGGCCCCTCGACCGTGACGAACCCGGCATCCGTGGCGTCCACGTACAGCTCGCGCAGCGCGTCGCCGCGCCGCACCACGCGGTGCACCGCGAAGGCGTCGAGCAGCTCGTTGGCGAGCACCAGGTTCGGCGCGGAGGCGGGGGGCGCGGCGCGAGGCGCGGCCCAGGCGCGGGCCGGCGGCCAGCGGACCTGCTCCGTCCAGGGCCGCAAGAGCCGCCGCTGCAGGCGGCGCAGGGCGGCGCTGCGCTCGACGATCTGGTAGACGAGGCTGGCGGCGAAGTCGCGAGATAGCGCGGGCGCGGCGCCCAGCACGTCGGCCGCGAGCCGCCCGCTTCCCGCGCCCCACTCCTCGACCAGAAAGGGCCGCGGCCGGCCCAGGCGCTCCCAGACCTCCAGGGCCTGCCGGGCGACGAGCGCGCCGAACGCGGGGTGCGTCTCGGGGCTGGTGAAGAAGTCGCCCCGTGGCCCGGGCGGGGCGCGCAGGGCGCGGTAGTAGCCGTAGCGGGGCTGGTAGAGGGCGAGGTCCATGAACGCCGCGAAGGTGATCGGGCCGCCCGCGGCGATCCGGGCGCGGATCGCCGCTGCTCCCGGCGTCAGGCGCGCAAGCTGCCGATCCGCCGGGCCTGGGGCTTCGGGGGCGCGGGGGCGCTCCCCGGCCGGGGGGACTGGGGGGCGGCCCCCCACCCTGCTAGTCCTCGACTTCGAAGATGGACTCGATCTCCACTGCCATGCCGTTTGGCAACTGCTGCAGGCCGACCGCGGACCGCGCGTGGGCGCCGTTGTCGCCCCACAGCTCGCAGAAGAGGTCCGATGCGCCGTTGATGACCTGCGGTGGGCGCGTGAAATCCTCGGTGCAGTTCACCATGCCGAGCAGCTTCACCACGCGCCGCACCTTGCCGAGGTCGCCGAGCTCGGCCTTCACCGTGGCGAGGATCGCCAGCGCGGTCAGGCGCGCGGCCTCGTAGCCCTGCTCGATGGTGAACTCGCGCCCGAGCTTGCCGATGAACTGGATCTGGCCGCCGCGGGCGGGGCCGTGGCCCGAGACGAACAGCAGGTTGCCCGTGCGCACGGCGGGCACGTAGCGGGCCGACGGGGTGCCCGGCGGCTCGAGCGTCAGGCCCAGCTCGCGCAGCTTCTCCTCGGGGTGCATCGGCGCCTCCTCCAGCGCGAGAGGCCACCCCGCGGGGTGGCCTCTCCTCGTCGCCTACGGGTAATGAGCTAGTTTAGCGGGTTGCCAGGCGCATGCGCTCGAAGCAGGGGCTGCAGTACACGGGGCGGTCGCCGCGGGGGAGGAACGGGACGAGCGTCTCGGCGCCGCACTCCGCGCAGATGACAGGGTGCATCTCGCGGCGGGGGCGCGCATCGGCCACTCCGACCGCGCCGCGCTCCGCCTTGCGCGCGGCGCGGCACTCGGGGCAGCGCCCGGGCTCGTTGAGTAGCCCTTTGAGCTGGTAAAATTCCTGCTCGCCAGCCGTGAAGACAAACTCGCGGCCGCAGCCCCGACAGGTTAGTACCCGGTCTACGTACGATGCCAAGGAGCACCTCCACGCGGCGGGTCAGACCGCCCTGCGAATCGCCTGGGCTTCCCCATCCTGGGGCCGAGCAGCCGCGTCCGCGTCGCCGGCCCCTCGCGCAGCCAGGACTGCAGCGAGCCGCGCCCAATATAGCGGCTTAGTCGACAGTTTGCAATACGTTCCGGCGGGAATTTTCGAATGACCTCGGCGCGCGCCGCGCCGCCAAACCCGTGGATTCGTGCCTGAAACCTTTCTCGGTTGGGCCAAGGTTCCAGTCACTCGCCCCCGGAGCCAGCGCGCCCTGCCGACGGCGTCACAAAGCGCCGTCGGCAGGGCGGCCGCGCGCTAGAATGCGGGGGAGCGCGCAGCGAGGAGAGACACCGTGCAAACGCAGCCCTGTCCTGTCTGCGGCTTTCCGATGGTCGCGATTGCCGGCAGCAAGCAGGCGATCTGCCGGAATTGCGGCTACAAGGAGCCGTGCTGCTAGCCGCACGCCCCGCGCCGCCTCGCCCTGGCGCGGTTGCGGCCTGCCGCCGGCACTGCGCCGCCGGGGCGTCAGGCCGGCGCGCCGCCTAACTGTGCGGGGCGGGAGACGCCCTGTGATACAATTCCTGGCGCCATGATCGATGTCGGCAGCGTGCTGCTCGCTCGCTACAAGCTCAACGCGCGCGTGGGCGTGGGCGGCATGGCGACCGTCTACGATGGCGAGGACCTGCTGCTCGGCCGGCGGGTGGCTGTCAAAGTGCCCCTCCCCTCCTTTGCCGCCGACCCGGCGTTCGTGACCCGCTTCGAGAACGAGGCCCGCGCCGCCGCCGCGCTCGCCCACCCGAACCTCGTCGGCGTCTATGACGTGGGCGAGGACGGCGACACGCGCTTCATCGTCATGGAGTTCGTGGATGGCGAGACGCTGAAGGACCTGATTCGCCGCGAGGGCCCGCTGGAGCCGGAAGACCTGGTCCAGGTGGGCACGCAGGTGGCCGACGCGCTGGACGCCGCCCACCGCCGCGGTCTCGTCCACCGCGACGTGAAGCCGCAGAACATCCTGCTGACGCCGGAAGGGCGGGTGAAGCTGGCCGACTTCGGCATCGCGCTGGCGCTGGGCGCCGACTCCGCGACGCGCACCGGCACGGTGCTCGGCTCGGTGCAGTACCTCGCGCCCGAGGTGGCGCGCGGCGAGAGCGCGACGCCGCTGTCGGACATCTACGCGCTTGGCGTCGTGCTGTACGAGATGTGTACGGCGCAGCTACCTTACGCGGGCGACTCGCCCCTGGCAATCGCGCTGCAGCACGTCGAGTCGGAGCCGCCACGACCGAGCGCGTGGAACCCGCGCGTGCCGCCCGCGCTGGAGACGATCATCCTGCGGGCGATGGCGAAGGCCCCGGCCGACCGCTTCCAGACGGCGGCCGCGCTGGCCGAGGCGCTGCGCGCCTTCGCGCGCGGCGAGGCGCTGCCCGATGCGGCGTCTGGCGCGCCGGCGGGCGCGGGGCGCCCCACGCCAGACCAGGCGCCCACGGCGGCGTGGACGTGGGGGCAGTCGCTCGGGCCAAGTCCCTGGGCGACGGGCCAGACGGCGGCCGCGCCGACGCCGTCGTTCCAGACGACGCCCTACGCGATGGCCCCGGCCCGGCCGGCGGCCGCGGCCGCCTATACGAGCCCGCGCTGGCCGCTGCTACTGCTCGGGCTGGTCAGCCTGCTGTGCGTGCTGGGCCTCGTGCCGCTGGGAATGCTCGTCTACCGGACCCGCCTGCCCGCGACCACGCCGCGCGTCGCGCCGAGCGGCGCGGTCGCGCCGAGCGGGGCTGAGAAGGCGCTCACCACCCTGCGCGCGGTGCCCGACCTGTGGGCCGCGACGGCCCGCACGCTGGTGCCAATCCCCGCGGGCGGCGTCGCGGCCCCCGTGCCGACCACGGATACGCTGCGCGAGGGCCTGCGCGCCCAGGCGGCGGCGCTCGCCGAGGCGGGGCTGCGAGCGATGCGGGACGCGCTGACGGAGCGGCTCGCGCCGCGCGGCCCGCCCGCGGCTTGCGCGTCCGCCGCGTCTCGATCCGCCGAGCCGTGTGGCGCACCCAACGCGGTGCGCGGGAGGTAGTATCGTGTCGTTGCTCCCCTTCGAGAGCCACACCCCGCGCGTCGCCGCGGACGCCTACGTGGCGCCCGGCGCCTGGGTGATCGGCAACGTAACGCTCGGCGCCGAGAGCAGCATCTGGTTCAACGCCGTGCTGCGCGGGGACACGTCGCCGATCACGATTGGCCGGCGGGCCAACCTGCAAGACGGCGTGATCGTCCACGTGGACGAGGGCCAGCCGACCGACGTGGGTGAGGACGTGACCGTGGGGCACGCGGCGATCATCCACGCGGCGACGATCGCGCCGCGCGTGCTCGTCGGCATGCAGGCGGTGATCCTGTCGGGCGTGACGATCGGCGAGGGGAGCATCATCGGCGCGGGCGCGCTCGTGCCGGAGGGGCGCACGATCCCGCCGCGCTCGCTGGTGCTCGGCACGCCGGGCCGCGTGGTGCGCGAGGTGACCGACGCCGAGTACGCGGCGATCACGCACAGCGCCGAGCACTACGCCGCGCTCGCTCGCGCCCACCGCGCGTCGCATGGCTAGCCCGGATTCGGGACCGGCCGAGGCAGGGGTCTCGTCTCCCGCTGCCTCGCGGTAACGTAGCACCGGGGCGGCGGGGGACGAGCCCCCGCCCTACCCTGGCTCCTTATCCCCCCAGGATTGCGGTGCCCAGGGGGGCGCGCCTCTAGAGCCGCTCGGCGAGGAAGCGGAGCAGGCGCGGCGCGAGGAAGGCGGGGTAGCTCAGCGGGTCGTCGAAGGGGTCGCGGACCCAGAAGTGGGGCGCGCCGAGCACCGGCACCGTCCGCACGTAGAAGTCGGCACGCTTGAGCGCCGTCACGAAGGCCACCGACTGGGTTATGGGGTCCACGATGTCGTCTTCCGTGCCCCAGACGACGAGGAAGGCGGCCTGATTGTGGTGGACCGTGGCCCAGTTGATCGGCGACGCCTCGTAGTAGGCGTCGCGGATCGTCATCGGCGGGCCGCCCAGGTAGCGCTCGGTGATGCAGTCGCTGCCGCGCGAGAGCTGGTCGTGCTCCCACTGCTGCAAGAGGTCGAGCACGCCGTAGACCGGCACAGCCACGCTCACATGGCGGCTCACGTCGTAGTAGGGGTCGTCGCGGTAGAGGCTGGTGTACTTGGGCGAGTCGCCCGAGAGCGCGCAGAGCGCGGACAGATGGCCGCCGGCCGAGTCGCCCATCAGGCCGATGCGGCTGGGGTCCACCTTCAGCGCCGCGCCGCGGCCGCGCACGAACTGGACGGCGGCCTTCACGTCGTAGACGTTCTGTGGGTAGGTGGGCTGCTCGGGCGTGGCGAGCCGGTAATCAATGGCGAAGGCCACGTAGCCGTGCTCGGCCAGGTAGGGGCCCCAGTACTGGTAGAAATCGCGGGAGCCGCGCTGCCAGGCGCCGCCGTGGACCAGCACCAGCGCGGGGTAGGTGCCGGGCGCGGCGGGCGTGTACAGGTCGCCGAGCAGGGCGACGCCGTCGTGCCGCGCGTATTCGATTCCCTTCTCGATCTGCACCTCGCTCGCCATCGCGCCCTCCTCGTTGCGACTGCCCCGGCCACGGGACTGCGAGCATAGCATACGCCACGTACGCCAGCCAAAAATGGACTGGGCGGCGGGCTGGTCGGCGGCGCGGGGACCGAGTAGGGTACACTCTCGGCCGCGAGCATGCGAGGAGGAGGCTTCGATGAGAGTGCCCCGGGTCACCCGCGAGGAGCTGTCGCCCGAGAACCAGGCCGTGTGGGACCGCATCGCTGCCAACCGGCACGGCGTCGGCGGGCCGTACGGCGTGCTGATCCACGTGCCGAAGCTGGCCGACTGCGAGCGCGCGACCGAGGACTACTTCCGCTTCGACGCCGCGCTGCCCGAGGCCGACCGCGAGATCGTCATCATGGCCGTGGCCCGCGAGGCGGGGGCGCGGTACGCCTGGTACCGCCACGAGGTGCGCGGCCGCGAGGCGGGGGTGCGCGAGGCGGTGATCGAGACGCTGCGCGCCCAGGGCGACACGAGCAGCTTCACGCCGCGCGAGCGGCTGCTGGTGGAGCTGGCGCACTCGCTGCTGCGCACGCGCTCGCTGCCGAAAGACCTGTTTGACCGCGGGCTGGCCGAGCTGGGCCGCCAGCAGCTTATCGAGCTGGTGGCGCTCGTGGGGCATTACACGACGATCGGCTACCTCATCAACAGCTTCGAGGTGCCGCTGCCCGAGGACGCCACGCCGACGTTCTGAGCGCGGCGGCGGCGTACCTGATCGGCTACCAGCACGCCGTACTGCTGATGGCAACCTTCCGCGTGGGCGCGATGCGGGCATCTATGGTCGGCTCGTGCTCGCGGGCCGGCTGGACGAATTGGCCGGCGCGCGGGGCCGCGGCCGCCGACGCCACATCCGTGGCGCCGGAGCCGGTGGCGGCTTGCCGGCCGCCGGCCTAACGGCTAGGCCAGCAATTCATCGGTGACAGTGAAGGCCCGGAGTTAGCTGGCGACGGCATCCGCGGCGGGCGGGGCCTCGGCCAGCAGCATGTCCTTGAGCTGGGTGCGGAGCACGCCGAGGCTGAACGGCTTCACGACGTACCCCTCGGCGCCGGCCTGGCGCCCGCGCGCGCGGCCGCTGATGCCGCCGCGGCCGGTGCAGAAGAGGATCTTCGGCTCGTCGCCGCCGGGCATGGCGCGGATGCGCTCGCACACCGTATAGCCGTCCAGCCCCGGCATCATCACGTCGAGGAGGATGAGGTCGTAGCGATTCACCGCGACGCGCTCCAGCGCCGCCTCACCGCTGTCCACATCGTCCACGAGGAAGTCGGCGCTGAGCGCGAGCCGCGCCATGTAGCGCAGGCTCGGCTCGTCGTCCACGATCAGCAGTGATGGCTTGGCGCTCATCGGCATCTCCCGGATCCGGGCGCCCGCGCGCGGCGCCCCTTCTCCCTGATTCCTCCCTACCAGTGTCGGCAGCCGCGGATATCTGTTGAGGGCCGGCAGGGGCCAGGCGCGGTGACCGGGGCCATCGAGACGGATACCGCTGCGTTTGGCTGCCGCGCAGGCCAGGACCAGCACCCCGTGGTCCTGTCCCGGGAGGCTGCTAGAATGCTATGCGGTGTCACGGGCGCGACGAGCCAGGGGGCTAGAATGCAGCGAGTAAAGGTCAACAGCAAATTCCAGATCGCCTTGCCGACGAGCGTGCGGACGCAGCTTGGTATTCAGCAGGGTGACGAACTACTGATTGATGTGCGCGGCAATCATGTCGTGCTGATGCGCGAGCCAAAGGACTACGCGGCGGCGCTGGCCGGGCTGCACGCCGACGTCTGGGAGGGAGTGGATCCCCAGGCTTACGTGCGCGGTCTCCGCGACGCGTGCAGTCACTAACCGCCGCCCTCCCGCCCGGCGCCGTCGTGAGCGTCGACACGGTCACGTTCATCTACTACGTCGAGGCCGCCCCGCGGTACCTGGAGGTCGTCAGGCCGTTCTTCGAAGTGCTCGCGGCCGGGCAGTTTCGCGCTGCCACTTCGGTCATCACCCTCACCGAAATCGCCGTGGGGCCGCTGCAGCGGGGCCGACCCGACGTGGCCGATGACTATGAGCTGCTCATTCGGAGCTACCCGCACCTGCGCGTGCTCGACGTAGACCCGGCGGTAGCTCGGCTGGCGGCAGAGCTACGCGCTCGCGAACGCCTGGGCCTCGCGGATAGCCTGCAGGTGGCGGCCGCGCTCGAAGCCGACGCGACGGTGTTCGTTACCAATGATCTGGGGCTGGCCCGGCTGCGGACGCCGCGGGTGGTGATCCTCGATACCTTGCTGGGTTAGCCGCGAGGTCGGCGGCCGGCGGGCTCTGGTACAATCCCCGGGTGAGGGCGCGGCGGGGTGCTGTCGCGGCCGAGACCGAGGAGAGCAAGCTGGTGAAGGTGATCTTGCGCCATCCCGAGCGCCGCGAGGTCGCGGTGGAGGGGCGCCGCCGCGTGGGCGACCTGCTGCGCGAGCTGGGCTTGCAGCCCGAGGCGTACCTCGTGATCCGCGAGAACCATCTGCTGACGCGCGACGCTCAGCTCGAAGACACGGATACGGTCGAGGTGCGGCCGGTGATCTCGGGCGGCGCGTGGGACGCGCGGGGAGGCTGCTAGTGCGCTGCACGAAGTGTCGGCAGGATGCCTGCCTGGAGATCCGCCGCCACAACGCGGCGTTCTGCGAAGCGTGCTTCCTGGGCTTCTTCCGCGACCAGGTCGTGCGCGCCGTCGAGCACGAGAAGATGTTCCGCCGCGACGAGCCGGTGCTGGTGGCGGTGTCGGGCGGCAAGGACAGCCTGGCGCTGTGGGACGCGCTGCTGGAGCTGGGCTACGAGACGACCGGCTTCTACATCGGACTGGGCATCCCCGGCTACTCGGAGCCGTCGCGCGAGAAGTGCGAGACGTTCGCGGCCGCGCGCGACGCGAAGCTGCTGATCGTGGACCTGGAGGCGGAGTACGGGCTGGGCATCTCCGAGACGGCGCAGCGCACGCGGCGCCCGGCCTGCTCGGCCTGCGGACTGAGCAAGCGCTATCTGTTCAACAAGGTGGCGATGGACCACGGCTTCGGCGTGATCGCCACGGGCCACAACCTGGACGACGAGGCGGCGACGCTGTTCGGCAACGTGCTACGCTGGCAGACGGGCTACCTGGGCCGCCAGGCGCCGGTGCTGCCCGAGGAGAACGGCCTGGTCAAGAAGGTGAAACCACTGTTCCGCCTGGCCGAGCGCGAGACGGCTGCCTACGCGATCCTGCGCGGCATCGACTACATCGTGGACGAGTGCCCGAACGCGGTGGGCGCGAAGTCGCTGTTCTACAAAGACCTGCTGAACCAGCTCGAAGCGGCCTCGCCGGGCAGCAAGCAGGCGTTCCTGATGGGCTTCCTGGAGCACGCGCAGCCGCTCTTCCACGCGCAGGAAGAGGTGGCGCTGCACCCTTGTGAGCGCTGCGGCCAGCCCACCACCACGCCGCTCTGCGCCTTCTGCCGCCTGCGCGAAGAGGTGGCGCGGCCGCTGCAGCGCCGTGGGCGCGGCCGGCGGGCGAAGCGCTGGCCGGGACCGCGACCTACCCCCCCGGCCCCCCTCCCTCTCAGGGAAGGGGGAGAGGACGGACCTACCCTCCCAGCCCCCATCCCTGACAGGGAAGGGGGAGTGCCGGAGGCACGCTGGTCAGCGCTCCCATTGCTCGTCAAGGAGAAGGAAGACCGGGCGCTGGCCGAGCCGGCTCCCCCCTTCCCTGATAGGGAGGGGGGGCGGGGGGGTTAGGTTAGCCGATGCCCCCTCTGGCCCCCGGCGAGACGGTGCTGTTGATCGACCGCCGGGACAAGCGCTACACGGTGCGGCTGCAGCCCGGGGCGACTTTCCACTTCCACGGCGGGCACGTCGGCCACGACGCGCTGCTCGGCGCCGAGGAGGGGGTCGAGGTCGAGTCCTCGAAGGGCTACCGGCTGATTGCCTACCGGCCGCGCCTGATTGATCACATCATGCAGATGCCGCGCTCGACGGCGATCATCTACCCGAAGGACATCGCGGCGATCCTGATCTGGGCCGATATCTATCCGGGCGCCACGGTGTTCGAGTCGGGCGTTGGCTCGGGCGCGCTGACCACGGCGGTTCTGCGCGCGGTGGGGCCGCAGGGGCGCGTGATCGCCTATGAGCAGCGGGCGGCCTTCATCGAGCGCGCGCGCACGAACGTGGAGGCGTTCCTCGGGCCGTGCCCCAATCTGATCATCCACGAGCGGGACGCCTACCAGGGCATTGACGAGCGGGACCTGGACCGGGTGCTGCTCGACCTGCCCGAGCCGTGGCAGGTCATCCCGTCGGCGGCCGAGGCGCTGCGGCCGGGCGGGTTCCTGTGCGCCTACTCGCCGTCCACGACGCAGGTGCAGGCAACGGTGCAGACGCTGCGGGCGCACGGCTTCGGCGACGTGGAGACGCTGGAGACGCTGTACCGCCCGTGGCACGTGCAGGGGCAGAGCGTCCGCCCGGTGCAGCAGATGGTCGGCCACACCGGCTTCCTCACCTTCGCGCGCCGCCTGAGCGGTCCCGCCGCGCCGGTCGAGGAGCCGGCGGAGAGGGTGGACGAGCCGGCCGATGCGGCGCCCGAGGGGGCCGGCGAGGAGCCGGTGGGCGAGTAGCCGCTCTCCTCCTAGGGAGAGCGATTATTCCCACTCCTCGCGGACGAAGCGGAGCATGCGGTCGGCGAGGGCCGCGCGGTCGTAGTTGTGGTAGAGGCGCAGGCGGGTGTTGTCGGGCTCGCCGCTCTGGAAGCGCTCGTAGAGCTGCTGCCGCACGCCGAAGGCGCTCTGCACCATGTCGGCCGCCACGGCGAGGATGCGCAGGTGATCGCGGGTGGTGGGCGCGCCGCCGCGGAAGTAGCGCTCGACGTACGGCCCGATCTCGGGGTTGGCCAGGTCCGACGGGCCGCCCGTGAGCATCAGGTAGCTGGTGAGCAGGTCCTGCAAGAGGCGGAAGGCGCGGTCGGACGCGGCGATGCTGTGCAGCCGCGCCGCCTCGCCCAGCCGCGGCACGAGGTAGCCGCGCGGCGTGAGCTGGGCGTCGGCCTCGCCCGCTCGCACGCACGCCCGCAGGAGCTGTAAGTCCTCCAGCAGCCGGCCCATCATGACCTGCGTGGCCGGCAGCGGCGCCCGCTTGGACCACTGCGTCAGCAGCTCGGCCACGCCGACGAACGCTTCCAGGCGGCTGATGAGGCGCACGAGCGTCGTGTACGTGCCCCACAGATTGATGGCGCGGTGGAAGCCCGACGCCAGCCGCACGTCGCGGTAGACGAACACGCGCTCCCACGGCACCAGCACGTCGTCGAAAATGAGCGTGGCGTCCACCTCGTCGAAGCGCGCGGTGAGCGGCAGGCGGTCGGGATCGGCGTGGGCCGCGTACAGGTCGCGGCAGATGACGCTGAGGCCCGGCGCATCCATCGGGATGGCGAAGGTGATCGCGTAGTCCAGCTCGCCCTCGGCGCGCGGCCGGTTCGGGTAGACCAGGCACTCATCGGCGATTGGGGCGAGCGTGGCGAGGTTGCGCAAGCCCCGCACGATCGGGCCGCGGTCCGTCTCGCGGACGACGTGCAGGATGAGATCGGGGTCGTCCTGCGCGCTCGCCTGCCGCGTGCGGTCGTAGAACTGGTCGTTCAGCGCGTGGGTGAGGCAGAGGTCGCGCTGGGCGGCGTAGCGGTGGTAATTGCGGGCGTTCGCGGCGAAGCGGGGATCGGCGGCGCCCAGCGCCTCCGCGGCGTCGAGCAGGCCGGCGGTTAGCTCGGCGCAGAAGTCGGGGAAGCGGCCCATGTGCCCGAGCGTCGCGTCGGACCACAGCTCGATGTTGCGCCGCTTGGCCAGCAGGTCGGCGGGGGTGACGGCCGGCACGTAGGACCAGGAGATGCGGTCGCCCTCCCACGCGGTGGTCATGAGGTCGGCGTAGGCCGGGTCGTGCTGCTGGTCGTAGAGCCGCGCCAGCGTGCGGATCGTGCCCGTGAAGCCGGGGTGCGTGGTCACGTCGGCGATCCGCTGCCCGGCGTGGTAGACGCGGCGGCCGTCCCGCAGCCCCTCGACGTAGTCCCGCCCGGTCCGCGCGCCCATCGCCTGCCCCCGTTCCGCCTGACCGCGCCAGAAGGGACTTGCCGTTCGGCACGCGGCGACGCCCAACTCTTCGCAGCCCATGATAATCGGATGAGGCGGTCGATCGCCTGGGGGCGGCAAAGATCGGGCGGCCGGCTGAGCTGGCACGCCACGTGCGTTTGCTGCCGCGCCAGGCATAGAAACGGCGAGGTGCCCCAGATGGAAGATGGGCGGACGGCGCCCACGCCGCGGCCGGTCGCGGGCGCCGAGGCCCGCGACACCGGCTCCGTGTTCGGCACAGTAGGGACGACCACGTCGGGCACGGACGCGGCGCGCGTGAGCGGGCTCGCGCTGTCGGGCTGGACCGTGGCCCGCTATACGCTCGTGGTCATCCTCGTGCTGGAGGGTCTCTACCTGCTGTGGCGCATCCAGGAGGTGCTGCTGCTCCTGCTGCTGGCGATCCTGTTCGCCACGGCCATCGAGCCGCTGGTCAACTGGCTGCGGCGCGGGCCGTTCAGCCGCGGCCAGGGTATTCTGATCGTCTACTCGGCGATCTTTCTGCTCCTCGGGGGGCTGGGCATGTTCATCGTTCCCGGCCTCGTGGGGCAGGTCACGCAGTTCGTGGACACGCTGCCGCACCAAGTAGCGGCGCTGCGCCCGCAGATCGAGCAGATCGAGCTGGCCCCGCTGCGCGCGCTCCTGCTGCGCGCCATCGCCGAGGCCGGCCCCGTGGTGCAGAACGGCCTGGAGGAGCCGGTCGGCGCGGCGCAGGCGGACCAGCTCGTGGGGGTCGGGGGCGCCTTTGCCCACTCGCTGTTCAGCGTGATCACGGTGTTCCTG
>Ga0070741_10015184_pt1 | contig 13124 bp, 10 predicted proteins | sample Coa_R1_4_FD_66440 | JGI IMG/M metagenome (GOLD analysis project Ga0070741, IMG submission 66440) | Surface soil microbial communities from Centralia Pennsylvania, which are recovering from an underground coalmine fire - Coalmine... | ecosystem: Environmental > Terrestrial > Soil > Unclassified ...
GTGAACGACGGCGTGCCGCACGCCGCGCGCAGCTGCCGCGTGAGGAGCGCGAACGACCGCGCGAGGTTCGCGCCGAAGGACGCGCGCCAGACGAGCAGGCGGTAGGCGGCATAGCTGACCGTCGTCGCAGGGTCGGCGGTGTGCGCCGCCACGGCCGCGCGCATGACGAGCGCCAGGTCGTAGAGGTCGCGCGCCTGCACGGGCGCGGGCTCGCCGCCGACGGTGAGCGAAGCAGTCGCTGCGCCGTCCCACGCCGATGCAGCCGAGCCGTGCATCCGCTGCGGGGTGCAGTTCGCGACGCGCGCCTTGGAGAGAGCTGCGACTGCGCGCGCCTTGAAGGGCGGCACGGTGACGCCCACGATGCGGTTCGCGCGCGTTGCGCCGATGCGGCTCACGGCGCCCCACGGATAGCGGACGACGAGTGAGCGCACGCGTGTAGCAGCGCCGAGCCCGAAGTGGGCGCGCGGGTCCTCCGACGAGAGGTAGCTGCTGCCGGCGAGGACGGTCTGCGTCAGCTTGCGTCCGTTCGGCAGTGTCGCCGTGACGACCGCGCCCGGCGCGAAGCGCGACAGCGCAACGTCGAGCCAGTTCCCACGCGGCCCCGACGGGCGCAGCAGCACGAGCTTGCCGCCGATCGTGTTGACCGCGATCTGCATGCGGCCGTCGTTGTCGACGTCTGCAGCCGCAAGGCCGCGTCCGTTCACTCGGACGCCTGCGCCGAGAATGTTCTTGGCATTTCCGTACCGGCCCGGCTGCGCGCGTGGTGCGAGGACGCGCACGTCCTCCGCATCGCGGGCGAGGCTCGTGACCGGGATCGCACCCGCCGTGAGCACGAGGTCGGGCGAGCCCGAGTTCGTGAGGTCGACCCACGACGCGCCCCAGCCCGCGAAGTCGGTGCCGAGCGCCGGATCGAGGTCGGGCCGGGCGTTCGCGAACGTGCCGTTGCGACGCTGCACGTAGGCGGCCGCCTGCTCGTTGCGCGAGTTGGTGACGAAGAGCTGCAAGCCGTTCGGCCCGTCGTGGGTGGCGATCCCCATGCCGGCGAACGGATCGGCGACGCCCGCCGCGGCTGCGCGCTCCTCGAAGCGAAAGCCGAGCTTCTCGGGGTCTGCCGCGGCGCCGCCCGGCCACGGCACGTTCACGTAGAGCTCGTTCGGGTCCTCGTCGTTCGCCACGTAGAGGTCGGGCCGGCCGTCGCCGTTCACGTCCACGAACTCGGCCCCGAGCCCGTGCCGGAAGCTCGACGCCTCGAGTCCCGCCTGCACGCCCACCTCGCGGAACCGCCCGCCGCCTTCGTTCAGGAAGAGCAGGTCGCGCACGCCCTCGAGGTTCGTGGGGAAGCCGGCGAGCGATCCCGGAACCGGCTCGCTCGGGTCGGAGTAGCCGGCGGCGAAGATGTCCGGCCTCCCGTCGCCGTTCACATCGGCGACGGTGACGCCCGTGTACCAGCCCGAACCCTTCAACACCTGCTGCTCGAAGCGACCGCCCCGGTTCCAGAGCACGAGCACGCCTTGCGTGGTCGTGACGACGAGGTCCGTGCGCCCGTCGCCGTCCAGGTCGGCGGCTGCGCAGCCGTCACCTTGCACTGCGATGCCGGCGCCGGTCTTCTTGCTCACGTTCACGAACGTGCCGTGGTCGTTCTCGAAGAGGGCGGTAGTCGGCAGCCCGCCGTGCGACTCCCAGCGGGCGGTGTCGGCGCTCGAGTACGAGTTGACGGCGAAGAGGTCCTGCCAGCCGTCGTTGTTGTAGTCGAGGAAGCAGACTCCGCCGCCCATCATCGACTCGACGTCGTTGGTCACACCGAACCGGAAGGAGCCCTGGCGGAAGCCGAGCCCGACCGACGACGCGACATTCGTCAGCCGTGTCGACGCGAGCGCGTCGCTCGTCGGCACCGTCTGCGGGCGCGGCGACGGCGTCCCGCGGTTCGCGAGCGTCCAGACGCCGTTCGCGTCCTGGTGCAGGCGGTAGGTCGCGCCCGCGAGCTGGGCGACCGCGGTCGGCGGCGACTGGTCGCTCCCCGGCTCCAGGTGGAGCAGGAGCTTCGCGCCGCCGGACGCAGGTAGAGGCGTCGCCGCAAAGAGCTCGTGAGCGATCGTCTCCGCGGTGCGCGTGTCGAGCTGCGTCTGCACGCCGGGCGAAGGCAGGATCTCGATCGGCGGCAGCGTCCCGGTGAGAGCAGGGGTCGCTGCGTACGAGGGGCCGGGCCCATTGCCGAGCACCATCACGCCGAGCGCGAGCGCGAGCGCCGGCGCCGCGGCGACCGCGAGCGCGCGACGCGGCACGTAGCGCAGGAACGGCTTCACCGCGCACACGACGGCGAGGGACGAGAGGAGCGCAACCTTCGCCGCGAACTCGGTCGTCGTCGGCGCGATCAGCGCACCGGAGAGCACACCGAGCACAACGGCGTACACGAGGCGGCCGCGACCGTCGCGCGGCGCCGTCTTCGGGTCGGTGATCATGAAGAAGAGGAAGACGAGCACCTCGGGCGATGTGACGAGCACCCACCAGAACGAGAAGCCGGTGATCGGTCCGAGGTGCCAGCGCGCCGTCATGGTGTGGCCGCTCAGAGCGAGCACGCCGATCGCGGCGGCGAACGCGCACCAGTAGCCGACGGCCACCCGCAGCAACGCGAGCCGCGAGAGGATCGCGAGGCCGCCGGTGACGATGATCGCGAGTGCGAGCACCATCCACCACGACATGGGCCCCCACCAGAAGTCGAGGGGCTCCACACGGCTGCGGCCGAGCGCGAGGAAGCAGACGACGAGCCCGATGTTCGAGGGGTTGAACAGGTGCTCGCCGCGCCACTTGACGACGTGCTTGGAGAGCAGCGCGGCAGCTGCCGTTCCGACGAAGATCCACCAGCCGCGAAAGCTCCACCAGTCGCCGTGCGGCGTGCCCGGGACGCGCAGCACGAACGCGACGCCGTTCCCGGTGAGAAGCGCGCTTGCCGGCCACATGATCACGCGCTGTCTCGGGATCGTGATCGCGAGCTCGAGCACCGCCGTCGTGCCCAGGCAGAGCAGGATCTGGACGATCGAGAGCCGGAAGTGGAATGCGATCTGCCCGAGCACCTGCAGCGAGGTGATCGTCGCCGCCAGATGGAGGCGTGGATCGCGGAGCTTCGGGAGGACGACCGGGTACGTCGTCCCACGGATCGCGACGGCGGCCATTGGCCACCAATGTAGAGACGTGCGCGCCTCGTTACCATCGCGCGATGAGGCTCGAGCGGGCGCAGGCGATCGTCGACCATGTGGTGGCGAACGCCTCCGGGCCGGTGTCGGTCTTCGTCGCCGATGCCCACGGGGAGCTGGTCGCGGCTGCCACGATGGACGGCGCCGCACCGGACACGCGCCTGAACGCCCAGCGGAAGGCCTACACGGCGGCGCGCAGCGACGCCCGGACGACCCGAGAGCTCGCCGAGAAGGTGCGCGACGACGCCGTCGAGCGTGCGAGCTTCGACCCGTTCTTCACATTCTTCCTCGGCGGCGTCGCCGTCTTCGAAGGCGACGTCCGCGTCGGCGCGGTCGGCGTGAGCGGGCTGCCCGGCGAAGTCGACGAGCAGCTGGCGCTCGCCGCTATCGAACGATCCGCGGGTCCGTGAAGACGTCCGTCTCGTCCCGGCTTCGGGTCGAGAACTCGGTCACGATCGCCCCTTCGTCGCCCGCCCGGAACCAGTGCAGCGTGTCGGGCATGATCGTGAACTGGGCACCCGGCCGGAGCGTCACGGTGTCGTGGCCCTCGACGTGCAGCTCCACCGAGCCGGTGCGGCAGCGGAACGTCTCCTCCTTGCCGGGGTCGTCGCCGACCGGCGGATGCCGGTGCTCGGGGCACGTCTGGCCGGGGAAGAGCACGAGCTCCTTCGCGCACACGCGCTCGGTGTTCACATAGACGACGATCTGCAGGCCGATCTCGTCAAGTCGGCCGAGGCCGAAGTCGGCGACTTCGATCGCGTCGCGCTCGCCTGGCGTCAGCGCGATGCCCGCTTCGGCGAGCATGGTCGCGGCGCGCTCACGCGCCTCCACCTCGTTCACAAGGTCACCGGCGCAGCCGCGACAGCGGAGGCATGCAGCGCTTCGAGCGCGCGCGCCTGGCCGAGTGCGTCGTCACGGCCGAGCAGCAGCTCGCCGCTGCCGCGAATCGCGTCGCTCATGTTCTCGAGCTCGAGCCGGTACGAGTCCTCGAACGGAACCTCGATGCGCTCGACTCCGTCGCTGCGGCGCAGTTCGATTCCCGGCACGTCGCAATGCCATGGATCGTCGACGAACAGTGAGCCCTCGCTCCCGACGACCTCGAGCTCGTCGCGTTCGGTGAGCGCCGTTCCGCAGTCGAAAGTCGCGATCACGTCGCCGGGGAAGCGCATCGTGCCGGCGAACACCCAGTCGGTCGCCGTCGGCCCGAACCACGCCTCGCCCCACACGCGCTCCGGCTCGCCGCCGAAGAGCCGTGAGCCGCTCACGTTGTAACAGCCGACGTCCATCAGCGCGCCGCCCTCGACGTCGGTGCGCAGGCGGATGTTGTCGGTGTCGTACAGCGAGTAGCTGAAAGTCGAACGCACGAGGCGCAGCTCACCGATCGCGCCTCTCTCGACGAGCTCCACGAGCTTCTTCGTCTGCGGGTTGTGGCGGTACATGAACGCCTCGGAAAGGTGGCGCTCCGCGCGCTCTGCGGCGGCGAACGCCGCCTCGACCTCGCCGGCGCGGCGCGAGAGCGGCTTCTCGCAGAGGACGTGCTTGCCCGCCTCGAGCGCCTCGATCGACCAGGGGCAGTGCAGCGTGTTCGGCAGCGAGATGTAGACCGCTTCGATCTCCGGATCCGCGAGCAGCGCCTCGTACGAGCCGTAGGCGCGTGGGATCTCCCACTCGTGCGCGTACGCGTCGGCGCGCTCCTGCGTTCGGCTCGCGACGCCGGCGAGCTCGACCTTCTCGGACGCCTTCGCGCCCGGGATCAGCTTCCGGTTGATGTTCGCGGTCGAGAGGATCCCCCACCTGACAGGTGCCGTCGCCATGCGGCCATTACTATCGCGGAATGGCGGAGATCGGCGTCGGCATGCTGGGCTACGCGTTCATGGGCAAGGCGCACTCGAACGCGTTCAAGAAGATCGCGTACATCACGTGGCCGCCGCCGCTCGAGCCGAAGCTCGTCGGCATCGCCGGCCGCAACACGGAAGCCGTCGATGAGGCGGCGCGGCGGTACGGCTACGAGTACGCGACCGACGACTGGCGGCGGCTCGTCGAGGACGACCGGATCGGCCTCTTCGACAACGGCGGCCCGAACTCGCTGCACGCGGAGCCGACGATCGCGGCGGCGCGGGCGGGTAAGCACGTGGTCTGCGAGAAGCCGCTCGGACGCGACGCGGGCGAGAGCTACGACATCTGGCAGGCGGTCGCCGCGACGGGCGTGAAGCACCTGTGCGCATTCAACTACCGCTTCGTGCCCGCCGTGCGGCTTGCGCGCGAGATCGTCGAGGCGGGCGAGCTCGGTGAGGTGCGCCACTTCCGGGCGCGCTACCTGCAGGACTGGGGCGACGACCCCTCGCTCGACACGTGGCGATTCGACGTCGACGCGGCGGGCTCGGGCGCGCTCGGTGATCTGATGACGCACGTCGTCGACCTCGCGCGCTTCCTGAACGGTGAGCCCACGACGGTGCACGGCTTCGCGCACACCTTTCTGCCGGGTCGGCAGGTCGACGACGCCGTCGAGGCCGCGGTCGAGTTCGAGAACGGCTCCGTCGGGACGCTCGAAGCAACGCGCTTCGCGCACGGCCGCCGGAATGCGTTGCAGTGGGAGCTGAACGGCACGAAGGGCTCGCTCGCGTTCGACATGGAGCGGCTGAACGAGCTGCAGGTCTTCCGAGCGGACAGCGACCGCGCGCGTGGCTTCAAGACGGTGCTCGTGTCGGAGACGAGCCATCCGTTCTGGGAGCACTGGTGGCCGCCCGGGCACATCGTCGGCTGGGGCGACACGTTCGTGCACGAGCTGCACCACATGCTCGCGGCGATCGCGAACGACACGGACGTCGCTCCGTACGGCGCAACGTTCGAGGACGGCTATCGCGCGGCCGAAATCTGCGACGCGATCGTGCGCTCCGGGCAGAGCGGCGCGCGCGAGCGGATCACGTTCCGCAGCTGAGCATGGAGGAGCCCGAGGCGTGGAATGCCGGTGCGGACGCATGGGTTGCGCTCGTGCGCGAGTCCGCTCACGGTGAGGCTCACGACACGGTGCTCCGTGAGCTGCTGCCGCCGCCGGGTGGCGCCGCACTCGACGTCGGCTGCGGCGAAGGGCGGTGGACGCGCTACCTCGCCGCTGCAGGCTGGCGTGCGACCGGCGTCGATCGTTCAGAGGCGCTCGTCGCGAAGGCTCGTGACGCCAACCCCGGCGGCGACTACCTCGTCGGCGAGGCTGCCTCCCTGCCGGTGGCGGATGCTTCGGTCGACGTCGTCCTCTGCGTGAACGTGCTGATGCACGTTGTCGAGCTAGATGCTGCAGTCGGCGAGATCCAACGCGTGCTCAGCGAGGGCGGCGTGGCGGTGATCGGCCTCGGCCATCCGGTCGCGGAGGCGGGCACCTACGACGAGGAGCGCGACGAGCTGCGGGTCGCCCGCTACTTCGCGGCCGAGGAGCATCCCATCCCGCTCGGCCATGGCCACGTCGCACATCAGCATCGGACGATCGAGGGGTACGTCCGCGCGTTCCTCGGCGCGGGCCTCGCACTCGACGACCTGCGCGAGGTGCCCGGCCGGACCGGCTCGACGCCGCGCTACCTCGACCTGCGCCTGCGCAAGTAACACGTTGTCACTTGGCGCGGGCGATCGCGGCGTCGAGCGCCCGCGCAGGGTCGCGCAGCGCCGGCCCGTGGCCGACGGCAACGAGGGTCGGCTCGAGCCCGCGCAGCTTTCGCGCCGACTCGGCGTCTTTCGCCTTGTCCCACGTCGCCATCGCGGCGAAAGGGAACCGCCAGTAGAAGTGGTTCGTCACCTCGGTGCGGCCGTACGTGGTGAAGACGTCGCCGGCGATCAGCGAGCGGTCGCGCGTGTCGAGGAACGCGACGTGCCCCGGCGTATGGCCCGGTGTCGCGACGACCTCCAGCGAGCCGACCCGGTCGCCCTCGCTGAGGCGCACGTCCGGCTTCGTCCGGATCGACGGCCAGCTGCCGGGAAGCTTTCCGCCGACGACGTGCTCGCCCGCGTGAATCCGCGCGTCGAGCTCGGGCATGAGCACCTCGACGCCGTCACCAAGCCGCTCCTTGAGCGCGTCGAGCGCGCCCACGTGATCGCCGTGCCCGTGCGTCAGCGCGATCCGCTTGATCGAGCCGCCGCTGCGCGCGGCCGCCGCGAGGATCGGGTCTGCAGCCTTGCCCATCGTCGTGTCGACGAGCGTGAGCCCGTCGTCCTCGCGCACCAGGTAGGCGTTGACGAAATGGAACTGCAAGAGCCGCGTGAGATTGTCGGTGAGCTGCTCGGACTTCATCGCCGAACGATTCTCTCAGTCCTCGAGCACGAGCGTCGCCTTGCCGCCGCGAAAGGCGAACGCCTCCGCGAAGCGGTCGAGCGGGACGCGCAGCGCGACCAGCTGCTCCAGGACACTCGGGAACCGCTCGCGTGCGCGGTCGAGCTCCTCGACGCCCGCGAGCCAGTCCTGCCGGTGCGCGTTCACGCTGCCGAACACCACGCGGTTCTCGAGCACCGCGTCGAGGCCGATCACACGCCCCTCGAGCGTCACGGTCTGCTCGCGGCCGTCGATGCCGAGCAGGCAGGCGACGCCGCCGCGCCCCAGCAGGCCGAGCGAGTCCACCATCAGCTGCGCGTTCCCCGCCGCCTCGACGACGAGATCGAACGCACCGAGCTCGGCGAGCGGGCCGTCGCCGATCCGCACGTAGCGAGCGCCAAGTGCCTCGGCGATCGGGCTCGACGCCTCCAGCGACGCGACCCAGACCTCCACGCCTGCGAGCCGCAGGAGGAGCGTCGTCAGCATCCCGATCGCGCCCGCGCCGGTGACAAGCGCCCGGCGTAGCTGCCACGGCTGCCGGCCGCCGATCGCCTGCACATGGCGAACGGCGCGCGTGCAGATGGACGTCGGCTCCGCGAGGACACCGAGGCGGCCGAGCATTCGCGGTATGCGCACGAGCTGGTCCGGATCTTCGAGCACGAGCTCGCGTGCGAAGCCGTCGAGCCGGGTGATGCCGCGTTCGCTGTAGTCACCGGTGAGACACGAGTCGGGCGCGCCCTGCTCGCATGCGATGCAGTGGTGGCACGACCGGCGCACGGTTGCCGCCACGAGCTCGCCGCGCTCGAACCCGCGCCCGGGACGCTCGACCACGCCGAGCACCTCGTGCCCCATGACAAGCAGCTCGCGATCGTCCGGCGCAACGCCGAACAGGCCCTCGGAGATCTCGCGGTCCGTGCCGCACACGCCGACCTCCAGCACGCGCACGAGCACGCCGTCGCCCCTCGGCTCGGCGACGTCGTCGATCCGCGTCGAATGCGCGACGCCCGGCTCGACGACGAGCGCCTTCACGCCGCGGTCAAGCCGCCGTCGACCGTCAGGATCGTGCCGGTCGCGAACTCCGCGGTCGCGAGGTAGAGCACCGCATCCGCGATCTCCTCGGTCGTGCCGAGCCTGCCCATCGGCTGCCGTGCCTCGAGGTCGTCGAACGACTCGCCGACCTGCTCGACGAGCCGGCGCACCCACGGCGAGTCGACCGTGCCCGGGCACACCGCGTTGACGCGGATGCCGTCGTCGACGTGGTCGACGGCGAGCGCACGCGTCAATGCGACGACTGCGCCCTTCGACGCGCAGTAAGCCGCGCGATTGCGAAGGCCGACGAGCCCTGCGATCGACGCGACGTTCACGATCGAGCCGCCGCCACGCTCCCGCATGCCCGGGATCGCATGCTTGCAGCAGAGGAACGTCCCGCGCGTGTTGACGGCGAAGACGTCCTCCCACACTTCGAGTGGCGTGTCGGGCGCATTCGTCGTCGAGCCGATGCCCGCGACGTTGACGAGCAGGTCGACGCCGGCCATCGCAGGCGCGACGCTCGCCTCCTCGCGCACGTCGAGCACCACGGCCGTTGCGCCAAGCTCCTCGGCGACCGCGTGCGGATCGAGGTCGGCGACGGTGACGTCGTAGCCGTCGTCCGTGAGCCGCCGGGCAACCGCGTCACCGATGCCGGAGCCCGCGCCGGTGACGAGCGCTCTCATCGGCCCATCATTCCGGTTCCGAGCACCGCGCCCTCGGACGCCGAGCCGACGAGCGCGCGGTAGCGGCCGAAGACGCCCGTGGCGTACGGGAGCTCCGGCGGTTGCCAGGCGGCGAGCCGGGCGGCGAGCTCGTCGTCGGCCACCTCGAGCCGAAGCGACTTCGCGTCGACGTCGATCGCGATCATGTCGCCGTCGCGCACGGCGGCGAGTGGGCCGCCGCGCGCCGCCTCGGGTGCGACATGCCCCACCATCAGCCCGCGCGTCGCACCCGAGAAGCGCCCGTCGGTGACGAGCGCGACCGAGTCGCCCAGCCCCGCGCCGACCACCGACGCGGTGACGCTCAGCATCTCCCGCATCCCGGGCCCGCCGGCCGGCCCCTCGTAGCGCACGACCAGCACGTCGCCGGGTCGCACCGCGCCGGACCGCACTGCTTTGGTGCATGCCTCTTCACTCTCGAAGACGCGCGCAGGCCCGCGCTGCGCGCGGCGCCCGGCGCCGGACACCTTGACGAGGCTGCCGTCCGGCGCGAGGTTGCCGTACAGGGCGTGGAGCGCACCTGAGCGCTTGAACGGAGCGTCGACCGCGAACAGCACCTCGCCGTCCGGCGCAGGAGCGTCCGCGACCTCTTCGCGGAGCGTCGATCCGGTCACCGTCGGTGCGTCGCCGTCGACCAGGCCGGCGCGCACGAGCTCCCGCAGCAGCGTCGGCGTCCCACCGGCGCGCTGCAGGTCCTCGGCTGTGTGGCGGCCCGACGGCGCGAGGCTCGCAACGACAGGTGTGCGCTCGCCGATCTCGGCAAGCTCGCCGAGCGTCAAGGGAACTCCCGCCTCGCGCGCGATCGCAAGCAGATGAAGGACGCCGTTGGTGGAACCGCCGGTCGCGGCGATCCCGGTCATCGCGTTCAAGAGCGCGCGCCGGTCGAGGAACATGCGGGCGCGAGGGAGCGCGCCGGTCGCGAGCCGCCCGGCGCGCGCGGCGGCGGCCTCTTTCGCAGAGGTGTCGTCGGCGGGGATCAGCCCGTCGCCGAGCACGGCGATCCCGAGACAGTCGAGCGCGACCGCCATCGTGTTCGCGGTGAAGTGGCCCGCACAGGTCCCGGGGCCGGGGCACGCGCCGCGCTCGAGCTCGTCGAGCTCCGCACGTGCCATCAGCCCGCGCTCCTCCGCGCCGACCGCCTCCCAGACCTCCTGGATCGTCACCGGCGCGCCGCGATGCCGCCCCGCGCGCATCGGGCCGCTGTAGAGGACGACCGCGGGAACGTCGAGCCGCGCGAGCGCCATCAGCGCGGCGGGCACGGTCTTGTCGCAGCCGACGATGCAGACGAGGGCGTCGAAGTCGTGCGCGTGCGCCATCAGCTCGATCGAGTCGGCGATGATTTCGCGTGAGACGAGCGAGGCGCGCATACCGGGCGTGCCCTGCGATTGGTTGTCGGAGACCGCGATCGTGTTGAACGGGAGCGCGACTCCGCCGGCATCGTCCACCGCGGCGCACACGTGTCGCGACAGCTCGAGCTGATTGAGGTTGCACGGCATCGTCCCGGTCCAGGTCGACGCGACGCCGACGATCGGCTCGTCGAGGCGCGCCGGGTCGATCCCCATCGCACGGAAGTGCGCCCGCGCACCGGCGCGTGCGGCGCCGTGCGCGAGCGCGGCGCGAGCTTCGCGGCGAAGCGCGTCTTCCTGGTTCACGCGGCGAGAATACTCAGCCGCGGAGGTTGCGCACGCTCGGCGTCGAGGCGCACATGCCGGTGACGACGAGCGTGCCTGCCGCGGCGATCCACAGCGCCGTCGACGTGCCGGCAGCCGCCGCGAGCGGGCCCGCGATCGCGAGCCCGAGCGGCTGGAATGCGAGCGAGCCGAACCAGTCGTAGGCGCTGACGCGCGAGAGCGCGACCGCGGGAACATGCTTCTGGAGCGTCGTCTCCCACAGCGAGTTGAAGACCATGTTCCCGCCGCCGGCGAGGAAGCCGCCGACCGCGACGACCGCGGCCGGCGCGTGCAGCGCGAGCAGCGCGAGCGGCAGCCCGAGCATGCTCACGAGCACGGAGCCGAAGAACAGCGGCCGCCCGGTTCGGATGTGGAGCGAGACGAAGCCGCCGGCGAGGGAGCCGACCGAGAAGCCGACGAGGATCACCGTCCACGCGAGCGGCCCGCCGAGCGACTCCTTCGCGACGACGGCGCCGAGCACCACGAAGAACGACGTGAACATGTTCCCGAACGACGCCGAGAGCACGACCATCCACACCCACGTGCGTGAGGAGAACTCGTGCCAGCCGTCGCGCAGGTCGTGGAGAAACGACTGCGGCGGCAGCTTCACGTGCGGCGGGAGACGGAGCAGCGAGAGGAAGAACGCGCTCGCCGCGAAGCTGCCCGCGTCCACGGCGAGGGCCCAGCCGGGCCCGGCAGCCGCGACGACCGCACCGCCGAGGCCGAGCCCGACGAGGCTTGCGCCGGAGTTCGAGATGCCGCGGAGCGCGTTTGCCTGCTGCAGCCGCTCCTCGCTCACGGTCATCGGCGTGAGGCCGGTCGACGCCGGGTTGAAGAACGCCGTCGCCGCGCCCGAGAGCGCCTGGATCAGCGCGACCTCCCAGACGGTCGCCGTGTGCGCGAGGATCAGGACGGCCGTCGCGGCCTGGCAGCCCATGCGCGTGACGTCGGCGACGAGCATCACGGCGCGTCGTGGTAGCCGGTCGGCGAACACGCCGCCGATCAGCAGGAAGGTGATGAGCGGGATCGACTTTGCGGCGAAGACGATGCCGAGGTCGGTCGCGTTCCCGAACGACAGCACGGCGAACGCGAGCGCGACGGACGTGAACGCATCGCCGAGCAGTGAGATCAGCTGGCCGGTGAAGAGCAGGCGAAACTCGGGCTCGCGCAGCGCGTCGAACGACTTCACGCGCCGCTCAGCGCTTCTTACCTGGGTTGAGCAGGTTCTTCGGGTCGAAGAGCTGCTTCAGACGCAGGTGCAGGTCGTAGCCCGCCGGGCCGAGCTGGTGCTCGAGCTGGCCGCGCTTCAGCCAGCCGATTCCATGCTCGCCGCTGACGGTGCCGCCGAGGCGCAGCGCGAGCTCGAACAGCTCGTGGCACGCCGCGTCGGCGCGACGTTCCTCGTCGGAGTCGTCGGGTGAGAACAGGAACGTCGAATGGATGTTCCCGTCACCCGCGTGGCCGAACGACAGCGCCGGGACGCCGTGCCGCTCGCCGATCGCGAGCGTCTCGCGCGCGACGTCGCGCAGCCGGTCGAGTGGCACCGCGATGTCTTCGCTGTACGCGCCGCCACGCTGGGCGAGGATCGCGAAGGCCGCACCGCCGCGCCAGCGCCACAGATCCGCCACCTTGGACGGCTCCTGCGGTGCGTGCACCGCGACCGCGTCTTCGTCGAGCGCGTCCTGTAGCTCGGCCGCGACGCGGCGAGCCTCCGCCGCAGCGCCGTCGGCTTCGGTGATCACCATGAACCGCGCGTCATCAGGCAGCCCGAATGGGTACGCGTCGCCCGCGTACGAGAGCAGAACGCCGTCGAGGTACTCGAGCGCGGCGGGCACGACGCCCGACGCGAGCACGCGCTCGATCGCCGACACGCCGGCATCGGCGTCTCGGTAGAGCCCGATCACGGGCAGCTCGAGCTCGGGTGCGGGGACGAGGCGCAGCCAGACCGCCGTCACGAGCCCGAGCGTTCCTTCCGAGCCGATGAGCAGGCTCTTCAGGTCGTAGCCCGCGACGTCTTTCCGGAGCGGCCCGCCGAACGTGACGATCTCTCCGGGCGGGATCACTGCCTCGATGCCCGTCACCCAGTGACCCGTGACGCCGTACTTGAACGCGTGCGGGCCCCCTGCGTTGCACGCGACGTTGCCGCCGATCTGCGAGATTTCCGCGGCGCCCGGGTCGGGCGGGAAGCGCAGGCCGTTCTCGCGTGCGAGCCGCTGCACGT
>Ga0070741_10015185_pt1 | contig 13124 bp, 10 predicted proteins | sample Coa_R1_4_FD_66440 | JGI IMG/M metagenome (GOLD analysis project Ga0070741, IMG submission 66440) | Surface soil microbial communities from Centralia Pennsylvania, which are recovering from an underground coalmine fire - Coalmine... | ecosystem: Environmental > Terrestrial > Soil > Unclassified ...
TAACACTCGCGACAGTGCCCGCCTGTGCGCACCGAGCAAACCGGTCGACGGCAGTCGCACCCTCTTCCCCTTCGACAACGACGACAGCGTTAACCGATACGGCGATGAATTCACAAACAGTTAGTAGTGCTACCCTCCGGCTGAACGAAGTCCAGTTGACCGAAACGGCCGGCCAACGGAGCCTCTTGTTCCGTTTCTCCCGCCCCCCGGAAGGCGTCGACTATTTTCCCTTACGCAATCCGAGCCGATTGGTCGTTGACGTGAAGGGCCCGATTGATTCGCCGACTAAAGTCCAAACCTATAAAGCCACAGACGCGCAAGTTACCTCCGTCCGCGTCGGATCGTATCAGGGCCGTCTCCGGCTCGTCATCGATCTCAAAGGAACGGCGGCGCCGCAGTTCTCGGTGGACAACTATGAGACTCTTGTGTCTGTCTTTATCGGAGAAAAAGATCTCACTAAAAGTGCGGCACGGAGTCGGAGTCAGGTTCTGGTCGCTTCGGCAGAGGAAGGACGTGGGACGCAAGGGTTAGCTGCCGCGGTCCCGACTGAAAAGAAGCCGGCGGGCCTTTCGAAATCGGCCGGTGCTGACTCACAACCAGTACACCCCACAACGGCGGCGGGAGGGGGCGGCAAAACAAAGAACATGGTTGCCGCTGAAGCGTTACCGGAAGAAAGGCTTTCCTCACCGGCGTTGAAGACACCGGAGGCCAAGCCCACACCGGCAACGAAGACGCCGGAAGTAAAGCCGACGACATCGGAGGTGAAGCCAATAACGCCGACGCCGAAAGCGTCGGAAGTAAAACCGACAACACCAGAAGTGAAACCGGCCGCACCGGCACTGAAAGCACCGGAAGCAGAACCGGCAACCGAGACAGCGGCTCCGGCCCCGGCGAGCTCGCCTGCCCCGTCGGTAAGGAAACCTATCAATGTTGCCCAGGCGACGCCAGAAAGACCGCCCTCATCCACGCCGCGTCCGCGCGGCCGACGACCACGGACAGAAGCGGAGCCGCCGCCGGTTTCTCCTGACAGCTCGTCACTCTTAGGCCCGTCAGGAGAGTTTCGCCCTGTCACGGAGTACTCCGGCCGCAAAATCTCGCTCGACTTTAAGAATGCTGACATCCACGACGTTTTCCGTATTCTTGCTGATGTGAGCGGCCTTAACCTCGTCGCCACTGATGATGTCAAGGCGCGCGTGACGTTGCGGCTGGTCGAGATTCCCTGGGATCAAGCACTTGACGTCGTGCTTCAGGCCAACGGCTTGGAAAAAACGCGTGCCGGTAATGTCATCACGATCTCAACTACGAAGCGCCTTGAGACAGAGCGGAATGCACGATTGTTGGCACAAAATGCACAGCGAAAAATCGCGCCGCTCGAGACCGCCTACGTCAAGATTAACTACGTCAAGGCGACCGATATTGTCTCCATCCTCACGAGAGAAATCGAACAGCAGACCAGCACTGCCGGGGGGATTGGGGGTTCGAGCGGGGCGCCGGCACAAGCTTCGGGCGGGGCCGGAGGAAAAAACCAACAGGTCGCAGTCATGTCCCCTCGCGGAACCGTCGCGGCTGACGCCACAACCAACGTTGTCGTCATTCGCGACATTGCCGATCGCATAGCCGCGGTGAAGGAATTAATTAGCCGGATTGACGTCCAAACCCCACAAGTTGTGATTGAGTCATATATCGTCACGACTAACCAGAATCTCAGCCGGGACCTGGGCATCCAGTGGGGGTATCAGCACGTTGCGAGTCCACAGACGGGAAACGCAACGGGCCTGAATTTTCCAGGGACCGTTGGCTTCGGCGGCTCCGGACTGGGGACGGGAAGTGGACAGGTGCCGTTCATCGCTGATTTTCCTGCCGCCACTAGTGCAGGCTCAGGAACTGCGCTCGATCTAGTTTTAGGCTCGTTGAACGGCGCCCACGCACTCGACATACGACTGAGCGCTTTAGAGACCCAAGGAAAAGCGCGCGTCATCTCACGGCCACGGGTGGTCACGCTCAATAATAAGATCGCGCAGATTAAATCCCGACGAGAAATCCGTGTCCCGATTGTTTCTAATACACTCAACGTTGGCGGAGCTGGGTCCACCCAAGGTGGAGGGTCTGCTTTTCAAGAGTTTGACGTCGGCATTACTCTGAAAATTACTCCCCAGATCTCTTCGGATGGTTTTGTGTTGCTCGATATTGACGCTGAGAGTAGTGAGCTTGCCGCTGATGCGAGTGTCAAACCTAATTCGCCGTCAGCTTTCATCCCAATTATTCCCGACACGCTGACCAGAACAACCCAGTCAAATGTGTTGATCCGGGCCGGCGAAACGTTCGTGCTTGGTGGGATTCTGCAAGACAATATGCGGCAAGCCGACAAAGGGACGCCGTATCTTAGAGATGTTCCTGTGCTTGGTTGGCTCTTTAGCGGACGGACAAAAAGTCGCAACAGTGATGAACTATTAATTTTTGTGACGCCGAAGTTGGTCGTAGGGTCTGGAACGACAGGCTTACCAACTGCACAGCAGTTGTGGGAGAACCGGCCACGAGAATCAGTCGGAGGAGACTCGAACACGGCAGCGATGGTCGGACCCTAAGAAGTAAATAGAAAGCGATTCATCAGACCAGAAAGGAGGTTCGTCCAGAGAATCTAGAAGTCTAAGAGCTCGCGGCCGGGGGAATGTGGCTGGAGGAGGATGAGGGTGGAGCTCTTAGACTTGTGGAATGCTCTGAGAGGCTGTCTGAAAAGTGGAGGAAGGGTGTCATTGCGAGGGGCCAGAGGCGACAAAACAATCTCGCACGAGGCGAAACTAAGGCAAAGATTGCTTCGTTGCACTCGTAATGACAGACGTGGTGGATTTCTCGGACAGCCTCTGAGAGGGAGGCGGCTGGGACGGTCGGAGGCTTGGCAGTTCGGAGCGCGCACGCTTATGTGAGGCGGAGCGGTGTGGTGGTGGAAGCGAGGGACGGCACGCTTTCTAACTCCGAGCCTCCGACCGTCCCTGTCGGAGGTGGTGGGGAATGAGGGGTTGTGGTGGAAGTGGCAGGACGGCTATGGGGGCGGGTACTTAGGTTTCCGCCCCTATCATCTCTTTCCCACAATGTAATCTAGTATGCTGACGGAACCCGTGTTAGGAAATGGAGACAGCGTGCGGGGCGCACTGCAAGTACAAGACCAAGGAATGATTACACTATGCTCCGTTTCTTTACCGCCGGAGAGTCACACGGGCCATGTTTGACGGCGATTGTTGAGGGCGTTCCAGCGGGGGTGCCCGTTGATGCCGCCACTATTAATCATGATCTCGCGCGTCGCCAGCAAGGCTACGGTCGCGGCGGGCGCATGAAGATCGAGAAAGATGAAGTACAGATCCACTCGGGAGTTCGGTGGGGGGAAAGCTTAGGGTCGCCCATTACGTTGGTCGTTGAGAATAAAGATTGGAAAAACTGGGAGAAACGCATGTCCCCGTTCGCCGAGGATCGGGACGATAAGATAGCAGTCACTCGCCCTCGTCCGGGCCACGCCGACCTCACCGGGGTCCTAAAATACAATCACAAAGATGTGCGTAACGTCCTCGAACGCGCGAGTGCACGAGAAACGACTGCACGTGTGGCGGTTGGCGGACTCGCAAAGTGCGTCTTACGCCCGTTCAATATTCGCGTTATGGGGTATGTCGTTGAGATTGGCAACATTGTCGCTAATCATTCTGGGCTTACAGCGGAAGAGACCTTCGCGCGGGCGGAGGTTTCTCCGGTGCGCATGGCGGATGCAGAAGCTGAAAAACAGACAGTGACGCTCATCGACCAATGTAAAAAACAGGGCGATACGCTTGGCGGCGTTGTCGAAGTCGTCGCGGCGGGACTCCCGCCAGGACTCGGCAGCTTTGTCCATTGGGATCGAAAGCTTGACGGACGACTAGGCTATGCGCTCTTGAGTTTGCAGGCCGCAAAGGGAGTAGAGATTGGTCTCGGGTTCGGGACCGCCCGGCTGCCGGGATCGCACGTACACGATGAAATTTCCTTTGATCAGAGGAAAAGATTCGTGCGTCATAGTAACAACTCGGGTGGAACTGAAGGAGGTATGAGCACGGGCGAGCCCCTACGCGTACGAGTGGCGTTCAAGCCGCTTTCGACACTGATGCGGCCGTTACATTCGGTTGATCTCGTGACCAAAGAGCCGGTAGAAGCAACTATTGAGCGCTCTGACGTGTGTGCAATTCCCGCCGCCGCAGTGATTGCTGAAAGCGTTGTTGCTTATGTTGTCGCCCAAGCGTTTTTAGAGAAATTCGCCGGAGACTCCTTAGTTGAAATCAGGCGCAATTATGAGGGCTACCTCGAACAAGTTCATCAGATGTAAGCATCGTGCAGAAGCAACGAAATATCATCCTGACGGGATTTATGGGGACAGGGAAAAGTACCGTAGGAAAGAAATTAGCGACTCGGTTACGCTGGCAATTTTTTGATACTGACCTTCTTATTGAGCAAGAAGCAAAAACGCCAATCGCCAACATATTTGCACAAAAAGGAGAAACTCATTTTCGCGCGTTAGAGAGTGAGATCATCAATCGTGTTTGCCGAGAAAAAGAGGTTGTGATTGCAACAGGAGGTGGGGCGATCGTTAACGCGGAGAATGCCGCACGTTTGCAAGAAAGCGGCGTGGTCATTTGTTTGACCGCGACGCCTGAAACTATTTTTGCGCGGGTGCGCGGGAACACCGATCGTCCACTTCTGCAAGATCCAAATCCGCTCGCAAAAATTCGCTCCTTGCTTGCACTCCGCGCCGAGGCGTACGCAAAGGCAGATATGACTATTGATACGACGACTCTTACCGTTGAGCGTATTGTAGAAACGATACTCGCACGGGTTAGGAGGAACCCCTAAGGGTTATGGAGAAAATAACTTCCCGGTTTTCCGGCCAAGGGGAGGGCGTCATTGCAAGCGCGACGAAGCAGTCTCATTTTCGGACAAAGATTGCTTCGTCGCCGACGGCTCCTCGCAATGACAGGCCCGGTCTTTCCTCATCAAGTCGGGAAGCTATTAGATTCTCAACCTGAAATATTCGTCATGGACACTGTCACCGTCAATCTCGGCTCGCGTTCGTATCCGATACGGATCGGCACGGGTTTACTTGCGCAGGTGGGTGGTTTACTGCGCGAGCAAGGTTTACGCCCGGGACCAGCGGCGCTAGTGACAGACTCCGTGGTCGGCCCGTTGTACCGAAAAGAGGTGAACGACTCGCTTTGTCAAGCTGACTTCACACCGATTGTGATCGAGATCCCCCCAGGTGAAGAACATAAGAATCTCGCCTGGCTTTCTTTCGTTTATGACAAACTGGTTGCGGGCGGCCTTGAACGTCGCTCACCACTCATTGCCCTCGGAGGCGGCGTGGTCGGCGACCTGACTGGTTTTGCCGCCGCAACATTTCAGCGCGGTGTTCCCTTCGTGCAAATTCCCACCACCCTTTTGGCGCAAGTTGATGCGAGCGTAGGTGGAAAGACAGCCATTGACCATCCGGCCGGGAAGAATTTGATCGGAGCCTTTTATCAACCGCGACTGGTTGTGATCGACGTCGACACGTTGCGTACCCTGCCGGAGCGTGAGTTCCGCGCCGGGGTTGCCGAAGTCATTAAATATGGAGTCATTCTCAGTCCTGAATTGTTCGCGCTGCTTGAACAACGTCGAGAAGCTGTGTTGGGTCTCGACCCGGTGTTGCTCGCAGACATCATAAAAACGTGTTGCCAGTTAAAAGCGCGAGTTGTAGAGGAAGATGAAACAGAAGGTGACTATCGCGCGATTTTGAACTTCGGCCACACACTGGGACATGCGATCGAAAATGCGACAGGTTACACTAAGTATCTGCACGGCGAAGCAGTTGCGATCGGCATGGCATTCGCCGCGCGGCTGTCTCAACGGCGTGGGCTTTGCAGTGAAGCTTTAGGCGCGCGCTTGTCTCGCCTGCTGAAAAACGTCGGGCTTCCTTGTACGGTTCCGGCAGACCTGACGAAAGCGCACCTGATTGCCGGAATGGCAACAGACAAGAAGATGGCAGAAGGCAGAGTGAAATTCGTGTGTGTCGAAGATTTAGGAAAGACGCGGTTTGAGTATCTCGACGTGAGGGAGATCGGCGCCTATCTTTAGCGAAGGGTTATGCAGGTAGAGAGGAGAGACCGTTTGAAGTTACGAGCACCCAGTCAAGAAAGTTGTGATAAATAGCTTGGTGGACGTCGTTCCCGCGCAACCTGTCCCAAGTTCTACTGGGAGCGGGAATTCAGGGGGCATAGCATAGGCAGTGCAGAGTTTCCCTGGCTGCCAGCCGAAGTTTATCCTGAGCGTAGTCGAAGGGCTGGCGTGACGACAATCTATCCTGCAAAACTAAATTGACTAAGTACTAGTACTTCTTGCAGTTCCTCAGTCGGAAGGAGGTGTGGTGTGGGAGCGGTTGGACGGATAATGAGGTTAGTCCTCGTAGCAGGGCTCTTGATTGCTGGGTGTGGGGATAGTGGAAGCAACGACAACGGCATTGCTTTTCGTGCCGTAGGTTTTGTCCAAGGTACCCTCCAGGATAATAGATGCACAACCCCAAACGCGACCACTGCCATCGCTGATCAAAGTAACAATCTCGTTTTGGACAGTGAGCTCGTCGACTCAGGCTATCCCGCTGGTGTCTTCTTTTGTCGAGCATATCTTTGGCTCGAGAATAATCTGCTTAGGCAATCTATCGTTGTTGATCGTCTCGACTTTGAGTACGAGATTCCAGGCTCTCGCATCGGTCTTCCCGCCAACTCTTCTTCCGTCGGCATTCGTATCAATCCAGCCGACGCAGATCCGGCAAAATCCCCGAGCCCGTTCGGCCCGACGAATGTCTACATTGGCCTTCCGGAAGCACAGATGGTGCCTGCAAGCCTAGTTTTATTCTTGCGGCAGAATCGCCAGACTCTCCCACAACTTCCGTACACAATGATCATAAAGATGACCGCGCACGCACAGAGTGACGCCGGACAAAGCCTCACAAGTAACGAACTGCGGTACACAATCACATGGGAGCAAGACCTGCGACAAGCCCCTGCCCCTACCTCTTAGCGGCGCAGGGAAAAACAAGAAAAAAGAGAAAGATTACAAAGCGAGAATGGCACTTTTGCAATATAAGCAGAGTACCTTAGCACTCAAAGAGGTGTGGTATGGGACGTTGTGGTGGATGGATAAAAAGCATGGCGCTCGCGCTCGTAGCGCTGTCAATAAGTTGCGGAGATACGGGGAGCAAACCTTCGAGCACCGGGAAAGTTTTTGTCTTCCAAGCGCGGGCACGGCTGAATCTGATTGCGCAGGTCGCCCCAGATGACCCAAAAATTTTGCACATCACCGCGACACTCCTTGACCCTCAAGGGAATCCGTTCCGCAATCAGCGTGTGACATTCGAGGCGGAATTTCCTGATGCCATCTTTACTCCACCAAATCCGACACAAAACGATCTACTTGCCTGCCTTGACCGCTCAGGGACCGGAAATAGCACCCGCTGTACTAACCGTGGAGCAGCAATCACGGATGATAATGGTCAGGCCAAAGTCACCCTTTTTGCTATTGTCGGATCAACTAATGCGCCGAGTAATCCTCGTGGCCAGACTTGTAACCTCGACCCTAGCAAACCCGACTGTTTCATGCGCGTCATCGCGGAGGCTCCCAATTCACTCGACGTTGCCTCTGCGGTCTCGGTCCCGTTCACTGCGCTAGGTTTTATCATTGGAGGAACAACCCTCGCGATTACCCCACCAGCAGCCACATTCGTGAATCCACTCGTACAGCCTGGAACAGATGGGCCGACAGTGACATTTACCGTACAAGGCGGACGACCTCCTTATCGTTGGGACAATCAAAATAAAGCCCTGGGCAAACTAACTCCTACAAGCCCGCCAACGGATTTTAATCAACAATTTGTGTACACGATCGTTGGCGCGATCCCCACCACCACCGCGGGGCCACTTACAGATACAGTTACTGTTACGGATGCGGCAGGCAATACAAAAGATGCAACCGTCACCGTAATTTTTGCCGACTGTACCCTCAAAGCTAACGGGGAAAAATTATCTATTATACCATCCGCAGATGTAAACAACCCAACTACTTTCTCGGTTAATGTCTCGGATGGAGTGCCACCATTTACAACCACCGAAGATTTTCCTGGAACACTCGCGGGGCCTGCACAACAGAAGCAGTGTAGTGATAATTCAGAACAAATTTGTTCTCTCTTATTCACACTTTCTGTTCCACCTACTACAGTAAATCCTGATAATATTATTATCCGCGATTCTCGCGGATGTACGGCTCAGGTTGCTCTGACGACCAACCTTTGCGGCAACAGGAAAATCGACGGCCCAGGAGAACAATGTGACGCGCCAGATTTTGGCGAGTTAACTGATTCTGGTTGTGGCGGCCTAACTGGAGCAAATGGACTACCAAGACTTGGAGGACCTTTACGCTGCAGCGCCACGTGTACCCTTGACACCAGCTTGTGTGTCGACGCTCCTACTCCTACTACTCCTAGCTCTTAAGTGCTGGCATGGAGCAAGACAGGAGAGAAAGGAATCTTAAATCTTTAAATCTTTCCTCTCCTAAACTCTGGTAGTGGCGTGGTTCCATTCTGGTAGGGGCGTATAGCTAGCTATACGCCCCTACGGAAAACAGGCGCTCCACTCTCGTTGACGCCGTCCCCAGGGGTTTATAGTGTGCGAAGGTGACATCACGATACACTCCTTCTGATAGACAAAATAACCGTCGGAGTTGGCAAACAGACTCGCGTAAAGACGGGTCGTTTTCGCGGCGGGATCGCGAAAAGGAAGCAGACCGCTATTCTCATCCGCAGCGAGAAACATTTTCTGCGCGAAGACGAGACGAACGAGACACAAGAGAACAGCCAGAAGTCCGCTTCCCGTCCGCCTCGCAGGGCCCGCCGTGTCCGCACTATCCTGCGTGCTTTAGTTGCCCGTTTGTGCAGTTTCCGTATCTGCAGCAACTCGATAAGAAGTACGAAATCGTCACCAAAGCGCTGAAAGCCTACCCTTCTCTCGCCGAGTTAACGGTTCCCTCTCTTATTCCCTCTCCGTATCAGTTCGGCTATCGCACTCGTGCAAAGCTCGCGGTCCGCCGTGTAAACGGAAAGATCGTCATCGGTCTCTATCGGCCGGACACGCATGATGTCGTCGACACCTCGGCGTGCTCTGTGCATCCCGAACTGGTTAATGAACTCATCCAATTTCTGCGCGAAGCCATAGAGCGATTTAATATCGTTCCATACGATGAGGTCCAGGATACTGGACAACTGCGCTATATCGATATTCGCTATAGCCTGTGGCAAAAACAAATTGTGTTGACGCTGGTCACTCGGCATATGCATTTTCCCCAGGCGCGTGACCTCGTTTTCCACCTTGAGCGAAAATTCTCTTTTCTCAGCGGCATTGTCCAGAATATCCATGACAAACCTGGCAATGTAATCTGGGGGGACCGTTTTCATCCGTTGCGCGGCAGAGATACGTTGCTTGAACGGATCGGGCCCTTCCGCATCATTGTTCCCGTCTACGCCTTCTCACAGGTCAATCCGCCGGTCGCGCGTCGTATCTACGAAACTGCGCTCGAATGGGCAAACGTGACCAGCACAGAGATTGCCCTGGATCTCTATTGCGGAATCGGCCCTATCTCACTTTATCTCGCCTCGAAAGCACAGTTGGTAATAGGCATTGACGACAACGAAGGCGCAGTGAACACCGCCAAACAGAATGCCCGCCGTAACGGATACCATAATTGTCGCTTCTTTGCCGGTGACGCGGCAGAAAAGCTCCGCGAGATCACATCGGCTCTGCCACCAATCTCGGTTGCCGTAGTCAACCCTCCCCGGAAAGGGCTCAGTCCCGAAGCGTTTAGCGCGCTTGTGAGCACAAATGCAACCAGGCTGATTTATATCTCTTGCGAACCCACGACGCTGACGCGTGACCTCGATCGTTTTAGTCAGGCTGGATACGAAACAAAAAAAGTGCAACCATTTGATATGTTTCCGCAAACCGACCAGGTAGAAACGGTTGTGCTTCTTGAGCGCAAGGAAGCGCAACCCACAGAGGTTGAGAGAAAAGAGGAGACGGTAGCATCAGAGTAGTAGTTCATTATATTGACCTTGAGTAGCTGAGGTTCGTCATGCCCGCGCGGCTTGTCCCCGGTCCTTTAGGGGACTTGTCCCCGGCTCCTGTAGGGGAGCGGGCGTCCAGGGGAAATATGTACCTGACGTTGGTGGTGTCTCCTAGATTCCCGCCCTTCGACTAGCTCACCTGTGCCTGCGGCACTGGCGCAGGCAGGACAGGCTTTCGCGGGAATGACGCGGCCGGCCGCTGTTTACCCATCATTCTCACATGGTGTGTATTGGTAATATGTAATAGTCCGTAGGAGCGTTCATGGAAACAACACAACCATTTTCCTTGCCTTCGCCACCACAGTGGCTACACGCAGAAGGCTGGAATCAAATTCCTGCGCTGACGCATGGATTTTCTTCTTGTGTTGGTGACCGTGATCAACTCTCGTCACTCCTCGAAGCAAATAGCTGGGATTGGCGTACGCTTAAACAAGTCCACGGTGACGACATTCTCTTCATTGCTCATGACACTGCCAAGGATCGGACAATCAAAGCTGATGGGCTCACCACACAAACAGGCGGAGTGCTGTTGGGAATCGCTACGGCAGACTGTGTTCCGGTGCTCCTGGTCGCTCCTCAGCAAAGAGTCGTCGCGGCACTGCACGCGGGTTGGCGTGGGACCTTGAAAGGCATTACTGCGCGCGCATTATCGTTACTTTCTTCAACCTGGGGCGTTGCCCCTGCAGATGTGTGGCTAGCGTCTGGCCCGGCCATTGGCCCGTGCTGCTACGAAGTCGGTCGTGACATTGGCAATGCACTCTATGAACGCTGGGGAGCAAGCAACCCAGCGACTTGGAAGCCGAAGGGAGAAAAAGGTTTCCTTGATCTCCGTTTGCTTAACCTCTTGCAGGGGGAACAATCGGGGGTTCCTCGCGATCATATGCAAATGGTAGGATCATGCACATTCTGTGATCCTTCTCTGTTCGCGTCCTATCGTCGCCAAGGATCACAGGCCGGTCGTCAATTCAGCGTTATTGGGTGGCGAAAGGCGATGAGAGCGTGATTAGAGCCTAGGATTGGGTATTAACAGTGATTGCTTCGTCGCCGGAGCCTGTCCTGCCTGCGCCAGTGCCGCAGGCACAGGTGAGCCCGGCCGAAGGGGCTCCTCGCAATGACAAGACCCTGAGCCTGCTAATGAAGCCGGGAAGGTATGAAATCCGCGTTCATAAGAGAGATTCTTCGCTGCGCTCAGAATGACAGCGCTGGGCAGTGGTAGTTATTCAGACAAGCCTTAAATCTGTAGGGAGATAATCAGTGCGCGTTGCCGTCATCGGCGCAGGGGGTTGGGGGACTGCGCTTGCTACACTGCTCGTCACTATCGGTCATCATGTTTGCTTATGGGTACGACGCCCTGCGTTGCTCGCGCAGTTGCGTGCCACGCGAGAAAACCAGAGCTATCTTCCTGGCATTCTTCTTCCCAAGGACCTCACCTACTCAGACTCCTTTTCAGAAGCCGTTAACAAAGCAGACCTCATCATCCTGTCGGTCCCCTCACACGCGCTGCGGCTGGTTGTCCGCCAACTCGCCGCAGCCCTCCCTGAAACGCCAATCCTTGTCAGTACCACTAAGGGAATAGAAGAAGAGACGTTGCGACCGGTCACCAGTGTACTTCGCGACGAACTCCCCACTTCTTTGCACTCACGGCTTGCCGTGCTTTCTGGCCCAAGTTTCGCGGCGGACGTGGCGCGTGGTCGGCCAACCGCGGTGACTGTTGCGGCTGAACAGGAAGCGATCGCCACTGCCGTTCAGCAAGTCTTTTCGTCGGCGCGATTTCGGGTCTACACTACTACCGATGTTGTTGGTGTCGAGGTTGGTGGGGCAGTGAAGAACGTTATTGCCATCGCCGCAGGCGTGAGTGACGGTTTAGGCTACGGCCACAGTGCACGGGCGGCGTTAATCACGAGAGGACTGGCAGAAATCACCCGGCTTGCTGTGCGAATGGGAGCCACCCCGAAGACCCTATCCGGCCTCTCCGGCGTAGGAGACCTCGTACTGACCTGCACGAGTAACCTCAGCCGTAATCATACAGTCGGCGTCCGCATCGGACGTGGCGAAAAAGTTGCAGACCTCCTTGCGGGGATGACGACCGTGGCCGAAGGGATACGTACCTGCCGCTCGGTTTTCTCGCTTGCGCAACGACTAGGGGTTGAAATGCCGATCATTGAACAGGTGCATGCACTTTTGTATGCGGAAAAACCCGCCCAACAGGTTGTGACCGACCTCCTGACCCGAGAAACAAAACCCGAGTTTTCTCACTGAGATACCGTCATTTTGATGACGGTCTACATTTTGGTTTTGTGCTCAATTTCCGATAGATTTAGTACAGGGCATTTTTCTGGTCGGAAAGGAGTCAATTATGTTCCTAAAGCAAGCACGAGTAGGAATCGTCGCGCTTTTAGTGCTGACGTCGGTGGCGGGTTGTTCGCAGCCGCTTAACAAACGGGAGAAGGGTACGTTGATCGGCGGGGGACTTGGAGCCGCAACAGGGGCGATCATTGGGTCTGCGGTTGGTAGCCCAGGGGCAGGCGCCGCGATTGGCGGTGCTATCGGCGCAGTAGGTGGAGGAATTATTGGCGACCAATTTCAAGGGGTAGAAAATCGCCAAAACGCGCAACAAGCCCAGCTCAACGCGCAGCGACGAGAGATTCGACGCCAACGCAGGGAGATCAATAAACTCAAAAGGAAGAAAGTAGTAAAGAAGAAATACGAGTACGAGTAATGTTTGTAGGGCCAGGAGGATTGCTTCGCTGCCCGGAAACGAGAGTGCCGACCCTGGCCCGACACTCATGGCAGCCCGTCATTCCGGGCACGGCCGCAGGCCGCGACCCGGAATCCAGGAAGAGCAACACTGGATTCCCGCTTCCAGTAGGACTTGAGACAGGTTGCGCGGAAATGACGCCGCCCCTCTCTACTCCTCAAAACCGCCAGCGTGGGTTACTAAATCGGATGATATAGAGGAATCCTCCCC
>Ga0070741_10015186_pt1 | contig 13123 bp, 11 predicted proteins | sample Coa_R1_4_FD_66440 | JGI IMG/M metagenome (GOLD analysis project Ga0070741, IMG submission 66440) | Surface soil microbial communities from Centralia Pennsylvania, which are recovering from an underground coalmine fire - Coalmine... | ecosystem: Environmental > Terrestrial > Soil > Unclassified ...
CGCTAGTTCTCCGGTGTGGCAGCGCGTGGACGTCACCCGGTTCAGTCCGCTGCCCGAGCGCTGGCTTACTCGGCTGCGCCGGGGCCGGTAGCCCTTTCGGCCAGCAGCGTGACCGCCTCGCTGAGCGTGTCCACCACGGGCACACCGACCTTCTCCAGCACGGAGCGGCTGGAGGAACCGCCGGTGTACAGCACGGCCTGCGCGCCGATGTGGAAGGCCGCGTAGGCATCGTCAGCGCAGTCGCCGATCAGGGCGACCTGATCCGGGGTCAGTTCCGGGTCCTGAGCGCGCAGATGCTCCAGGTGTTTGACGAGGTACTTGGCCTTCGGCCCGAAGTCGAGCTCGGCAGGGCGGCCGTCGATCCGGTGGAAGCGACTGTGCAGCTCCAGGTCCCGCGTCAGCCGCAGCAAGTCCTCGTGGCCGAACATGGACAGCAGTGACTGCGAACGCGGCGACCAAGCGTCCATCGCGACCAGCGCGTCCTCGCTCAGTCCGCACTCGCGCACCCGCGAGAGGTAGTACTCGGCGAACGCGGCGTCCAGCACCGGCCATTGCGCCGCCGTCACCGGGAACCCGATGAGCGCGGCGTAGAAGTCCTCCATCGGCCGCTGGTAGAGCTCCTTGTAGCGGTCGTTGGTGATGTGCCGGTCCACGCCGATCGCGGCCAGCGAGGCGTTCGTCGCCGCCAGGACGAGGTCCTGGTCGTCGAAGAGCGTGCCGTTCCAGTCCCAGACGATGTGCTTGATCTTGCTCATAGCTCCCGGCCCCGCCCCACCCTGGTCACCCGATCAAGATAGCGGCCACTGCCGACAACCCCGCACCGCTTTACGCCTCTACGGCCGCCAGCTGCCCACACGCTCCGTCGATCTCGCGGCCGCGCGTGTCGCGCACCGTCACCGGCACGCCATACGCCTCAAGCGTGCGCACGAACGCGTCCTCGTCCTCGGGACGCGACGCGGTCCACTTCGAGCCCGGCGTCGGGTTGAGCGGGATGAGGTTCACGTGCGCCAGCTTGCCGCGCAGCCGCTTGCCCAGCAGGTCCGCGCGCCAGACCTGGTCGTTGATGTCGCGGATCAGCGCGTACTCGATCGACACGCGGCGCTTGGTGGTGTGCGCGTAGTCCCAGGCCGCGCCGAGCACCTCTCCGACCCGCCAGCGCGTGTTGACTGGGACCAGCTCGTCACGCAGGTCGTCGTCGGGGGCGTGCAGCGAGACCGCGAGCGTGACGTTCAGCTGCTCGGCGGTCAGCTTCTCGATCGCCGGGACGAGGCCGACCGTCGAGACGGTGATGTGACGCTGCGACAGCCCGAGGCCGTCCGGCACGGGGTCGGTAAGTCGCCGCACCGCACCGATAACCGCGTTGTAGTTCGCGAGCGGCTCCCCCATGCCCATGAACACGACATTGGCGACGCGGCCTGGCCCGCCCGGGACCTCGCCGCGGGCCAGTTCCCGCGCGCCCGCGACGACCTGCTCGACGATCTCGGCCGTCGACAGGTTGCGGGTCAGCCCGGCCTGGCCGGTGGCGCAGAAGGGGCAGTTCATACCGCACCCGGCCTGCGAGGAGACGCACATGGTCACCCGGTCCGGGTAGCGCATGAGCACGGACTCGACCAGCGCGCCGTCGTGTAGCCGCCACAGCGTCTTGCGGGTCGTGCCGCCGTCGCAGGTGATCTCACGCACTGAGGTCATCAAGCGGGGGAACAGCGCGGCGTACAGGGTCTCGCGGTGGGCGGCCGGGACGTCGGTCCACTCGGCGGGGTCGTCGACCAGCCGACCGAAGTAGTGCTTGGACAGCTGCGCGGCGCGGAATCCCGGCAGCCCCGACTTGGTCACCGCGTCCTTGCGCTCGGCCAGGGTGAGATCGGCCAGGTGGCGCGGCGGCTTGCCCCGGCGCGGCGCCTCGAAGAGGAGTTGGCCGGGCTCGAGGCGCGTGCTGGCGGGCGGCGTGCTCGTGGGGGCGGGCAGATCCTGCGTGCTCATGATCTGCCCATTGTCCCATGGACGGACTATCCCGACCGTCCACCCGTTCGGCTGCCAGCCGGTTAGGCGGCTACTTCACCGGCACAAAGAGCGAGAGCAGCAGCCATGCCACCGGCGCGGTAGGCAGCAGCGAATCCAGCCGGTCCATGATGCCGCCGTGCCCGGGCAGCAGATTGCCCATGTCCTTGATGCCGAGGTCGCGCTTGATCATCGACTCGCACAGGTCGCCGAGGGTAGCGCTGGCCACCACGGCGACGCCGGTCACCGCGCCCTGCCAGGCCTGCCCGTGCAGCATCGTCACCATCGTTATCGCACCCGCGGCCCCAGCGGTGACCACGGAGCCGACGAGCCCTTCCCAGGACTTCTTCGGCGAGATCGACGGAGCCATCGGATGCCGCCCGGCCAACACGCCGGTCGCGTAGCCGCCGGTGTCGTTGCAGACCACCAGGATCAGGAACACAAGCACGCGCTGCGCACCATGGTCAGCAGCAGTCATCAGCAGCGCGAACCCGGCGAGGAAAGGCACGTAGACGGCGGCAAATACCCCGGCACTCGCGTCGCGCAGATACCCCTCCGCGGGCTCGGTCAGCCGCCACACCACGACGGCCACGGTGGTCAGCGCCAGCGCGGCGGCCAGCGCACCCTCGCCGCGGTAGTAGGCCAGCACGAGCATGCCCAAGCCGCCGACGGCGACCGGCAGGACCGGGAACCTTATGCCGCGTTCCTGAAAGGCGGTCGACAGCTCCCGCACGCCGAGCATGGCGGCCGCGGCGACGATGGCGAGGAAGGCGGGCTTGAACAGCAGCAGCGAGGAGACGATCGCGGCACCGAGGAGCAGCCCGACCCCGATGGCCGCGGGAAGGTTTCGCCCGGCGCGGCTCGGCCGGCCGGGAGGCGCCACGGGCTGCTCCCTCCGCTTCACGGCGCTGGTCATCTGCGCGGCCTTTCCCCGGACTGCGATCCTCTTGTCAGCGGACGACGGTACCGGATCGAGGCCGACGGGGGCGCGGCGGCCCCGATCGCCCGGTCGCGGCCGGCCCACCGACAGCGTTTCACGCGGAACGTAGCCGGAGCGCCCCTCCGCACGACGCACACAGTCTCATGGTGAACGCAGCCGGACGATCAGACAAACGCTCCGAGCCTCCGCAGCGAAAAAAGACCGCAGGAGGAACGACAACGATCGAGGGAAGAAGATCGCATCGCCACCGCTACCTCACGCCTCGCCACGTACGCACGCACGCACGCACCAACGCCACGACATCCGCCCGCGAGCCCGAACCGCCCGGCCGCCGCCAACCTCCACCGCGCCCAGCACCACGAACCAGCGCACCCGAGATCCGCCCCCGCCAGGGACACCGCCATGGACACGCACGTCCGCCCACTGTCCGACCGCCACCGCACCCGAGTTCCGCGGCGCCACGGACACGCCCCAGACACGGTTCTCTCCCACCAGCGATCTCGGCGTGGTGCGACGTCGCGCCACATGACAGCACACACACGCGCGCCAGGCCGTACCACGCCGCCTAGTCCGTCCGTCCGTCCCGTTGCCGGTCACCCAGCCTCGGCCGCTCGGCCACCCCGCCCCTCCGCCACCATTCGCGCGGCGGGGCTGGCCGACTCCGGATCAGACCTCCAGCAGCTCGTTTTCCTTGTGCTTGAGCGCCTCGTCGATCTGCCCGGTGTGCTTCGCGGTGAAGCCATCGAGCTCCTTCTCCGCGCGCTTGCCCTCGTCCTCGCCGACCTCGCCGTCCTTGATCAGCTTGTCGATGGCTTCCTTCGCGTGCCGGCGGATGTTGCGCACCGACACCTTGGCGTCCTCGGCCTTGCCGCGGGCCACCTTGATGTACTCCTTGCGCCGCTCCTCGGTCAGCTGCGGGAAGACCACCCGGATGACGTTGCCGTCGTTGGTCGGGTTCACCCCCAGGTCCGAGTCACGGATCGCCTTCTCGACCGCGGCCAGCGAGCTCTTGTCGTACGGCGTGATCACAGCCATGCGCGCCTCGGGCGCCTGAATCGAGGCGAGCTGGGTCACCGGCGTCGGCGTGCCGTAGTAGTCCACGTGGATCTTGCTGAACATGCCGGGCGTGGCCCGGCCGGTGCGGATGCCTGCGAAGTCCTCCTTGGCCACCGACACGGCCTTGTCCATCTTCTCCTCGGCCTCGAGGAGGGTCTCGTCGATCACTTCACGGCTCCTTGTTTCCGCCAGGACGTCTCAGTGAGACAAACTACTGCGCAACCGCGCCGTCTTCACGGCTGACCAGCGTACCGATCTTCGCGCCGGAGACCGCGCGGGCGATGTTGCCGTCGAAGAGCCCGAACACCACGATCGGCATGCCGTTGTCCATGCACAGGGAGACCGCGGTGGAGTCCGCGACCTTCAACCCGCGATTGAGCAGCTCGCGGTGCGTCATCGTGTCGAACCTGACCGCGTCCGGATTCGACTTCGGGTCGGCGTCGTAGATGCCGTCGACGCCCTGCTTCGCCATCAGCACCACCTCGGCGCCGATCTCCAGCGCGCGCTGGGCGGCGGTCGTGTCGGTGGTGAAATACGGCATACCGGCGCCCGCACCGAAAATGACCACTCGGCCCTTTTCCAGATGGCGGATCGCCTTGCGCGGAATGTAGGGCTCGGCGACCTGGGCCATGGTGATGGCGGTCTGCACTCGGGTGTCGACGCCCTGCTTCTCCAGGAAGTCCTGAAGCGCCAGGCAGTTCATCACCGTGCCCAGCATGCCCATGTAGTCGCCGCGGGCCTGCTCCATGCCGCGGTTCTTCAGCTCGGCGCCGCGGAAGAAGTTGCCGCCCCCGACCACGATCGCGACCTGGGTGCCGGTCTGCCGGATCGCCTGCGCGATCTCCCGGGCGATGGACTGCACGACGTCCGGGTCAACGCCCACCTTCCCGCCGCCGAACACCTCTCCGGACAGCTTCAGCACGACCCGGCTGTACCGGCCGCGCTCCCCCGGATGCGCGGCGAAGGCCGCAGCCGGATCGGTCTCTTGCTGGATACCAGCCACGACTGCGGCCTCCTCTTGCTCACTGTGGGGCATGTCGGCGCACGACCCTATCGATCCGCCGCATCGTATGGCGCGGCACCGACGAACCGTCCGCGTGCAGTCCGGTGCGGCGGCGGCGCGCCGTGGCCGTTCGACGGCCACGGCGCGAATCCACGCGCCGGACGCGGCGTCAGACGTCGGACGTAGGACGCCGGATCAGGCGCCGACGCGGAAGCGCGCGAACGCCTGGAGCGTGACGCCGGCCTCGTTCAGCACCTGCTGCACGGTCTTCTTCGGGTCCTTGGCGAACGCCTGCTCCAGCACGACGTTCTCCTTGAAGAAGCCGTTGACCCGGCCCTCGACGATCTTCGGCAGCGCGGCCTCGGGCTTGCCCTCCTCGCGGGAGGTCTCCTCGGCCAGGCGCCGCTCGTTCTCGACGACCTCGGCCGGGACCTGCTCGCGGGTCAGGTACTTCGGCGCGAAGGCGGCGATGTGCTGTGCGACGTCCTTGGCGGTCTCGGCGCTCGGCTTGTCCAGCTGCACCAGCACGCCGACCTGCGCCGGCAGGTCGGGCGAGGTCTTGTGCAGGTAAGCGGCGACGTAGTTGCCCTCGAAGGAGGCGAAGCGGCGCAGCTCGATCTTCTCGCCGAGGGTGGCGTTCGCCTCGTCGACGAACTCCTGCACGGTCTTGCCGCTGGACGGGAAGGTCGAGGCGAGCAGCGCCGGCACTTCGGCCGGGCCGGTGGCCGCGGCGTGCGCCAGCAGCTCGCCGGCGACCTGCTGGAACCGCTCGCCCTTTGCGACGAAGTCGGTCTCGCAGTTCAGCTCGAGCAGGGTGCCCTTGCTGTTGTCGTCCGCGATCTGAGCGGTGACCAGGCCGTTGCTGGCCGAGCGGCCCTCGCGCTTGGTGACGCCCTTGAGGCCCTTGACGCGCAGGTACTCGACGGCCTTGTCGAAGTCGCCGTCGGTCTCCTCCAGCGCCTTCTTGCAGTCCATCATCCCCGCGGCGGTCAGCTCGCGCAGCCGCTTGACGTCGGCGGTGGTGTAGTTCGCCATGCTGCTTGTCCCTCGGTCGACGCCCGCGCCTGGCCGCCTGGGTCGGCGGTCCGCCGCGGGCTGGTTGTTGTGTGGTGGTCTGGTTTCGGACGCTGGTTCTTCGGCGCGCCCTGGAACAGCGCGCGTTCACGCGGCATTCCCGCGTACCCGTCTGCCGACGGCGCTCCCGGCTCCAACCCCGCCGGTTTGCCGAGCTGGCTGTCGACTGCCAGTTTGGCGGACCAGTTGCGGACCGCTGCTTGACGGACCAGTCGCGGGCCGTCGATTCGCCGGACCGGCTGCGGACCGGCGGTTCGACGGACGAGCCGCAAGCCGCCGGTTTGCCGGGCCAGCCACGGGCCGCCGGTTGGCGGACCAGCCGCGGACCGCTGGCTTGCCGGACAGACTGCCCACGGCCAGTTTGGCGGACCGACTGCGGACCGGCGGTTCGCCGGGTCAGCCGCGGCCGCCGGTTGGCGGACCGACTGCGGGCCACCGGTTGCCATGTGGCTGCAGACCGGCGGACCGGCTACGAACCACGGTCAGCCCGCGCGGCGCTCCAGCGGCATCGGCTGTGCTCCCGGTGCGCTTGGCGCGGCTTGGCGAATCCGCTCGGGGCCGCCGCCTGGTCCCGCTTCCCGCCACCGCCAGCCGGCTTGGGGCCGACCGGCATCGGTGGCAGGGCGCGGGACCTCGGCAGATCGATCGGATCGCTCAGCCTGCGGCCAGGCGGTCCGGCCTGGCGGCCGGACCGGACTTGCTCACGCCTGAGCGGCGTCCGCCGCGTCGCCAGCCTCGGCGGCCGGAGCCGACTCGACCGCCGGAGCGGCCTCAGCAGCCGGAGCAGCCTCGGCCGGGGCCTCTGCCTGCACAGCCGGGGTCTCAGCCTGCGCCGGAGCCTCGGTCTGAGCGGCCGGAGCCTGCGCGGCGTTGTCGCCGACCAGCAGCTCCTGCTCCCAGGCCGCGAGCGGCTCGCCGGAGCCGACCTCGGTGGTCGCGGCGCCGTCGCTGGCGGCCGCGGCGGCACCGGACCGGGCGATCAGGCCCTCGGCCACGGCGTCGGCGACCACCCGGGTGAGCAGCGCGACCGAGCGGATGGCGTCGTCGTTGCCGGGGATCTTGTAGTCGACCTCGTCCGGGTCGCAGTTGGTGTCCAGGATCGCCACCACCGGGATGCGCAGCTTGCGCGCCTCGCCGACGGCGATGTGCTCCTTCTTGGTGTCCACGATCCACACCGCGGACGGGACCTTCTGCATGTCCCGGATGCCGCCGAGGGTGCGCTCGAGCTTGTCCTTCTCGCGGCGCAGGACCAGCAGTTCCTTCTTGGTCATGCCGGAGCCGGCCACGTCGTCGAAGTCGATCTCCTCCAGCTCCTTGAGGCGCTGGAGCCGCTTGTGCACGGTGGAGAAGTTGGTGAGCATGCCGCCGAGCCAACGCTGGTTGACGTAGGGCATGCCGACGCGGGTCGCCTGCTCGGAGACGGCCTCCTGGGCCTGCTTCTTGGTGCCGACGAACAGGACCGTGCCGCCGTGCGCGACCGTCGCCTTGATGAACTCGTAGGCGCGGTCGATGTACGACAGCGACTGCTGCAGGTCGATGATGTAGATGCCGTTGCGCTCGGTGAAGATGTAGCGCTTCATCTTCGGGTTCCAGCGCCGGGTCTGGTGCCCGAAGTGCACGCCGCTCTCCAGGAGCTGGCGCATGGTGACGACGGCCATGGCCGTGTCCTCCTCGATCTTGTCCGGTTCTCGCGCGCGGCCGGGCCGGCCGCGCTCCTGGTGTCCGGACGGACCGCCGTGCCACCTGCGCCGCGGGAGGCGGGTACAGGGGACCGGATGGCTGTCGCGTCGGGTGACCGCAGGCTCTGGCGAACCGGCGGGCGTCCCGTTTCCGGACACGCGAAGTCGATCCGCTATAGCGGACCGCGAGCCAAGTTTACCCGCTCCGCGCAGTCCCGCCGGTCAGTTATCCGGGTGGTGGCCGGACGGGTTCGAGTCGTAGGTGCGCCAAGCCGAGAAGCAGCAGCGGATCGTAGTAGCGCACCCCGTGTCCGTGGCCGGTGAGCAGGCCCCAATGCAGACAAGGCGCGGTCGCGCAATGCCCGGCGTCCAAAGTGCCGATTGATGCCCCGGCGGTCACCACATCACCTACGTGCACCGAGGGCGTCACCGGCTCATAGCTTGTGCGCAGTAGTCCGTGCGAGACCACTACGACGCCCTGCCCGAACAGCGTGCCGGCGAAGGAGATGGTTCCCGGCCCGGCGGCGAGAACCTGCGTGGCGTCGGACGCAGCGAGATCCACGCCCCGATGTCCGCTCAACCAGCGCAGCGCCGGAGGCCTGAACGGTCGCGCTACCCGCGGCGGTGAGCCACCGGTTCCGACCAACGGCCATCGCCATACCGAGCCGGTGCGTGGCTGCGGCGATGGTGTGCCGGCGCGGGCGCTCGACGAAAATAAGCCCGCTGAGGCGCTGGAGAGCATGAGGGCGAACAACATGAGGATCTTCATGTGTCCAGTTTCGAACACACGCGCCACCGGAATCCGACTTTCCGGGCAAGTTGTGGATAACTCTGCGAACAGCCTCGAACTTGCGCCGTAGTGAACTGCTACCGGGCGCGGCGCTGTCCTCGGACGCCGAACAGCACGAGTGTCAGCGCGCTCTCGATCAAGGCGGCGGGGTCGGCTCCGGCGTCGATGCGCTTGGCCGCGCCGTCCACCGCGCCTTGTAGAACCGCCGCCGTTGCGCGCGGATCCGGGTGCCCAAGTCGCCGCAGCGCGCCCACCACCAGATCGACGAGCATGCCGTGGGCCGCGCGGATCCGCTCCCTGGCCGGCCCGTCGAGTTCGAGCACGGAGAGGGCGAGCAGGCCGCGATGACCAGGCTGCGCCACCAGCTCCAACTGGCGCCGGACATAGGCCGCGATCTGCCGTTCCGGCGTCGGCTGCGCCAGCATCACGCCTCTGATGTCGGCGACCGCGGCCGGGAAGTCCTCGACGGCCAGCGCCTCCACGACGTCGGCGCGAGACTTGAAGTACTCGTATACCGAGGAGCGCGCCAACCCGGCTCGCTCGGCCAGGGCGGCGAAGGTGAGCGCGGCCATCCCGCCGTCGGCGAGCAGATCCCTGGCCGCGTCCAGGAGTGCCGTGCGCTGCATTGTGCGATGCTCGGCGACGGTCGGAGCCTTGATCCTGGGCACGACTCCAGACTAGTCGAGCCGGTCCTTCGCCGGAGGCCGTTGCGCGCGGTTCGTGAATGGTCGGACGTTCGAACACTCGGGCGCGGGAATGACCCGCCGCTCTCGGGCGCGTCGAGCCGGAGACTGTTGAGGACTGTTAACGCAACTCGGCCAGCCGCGTGCGCAGCGTTAGCACTGCCTTGGCGTGGATCTGGCAGACCCGGCTCTCGGTGACGCCGAGCACTCCACCGATCTCTGCGAGCGTCATGCCCTCGAAGTAGTAGAGGGTCACCACGGTCTTCTCGCGATCGGGCAGCGTGTTGACGGCGCGCGCGAGCAGGTGCCGCGTTTCGCGGTTCTCGTAGGTCTCGACGGGGTCGTCCGCGCTCAGGTCCTCCAGCGTCTCCACCAGACTGAGCCGGTCGCCGTCGCCGGTCGACAGGGTCAGAACCTCGTCGAGAGCCAGCACATTGACGAGCGAGAGGCGAGAGAAGATGTGGTGCAGCTCAGCGAGGGTGATACCCATCTCGTCGGCGATCTGCCGCTCGGTGGGCGTGCGGCCGAGCCGATGCTCAAGCCGCACTGAGGCCTGTTCGATCTCGCGGGCCTTCTGCCGCAGCGACCGGGGGATCCAGTCCAGCGCACGCAGCTCGTCGATGATCGCGCCGCGAATGCGGTTGATCGCGTAGGTCTCGAACTTGATCGAGCGGTCCGGCTCGAAGCGCTCGATGGCATCGATCAGGCCGAAGATGCCATAGGAGACGAAGTCCGCTTGGTCCACGGTGCCGGACAAGCCGACCGAGACTCGTCCCGCGACGTACTTGACCAGCGGTGAGTAATGCAGGATCAGCCGCTCGCGTAGCCGCTGGTCGCCGGTGGCCTTGAACTCGGCCCATAGGGCGTCAAGGGCTGCCGGCGGTCTGGCGGCCGCGTCGGGCTCGTCGAAGACGGTCTCATGGACCTGGCTGTTCCTGGGCATCACTCGCCTTGATCCACTCAACCACGCGATCCTTCTCAAGCCGGCGATCCTGCGGAAGCACAGCCTCGGCCGCAAGCCGAGCGTAGCGTAACCACAACGATCTCCACGGTAACCGCATGCGAGCCCGCCCGATCAGGTGAGGCGCGCCGGGATGTGGTTCAGGCACAGAGCGCTAGATTAAGCCGTCACCACGCGGAGACGCTCACGCAGCCCTGCTGACGTCAGCGTTAGCCGACTGCGCCAGCCTCGGGCGAGTTGACCGCAGGTACCCTGACATCAGCGTTTGGTCGAGAGCATCCAGCCTCCTCCCGCCTTCACCGCGCGTCCGCAGGCCGCGAGTCTGCCCAGCGCGGCGAACACCGCGTCAGGTCCGACGCCGGTGGCGCGAGCGAGCGCGAAGACGTCAGCGCCGACGTCTGCGGTCGCGCTCGGCAGCGCTTCGAGCAGCAACTCTTCGATCGGATCGGCAGGCTCGGCGGGCCGGACCGATTGCGTAGGCGCCCGACGCGCGGTTCGAATCCGCTGGCCCGGGATCGCAGTCGGCGCTCCCGGGCCGCACGACTCGCGGGAGGCCGCGGTCAGGCTCGCGCAGGCCTCGCGAACCTGCGACGCCTGCGTTACGAGCGTGGCGCCGTCGCGGATCAGCTCGTGCGCGCCCGCGGACTGATCGGAGGTCACCGGTCCGGGCACCGCCATTACGACCCGCCCGAGTTCCGCCGCTAGCCGCGCGGTCACCAATGAGCCGCTGCGGTGCGCCGCCTCGACCACAACAGTGCCGACGCCGAGCGCTGCGATGATGCGGTTGCGATTCAAGAACCTGAATCGGGTTGGCGAGGCGCCCGGAGGGAGTTCGGAGAGCACGGCTCCGTGCTCCGCGATCGCACGCAGCAGCGCTTCGTGGGCACGCGGGTAGGCTCGGTCGATTCCGCATGCGAGCACCGCGATGGTCGGGCCGCCGACCGCGAGCGCTCCCCTATGAGCTGCCGCGTCGATGCCGAGAGCTGCACCGGAAACCACCGTCATTCCGGCTGACGCCAAATCCGCACCGAGTGCCCCTGCGACGTAGGAGCCATAACCGGTGCAAGCACGCGCTCCGACGATCGACAGCATCTCGGCAGTCGGCAATGGCGCGCTGCGCTCGGCGTCGGTCGGTGATGAGTTGCGGTCCTGGTCCTGGTCCTGGTCCCGGTCGCTGTCGTGCTCGAAAGCCGGATTCGAGCGCTCGTAAGACTGGTCGCCCCATGACCCGATGGCCCAGATGCCGATCGGGCGTTGCTGGCCCAGATCGTCCAGCCGCACCGGCCAATCGCTGTCGGCTGGCGTGACGAATCGGGCGAAGACCGCGTCGGCGGCAGCGATGCCAGCCTCGACTCGCCCGGGTTCGAGTCTGAGGCGGAGGCCGGTGCAGCGGTCGGCCAGCCGATCGTGGCGAGCCGGATCGGGATCGAGGTCGGGCAGCTGATCCGTCCGGATCGCTGCCAGCACGTCGACTGGAGTGTGGAGTTCGAGCAGGCGGCCGATCTGCGGGTCGGCGGGCTCTACGGCGTGGTTGAGCGCGAGCCGAGCAAATCGGTCGGCTTCGACGGCTGATTCGGTCCGCGCACTGCGAGGCGAGACGAGACCTTGAGTGACGGACATGGTCAGCACCCGGAGGCGAGCGCGATGGAGCCGAGGCGGAAACCGAGCGCCGTATCGACAGCAACCCGGTCCGGCCGATCGGCGCCGGCGAGATCCGCCACTGTCCACGCGACGCGGATCACCCGGTCGAGCCCGCGCGCGCTGAGCGTGCCCGCGCGTAGTGCCCGCTCTGCGGTGGCGAGGGCGTCGATGGCCAGCGGCCATCGGTTCCGCAGCACCTGGCCGGGCACCTGGGCGTTGCATTGCCATGGCGTCTCCGCGAGTCGGCGCACCGCACGCGCCCTCGCCTCCGCGACGCGCTGTGCGACGACGGCGGTGCTTTCGCCGCCTTGGCCGCCGCTGGCCGCGTCGAGCAGCTCGCCTGGGCCAACTGGGGTTACGTCGACGCGCAGATCGATCCGGTCGAGCAGCGGTCCGGAGATGCGCGAGAGGTAAGCGATCCGCTGCCGTGGCGCGCAGGTGCAGGCTGCAAGCGCACTGCCAGCACGTCCGCAGGGACACGGATTCGCTGCTCCGACGAGCAGAAAACTCGCCGGAAACCGCGCGATGCCGCTGGCCCGTGCGATGGCGACCTCGCCCGACTCGATCGGCTCGCGCAGTGCATCCAATGCGGTACGGCTGAATTCCGGCATCTCATCGAGGAAGAGGACGCCTCGGTGTGCACGGCTCACGGCGCCGGGACGCACGTTTCCGGAGCCACCGCCGACCATTGAGGCGACTGTCGCGGAGTGGTGGATCGTGCAGAACGGCGGTCGGGTGATCAGCGGTCTGTCGGGCGGAAGCGTGCCACTGAGCGAGTGGATCGCGGAGACCTCAAGCGCAGCCTGGTTGTCGAGCGGCGGCAGAATCCCGGGAAGCCGCTTAGCCAGCATCGTCTTCCCGGCGCCCGGCGTGCCGCAGAGGAACAGGTGGTGACCACCCGCTGCGCTTAGTTCGAGGGCCTTACGCGCTTCGTACTGCCCGACGACCTCGGACAGATCGGGTTCGAACTGCGGCTCCTCGATCGGAGGGCCGTCGCTCGGCAGGTCCTGCGCGCTGGCCGGAACGAGTCCCGGCGGCTCTCCGGGTATGGGCTCGCCGTTGGCTAGGGCGACCAGTTGCCGCAGCGACCGCAGTCCGGTCACCTCGACGCCGGTCACTTGGGCGGCCTCTGCGGCATTCGCCTCGGCGACGAAGACCGGACCGTGTCCGGCGCGGGCCGCCGCGATGACGCACGGGAGCACGCCGCGAATCGGCTTCACGCGACCGTCCAGGCCCAACTCGGCGAGGAAGACCGCGTCGTGCAGCTTCGTCTGACGGATGGCTCCAGTGGCGCGCAA
>Ga0070741_10015187_pt1 | contig 13122 bp, 12 predicted proteins | sample Coa_R1_4_FD_66440 | JGI IMG/M metagenome (GOLD analysis project Ga0070741, IMG submission 66440) | Surface soil microbial communities from Centralia Pennsylvania, which are recovering from an underground coalmine fire - Coalmine... | ecosystem: Environmental > Terrestrial > Soil > Unclassified ...
TGATGCTCCTGCTGGCCTTCTCCCTCTGGACGGTGATCCCGCTGGGGTGGATCTGGGTCGGGTCCAAGGTCTCGAAGACGCAGGCGCCCTCGGTCGGCCCGTACATGCTCGTCTTCTTCGGGATCGTCCTCTCCATCGTCGTGGTCGCGCTCCTGCTGAGCTGGCTCAACGGGCTCTTCGCCCGTATCACCGGCAGCCACGAGGTGGGCATCGAGCGCATGCGGCTCGTCCGCAGCCTGAGCGACGAGCGCAAGCCGCGGCGGCGCTACAGCGTCATGGAGGCGGTGATCCTGCTCTCGCTCGCCGCCGCGTTCCTGGCGATGGGCTTCTGGTTCTTCGTGCTCGCCGGCTCACCGCTGCCGAGCCAGTGACCGATTGACTCGTCAGTCAAGGGAACGGATATGCTCCGAAGCGGAGCTCTTTAGCGGATAGGAGGCACGGGCATGGCGAGCAACGGCAAGTTCGGAGGGCGCGAGGTGGTCATCGTCGAGGCGGCGCGGACGCCGATCGGCCGCGGCCACGAGGAGAAGGGCTACTACAAGGACGTCCATGCCTCCAACCTGCTCGCGCGGACCTACTCGGCGCTGATCGAGCGGGCGGGGATCGACCCCTCCGAGGTCGAAGACGTGGTCGCCGGCTGCGTCCAGCAGTTCGGCGAGCAGGGGATGAACATCGGCCGCAACGCCTGGCTCGAGGCCGGCCTCCCGATCGAGACCCCGGCGACGACCGTCGACCGCCAGTGCGGCTCCGCCCAGCAGGCGGTGAACTTCGCCGCCGCGCTGATCGCGTCGGGCGTCCACGACGTGGTCATCGGCGCGGGCGTCGAGCACATGGGCCACATCTCCTTCGCCGACGGCATGCAGGTGATGCAGGAGCACGGGATGGCCTTCTCGCCACAGCTTCTCGAGCGCTACAACCTCGTGCCGCAGGGCATCTCCGCCGAGCTGATCGCGGACAAGTGGGAGATCCCGCGCTCCGAGCTCGACGAGATCGGCCTGCGCTCGCACCAGCTCGCGGCGAAGGCGACGGAGGAGGGTCGTTTCGAGCGCGAGATCATCCCGTTCAGCGTCAACGGCGAGACCTACGTGACCGACCAGGGCATCCGCCCCGACACCAGCCTCGAGGCGCTCTCCCAGCTCAAGCCCGCCTTCAAGGAGGACGGCAAGATCACCGCCGGCAACTCCTCCCAGATCTCCGACGGCGCCGCGGCCGTGCTGCTCATGGCGCGCGAGAAGGCGGAGGCGCTCGGGCTCGCGCCCCGGGCCCGGATCGTGGACCAGACGACGGTCGGCGTGGACCCGGTGTTGATGCTCACGGGGCCGATCCCGGCGACGCGGCGGCTGCTCGAGCGCAACGGGATGCGGATCGGCGACGTGGACCTGATCGAGATCAACGAGGCCTTCGCCTCCGTCGTCGCCGCCTGGCGCCGCGAGATCGAGCCCGACATGGACCGCGTGAACGTGAACGGCGGCGCGATCGCCCTCGGTCACCCGCTCGGCTCGACGGGCGCCCGGCTCATCACCACGCTCCTGCACGAGCTCGAGCGCTCGGACAAGGAGGTCGGCCTGGTGACGATGTGCTGCGGCGGCGGCCTCGGGACCGGGACGCTGATCCAGCGCGTGTGAGGCGGCGCTACCCGCGCCGCGCGCCGACGAACTGGACCATCCCCGCGAGGCGCTGGCGGATGCGCGCGTAGCCGCGCTCCTCGAGCGCGGCCACGATCTCGCCCGGCTCGAAAAGGCGCATGCCGCTGGCGCGCTCGACCAGCGGCTTCAGCGGCCCGGCGGCGGGGGCCCTGCGGACCGAGGTCATGAGCGCGATCCGCCCGCCGCTTCTCAGGACGCGGGTCATCTCGTCGAGCGCGGCCAGCGGGTCCGCAAACAGGTGCAGGGCGGCGAAGCACGCGACGCCGTCGAAGCTGCGGGCGCGGAAGGGAAGGTCGGTGGCGTCGCCGCGGACGAGGGCGAGGTTGGCGATGCCGGAGCGGCGCAGCTCCTCGGCCCCGCGCGCGAGCATCGTCGCCGAGGCGTCGAGCCCGACGACGAGGCCCGCGGGGCCGACCGCCCGGGCGAAGGCGCGCGAGAAGTTGCCGGGCCCGCAGGCGACGTCGAGGACCTGGTCGCCGGTGCCCAGCCCGAGCATCAGGCGCGCGATGCGCAGCTCCTCGTCCATGCCGGGGCCGGTGAGGCCCTTGACGATCCGGGCCAGCGCCGGCCGCCAGTAGCGCTCGTAGATCGCGGGCACGAAGCGCGTCCGCATCAGGTCCTGGGCGAGGCCCGTGGACTCGGGCTCCGCGTCGCCGAGCAGGTCCAGGTACCCGTCGCGCTCGATCGCGCGCGCGAGGGCCGCCTTCCTCATCAGCGCCCGCGCCCGCTCCGCGGCGCTCCCCGCTGTCCCGTCCCCGGCCATCCGTGTCAGCGGAGCCCGCGCGGGTCGCCGGAGTGCGCGGCGAGCTCGGTGAGGCGCTCGATCTGGCGCTCGCCCTCGATCCGCGCGGGGTCGTCAGGCGGGAGGCCCTCGATCAGGCGCCGGATGCGGTTGCGGATCTGAAGCGCGAAGTGGGGGGTCGCGGGCCCGGCGAGGGCGCGAATGTCGTCGACCGTGATCTGCCTCGCCCCGGTGATGCGGTCTGGTCGCTCGGCTTCGCTCATCTCGTCGCTCCGCCCGCCCGGCGCGGGCTGGCGGACCTTACCGGTGCGACCTCCGCGAGCGAATCGATCTCGGCCTGCTCCGCGGCCGAGATGGCGCTCTCGTCGCCGATAACCCAGACGTGGTTGTAGACGGCCCGCGTGGGATCGCTCAGGTAGCCCGGCTTGACGTCGAGAAGGTAGTCGCGAAGGGCAGCCGGCACGCGCCTGGCGTCGTCGGTGACGAGCAGCGGCCCCCAGGTGCCGCTCGCCGAGAGCGCGGCCGCCGCCGCCGCGTCGAGCGGGCGGGCGGCGCTGGCGACGACGAAGCCGTGGCCGGGATCGTTGATGTTCCACGCGAACCGGCCCGCGACCGAGCGCGCGAGGGCGATCGCGTTCGCGACCGGATCGGCAGCGCCCACCCTGATGGCGCCGTGCGTGATGGCGTCGGCCGCGGCAAGCGCCTTGCGGGAGATGACCGCCTGCGGCCCGAGCGCGTACACCTGGACGCCGGGATGGCGCTTGAGCGCGGCGACGGTGGCCGCGGGAAGGCGGTCGCGGTCGGCGAAGAGCACCGGCTGGCCGAACCGGGCCGCCCACGCGGCGGCGGGCATCGCGAATGCCGGATCGCGCTCGCTCGCGAGCAGTACCGCGTCCGGCGGCGATCCCGTGAGGCGCTCGCGCAGGCGATCGAGCCGGGCGGCAATCGCCGCGGGCGAGCGCCCCCGCACGGTGAGCGTGCGAGCGCCGGCGGGCGCCGCCACCTCGCCGATGCGGAAGACCTGGTAGCGGTCGGTGGCGGCGGCGCCGCGCGGGGCGAGCGCGGCGAGCGCATCGGCCGTGAGCGCCGGCACGCCGCCCGGCCCCGAGATCAGGACCGGCGCGCCGACCGGTGGTCCGGCGAGCACCGCCGCGGCGACGCCGGCCTGCCAGCTGTCGGCGCCGACGAGGCTCACTGCGGCGGGCCGCTGCCCGGCCCCGCTCGCCGGGTACACGGCCAGCGCCACGCCAGCGGCGTCGGCGGTGGGGTCGGTGCCGGCCACGCGGGTCGTGTTCTTGGTCGCGAAGGCGGGGAAGCCGAGATCCTGGGCGGCCTGCGGCCGCTCGCGGCGGATCACGACCCGCGGGGCTGGCCCCTCGACCTCGGCCGCGCCGCCGCCGCGGAGCGCGTCGAGCAGGGCGTAGGCGCCGGCGCCGGTCGCGGCGCCCGCGGCCACGAAGGCGGCCAGGACCGCGAGGCGGCGCTTCGCGTAGACGCTCACGGGCCGCCAGCATAGGACCAGCCGGGCGCCGGCCCGGCCCGGCGGAGCTCCTCGCGGCGTCCGCCACGGCTCGCCGCCTCCGGCCCGGCCGCTAACCTGATTGACTAGTCAGTCAACCGCGATTCGGCGCCGGTCGGCGCCGCCGAGGATCGGACGGACGCGCAGGAGGAAGCATGGATTTCGCCCTCAACGACGAGCAGCAGGAGTTCAAGGACCGCTGTCACCGCTTCGCCGCCGAGGTGATCCGGCCGGCGGCGCCGCGGCACGACGCCGAGGAGTCCACGCCGTGGGAGGTGATCAAGGCGGCCCGCGACTGGGGGCTGGGCGGCATCGACCTCATCCAGCGCCTCGGCTCCGATCCCGACGGGCAGCTCGGCCCGATCTACGCCGAGGAGATGCACTGGGGCTGCGCCGGCATCGCGCTCGCGATCTCGGGCTCCAGCCTCGCGGCGGCCGGCATCGCCGCCAGCGGCACCCCCGAGCAGATCGCGCGCTGGGTCCCGAAGTGCTTCGGCACCGGCGACGAGGTGAAGCTGGGCGCCTACGCCGTGACCGAGCCCCAGGCGGGCTCGGACGTGAAGAGCCTCCGCACGACGGCCCGGCGCGACGGCGACGAGTGGGTGCTGAACGGGACGAAGGTCTTCATCACCAACGGGGGCATCGCCGACGTCCACGTCGTCGTCGCCACCGTGGACCCCGAGCTCGGCCACCGAGGGCAGGCCTCGTTCGTGGTCGAGAAGGGGACGCCCGGCCTGCGCCAGGGCAAGAAGGAATCGAAGCTCGGCATCCGGGCTTCGCACACCGCCGAGGTCGTGCTCGAGGACTGCCGGATCCCGCTCGACAACCTGCTGGGCGGGATGGACAAGCTGGAGCGCAAGCTCGAGCGGGCGCGCTCCGGCCGCCCCGGCGGCTCGTCGAACGCGCTCGCGACCTTCGAGCTGACGCGGCCCATCGTCGGCGCCTCCGCGCTCGGCATCGCGCGCGCCGCGTACGAGTGGACGCTCGACTACCTCAGCCGCGCGGACCGGGGCGAGCTGCTCGAGGATCTGCTCGACGAGAGCTCGACCGCCGGGCGCCCCCCGCTCGAGCGCCAGTCGGTGCAGCAGCGCCTGGCCGACATCGCAACCGAGATCGACGCCGCGCGCCTTCTGGTGCAGCGGGCCTCGTGGATGGCGCGCAACGGGGTGCCCCTGAACGGGGGCCAGGGCTCGATGTCGAAGCTCAAGGCCGGCGACGTCGCGATGTGGGTGACGCGCGAGTGCATGGACCTCGTCGGGCCCGTGGCGCGCCTCCGCGGCTGCCCGCTCGAGAAGTGGTTCCGCGACGCGAAGATCTACCAGCTCTTCGAGGGCACGGCCGAGATCCAGCGCCTCGTGATCTCGCGCCTCCAGGTCGCCGAGCGGCGGCGCCAGCTCGAGGAGGGGCTCGAGGCAGCCGCCGGCGCGCTCGCCGCAGCCGAAGCGGCTGCCGGGTCCGGCGGCGCCCGGAGCGCAGCCCCGGCCGCGGCCTGAAGCCCGCCGCCTGCCGGGCGCGATCCACCCGGCCCGGCGGGGTACCCCGCGGGCCGCGACCGGGGCCGGGGCAGCAAGCGTCTGAGCCCGGCACGGCCTATAAAGTCGGCCGCGATGGCCCATGCTCGCGGCCCGGCCGAGGACCTGAGCGCGCGGCGGCTCGCGAATCGCCGGCGCCTCTGGTGGGCGGCCGCGATCAACGCTGGCCTCGTGGCGGCCGAGGTCGCGGGGGCGCTCGCCACCGGCTCGCTGGCGGTGCTCGCCGACGCGGGCCACGTCCTCTCCGACCTCGGCGCGATCGCCCTCGCCCTGCTCGCCGCGCACCTCGCCGAGCGGCCCGGCAGCGCCCGCCGGACCTTCGGCCTGCACCGGGGCGAGGTCCTCGCGGCCCTGATCAACGGCATCGCCCTCCTCGCGATCGCCGTCCTGATCGCGATCGCCGCCGTCGGCCGGCTCGGCGATCCGCCCCACGTGGCGGGCGCAGGCACGGCGGCGCTCGGGGCGCTCTCGCTGGCGGTGAACGTCGCGGCCACGGCCGTCCTCGCCGGCGGCGAGCGCCGGGACCTGAACCTGGAGGCGGTGCTCCGGCACTCCGCCGCCGACGCGGCCGGGTCGCTCGCCGTCGTCGTCTCCGGGGCCGCGATCGCGCTCGGCGGCGCGACGATCGCCGACCCGATCGCGAGCCTTGCGATCGCGGCGCTGATCGTGGCCGGCTCGCTGCGGTTGATCCGCGATCCGCTCGACGTGCTGATGGAGACCGCTCCGCCCGGCCTCGACGTGGAGGACGTGGGGCGGGCCATGTGCGGGGTGCCCGGGGTGACCGAGGTTCACGAGCTCCACGTCTGGTCGGTCACGCCGGGGTTCGAGGCGCTCGCCGCCCACGTCGTCGTCGCCTCGGGCCGCGACCGCGATCGCGCCCGCCGCGAGCTGGAGCTCCTGCTTCGCGAGCGCTACGGGATCCAGCACACGACCCTGCAGATGGAGGAGCAGGTGGAGGGCGGCCTGATCCAGCTCGACTGATCGCTGCAAGCGCGGTTGCAGGCGGGAGGGGAATTGTTAAGAAACGCTTGCAATCGCCTTTCCGGCTGCTAGTCTGCCTCGCAACTCCGCGCCGGCGGCTGGGCAGGATCCCGAGCGAGCCGGCGGAACCCATCCTCAGTGGACGCCGCTCGACCCACATCCCGCGCCGCCCGTCGCTGGCTTGCCGCCGCTTTAGCCGCGCTGCCGGCGGCGGCCGCGCTGTCCTTCGCCGGCAGCTCGCCGGCGCAGGACCTGCACACGCGCCTCGAGCGCAAGCAGAGCAGGCTCCAGGAGGTTCGCCAGCACGCCGGTGTGCTCTCGACGACGATCCACCGGTACTCGAGCCAGATCGCGGCGCTCTCGGGGCAGGTGGCGGCGCTGCGGAACCGGGAGGCCGCCGTGCAGGCCGACCTCGACCGGGCGCAGGCGGAGCTCGCCCAGGACAAGGCCCGGCTCCGCGTGCTGCAGCGGCGGCTTCGCGCCTCCCTTGCGGAGCTGCGCCGCCGGCTCGTGTCCCTCTACCGGACCTCGCAGCCGAGCGTCCTGACCGTGATCCTCGAGTCCCGGGGCTTCAACGACATGATCTCCCGCGTCCAGTACCTGCGCGCGATCGATGAGCACGACAACGCGATCGTCGCCCGGGTGCGCCGGCTGCGCGACGAGCAGCGGGACACGGTGCGCCGCATGCGCGCGCTGCGCAACCGGCTGGCGGCGCGCCGCGCCGAGCTCGCGCGCACTCGCCAGGCGCTCGAGAGCCGCGAGCAGGAGCTGGCGCAGGCGCGCGCCAGCAAGCGCCAGGCGCTCGCCCGCGTGCAGGCGAGCCAGGTCGAGCTCGAGGGCGACGTGAGCAAGATCCAGGACCAGATCCAGGCCCAGATCCAGGCGGCGCAGGCGGCTGAGCCGGCGCCGGTGGCCGGCCCGGTGCAGGGCGGCAGCTACACGCCGGGCCCGGAGTCCTCGTCCGGCTTCATCTGGCCGGTCAACGGGCCCGTGGTTTCCGGCTTCGGGCCGCGGACGATCAACGGCGGCTACGAGTTCCATCCCGGCATCGACATCGCGGTGCCCACGGGCACGCCCATCCACGCGGCCGCCGCGGGCACCGTGATCCTGGAGGAGTCGGAGGCGTCGAGCGGCGGCTACGGTAACTACACCTGTATCGATCACGGCGGCGGCCTCTCGACCTGCTACGCGCACCAGGAGAGCTTCGCCGTCTCCCAGGGCCAGCACGTCTCCCAGGGCCAGGTGATCGGCTACAGCGACTGCACGGGCTACTGCTTCGGCCCCCACCTGCACTTCGAGGTGCGCGTGAACGGCCAGGTCGTGGACCCGATGGGCTACCTGCCTTAGCGGCGAGCGCCTTCGACCCGAACCGCGTCACGGGGCTAAACTCTCCGTGGCCCTGTGACGATAGGTGCAAGGAGGAGCCCATCGGGGCACTTTCGTGGTGATGGAACGCGGCAGTGGCATCGGAGACCCCGGCGCGCAGCGACTCAACCTCCGCGCCTACGTTGCGGGCACCGGGGCCAGCGGCGGCTTGGTCGGCGGCACCGTGCTGATCATGGTGGCCCTGGCGGCGTTCGTCGCCTTCAAGGGCCTTCCGCTCGGGGGATCCGGGGGGTCGGAGGGCCGTGTGCTGATCAGCCAGGCGAGGCTTGCCAGCGGCCCGCGCGCCGCCGCCTTGGCGCTGGGCGGCGCCCCGCGGGCCGTGGCCGCGGTCCCGGTCGGGGCGCCGGCCGCGGGCGCTCCCGCCGTGGGCGGCGGCGCCCCCGCCGGCTCGGGGCCGCCGGGGCTCACCCAGCCCCCGACCGGCGGCTCCAACCCGTCTCCGCCCGGCGGCACCGGGATTACCCCAGTGCCGCCCGGGGGTGATGGAGGCCCGACGACCCACATCATCCACGAGATCCCGGGCTGCGGGCTGTGCGACGTGACCGACCCGATCACGAACACGGTCGACGACGCGCTCACCAACGCGCTAAACGGCGCCGGGTCGGCGATCGGCAGGCCGCACCTCGGCGACAACACGGTCCGGACCGTGAACGGGCTGACCGACACGCTGCTCGGGCGCTGCGGCGTCGTCAACGGCCTCGTCCACCGCGGCAGCTGCCACTAACGCCGCGGCGGAGCTGCCGCTCGAGCCAGCGCAGCGCCTCGCCCTCCAGCTCGGGGTCGTGCTGGACCGAGCGATGGTGGCCGCCGGGGACGACGATCAGCCGGCGCGGCTCGGGCGCGCGGCGGTAGAGGTCCTCCGTGCTCTCGACTGGCACCGCCTGGTCCCCGCGGGCGTGGATGAGGATGAGCGGCCTCGCGCCCATCCGCTCGACGGCCTCGCCGAGGTCGTGCTCGGCGAGCCAGGCATCCAGCGCCCCGAGCGCGGCGGCGCTCGCCCGGAACGGCAGCTCTGCGCGCCCGCGCAGCGCCCGGCGCAGGTGCTCCTCGCGCGCCGGGCAGATCGCTATCGCGCCGGCGACCGCCGGCGAGGCGGCGGCTGCGTGGATGGCGACCGTGCCGCCGAGGCTCGACCCGCGCACGCACACCCGGGTCGCGTCGGTGCCCTCCTGCTCCGCCAGGAAGCGAGCCATCGCGGCGGCATCGGCGACCAGCTCGGGGCCGAGCTCGTCAGCCGACCCCCCGTGCCCTCGCTGGTCGTAGGCGAGCGCGATCCAGCCGGCGGCAGCGCAGGCGCGGCCGAAGTCGGCGTGGTTCTCCTTGCGGGAGCCCGCGCCGTGGACGATCACCATTCCCGGCCAGGGGGGCGCGCTCGCCGGCAGCCAGAGCCAGTAGGGCCTTCCGCGGTGGATCCCGGCGAGCGGGCTCTGGGCGGCGATCCTGCTCACGGGCGCCGCAGGGTAGCCGCAACCTTCCGCGTCGCCGGGTTCGCGAAGCGGCCTTCGGATCTTCATCATTCGCGGGCCCATGGCGATCCCAGGCGCGCAGATGGACCCGATCGCGGGCTCGGCGGTCTACCCGCTGGGCTCGCGCGTGAACGAGCGTGGGCACCTCGAGGTCGGCGGCTGCGACGTGGTCGAGCTGGCGGCCGAGTTCGGCACGCCGGCCTACGTCTACGCCGAGGACGACGTGCGCGCCCGGGCGCGGGCCTACCGCGAGGCGTTCCGCGCCCGCGGCGCCGACTTCGAGGTCCTGTTCGCGAGCAAGGCCGCCCCCTTCACCGCCGCCTACAGGCTCTGCGCGGAGGAGGGCCTCTCCGTGGACGTCGCATCGGGCGGCGAGCTCGCGATGGCGCTCCGCGCCGGGTTCGCCCCGGAGCGCATCCATCTCCACGGCAACAACAAGACCGAGGCCGAGCTGCGAGCCGCGATCGCCGCGCGGGTGGGCCACATCATCGTGGACTCCTTCGATGAGATCGCGCGCCTGGATGCGCTCCTCGACCGCCCCCAGGACGCGCTGATCCGGGTGACGCCGGGGATCCTCGCCTCCACCCACTCCTACATCCAGACGGGCGGGCTCGACTCGAAGTTCGGCTTCGGGCTCGAGGACGGGCTGGCGGCGCGCGCGATCGAGGCCGTGCGCGCGACGCGACACCTGCGCCTGGTGGGCCTCCACGCGCACATCGGCTCGCAGATCTTCGAGCTCGAGCCCTACGTGAAGGCGATCGAGGCGCTCCGGGAGCTCGCCGACGGGGACTGGTGCCGGCTGCTCAACGTCGGCGGCGGCCTCGGCATCGCCTACACCTCCGAGGACGAGCCGCCCCCGATCGAGGCCTACGTGGACGTGAAGGTGCGCGGAGTGCGGCGCGTCTTCGATCCCGTCCCCCGCATCCTGATCGAGCCGGGGCGCTCGCTGGTCGGCAACGCGGGCCTCACCATCTACCGCGTCGGGACGATCAAGCGGATCCCCGGCGTGCGCACCTACATCGCGGTGGACGGCGGGATGTCGGACAACCTGCGGCCGATGCTGTACGGCGCGCGCTACGAGGCGTTGATCGCGGACCGGGCGGGCGAGCCGCCGGACACCGTCGCCACGGTCGCGGGCATGCACTGCGAGTCGGGCGACGTGCTCGTCCGCGACGCGCTCCTGGCCTCGCCCCGGATCGGCGACGTGCTGGTCACGCCGGCGACCGGCGCCTACGGGTACGCGATGGCGAGCAACTACAACGGGGTGCCGCGCCCGCCCGTGGTCTTCTGCTCGCGCGGCGACGCGCGCGTCGTCGTTCGCCGCGAGACCTGGGACGACCTGATGGCGAGGGACGCGTGAGCGGCGAGCCGGCTCGCATCGGCCTGCTCGGCCACGGCACTGTTGGGGCCGCCTTCGCCTGCCTCGTGGCCGAGCGCGCGGAGGCGATCGCGGCGGCCGCCGGCCGCCATCCCGAGATCTGCGGCGTGTTGCGGCGCGGCGAGGGCGACTTCGACGCGATCCTCGACGCCTCCGAGATCGTCGTCGAGCTGATCGGCGGGACCGACCCTGCGCGCGAGTACGTCCTGCGGGCGCTGGCCGCCGGACGCCACGTGGTGACCGCGAACAAGCAGCTCATCGCCCAGCACGGGGACGAGCTCTTCGACGCCGCGCGGAGCGCGGGCGTGCAGCTCCGCTTCGAGGCCGCCGTTGCCGGCGCCGTGCCGGTGATCCGCGTGATCCAGGAGAGTCTGGCCCCGATCGAGATCGAGAAGGTCTTCGGGATCGTCAACGGGACCACCAACTTCATCCTCAGCGAGATGGCGTCGACCGGCGCCACCTACGCCGACGCGCTGCGGCGCGCGCAGGAGCTGGGCTACGCGGAGGCCGACCCGGCCGAGGACGTCGAGGGCGCCGACGCGGCGGCGAAGATGGCGATCCTCGCGCGGCTCGCCTTCCACACGCCGGTTCGCCTCGCCGACGTCCGCTACGAGGGGATCACCGAGATCCAGCCCGACGACATCGCCTACGCGAAGGAGCTGGGCCTCTCGCTCAAGCTCCTGGGCGTCGCCGAGCGGCGCGACGGCGGCGTGAGCGTGCGCGTCTTCCCGTGCTTCCTCCACCGCGGCCACCCGCTGGCGCCGATCGACGGCCCCTTCAACGCCGTCATGGTCGAGGCGCCCGCGATCACCGAGATCACCATGTCCGGCCCCGGCGCGGGCGGGTCCGAGACGGCTGCGGCAGTGCTCGGCGACGTGGTCTCGATCCTCGCCGGCAAGGCCCCCGTCCACGCCGTGCGCGAGGAGCTCCCGGTCGTCCACGACGTGAGCTCGTCCTTCTACCTCCACCTCGAGGTCGCGGACCGCCCCGGGGTCCTGGCCGAGATCGCGGGGGTGCTGGGCCGAAACCAGGTGTCGGTCCAGAGCGTCGTCCAGCGCGGCCTCGGCGAGGACGCGCGGCTCGTGATGGTCATGCACGAGTGCCCCGAGGCGTGGTTCTACAAGGCACTCGAGGAGATCGCGGAGCTCGAGTTCCTGCGCGCTCCGCCGCGCGCGATCCGCGTGATCGAGGAGGAGTTCGTTTGAGGCCTCCGGGCGATGGCCGAGTCGATGCGAAGCATTCGGATCGAGCCGGCCATCGGCTCGCGGGCGGGGCGGGGATGAGGCCGGCCGGCCGGGTGGGGGCGCGGGCTGGCTGGCAATGAGCCCGCCGCCGCTCATCGAGCGCTACCGGGAGCGGCTCCCGCTCGAGCCCGGCGATCCCGTCGTGACGCTGAACGAGGGCTCGACGCCGCTGGTCGAGGCGCCCGCGATCTCCGAGCGCGTCGGGGCGCGCGTCTGGCTGAAGCTGGAGGGCGCCAACCCGACGGGCAGCTTCAAGGACCGGGGCATGACGGTCGCGGTCTCGCGCGCGAAGGGCGCGGGCGCCGAGGCCGTGATCTGCGCGTCCACCGGCAACACGGCGGCGAGCGCCGCCGCCTACGCGGCGCGGGCCGGCCTGCGCGGCGCGGTGATCGTGCCCGAGGGGAAGATCGCGATCGGCAAGCTCGCGCAGGCGCTCATGCACGGAGCGCGCGTGATCGCGCTTCGCGGCAACTTCGACGACGCGCTCGGCATCGTCCGCGAGCTGGCCGCGCGGCATCCGATCGAGCTCGTCAACTCGCTCAACCCGCTCCGCATCGAGGGCCAGAAGACGGCGGCCTTCGAGCTCTGCGACGAGCTCGGCGAGCCGCCGGACGCGCTCGCGATCCCGGTCGGCAACGCCGGCAACATCACGGCCTACTGGCGCGGCTTTCGCGAGTACGGGGCGGCGCCGCTTCTCTACGGCTTCCAGGCCGAGGGCGCGGCGCCGCTCGTCCACGGTCGCGTGGTCGCCGAGCCGGAGACGATCGCGTCGGCGATCCGGATCGGCAACCCGGCCCGCTGGGAGGAGGCGATGGACGCGGTCACGGGGTCGCGCGGGCGGATCGCGGCCGTCTCGGACGAGCAGATCCTCGACGCCTACCGCCTGCTGGCCACGCGCGAGGGCGTCTTCTGCGAGCCCGCCTCGGCCGCCTCGGTCGCCGGGCTCCTCGCCCACGGTTTGCCGGCGCCGGAGGGCGCACGGGCGCCCGAGACGGTGGTCTGCGTGCTCACCGGCCACGGGCTCAAGGACCCTGACACCGCGTTCGCGAAGGCGCCCAGGGTCATCGGATGCGACAACGACGTCGCCGCCGTCGAGCGCGTGGTCTTCGGCTAGGTGACCCGCCCACACACCTTGTGAACAGCTGAAAGGACATCCGGGCCCGCCGAGAGGCTGGAGGTGTCCAACGCCACCTACCTCAAGGAGGACCCGGATGAAGGTTCACGCTAA
>Ga0070741_10015188_pt1 | contig 13122 bp, 11 predicted proteins | sample Coa_R1_4_FD_66440 | JGI IMG/M metagenome (GOLD analysis project Ga0070741, IMG submission 66440) | Surface soil microbial communities from Centralia Pennsylvania, which are recovering from an underground coalmine fire - Coalmine... | ecosystem: Environmental > Terrestrial > Soil > Unclassified ...
CCGGTCGACAAGACGAAGGCGTCAGGATGGCTCTGGACGTGGGCGCTCGCAATCCCGAAGAGCTCGCCCGATCCGACCGACGCGTGGAAGTACATCTCCTGGGCGACGAGTGCGCAGTACATCAAGGCCGCCGGGACGCACACGAAGGGTGGCTGGCCGTCGATCCCGCCCGGGACGCGCGTGTCGACGTACGCCATCCCGCAGTACCGGAAGGCTGCGAAGGCGTTCGCCTCGATCACCCTCGCGGCGATGAAGGCGGCCCCGATCACGAACCCGGGGACGACGAAGCGACCCGGGCTTCCGGGGGTGCAGTACGTCGGGATCCCGCAGTTCCAGGACGTCGGCAACCGCTGCACACAGCTCTTCTCAGCGGTGATAGCCGGCTCGATGAAGGACACCGACGCGCTCAGCCAATGCCAGCAGATCGCGTCGCAGGCGATCAAGTAGCCCTCCCTTGACCGCCGCCGCCGCCGACGTCGCGCTGAAAGGACGGGTTGGAGATCCGTTCTCTTCAGCGTGGCGTCGGCGGCTGCCATTGCTGCCCGCGCTCGTCTACAGCATCACCGTCACGCAGCTGCCGTTCCTCGTCTCGATCTACTACAGCTTCACGAACCTCAAGGACAAGACGCAATCACTGATCCCGGAGCCGACGAAGTTCGTCGGCATCGACAACTACAAGCAGATCTTCAGCGACCCGTTCTTCCGGCAGGCGGTGTGGACGAGCGTGCAGATGACCGTGCTCGCCGTCGTCCTGTCACTCGTCTTCGGAACGATGTTTGCGCTCCTGCTCGATCGCAAGTTCCTCGGACAGGGCTTGGTACGAACGCTGCTGATCACGCCGTTCCTCTTGATGCCCGTCGTCGCAGCGCTAATCTGGAAGCAGCAGATGTTCTCGTCGCTGTTCGGCCTCCTCGACAAGGCGCTCAACTTTCTCGGGTTCAGCTCCGTTCAGTTCATCTCGTCGCACCCGCTCGCGTCGATCGTGACCGTGCTCGTCTGGCAGTGGACGCCGTTCATGATGCTGATCATCCTCGCTGGTCTTCAGAGCCAGCCCGGCGACATCCTCGAGTCGGCCAACGTCGACGGCGCCACGAGCTTCGGCATCTTCCGCCAGCTGACGTTGCCGCACCTGCGGCGTTACCTCGAGCTCGGCGCGCTGCTCGGGTCGATCTTCATCGTCCAGGCGTTCGACGCGATCGACGTCATGACCGGCGGCGGTCCGGGCTCGACGAACATTCCGTACTACGTCTACCAGGACTCGATCGGCGGCGGCTTCCGCTACGGGTCGGCGTCGGCGTACGCGATCGTCGTCGTCATCTTCTCCATCGTCATCGCGACGTTCGCACTGCGTGTGCTCTCGAGCCTGTTCCAGGACGAGGAGCGGGTATGAGGCGCGGCACGAGACTCGGAGTCGGCGAACGGCGCTCCGTGGTGCTCGGCGTAGGGATCCTTGCCTGGCTCGTCGCGCTGATCTGGATCTTCCCCGTTGCCTGGACGTTGCTCACGAGCTTCAAGACGGAACAGGATGCATCCGCGCAGACGCTCCATCAAGGCCTCTCATTCGCCCGCTACCACGACATTGCACATTCGACGCCCGGCACGTTGTCGCTCCAGACGGCGTTCATGAACTCGCTCGTCGTCGTCCTCGTCTCGACGCTCATCGTGCTGGTGCTCGCGCTTCCGGCGGCGTATGCGCTCGCGATCCGGCCGGTGCACAAGTGGCGAGACGTCCTCTTCTTCTTCATCTCGACGAAGTTCTTGCCGGTCGTAGCCTCGATCTTCCCCATCTACGTTTATGCGGAGAAGTGGAATCTGATCGGCACGCGGACCATCCTGATCATCCTCTACATCGCGATCAACCTGCCCCTCGCGATCTGGATGACACGCTCGTTCTTCATGGAGGTTCCTCGCGAATTGATCGAGGCCGCAGAGATCGACGGCACGAGCATCCTCAACCAGTTGCGCTCCGTGATCCTCCCGATCGCCGCGCCCGGCATCGCAGCGACCGCGCTCCTGTGCGTCATCTTCGCCTGGAACGAGTACTTCTATGCACTTCAGCTCAACTTCGCGAGCGGATCGACGATGCCGCAATGGGTGATCTCGAACGTCTCGACGCGCGGTAACTTCCTCGCGAAGTTGTCAGCCGCCTCGATCGTGGCCTGCCTCCCCGTCATTCTCGCCGGATGGGCGGCTCAGAAGCGGATGATACGCGGCCTTTCGATGGGCGCACTCAAGTGAAAGGAGACTGATCTTGGCCTCCGTCGAGTACGACGACGCGACGCGGCTGTATCCCGGGACGACGAGGCCCGCGGTGAACAAGCTCGAGCTCACGATCGACGACGGAGAGCTGCTCGTGCTCGTCGGGCCGTCCGGATCGGGGAAGTCGACGGCGCTCCGCATGCTCGCCGGACTCGAGCCGCTCGACGACGGCCGGATCCTCATCGGCGGCAACGATGTTTCGCGGATCGCCCCGCGAGGGCGTGACATCGCGATGGTGTTCCAGAACTACGCGCTCTATCCCAACCTCGACGTCGCGCAGAACATGGGCTTTGCCCTCAAGCAGCAGGGAGTGGCGAAGGAAGAGCGCGCGCGGCGCGTCAAGGAGGTTGCGCAGCTCCTCGATCTCGAGCCGTACCTCGACCGCAAGCCGCGCAACCTCTCGGGCGGCCAGCGCCAGCGCGTCGCGATGGGACGCGCGATCGTCCGTCATCCGCAGGTGTACCTCATGGACGAACCGCTCTCGAACCTCGACGCGAAGCTGCGCGTGCAGACCCGCGCCGAGCTCGTCGAGTTGCAGCGGCGGCTCGCGGTCACGACCGTGTACGTCACGCACGACCAGGTCGAGGCGATGACGATGGGCCATCGCGTTGCCGTGCTGCGCGACGGCGACCTCCAGCAAGTCGACCCGCCGTCCAAGCTCTACCACGAGCCGGCGAACCTCTTCGTCGCCGGTTTCATCGGCTCCCCGGCGATGAACCTCTTGCCGGTCTCCGTCGATCACTCCGTGAAGCTCGCGGGGGCGGACATCCGGATCGGGGGCCTCGACGGCGGCGGACGCGGAACGCTCGGTTTCCGACCGGAGACGGTGATCATCGGCCCAGACGGCCCGATCGCCGCGCGGATCCGCCTCGTCGAGGACCTCGGCTCGGAGGTGTTCGTCCATCTCGTCATCGACCACGAAGGCGAGGAGCGGCGAATCGTCGCCAAGGTCGATCCTCCGTTCAGCGGGAAGGTGGACGACAACGTCCGGATCACCCTGCGCGGCACGGTGCACCTCTTCGACGGGACGGAGGCGAGGCGGGCGACGGTCACACTCTGACCGCTGATGCCGACGCCACTCACCCAGCGCAGCCTTCCGGCGATCGCGTCGCTGGGCATCCCCGTGCCGCGCTATGCGCGCGAGACGCTTCAGCCGCGGATCCTCCACGTCGGTGTCGGCGGCTTCCACCGCGCCCACATGGCCGTCTACACCGACGAGGTGGCCGCCGGGGGTGGCGGCTGGGGCATCAGAGGCGCCGGCTTGCTCGAGGCCGACCGGCGCATGGCGGACACCCTGCACGCCCAGGACTGCCTGTACACCGTGGTCGAGCGGGACAACGACGGGTCCCGGGCACGCGTGGTCGGCAGCATCGTCGACTTCGCGCTCGTCGCCGGAGACGCCGACGCGTTCTCGCAGCTCGTCGCCGATCCGAACGTCTCGATCCTCTCGTTGACGATCACGGAAGGCGGGTACTCGGTCGCGACCGTCAACCCGACGATCGAGACCATCGTCTCGGCGCTCGATGCGCGCCGCCGCGCCGGTGCGCCTCCGATCACGATCCTCAGCTGCGACAACCTCCCGGGAAACGGCGACACGGCGCGACATGCGATCACCACCGTCGCCGACGCGCGCAGTCCCGACCTCCGCGCCTTCGTCGAGAGCTCGTGCACGTTCCCGAACTCGATGGTCGACCGGATAACACCGCAAACGAAGCCCGAGGACCAAGCGTGGCTGAGGAGCACCGTCGGCATCGAGGACGGCTGGCCCGTCGTGTGCGAGAGCTTCCGGCAGTGGGTGATCGAGGATCGCTTCGCCGCCGGCCGGCCGCAGTGGGAAGACGCCGGCGTCCTGTTCACCGATCGTGTGCACGACTGGGAGCTCTACAAGCTGCGCATGCTGAATGCGAGCCACTCGTGCATGGCGTACCTCATGGCGCTCGCCGGCGTCGTCTACGTCGACGAGGCCATGTCGATCCCCGCAGTCAGGCGATACCTCGACCAGCTGCTGGAAACCGAGGCGATCCCGACGCTGACGGAGATTCCCGGACATCCGGCCGCCGACTACGCCGCCACCGTCATACAGCGCTTCGAGAACACGGGCGTGCGCGACCAGATCGCCCGCCTCTGCATCGACGGGACGGCGAAGTTCCCGAGCTTCCTCGTCCCGACGGTCGAGACGCAGCTCGCCCGCGGGGGCCCCGTCGCATGTGCTGCGCTCGCGCTCGCAGCCTGGAGCCGATACCTTGGGACCGTGCCTGCGGCCGAGCGCGCTCCGGATTCGCGCGGCGACCGGGCGGTCGAGCTGGCCCGCGCCGCTCTCTCGGATCCGCTCGCCTTTCTCGAGCTCGACGAGGTCTTCACCGCGCCGCTCCGCGAGAGCTCGACGTTCCGCGAGGAATTCGCCGGGGCCTATCGCGGCCTCGAGGCCGACGGATCCCTCGAGGCAATCGAACGCACACTCGTCCGCGCGTGACGTACGGCGGCATCGAAGCCGGCGGGACGAAATGGGTCTGCGCAATCGGCGACGGACCGGACGAGCTGCACGAGCTCACGACGATTCCGACGACGACGCCTGCTGAGACGCTCGGCGCGGCGACCGGCTTCTTCCAACAGAACGGGAAGATCGTAGGGATCGGCGTCGGGTCGTTTGGGCCTGTCGACCTCGAGCGTGGGTCGATCACGACGACCCCGAAGGCCGGATGGGCGAATACCGACGTGGTGGGCGCGCTGCGTGCTGCGCTCGATGTGCCCGTCGCATTCGACACCGACGTCAACGCGGCCGCCCTCGGCGAGCAGCGCTGGGGCGCCGCGGTCGGGCTGGAAACGTTCTCGTACATCACAGTCGGAACCGGGATCGGCGGCGGCGGCATGGCGAACGGCCGCCTCATGCACGGCCTCCTCCATCCGGAGTTCGGGCACATCCGCATTCCGCACGATCGCGCGTCCGACCCGTTCGACGGCGTGTGCCCGTACCACGGCGACTGCTTCGAAGGGCTCGCGTCCGGAGACGCGATTCGCGCCCGGTGGGGCAAGAGGCCGGAGGAGCTGAGCGGGGACGAGGTCTGGGATCTCGAGGCGGGCTACCTGGCGCTCGGCCTCCTGAACATCATCGGCGTCCTCTCCCCCCAGAGGATCATCGTCGGCGGCGGCGTGATGAAGGAGCCGTTGTTGCTCCCGCGTGTCCGGCGCCGCGTCGTCGAGCTGGCGGCAGGGTACTTCGACGTGCCGGAGCTCTCGGACGGGATCGACGAGTACATCGTTCCGCCGGCGCTCGGAGATCGCGCGGGAGTCGTCGGCGCGCTCGAGCTCGCCCGCGCCAACGGAAGCGGCTAGTTACCCGCCGAAGCGGGCTTCTTCTTCCGCGGTGCGCTCAGCCGTCGGAAGCACCTCGAGCCGTTCGTCCGGGATCGGTTCGCCGCTCTCGACGGAAAGGCCGTACGTCCCGGCGGCGAGACGGGCCTCGGCGCGCTCGACCGCGGCAAGCTGCCCGCGCAGATCGTCGGAGAGACCCTCGTCGAGCTCGTCCTCGTATGTGTCGGAGGCGAGGTTCGCCGGATCCTCGTCGTCGAACTCCTCGGCGTCGTCCTGGTGGGCGAGCCGCTTGAGCGAGTGCTCGATGCGGGATCGTTCGGCGGCGAGGAGCTCGCGTGCGCGCTCGGCGTCCATCAGGAGACAGTATCCAGCCTCGCGGCCTCGAGGTCGAGGTCGCGCTGCACGCGCTGGACGACGTTGTCGTCGACGATGCGCTCGTTGCGGAGCGCGAGCAGCGCCGCCTGCTCGGCTGCCAGGAGCTCGCGCATGACGCGCTGGTAGGCACGCGACTGTTCCTCGATCGCGCCGTCGTCCTCGTCGTCGAAGCGCGCACGAAAGCGGTTGGCGCGGAAGGAGAACTGGCCGCGGAGCCGCTCGGCGGTGTCCTCCCGGACGGCGCCGTCGGCGAGGAGCTCCTCGAGTCGGGCGAGCGCCGCCTCCGCCGCCTTGATGCGGGCCTTCGCCTCCTCGCGCTCGGCGCCGCCGTCGTCGCTGACGTTCAGCACGCGGATGAGCGCAGGCAGCGTCAGCCCCTGAAGGACGAGCGTCGCGACGATGACCGCGAAGGTGAGGAACAGGATCAGCCCGCGGTCGGGGAAGTCCGTCGGGAGCGCGAGCGCGGCGACGAGCGACACCGCGCCGCGGATCCCCGCCCACGAGATGATCGCCGGGAACTGCCACGGCGGATACGGATCGTGCTCGCGGATCGTCCGGAAGAGGAAGCGCGGCAGGTACGTGAAGATCGGGATCCAGACGATGCGCGTCACGATGACCGCGCCGCACACGAGCGCTGCATACGCGGCGAGATGCCCGGTGCTGCCCGAGAGCGCGTCGAGGATCGGGCGGAGCTGGAGTCCGACGAGCACGAACACGAGCGCGTTGACGAGGAAGACGAAGATCTCCCAGAACGCGTCGCCCGAAAGCCGCGTGCGCTCGTTCGTCAGCTCCGGCGTGTACCAGCCCATGTAGACGCCGATCGTGACCGCGGCGAGGACGCCGGAGACGCCGGCGGCGTCGGCGGGGAGATACGCGAGGTACCCGCTGAGCACGGCGATCGCGACCTCGATCGGCGGGTTGTCGAGCCGCCTGCGGATCTGCCGGACGATCCAGCCGACGCCGAGGCCGATGGCGATGCCGCCGATGACGTTGAGCACGACGCGCCCCGACGTGTCGGCGAGTGAGAAGCTCGCGCCGACCGCGGCGCCGATCGCCGCCTTGTACAGGACGAGCGCCGTTCCGTCGTTGACGAGGCTCTCGCCCTCGATGATCGAGACGATGCGCCGCGGCGCGCCGAGCCGGCGGGTGATCTCCGTCGCCGCGAGCGCGTCCGTCGGCGAGACGATCGCGCCGAGCGTGAACGCGACCGCCCACGACAGGTGGACCCACTCGTGTGCGACGACACCGACGGTGGCCATCGTCGCGCCCACGAGCCCGAACGCGAGCAGCGAGATCGGCCGCTTGTTCGCGCGCAGGTCGCGGAGCGAGGTGAAGAACGCGCCCGAATAGAGGAGCGGCGGGAGGACGGCGACGAGGACGACCGCCGGGGGAAGCGCGACATGCGGCAACCCGGGGACGAAGCCCATCGCGACGCCGCCGAGCACGAGGAGGATCGGCAGCGGCACACGGAGCGCGGGCGCGAGCACGAGGAGCCCCCCGGCCGCGACGAGCAGACCGAGGAGCTCCAGATCCTGGTGCGCGCCGAAATGCACGCACCGAGCTTATTCAGGCCGCGTCGCGCACGACCTCGACTTCTTCGGTCTCGATCACGTCGACGGCCCGAGACCGGACGCGCAGGGCGACTGCGCCGACCCCGAGCACGCCTGTGATCACTGACACCGCCAGGGCGGGATGGAACCCGTCCAACAGCGCCTGGCCGCTCCCGCCGATGCCGCGGTTCGCGTTGTTCACCGCGGTGACGACCGCGAGCACGAGCGCGCCCCCGAACTGGAACGACGTGTTCAGCAATCCGCCCGCGAGTCCCTGCTCGTGCGGGGCGACTCCAGTCGTGGCCGCGATGTTCAGCGGCCCGAAGGCGAGGCCGAACCCGATGCCGGCGAGGAGGAACGTCGGCAGGAGCCCGGCTGCGTACGCGGAGTGCAGTCCGATGCGCAGGAAGAGCACGTAGCCGATCGTGATTGCCGTCATCCCCGCAACGAGGAGGCGGTCGATGCCGAAGCGACCGACGAGGAGCGCGATGCGCGGCGACATCACCGCGACGAGCGCGCCCGCCGGGAAGATCGCGAGCCCGGCGTCGAGCGACGACCAGCCGCGCAGCTGCTGCATGTACAGCGTGGCGATGAACTGGAAGCCGACCCAACCGCCGAAGAGCGACATGGCGGCGAGGTTCGCCCGCACGAGGCGGCTGGAACGGAGGATGCCGAGCCGCACGAGCGGGAGGGCGGCGCGGCGTTCGTGCCAGACGAAGAACGCGAGGATCGCCGCCGCGCCCGCGAACGACCCGAGCGTGCGCGCCGAGATCCAGCCGGCCTGCGGCGCCTCGACGAGCGTGTAGACGAGCAGGAGCATCGCGCCCGTCATGGAGACGGCGCCGGTGAGGTCGAACGAGCGCCGCCGCTGGATGACGCCGACCGGTTCCGGCACGAGCTTCACGGCTCCGGCGAGCGCGATCGCGGCGACGACGGTCGGCAGGAAGAACACCCACCGCCAGCCCACCTCCGTCAGGAGGCCGCCGAACACGAGCCCGAGCGAGAAGCCGGTCGCGCCCGTCGCCGTGTAGATCGAGAGCGCCTTGTTGCGCGCCGATCCCTCCGCGAAGCTCGTCGTGATGATGGACAGCCCCGCCGGCGCGGTGAACGCGGCGCTGATCCCCTTGATGAAGCGGGTCGCGATCAGCAGGGTCGCGCCGGTCGCGAAGCCGCCGAGGGCGGACGCGACGACGAACACCGCGAGCGAGACGAGGAACATCCGCCGTCGGCCGAGCAGGTCGGCGGCACGTCCGCCGAGGAGCAGGAAGCCGCCGTAGCCGAGCACGTACGCGCTCACCACCCACTGGAGCTGGCTCGTCGACATGTGCAGGTCGGTCCGGATGGATGGAAGGGCGACCCCGATCATCGACACGTCCAGGGCGTCGAGGAACAGGGCGGCGCACAGGACGAGCAAGGTCCCCCAGGCGCGTCTGCTCAGTGTTTCAGTCACAACGGTCTCCTCTCGAGCTATTGTTCGATAAGGACCGTACCTATGAAGTTAGACGCTCGTCAAACAAGTTCTCCGCTTCACCATCCCCCGCCCGAGGACATCGAGCTCCCCGCGCTGCTGCACGCGCTGAGCGACCCGATGCGGCTCGAGATCGTCCGCAGCCTCTTCTGCGCGCAGCAGGGCAGCCTCTCGTGCAAGCAGATCGAGCTGCCGGTGAGCAAGGCGACCGCGAGCCACCACTTCAAGGTCCTGCGCGAAGCCGGCGTCATCGCCCAGCACGACGAGGGCACCCGCCGGATCAGCCACCTCCGAAGCGACGACCTCGAGCGCCGGTTTCCCGGCCTGCTCGATTCCGTGCTCCGCGCCGCGCAGTCCGATCTCTAGGCGCGTAGGTAGGCGAGCACCGCGAGCACGCGCCGGTGATCCTCGCCCGAGGGCGGGAGACGCAGCTTCGTGAAGATGTTCGCGACGTGCTTCTCGACCGCGCCGACGGTCAGCACGAGCCGGGACGCGATCGCGGCGTTCGAGCGGCCCTCGGCCATGAGCCCGAGCACCTCGAGCTCGCGCGGGGAGAGGACGTCGAGCGGGCCGCGCCGCGAGAGCAGCTGCGCCACCACTTCGGGGTCGAGCGCGGTCCCGCCCTCGGCGACCCGCCGGACGGCGGCGACGAAGTCGTCCACGTCCATGATTCGGTCCTTGAGCAGGTAGCCGAGCCCGCCTCGGCCGTCGGCGAGGAGCTCGGCGGCGTACGCCTGCTCGACGTACTGCGACACGATGAGCACGGCGGTGTCGGGCGCGCGCTCGCGCAGCGTCAGCGCCGCGCGGACGCCCTCGTCGCGGAACGAGGGCGGAAGCCGCACGTCGACGATGGCGATGTCCGGCTTCTCGAGGAGGACGGTGGTCACGAGCGCGTCGCCGTCGGTGACCGCGGCGACGACGTCGAAGCCGTTGTCGCGCAGCAGGCGTGTGAGGCCGTCGCGCAGGAGCGCGAGGTCCTCCGCGATCACGACGCGCATGGAATCATCGCCCGTATCGTCGTCGGTCCGCCGGCCGGGCTCGTCACCGCGAGCGTGCCGTCGAGCGCCTCGACGCGGCGCGCGAGCCCGCGCAGGCCGCTTCCTTCCGCGTTCGCGCCGCCGGCGCCGTCGTCCACGACCTCGGCGACGAGCTCGCCGTCCTCCGTGCGCACGTCGACGGTGACGTGCTGCGCGTGCGCGTGCTTGCCCGCGTTCGCAAGCGCCTCCACGACGACGAAGTACGCGGCCGTCTCGACCGCGCGCGGCGGGCGGCGCGGGACGTCGACCGTGACGTCGACCCGTAGCGGCGTGCGGTCGGCGATCGCGGAGATCGCCGCCTCGAGGCCGCGGTCGGTCAGCACGGGCGGATGGATCCCGCGCGCGAGGCTGCGCAACTCCTCCAGCGCTTCGCGTGTCCCCTGCCGCGCCTCGGCAAGCAGCTGCTGCGCCGCGGCCGGATCGGAGGCGAGCTTCTGCTCGGCCATGCCGAGGCTCATCCCCAGCGCGACGAGCCGCGCCTGCGCGCCGTCGTGCAGGTCGCGCTCGATGCGCTCGAGGTCGGTTTCCTGCTGCTCGACCGCACCGGCTCGCGTCGTCTCCAGCTCGGAGATGCGCTCGCCGCGCCGCGTCACCTCGAAGATCGCGTGCGTGCCGAGCGAGAGCGCAAACCCGAGCATCGGCCACAGCGGCCAGAAGTAGCCGCGGCTCGTCACCGCCCACACGAGCGTGAAGAAGACGGCCGCGCCCGCGGCGATGAGCGCGTGCCTCGTCAGCGCCCGCCGCCCGAAGACGAGCGATGCGTGCACGGCGAGCGGCAGCCCGAGCCCGATCATCGTCCACTCCGGCCAGAAGTAGCCGCGGGTCGTCGCCGCCCACACGACGACGAGCAGGACGTTGAGCATGCCGTATGCGAGCGCGTGCGCCCTGAGGCTCATCGTCCCCATGTCGCCCAGCAGCGTACGGGCGAGGAAGCGCCAACCCGAGGCGATCGGCCGCGTGAGCGCGACCGCGAGCGCGAGCCCGGCGAGGCCGACCGGCACCCACAGGAGCGCGTGCCCCAGCGTGCGCACGTACACGCCCGGCACGACCTGCGTGTACCGCGTCCAGCGGTACCAGATCGGCAGCGAGATCAGCCCGAGCGAGCCCGCGACGAGCGACCACTCCGCCACCGCGAGCCCGAAGCCGAGCGAGAGCCGCAGGGCGACGTACACCTGCTGCCGCCAGAACGCGGTGTCGCGGAGGACGTTGAGGCCGCTGTTCCAGAAGCCGCTCGGGCCGGGCGACGTGGCGACCGGCTGCACGGACGTGCCGAGCAGCCGGTTCGCGAGCGTCGCATCGAGCCGCGCGACGCCGCCGATTGCGACGCGGAACGCGACGAGCGCGGGGACGGCGAGCGGCGTGATTGCGAGCGTCGCGACGAGCACCCACCCCGCGATCAGCGCCGCGAGCCCGATCCCGCCCAGCGGGATCGCGGCGAGCAGGAAGAGCAGCGTCTTCAGCGTGCGCCGGATCACGCTGCCTCCACCGTCGGCACGTGCATCCGCGGCAGCCAGTGCAGGCTGCGCGGCAGGTACCAGTTCCACCGGCCGAGGAGCTTCATCGTCGCGGGCAGCAGCACCGCGCGGACGATCGTCGCGTCGAGAAGGACCGCGACCGCTAGGCCGACGCCCATCTGCTTCATGTCGAGCACCGAGAGCGTGGCGAAGATGGCGAACACGGCGACCATCACGAGCGCCGCGCTCGTCACCGTGCCGGCGGTCGTCCGGATGCCCTTCTCCACGGCCTCCTCGGTGCGCATCCCGCCGTCGACGAGCTCCTTGATGCGGCTGAGGATGAAGACGTGGTAGTCCATCGACAACCCGAACAGGACGGTGAAGAGGAAGAGCGGCAGCCACGTCACGATCGCGCCGTTCGAGTGGAAGCCGAGCAGCGACTGCATGTGGCCGTCCTGGAAGATCCAGACGAGCACCCCGTACGCGGCGCCGACCGAGAGGAGGTTGAGCGCGATCGCCTTGATCGGGATGACGATCGACCTGAACGTGAGCAGCAGGAGCAGGAATGCGAGCCCGAGCACGAACGCGAAGACGAGCGGTGCGTGCGTGCGGTTCGTCGTGTTGAAGTCGACGTCGCCCGCCGTCTCGCCCGTGACCGGCGCCGTGGTCAGGCCGCGCAGCACCGAGAGCGCGTGCATGGAGGCTGCGTCGTTGGCGTTGCCGACGAGCGGGATGTCGACTTTCTCCACCGTGTGCGCGGGGTTGATCGAGGTGCGAATCGGCTTCTTCATCACGCCGGACGCGAGCGCGCGCATCTTCAGCGTGGCGATCTCCTTCTGCACGCGCGGTGCCGTTACGTCCGCCGCCGAGAAGACGACGGTGGCCGGCGACGACGAGCCGGGGAACGCCTTCTGCACGGCGTGGTACGTCTGCACGATCTTCAGGCCGTGCGGCAGGTCGTTCGGGCTGAGGAGCTTCGTGTGCATGCCGAGCGCGGGCAGGGCGAGCGCGACGAGGAACGCCGTCGAGAGCACGGCTGCGATCGCGGGATGCCGGAGCGACGGCTTGAGCAGCGCGGCCCAGACGCGCGAGTCGCCGCGCGTGTGCTTCCGCCGCCGCAGGCGCCCCCATTCGAGGCGGTCGCCGAGCTTCGACAGCAGCGCCGGCAGGACCGTGAGGGAGCCGATCATCGACACGAAGACGACGATCATCGCGCCAATCCCGATGGACGTGAAGACGCCCGAGCCGGCGAAGAGCAATCCCGCCATCGCGACGAGCACGGTCGCACCCGAGACCAGGACCGCCTGACCCGACGTCGCCGCCGCTCGGTGGACCGCCTCGCGGCCCTCGCGCCCGGCGGCACGCTCCTCCCGCTCGCGCTTCACGTAGAAGAGCGAGTAGTCGACGCCGACCGCCATGCCGATGAGCAGGATGACCGAGCTCGTCGCGTCGGACGCGTGCGCGACGTGGCTGACGAGGTTCGAGACGCCGATGGACGCGAGCACGGCCGAGAAGGCGAGCAGCACCGGAACGCCGGCGGCGACGAACGCGCCGAAAGCGAGCAGCAGGATGAGGAACGTGATCGGCAGCGACATCTTCTCCGCGCGGGAGAAGTCCTTCCCGATGGTCGCGTTCAGCGCGTGATCCGCACTTGCACCGCCGAGCTC
>Ga0070741_10015189_pt1 | contig 13121 bp, 14 predicted proteins | sample Coa_R1_4_FD_66440 | JGI IMG/M metagenome (GOLD analysis project Ga0070741, IMG submission 66440) | Surface soil microbial communities from Centralia Pennsylvania, which are recovering from an underground coalmine fire - Coalmine... | ecosystem: Environmental > Terrestrial > Soil > Unclassified ...
TCCTCGATCCCTTACTACTTGCTCGGCCTGATCCTGGTCTACCTCTTCTGCCTGGTCATCCCAGTCTTCCCCCTCTCCGGCGGCTACTCGATCGGTGCGACGCCGCGTCTCGACCCGGCTTTCGCCTGGGACGTGGTCCGCCACGCCGCCCTGCCGTCGCTCTCGATCATCATCGCCGCGACCGGCTTCTGGGCGCTCGGCATGCGGGCGATGATGGTCACGACCGAGGGTGAGGATTTCATGACCTTCGCCGACGCAAAGGGCCTGCGGCCGCGGCGCGTCTTCCTGGCCTATGCGGTGCGCAACGCCATCCTGCCGCAGGTGACCTCGTTCGCGATCCGGCTCGGCCACGTCGTCTCCGGCTCGGTCGTCGTCGAGATCGTCTTCGGCTACCCCGGGATCGGCTCGCTGCTGTTCCAGGCGATCTCGGGCTCCGACTACTTCCTGATCTACGGGGTCGTGTTCATCACCGTGCTGGCGATCACGGTCGCGACCCTGATCATCGACCTGATTTACCCGTTGCTCGATCCGCGGATCTCCTACGCAAGGAGCCACTGATGGGCGCGACCGCGACTGCCACCCAAGCTGTCGATCTGACCGCGCCGATCGACAGCGGGCCCTGGGACGAGGTCAAACGCTACTGTCGCCGCAACCCACGGCTGGTCGTCGGCCTGGCGATCGTGCTGGCTCTGGTGCTGACCGGCCCAATCGGTGCCCGCTTCGTCGACGTGCGCACCGCCGAGCCGCTCGGCGACATCCCCGGCTTGCCGCCGAGCTGGTCGACACCACTCGGCACCGACGACCAGGGGCGCAACCTGCTGGCGGTCATGGTCGCTGGCCTACCGCTGACGCTCAAGGTCGGCTTCCTGGCCGGCGCGATCGGACTGGCGATCGGCATCATCCTCGGCTTCCTTGCCGGCTTCTTCGGCGGGATCTTCGACGCCGTCGTGCGCATGGCGGTCGACACGCTCCTGACCGTGCCGGCGCTACTGGTCCTGATCATCATCGCCGCCTCGATCCGCGGCGTCATCTCGGTCACGATCATGGCGATGGTGATCGCCTCGTTGGCCTGGATGTACCCAACCCGTACGATCCGGTCGCAGGTGCTGACGCTGCGCGAGCGCGCCTTCGTGCAGGTCGCGCACTTCAACGGCATGGGCCGACTCGAGATCGTGCTTCAGGAGATGGTGCCCAACCTGCTGCCCTACCTAGCGGCCGGCTTCGTCGGCTCCGTTTCCTCAGCGGTGCTCGCCTCCGTCGGGCTCGAAGCGCTCGGCCTCGGCCCGCAGAACGAGCCGACCGTCGGGATGACGATCTACTGGTCGCTGCACTTCAACGCCCTGCTGCGCGGGATGTGGTGGTGGTGGCTGCCGCCGATCGCGGTGGTTGTCCTGCTCTTCATCGGCCTGTTCCTCGTCTCGTCCGGGCTCGACGAGGTCGCCAACCCACGGCGTCGCCGCGAAGCATAGGATTGTCGATTCGGCGGCCGGCCGTTTGTGTAGGAGGCGATCTCAGCGAGGAGCATGGTCGTGGGTTACTACCTGTTGAACGTGATCGACGCCGGCGGCGAGCCGCCTCCGCCCGAGGTCCGCGAGCGGTTGGCGGGCGGCAACGAGGCGTTCGTCGAGGAGATCCGCGCAGCCGGCGTGTGGGTGTTCGGCGGGCGGCTGGACCCGCCGAGCAACGCCGGCGTCGCGCGCGTGCAGGGCGACGGGGTGCTCGTGACCGATGGGCCGTTCGTCGAGGGCAAGGAGCACGTGGCGGGGATCCTCGTGATCGAGGTGCCCGACCGCGCGACCGCGCTCGACTGGGCGTGCAAGCAAGCGCGCGCGTGTGGCCTCCCGATCGAGGTGCGGCCGTTCGGCAGCGCTGGGCTCGCATGAAAAGAAGCCCCCAGAGCCTCGCGGCCCCGGGGGCTTGATCGTTGTCCACCGGCGGCCTCGCGGCCGCCGGGGGGAAGGAAAGGAAGGAAGGAATGTCGCGCGGGTGGGATATTAGGTGCCCACCGCCGGCGCGTCTGTCGGAACCCTCCAGTCAAAACCGCGGCGGGGATTTCCCGACGCAGAACCCGACTTTCGGACAGGCGCCGAGCGGGTACAACTGACGCTGGATGTCCGGCTCGGAACGCGTCGGACGTGCACCGTTTCCAACCCGCGGCGTGTCTCCCAACGAGACGCGCCGCACCTTGCTAGAGGCCATGGCCATCACGCTGATCCCAGCCCGCCGCTACGTCTTCTTCGTCCTGGCCGCGCTGTCGTTGATGATGTTCTCGATCGACTCGACGATCGTGGCGGTCGCGCTGCCGACGATGACTGCCGACCTGCGCACCAACCTGGTCTGGATCGGCTGGACGCTCACCGCTTACCAGCTCACGCAGACGATCGTGCTGCCGCTGGCCGGCAAGCTGGCCGAGAGCTTCGGCCGGGCGCGCGTCTTCCTCGCTTGCGTGGTCCTCTTCACGCTCGGCTCGCTGCTCTGCGGCCTCGCGCCCAACGTCCACCTGCTGATCGTCTTCCGTGTCCTCCAGGCGCTGGGCGGCGGCGGGTTTATGCCCTCGGCGGTCGGGATCATCACCGAGGAGTTTCCCGAAGCCCGCCAGCGGATGATCGGGCTCTTCACCAGCATCTTCCCCATCGGCGGCATCGTCGGGCCGAACCTCGGCGGCTTCATCATCGAGCACGCCTCCTGGCGCGACGTGTTCTTCATCAACGTGCCGATCGGCGTGGTCGTGATCGTCCTGCTGTTCGGCCGGGCGCGGCACGCGGTCGCCGGGCGGCGCCGCCGGATCGACTTCGCGGGGACCGCGCTCTTCGCCTCGGCGATCCTGCTGGTCCTCTCGGCCATGACGCTGGTCGGCGAGGACCCATCCTTCCTGCGTGGGCCAGCGTTCTGGGCCATGCTCGTCGGCGGCGCGCTGCTGCTCGCTGTCTTCGTCTGGCACGAGAAGCGGACAGATGAGCCGGTCGTCGACCCAACGCTCGTGGCGCGCAACCCGTTCCTGGCCGTCAACGCCTACAACTTCTTCTTCGGCGCCTGCGCGTTCGGCTTCTTCGCCTTCATCCCCTACTACGCGACGGTGCAGTTCGGGATGGGACCGGAGCAGGCCGGCGCGGTGCTGACGCCGCGCTCGCTGATGATGATGGTCACGGCGGCGCTGGCGTCGTTCTTCATCATCCGGCTCGGCTACCGGGCGCCCATGGTCGTCGGGATGCTGCTGATCTCGGGCATGCTCCTGCTGCTGAGCCGGGGCTACAGCTCGGCGACGCTCCTCGGCGTGGCGCTCAGCCCGTTCTGGCTGCTGGCGCTGCAAGTGATGATCGGCGGCGTGGGGATGGGCCTCGCCTCGCCGGCCTCGAACAACGCGGCGCTCGACCTCCTTCCCGAGCGCGCGCCCGTGCTCACCGGTATCCGCGGCATGTTCCGTTCGACCGGCGGCGTGATCGGCACGGCGCTGATCGTGCTGTGGCTCGAGTTCTCGCCCGACAAGGGCGTCGGCGTGCGCAGCGTCTACTTCGCGCTCGCCATGCTGCTGCTCTTCACGATCCCGCTCGTCTTCCTCATCCCCGACACCGCCGACGGCAGGCGTCGGCGGCAGGTCGGCCACGCCGGCGGCTCCGAAGATGGGCTCGAGGTGAACGAGTCCGTGCCCGTGGAGGCCGGACACGCGCCAGGACGGCCGTCACGAACCGCCCGTGTGAAGCCGCGGACCTGACCGACCGCCTGGCCGGCGGTGGCAGGGGCAAGAACGACCGGGACGCCCCTACCCCATCGCCTCAGCGGGAGAGGGCGTGCTCGCCACGCTCTACCCGGCTACGCGGTCGAAGGCGGCGAGCGCTGCCCGCGCCGCGGCCGCCTTGCGCCGGGCCGCCTCGACCAGCGAAAGGGCGAGCTGCTCCTGGTCGCGGCTGGCATGCTGGCGGACCCGCTCGCGCCAGGCCGGCTTGACCGCGTCGGCGCCACGCAACGCGCCGGCGATCGCGCCGCACATCGACGCGATCGTATCCGCGTCGCGGCCAAAGTTGGCGCCGTAGGTCACGCAGCGCTCGACGTCGCCGTCGGCCAGCACGAACAGCGCGAGCGTGAGCGGGACCGTCTCGCGCGAATCGCAGGTGATGCGGCAGAAGAACCGATCGGACTGCTCGTAGACCGCCGCGCGGAACGCCTGGTACGCGCCTGCCCGGCGGGCCAGGGCGAGCGCCCGGTCGATGGCTTCGAGCATCTCGGCGCCGCTGCGCGGCAGAACGTACGCGGTTGACGCCTCGACGACCGACGCGACCGTCGCTTCGGGGCGGCACGCCTCGGCCACGGCGGCGGCCATCGCCACGGCGGCGTCCTGGCAGAAGCCGACGTCGTGGACGTGGATGAGGGCGGCGAGGTTGTAGGTCTGCAGCGCGGCGGCGCGCGGGTCGCAGGCGTTGACGATGCCGACCGGCGAGATGCACATCGCCGAGCTCGAGCTGGGCATGTTGCCGAGCGCGGCCATCCGCGGGGTGCTGTGGCGTTTGAGCTTCTGGGCGGTGTGCAGCACCGAGATGAAGTACTTGTTGATCTTGGTGCCGAACAGCCCGTCCCAGTCCTCGAGCCACCGCGCCGCCCAGTCGTCGATCGTGGCCTGGCCGTCGGTGCGCGCGAGTGCGTCGGCGAGCACGTCCTTCATCGCCGTGTCGTCGGTGCCGTCGCCGCTGAAGTCGTCGACCCAGCCGAGGTTCTGCTCGATCCAACGGTAGTCTTTGTTCTCGCACGGCGTGCCGAGCGCGTCGCCGATGATGCCGCCGAGCAGGCAGCCGAGCGCCTTGTCGTAGAGCAGCGTGTCCTTCGCGTCGCCCATCGTCGTCTCCTCTATCCCTTGGTTGCGCCGACGCTGATGCCCTCGACGAACTGCCGCTGGAACAGCAGGTACACGACGATCACCGGCAGGAACGTGATCACCGTCGCGGCGAAGACCAGGCTGTAGTCGGTCACGTACTGCGTCGAGAAGTTGACCAGGCCGACCGGCAGTGTCCGCCGGGCGTCGGTCTGGAGCGCGATCAACGGTAGGAGGTAGTCGTTCCACGAGCCCATGAAGCTGAAGATGAGCAGCGCCAGCGCGGCCGGCCGCACCAGCGGCAACATGACCCGCCAGAAAAGGCTCAGCTCGTTGCAGCCGTCGATGCGAGCCGCGTCGGCCAGCTCGTTCGGCAGACCACGGAAGAAGTTGCGCATCAGGAACGCGCCGAACGGCACGCCGGTACCGACCTGCGTCAGGACGATGCCGAGCAAGCTGTCGATCAAGCCCATGCTCTTGAGCATGTAGAAGATCGGGATGAGCACCGCCTGGAACGGGACGGTGAGGCCGAGCAGGTAGGCGTAGAAGAGCAGGCGCGAGCCGGGGAAGCGCAGCCGGCCGAAGGCGTAGCCGGCCGGGCAGCACACCGCCAGCGTGAGCGCCACGCTCGCGACCGCCACGACGACGCTGTTGCCGAAGTAGCTCTGCAGCCTCCCGGTCTGCCAGGCGCGCGGGTAGTTCTCCCAGTGCAACGCGTCCGGGACCAGCTGCCCGTCGAAGATGCCCTTGTTGGTGTTGAGGCTGTCGAGGATCGTCCAGGCGAACGGGAAGAGCGTCGCGACGAGCACCACGCCGAGCAGGACGTAGCCGACGCCGACACCTCGGCGCGCGTGGCCGCGCGCCGCGACACGGTCGGCCGCGATCGGCCGAGCGACGGCGGCGGTCACGACGCCTCTTCCTCGCGCAGCCGGTTGAACAGCGCGGTCGTCGCGACCACGAGCACCGAGAGCGTCACGCTCGTCGCCGCGGCCGGGCCGAGCTGGTTCTCGACGAAGGCGGCGCGGTAGATGTAGGTCGCCAGCAGATCGCTCGCCACAACCGGGCCGCCCTGCGTCATCACCCAGACCATCGCGAAGCCGCGCAGCGCGTTGATGAACGCGAGGATGAGCACCAGGTTCATCACGTTGCGCAGGCTCGGCAACGTGATGTGCCGGAAGAGCTGCCACTCGCCAGCGCCGTCGACGATCGCCGCCTCGTAGATCGTCGCGTCGATCGACTGAAGCCCCGCCAGGAGGATGACCATGTAGAAGCCGTAGCTCTGCCAGCTGTTCGCGACGTTGATCGCTGGCAGCACCGTCGCCGGCTCGCCGAGCCACAGGTGCGCCAGGCCCGGCAGGCCGACGCGGCGGAGGATCAGGTTGATCGGGCCGATCAGCGGGTTGTAGAGCTGACCCCAGATCACGGCGACGACCGAGAGCGCGACGACGTTCGGCAGGAAGAAGGTGACGCGGAAGAACGTCCGCCCGCGCCGCAGCCGCGCCAGCACCGCCGCCAGCGCCAGCGCCACGCCGACGGCGAGCACCAGCGTCATCGCCGTCCACTCGACGTTGTGCCAGAGCGCGTTCCAGAACTTCCAGTCCTCGACCATCGCCACGTAGTTGGCCAGGCCGACGAACGGCATCTGGGGGCTGTAGCCGTCCCACCGGTAGAAGCCCAGCCGGGCGGTCTCCTCGATCGGGATGAGCGCGAAGACGAGGTAGAGCACGAACGAGGGGAGGAGGAAGAGCAGCGGCACAGCCGCGCGGCCCAGCCCGCGCGCGAACGGAGCGGGCCGCGCGGCGAGCGACGGCGTCATGCCTGCGCGGCCTTGACCTTGGCCGCCTGGATGTCGGCCATCGCCTGCTGGGGTGTCGTCTGGCCGCCGAGCAGACCCTGCAGGCTCTGGTAGTAAGTGTTGGTGATCGTCGCGACGACGTGGACGCTCGGGTTGTAGCCGGTGCCGTCGTGGGCGAGGATGTCGAGCGACTTAGCCAGGAAGCGGTTTGGCTTGGCGCCCGGCGGGATCTTGACCGGTGGGTTGGTGCCCTGGTTCGGGTCGTTGACGATGAGCAGCGTCACCTCGTCGGTCATGTAATAGTCGAGGTACTTGTAGGCGGTGTCGGGGTCGCGGGCGTTGGCGGCGACTACGTAGCTGGAGCCGAAGCCGCCGGTCGGCATCCGCGAGCTGTTCTCCTTCGTGATGGGCGGCTGGCTGAACGTGTCGATGTTCTCCATGTCGACCTTCGCCTCGGCCATCGTCGGCACGAACCAGGTACCGACGCAGTAGTTGGCGGCCTGCTTGTTGAGGAACAGGGGGGAGGCCTGCTGGTCGGTCAACGTGGTCGCGGCCTGCGGGATGTATTCCTTCTTGACCCAGTCCTGGAGCGTCGCGGCGGCCTGAACCAGCCCGGGCTGGTCCCACTTGCCCTCGCCGAACAGCACGTCGGCGACGCCGTCGCGGCCGATCATCGCCTGCATGAGGTTGCCGAACAGCCAGCCGCCGGCGAAGCTCGACCGCACGCCCAGCGTCACCGGGTAGATCTTCGCCGCCTTCAGCTTCTCGAAGTTGGCGATCATCTCGTCGTACGTGTCGGGCGCTTTGATCCCGACCTTGCCGTAGAGGTCCTTGTTGTAGTTCCAGTAGATGACGTCGAGGCTCCAGGGGACTTCCCAGATCTTGCCCTGGAAGATCTTTCCCTGGTTCTTGAGCCGGTTGACCGCGAACGGCACAAGTCGGTCGGTCCAGTTGAGCTGCTTGTAGACGTCGTCGAGTGGCTTGGTGAGGCCGGCCTGGGCGAGGAAGCCGATGCGCGCCGGGCCGGAGTTGATCAGCACCACGTCCGGCCCGGCGCCCGACTTGAGCGCCGTCGGGACGGTGCCGTCTTCGACGGTGCCGGTGTTCGTGATCGTCTCGACGGTGATGCCCGTCTTCGCCTTGAAGCCGTCGAAGACCTTGCTCCAGAAGGCGTCGTTGCCGCCGCCGCGCATCAGCTTGAGTGTCCCGCCCGGCGCGCCGGCGCCGGCCGGCTTCGCGGCGGCTGGTGTCCCCTGGGCGGCGGTCGTAGCGCCGGCCGCCGGGGTGGCGGCGACGGCCGGCGCCGTCGTCGGCGCGGCCGTGGCGGCGGCGGCCGGCGCGGGCGTCGCGGCCGCGGCGGGCTTGGTTGGTACCGCCGGCGGCAGCGCGGCGGTCGGCGTCGGCACCGCGCCGGGGCCGACGCAGGCCGCCAGCACTGCCCCCACTCCCGTGGATCCGACGACCGCGAGGAACCGACGGCGCGACGTTGTCTTCCTGGATAGGTCCTGCATGTGCTTCCAGTGCTCCTTCTTTATCGGGCGTATGGGCCAGTGGACCCACGGACGATCAACCGATGGGGCAAGACGACGCGGCGGCGCTCGCCGCCGTCGCCGTTCAGGCGCTGCCGCAGTAAGTCTGCGGCCACGCGCCCCATCTCGTACTTGGGCACGGCGACCGTCGTGAGCGGCGGCGACACGATCGACGCCTGGGGAATGTCGTCGAAGCCCACGACCGACACGTCGCGCGGCACTTCGTAGCCGGCGCGCCGAAGCCAGAGCAGGCTGCCGATCGCCATAAGGTCGTTGGCGGCGACGATCGCGGTGGGAGGGCTGGGCCGCGCCATGAGCGCCGCCGCGGCGGCCTCGCCGCCGGCCTGGGTGTAGTCGCCCGCCACGACCAGCTCGTCGTCGACCGCGAGGCCGGCGTCCGCGAGCCCCGCGGCGTACCCGGTGAACTTGTCGGGTCGGGCGTCGCCACTCCGACCGCCGACGAGCGCGATGCGGCGGTGGCCGAGCGCGGCGAGGTGGCGCACCGGCTCGTAGGCGCCGCGCGGCGCGGTCATCACCACGTCGAAGCGTGGGTCGTCGACCCGCGACCCGATCAGGACGACCGGCCGGCCGAGCTCGGCGAGCGCGTCGAGCACGCCCCGGTCGCCCGACGCGGGGCTGAAGACGACGCCGTCGACGCGGCGGTCGAACAGCGCGTCGGCGATCGCACGCTCCTTGGCGGCACTCCGGTCGCTGTTGCACACGACCGTCGTGAAGCGGGCCGCGTCCGCGACGTCCTGGACGCCGCGCGCGAGCGCCGGGTAGTAGGGGTTGGCGATGTCCGGGATGACGAGCGCGATGGTCTGCGTCCGGTTGGTGCGGAGGCTGCGTGCGAGACCGTTGCGGCGGTAGCCGAGGCGGTCGGCCGCGGCCTGGACGCGGGCGCGCAGCTCGGGGCTGACGTAACGGGTGTCGTTCAGGACATGGGAGACGGTCGACAACGCCACGCCCGCCTCCCGGGCGATGTCGCGGATGTTCGCCATCCCGCCCGCCCTCGAGGAAAACGTTTCGCTCAGAATACGTGGAGGGGTGCGCGGTGTCAACCGCGGGTGTCGCGGGGGTGCCCGTCAGACTTGACTCTCGCGAGATGGACGCCCAACGGCAGGGCGCGCAGTTCAGCTCAGGGCCGTCGAGGCCGCTCGGGCGGGGCAACGCACGATGCGATCTGAGAAGTCCGCAAAAACGTGACGGGCACCCTGTCGCAGGCGAGCAATCCGCGCGGCGCCCGGCCCGCGCCAGCTCGCCGGATTCGCACGAACGACACCGCGAAGGCGGTCGCGCGATCGGGTCGGCGGACGGTCATACGGCGGGTCACCCAGTGTGACCGTCCTCGTGACCGCGCGGGTCCAGTCTTGCGGATCGTGGGCAGCCCCCCGGGGGCGCTCGTACCGAGAGTGTGGAGGTAGAGGTGCAGGGCGGATTCGGAAGCGTTCCCGGCCCGGCGGTGCTCGTGCGCCAGCCGCCTCGTCGCTGGGGCGAGGACGACCCCGCCGCGCTCGCCGTCCGCGTCGCGCTGCTGCGGCGCGCGGTCGAGCGGGGTGAGCAGCCGGCCTACGCGGTCGCCGGCTTGCTGGACAGCGTGCACGCCGCGCAGATCGCCACTCTGGGTGCGTTCGCGCGGATCGAGCGGGCCGAGGCCGCGTGATGGACCACCAGACGCGGGCGCTGGCGGCTCTGTTCGGGGAGGCGCGCACGATCGTCGGGCCGCGGGGCAGCCCGAGCGTGCTGGTGCTGTCGAGGCTTCAGCGGATGCGGGCCGAAGACGCCGACGCCCGGGCGGCCGCGGCGGCGGCGCTGCCGTGCCTGGGGCCCCGGCTGGCCGACGGCGTCCCCGCGCCCGCCGACAGGCGCGGCTGACCGGGAGGGCTCGCGCCCCGCGCTACGCGCTGGGGGCGATCGGCGTACCGGCCGAGGGGAGGTCGGCCGGTACGACCCGCGCCCTACGCGCTGGGGGCGATCGGAGAGGCGGGCGGGTTCTCCATAAGCTCGATGCGGTTGCCGTCGGGGTCTTCGACGAAGGCGAGCTTCTGGCCGGCGCGCCCGGTGCGGGGCGGGCTGGTCGGCTCGACGCCGAGAGCCTTCAGGTGCGCCAGCGCGCCGTCGACGTCGTCGACCAACAGGCAGTAGTGCGCGTAGCCGACCGGGTCGGCTGGCGGCTCGATCGGGTTCTTGCCGCCGGGGAAGAGCTCGACGAGCTGTCCCGGCGCGAATTCGAGGTAGACGAGCTGGACCGCGCCGTCGTCGCGGTGGGCGCGGAAGAGCTCGCGGGCGCCGAGGGCAGCGCCGTACCAGGCGATGCTCGCGTCGAGGTCACGGACACGGAAGGCGACGTGGCCGAAGCGCAGGCCCTGGATCGCGGTCATCGGTCGGGCTCCTCTCGCGGGGCAGGGGTGGCGGCCGCAGCGTACCAGGCGGCAGCGGCGCGTGCGGCCCGACCCGCGTGCCACTCCGCCGGCGCGCCAGCGCGGGGGTGTCCGCCGGCCTATTCTCGCTCGGCTGGCCGCTGGCGGAGGCGCTTGACCACGCTTCGGATGCTCTTGCCAGCCAGGCGCGCCTCGCGCTGGGCGCGGCTCGGCCGAGTTGGTCGCCGCGGCGCAGGCGGCGGGGCGAGCGCCTCGGCCACCAGCTCGGCCAGCCGCGCGGCGGCGATCTCCTGGTTGCGCGCCAGCGACCGCTCCGCCTGGCTCGTGATCCGCAGTGGCCGCTGGTCGAGCTGCCAGCGCTCGGCCAGCCTGGCCGCGACCGGGGGCGCCAGCCCCGCGAGGCTCTCGGCCGTGACCGTGAGCTCGGCACGGGTCTCCACCTTGTCGCGCCGCTGCCCGCCGGGCCCGCTCGATCGGCTGGCCGTCCATTGAGCCTGGGCGAGCAGGTGCTGGACGATCGCGTCACGATCCATACGAAGTCGTCGGAGCACGGCGCGCGCAACTCGCCCACCCCGTCGCGACCGAGGCGGCCAGTGCGACGGCGGCGGCGACCGCGTAGCTGCCGCGCGGGGAGAAGCCGAAGAGGAGGCCCCCGGCGACGGGGCCGGCGACCGACGCGGCGCTGACGGCCGACGACAACGTCCCCATGAGCGCGCCTTGCTCGTGCTCGGCGGCGAGCCTGGAGGCGAGGCCCATCGCGGTCGGCATCGCGACGTTAAACGCGCCGGCCATGAGCGCCACGCCGGCGAGCAGCACGGGCGGCGCGTCGGCCGCGGCGAGCAGGAGCTGGCCGGCGCCCATGGCGACGAGCGCACCAGCCAGGATCGGGCGCTCGGCGACCCGCCGAGTCAGCAATCGGAGGAGCGCCACCTGGGAAGCGATGCCGACCGCCGCCGCGAACGCCGAGACGTAGCCCATCTCCCGGCCGGCGAACCCGAACAGCGCGTTCGCGTGGAGCGCGAGCGTGCCCCACATCATCATGACTAGGAGCTGCACCGCGAACGCGAGCAGCACCATCGCGCGCGTGCGCCCGCTCCGCAGCGCGGCGAGCAGCTCGTCGAGGCGCAAACCGCCACGGCCGGTGGCCGGCGCCGGGTCGTCGGGCCGCGTCTCGGGGAACGCGACCAGCACGAGCAGCAGACAGACGAGCGCGATGCCGGCCGCGACGAAGGCCGAGACGCGCAAGCCGTACGGCGAGAAAACCGCGCCCAGGACCGGGCCGAGGATCAGCCCCAGGCTCTCCATCGCGAAGGTAACCCCGAGCCCGCCGGCGCGCGCTTTGCGCGGGGTGATGTCGGCGATCGCGGCGCGCGCGGTCGAGGTGTTTCCGGCCGAGGCGCCGTCGACGGCGCGCGCGAGGAACACGACGGGCAGCGTCTGGGCGACGCCGAGCAGCACGAAGCCGATCAGCGTCCCGGCGACGGAGAACAGCAGCACCGGCCTGCGGCCGTGGCGGTCGGCGAGCACGCCGAGTGGCGGGCCGACGAGCGTCGCGCAGAGCGGCAGCGTGGCTATCAGCAGGCCGACCGCGAAGGGACTGGCCGCCATTTCGGTCGCGAAGAACGGCAGCAGCGGTAGGATGAGCCCCGAGCCGAGCGCGTTGACGAACAGGATCAGCGCGACGACGACCAGGCGCCCGTCCACCCGCTCACTCTAACGAGGCGCCCGGGCGGGTTCGAGGTTTTGCGAGGTATGCTGCCGCCTTCGGAGGGCTGTGCATGACCGACGGACTCTTCCGCCTCGACGGCCGGGTCGCGCTCGTGACGGGCGCGGGCGGCTCGTTCGGCCGCGCCATCGCGCGCGGCTTCGCGCGGGCCGGCGCGCACCTTTTCCTGACCGACGTGAACGCGACGACGCTCGCCGAGACGGCGCGGCAGGTCGAGGCGGAGGGTGGGCGCTGCGCGACGTGGCCGGGCGACACCGGCTCGAGCGCCGACGTCGACGCGGTGTTCGCGCACCTCGACGAGGCGTTCGGCCAGATCGACGTGCTGGTCAACATCGCCGGCATCGGCGGGGCGCGCAAACGGCCGGACACCTACCCGCTCGAGGACTGGGAGCAGACGCTGCGGGTCAACCTCACCGGCCCGTTCCTGACGTGTCGCGCAGCCGGCCACCGGATGATCGCGCGCGGGCGGGGAGGCAGCATCGTCAACGTCAGCTCGATCGCCGGGTCGTCGTCGCTGGGACGCGGCAGCCTCGCCTACGGTGCCAGCAAGAGCGGGCTGGACGAGCTCACCCGCGAGCTCGCGGTCGAGTGGGCGCGGCACCGGATCCGCGTCAACGCGGTCAAGCCGTGCCAGTTCCTGAACGAGGGCTGGCGCGCCCGCGTCGCCGATCCGGCCGAGGCGCCGCTCGTCGCGCGCGTCATCTCCGGCATTCCGATGGGCCGCATGGGCGAGCCGGAGGAGCTACTCGGACCGGTGCTCTTCCTCGCCTCCGACGCGGCGAGCATGGTCACCGGCGTGCTGCTGCCGGTGGACGGCGGCAACCTCGCCCTCAACCCGACCGGGACGGTCTGGACGGAGGAGACGTCGAGCCGATCGCCGGGCTGA
>Ga0070741_10015192_pt1 | contig 13118 bp, 12 predicted proteins | sample Coa_R1_4_FD_66440 | JGI IMG/M metagenome (GOLD analysis project Ga0070741, IMG submission 66440) | Surface soil microbial communities from Centralia Pennsylvania, which are recovering from an underground coalmine fire - Coalmine... | ecosystem: Environmental > Terrestrial > Soil > Unclassified ...
TGAGCTGGCGACTGCCATCCTCATCACTACGTCCGCTGCTCTGGCCGCGAGCGTGCAGGGAGAGCTGGCGAATCAGATGGCCCGCATCCCGCGCGGTGAGGTCGCACGCACGGCCCTGGCCGGCCAGGGCGCTATCGCCGTCGTCGAAAGCCTCGAGACGGCCGCGGAAATCGCCAACGCCTTCGGGCCGGAGCATCTGTTGCTGCACGTGCGGCAGCCGCAAGAGCTCCTACCTTCCGTGAGCAACGCCGGCTGCGTCTTCCTGGGCGGCTACTCCGTTGAGTCGATCGGCGACTACACCGCCGGGCCCAGCCACGTCCTGCCGACGAGCAGCAGCGCCCGCTTCAGCTCGCCGCTCGGCGTCTGGGACTTCCTCAAGGTCACCAACATCGTCTCGCTGGACGGCGCTGCGGCGGAGCGCCTGGGGCCGCCGGCCATCGCCATTGCGCGGGCGGAGGGACTGCAGGGCCACGCCGCAGCCATCGAACGCCGGCTAGCACGAGCGCGGCGGGAGTAACGCCATGAGCGACGATATCCTGGGCCGAGTCCCGGCCTACCTGCGCCAGATGCCCGGCTATGAGCCGATCGAGCCGATCGACGTGCTGGCGCGGGAGCTCGGCATCCCGGAGGAGCAGATCGCCAAGCTGGACGGCAACGAGAACCCGTACGGCCCTTCGCCGAAGGTGATGGAGGCGCTGTGTGGCTTTCGCTACTACCACATCTACTCCGACCCTGACCAGCGCCAGGTGCGCGAGGCGATAGGCAAGCACCTGGGCCTTTCGCCGGCGCATATCGTCGCCGGCAGCGGCGCTGACGAGCTGCTGGACATCATCGGCCGCATGTTTATCGCGTCCGGCACCGCCGTCATCGCGTCGCCGCCGACGTTCGGGATGTACGCCTTCATCGCCCACCTCTACGGGGGCGTCTTCACGCCCGTCTCGCGCCAGGAAGACTTCTCGCTGGACGCCGCTGCCATCAAGTCTGCGGCATCGGGCGATGGACTCGTCTTCCTGGCCTCGCCCAACAATCCAACCGGCAACCCGGTCTCGCGCGGCGAGCTCGACCGGCTGCTGGCGACCGGCGCTGTCATCGTCATCGACGAGGCGTACGTGGAGTTCGGCGGCGAGAGCTTCGTCTCGCTCGTCCCGCAGTACGATAACCTAATCGTGCTGCGCACGTTCAGTAAGTGGGCGGGCCTGGCCGGCCTGCGCGCTGGCTACGGCGTGTTTCCAGCGCCGCTGGCTGACCTGGCCCGCAAGATCAAGATGCCGTACAACCTCAACCAGGCGGCCCAAGTCGCCGTCCTCGCATCGCTGGACGACGTCGCGACGCTGCAGCAGCGCGTCGACCTCATCGTCGCCGAGCGCCAGCGTCTGTTCGAGAGGCTGGCCGCGGTGCCCTGGTTGCGCCCTTGGCCTTCGCAGGGGAACTTCCTGCTCTGCGAAGTGCGCGAGGTCGAGGCAAAGGCCGTCTGGCAGCGCCTGCGCGAGCGCGGCATCTTCGTCCGCTACTTCGAGACGCCCCAGCTCAGCCACTGCCTACGCTTCACGGTGGGCAAGCCGGAGCACAGCCACCGCCTGCTGACGGCTCTCGCCGAGATCGGGGCCAGCATTGGACGTTAAGCGCCGCGCCAGCATCGACCGCGAGACCAAGGAGACGACGGTGCGAGTTCAGCTAACCCTGGAAGGCCAGGGCGATTACCATGTCTCCACTACCATCCCGATGCTGGACCACATGCTGGAGCAGCTGGCGCGTCACGGCCAGCTCGACATAACCATCGACGCCTCAGGCGACACCGACCGCGATGCCCACCACCTGGTGGAGGACGTGGCGATTACGCTGGGCCGCGCCCTGGACGAAGCGCTGGGCGACCGCCGCGGCATCGAGCGCTTCGGGCACGCCATCGTGCCGCTGGACGAAGCGCTAGCTCTCGTAGCACTCGACCTCAGCGGGCGTGGCTACGCCGCGGTCAACGTCGAGTTCGAGCGCACGGAGATTGGCGGCCTGCCCATGGAGAACGTCGCGCACTTCCTGACTTCGCTGGCCAACGAAGCGCGCATGACGCTGCACGTGCAGGTGCTGGCCGGCGCCAACGACCACCACAAGCTGGAGGCGATCTTCAAGGGTCTGGCCCGTGCTCTACGTCAAGCCGTCGCTATAGACCCTCGCCGCTTCGGCGAGGTGCCGAGCACTAAAGAGACGCTCTAGCTCAGGCGGAGCGGTCCATGATGATGTTGCCGTCGAACCACTGCGGCTCCGAGGCCAACATCGACCGAAACTCCTGGAACCAGGCGTCCTGCGCCGGCCGCTCCGAATTCTTGTTGTAGTTCTCGGTCGTGTCCCAGAAGACGACGGTCGTGATGTCGTTCTCGTCGTTGTTGTTGGCGACGACGACACTGCGCTGGAAGCCGGTCGCCTGGGCCTTCTGCTCGCGCTCCCACTTGTCCATCAAGTCGACCAGCGCCTGGCGCTTACCGGGCTGAATCTTGGAACGGAACGTTGTGACGTGGGCCATGCTGTACCTCCTATGGCTGGGCTAACGAAAGCAACGTATTCTGGCGTTGAACGAAAATCAAGCCCCTTTTAGCTCTTCTAAATCATACCTGAACTCTTCGATAACCGGGTTCGCCAGGAGCCGGCGGCACATTTCCGCCACCTGCTTCTCGGCTTCGGCGCGGTCTGCGGAATTGATGCGGACGTCCATGTACTTGCCCGCCCGCACCGACTCAACGGAGCCGAAGCCCAGCGAGTGCAGCGCGTCCTTGATGGTCAGGCCCTGCGGGTCGTTAACGGTGGACTTGAGGGTGACGTAGACCCGCGCCTGAAACATCGCTAGGGCCGGACCAGCTGCTGGCCGGTCAGGCGCTGGAACGCTTCGCGATACTTCTCCGCCGTCTTCTGCACCACCTCCGACGGTAATTCCGGCGGCGGCGGCTCGCGATTCCAGCCGCTCCGGTCCAGCCAGTCGCGCACATATTGCTTGTCGAAGCTGACCTGCGAGCGGCCTTGCTCGTAGTCCTCCGCCGGCCAAAAGCGGCTGGAGTCCGGCGTCAACGCCTCGTCGATGAGGATGATCTCGTCCTGCCACCAGCCGAACTCGAACTTCGTATCGGCGATGATGATGCCGCGGTCAAGCGCGTACTCCTTGCCGTAGCGGTAGAGCGCCAGGCTGCGCAGCTTGACGGCGTTGGCGGCCGCCTGGCCCACCAGCTCCGTCAGCTGCTCCCAGGTGATGTTCTCGTCGTGGCCCACCTCGGCCTTGCTGGTCGGCGTGAAGACCGGCTCCGGCAGCTCCTGCGCCTCCTCCAGGCCCTGCGGCAGCTTGACGCCGCTGATCATGCCGCTCTTGCGATACTCCGCCCAGCCGGCGCTACCCAGCACCGTGTATCCGCGCACGATGGCCTCGATGTCCAGTCGCAATGCCTTGCGCACTACCATGGCGGCGCCCACCACCTCCGGCGGCAGCTCCACCGGCACCTCCGGGATGCGGGTGCTATCGACGAGGCGCACGAAGTGGTTGGGCACGACATCGCCGGTACGCTGGAACCAGAACGCCGAGAGTTGGGTGAGGACGCGGCCCTTGTCCGGAATACCGTTGGGCAGAACGACGTCGAAGGCCGAGATGCGATCGGTCGTCACGATTAGGAGCTTGTCACCGAGGTCATAGGTGTCGCGCACCTTGCCGCGATGGGTTAGCGGCAGATCAAGGTTGCTCTGCAGTAGGACTTCCGTCGTCATTGCAGCAGCCCCATGCGGCGAAAGCTGTCGTCGACGTAGCGCAGGTAATAGCCGTAGTCAAACAGCGAGGCCAGCTCATCCCGCGAGAGCAGCGCGGTGATCTCGGTGTCGGCCAGCAGGAAGTCGAGGAAGGGCTTCTCCTCCTGCCAGGAGCGCATAGCGTTGCGCTGCACCAGCTTGTAGGCCACGTCGCGCTTCAGCCCCTTCTCGATCAGCGCCAGCAGCACCCGCTGCGAGAACACGAGGCCGTGGCTCAGCTCCAGGTTGCGGCGCATGTGCTCAGGGTAAACGTTGAGGCCGCGCACCACCTGCGTGAACAGGTCCAACATGTAGTCGAGCAGCGCGCAGGCGTCCGGCAGGATCATGCGCTCCGTCGACGAGTGGGAGATGTCGCGCTCGTGCCAGAGGGCCACATTCTCCAGGGCGGTAACCGTGAAGCCGCGGAACATGCGCGCCAGCCCGGCGATGCGCTCGCACTTCTCCGGGTTGCGCTTGTGCGGCATGGCGCTGGAGCCGGTTTGGCCGGCGCTGAACGGTTCCTCCGCCTCCAGCACCTCTGTGCGCTGCAGGTGCCGGATCTCGGTAGCGAACTTCTCGAGGCTGGCCGCCACCAGCGAAAGCGCCGCGACGAAGCCGGCATGCCTGTCGCGCGAGAGCACCTGGTCCGATACCGGCGCTACCTGCAGGCCGAGCCGCTTGCAGACGCTCTCCTCCACCACCGGAGGCACCGTGGCGTGAGTGCCGACCGGACCGCTGATCTTGCCGTAGGCCACTTCCGCGCGAGCCTGCTGCAGGCGCCGGCGATCGCGGCGCAGCTCGTCCAACCAGAGCGCCAGCTTCAGCCCGAAGCTGGTGGGCTCGGCGTGGACGCCGTGGGTGCGGCCCATCATCAGCGTGTCCTTGTGTTCCAGCGCGCGCTGTGCCACCGCTGCTTCAAGGTCAGCGATGTCTTGCTCCAACAGGTCTGCGGCTTGCAGCAGGCGCAGACTGAGCGCCGTGTCCTCGGCGTCGTACGAGGTGAGGCCCAGGTGGATCCAGCGCGATGCGTCGGGTGGGATGCTATCGGCGACGGAGCGGATGAAGGCATTGAAGTCGTGGTGGGTCTCGCGCTCGTACTCCGCCCACTTGTCGACGTCGTAGCGGGCGCGGCGGATGTGCCCCAGCGCATCGGCGGGGATGACCCCTTGCTCGCCCCAGGCCTCGCAGGCCGCGATCTCAACGGCCAACCAGGTCTCCAGCTTGTTCTCTTCGGACCAGATACGGCCCATCTGCGGGCGCGTGTAGCGGGGAATCATGCTACTGCGGAACGTGAAAGCCATGCTTGCACGCCGATAATAGTACGTTAAGCAGCAGCCTACGAAAAGAGTGGCTGGGGCGATAGGCGACCCGGGCCGCTGACGTTAGCGGAAGATCAGGTTCAGACGTTGCTGCCGATAGGCGAACAGCCTTGCGGCAGCGTTGGTGGCTGGCCCGAGATATGTAACTGGATATCGATGGCGTCCACTACCTGCACCCCATCCGTGCAGTCTACATTGCCCAGCGTCTCGATACAGAGTCCCGAGGCCTGGCCGGCCACGGACAGGAGGTCCTGGATGGAGTCCGGTATCTGCACCTGGCCGTTGCAGTCGGAGTCGCCCTTAACGCCGCCGCTCGGTGGCGTTGCCGTCGGTGTTGCAGTTGCCGTACTGGTCGAGGTCGTGGTCACTGTCGGCGAGGGCGATGGACTGGGCGTGGGTGATGGCGGCACGCCAACGATGACGACGCCGCGCATGGCGCTGCCGTGGATCATGCATTGGAAATAGAAAGCCGTGTTATCATCACCGGCTAGCGCCGTAAACGAGAAGGTAGTGTTGTTCATGTCGATCGCATGATTCCAGCGGCCGCTGCCCGTGCAACCGGTGAAGACGCCGGTACAGGCAGTAGTGGTGTGAGTGCCCTCATCCCAGAACCAGGTCACCGTATCGCCAACGCTGATGTGTACCGCGTTGGAGACGCCTTGCGTGCAACTGGTACCTGAGGTGCAAAAGTAAGTGGTGCCCACGTGGAACGTCTGGTCCGCCGCCTGCGCAGGCGTGCTGGACAGCGGCGATGACGTCGAAAGCAGCGAAAAGGCTGTGGCCAGCGCGATCGTAGCCACTAGCACAGCGGCGACACCAAGACGTACCTTCAACTCCCACCTCCACGTAATGCGCCGCCGTGCGGGCCGGCGGGCGCGGCTAGTTACTGGCTGTACGCAGCGGCGGAAGGGGCGGATTTACGAAAAGGGGCGAATTAAGGGGGGATTAACGGGAACTGAACGTCGCGCCTACGACGCCGCCAGCTGCGCGCGATACGCCTCCAGCCGCGAGCGCACGTCCTCGTGCTGCAGCGCCAGGATCTCGGCTGCCAGGAGGCCGGCGTTGCGGGCACCGTTAATCGCGACGCAGGCCACGGGCACGCCCGGTGGCATCTGGGCGATCGAAAGCAGCGAGTCCATACCGTTAAGCCCGCTGCGGCCGATCGGCACGCCGATGACGGGCCTGGTAGTGTAGGCGGCGATGACGCCCGGGAGCGCAGCGGCCATGCCGGCCCCGGCGACGAACACCTCGACGCCGTGATCCGGCGCCGAGAGCACGTACTGCCGCAGCTTATCCGGCGTGCGATGGGCGGACATGACGTGCGTCTCGCTGGCCACGCCCAACTCCTGGAGGACGGTGGCGCAATCCGCCATGACCTCCGAGTCCGACTTGGAGCCGATGATGATCGCGACCAGCGGCGAACTCATAGCAAAAGTTTACGGGAAAATGCTCGCTCGGTCAGCCGCTATTCCACGCGGGCGTCCTGCGCCGGCGCCGCGATATCCTTGCGATAGTGCGCGCGCGAGAAGTGGATGCGCTGTACGTTGGCGTAGGCCCTGGCGCGCGCCTCCGCCAGCGTGGGCGCCATCGCGACGACACTGAGCACGCGGCCGCCTGTCGTGACGACACCATCGTCCTCGGACTGGGCTGTGCCGGCGTGGAAGACCATGACGTCCGGCTCCACCGTTGCCAGGCCTGCGATCGGCTTGCCGGTGGGATAGTCGTCCGGGTAGCCGCCGGACGCCATGACCACCGCCACGCAAGCATCCGTCGACCAGTCGATATCGACCTCATCCAGGCGGTCGTTGGCGGCGGCCCAGAGGATGTCCAACAAGTCAGACTTCAGGCGCGGCAGCAGGACCTGCGTCTCGGGATCGCCGAAGCGGGCGTTGAACTCCAGCACCTTGGGGCCTGATTCCGTCATCATCAGGCCCGGGTAAAGCACGCCGCGAAAGCGCGAGCCGCGCTCGGCCAGGGCGCGGACGGTCGCCTCCGTGATCGTCTCGTGGATCAGCGGCTCGGCAGCCTCGTCCAGCCAGAGCGGGGGGCTGTAGGCGCCCATGCCGCCGGTGTTCGGGCCCTGGTCGCCGTCGTAGACGCGCTTATAGTCGCAGGCGAAGGGCATCGGGCGCACCGTTACGCCGTCGGTGAAGGCGTGGGCGGAGACCTCGCGGCCGCTCAGCCGCTCCTCGATGACTACGGTGCCGCCGGCTTCGCCGAAGACGCGCTCCTCCATCATCTGGCTCAGCGCCTTCAGCGCCTCGTCCTTGCTGTCGCAGACGAAGGCGCCCTTGCCGCCAGCCAGGCCGTCTGCTTTGACGACTGGCGGCTGCGCCAGGCCGATGACGTAGTCGCGCGCCGCCGTAAGCGAAGTGAAGGTGGCGCTGGCGGCGGTCGGGATATCGCTGGCAAGCAGCAGGTCCTTGGCGAACGCCTTGGACGACTCGATGCGCGCGGCCTCGCGGCTCGGCCCGAAGGCAGCGATGCCTTCCGCGGCCAGCCGGTCGACGAGGCCCTCCGCCAGCGGCTGCTCCGGCCCGACGACGACCAGGTCGATCCGGTGCTCCCGGCAAGCCGCGATAATGCCATCAGCGTCGTTGGCGCTGAGGTCGAGGTTGCGGGCCAGCGCGGCGGTGCCGGCGTTGCCCGGCGCCACCCAGAGGTCGGTCAGCTTCGCCGACTGGCGCAGCTTCCAGGCGATGGCGTGCTCGCGCCCGCCGGAGCCGAGGATGAGGACGTTCATTCCCACTCGATGGTGCCGGGCGGCTTCGAAGTGATGTCGTAGACGACGCGGTTGACCGCGGGCACCTCGTTGACGATGCGCTGCGCAATCCGGGAGAGCACGTCGTAGGGCAAGCGCGCCCAGTCCGCGGTCATCGCGTCCTCCGCCGTGACGGCGCGGATCGCGGCAACATAGCCGTAGGTGCGGAAGTCGCCCATGACGCCCACAGAGTGAGTGTCGGTGAGGATGGCGAACGCCTGCCAGAGGTCGCGGTAGAGCCCGGCGGACTTGATCTCGTCCATGACGATCCAATCGCAAGAGCGCAGGACCTCCAGCTTCTCGCCGGTGACCTCGCCGATGATGCGAATCGCCAGGCCGGGCCCGGGGAATGGCTGGCGGTAGACCATCTCCTCCGGCAAGCCCAGGGCCTCGCCGACGCGGCGCACCTCGTCCTTGAAGAGGTAGCGCAGCGGCTCAACCAGCTGGAAGGTCATCTCCTTGGGCAGCCCGCCGACGTTATGGTGCGTCTTGATCTTGACCGCGGCGTTGTGCCCAACCGCCGACTCGATGACGTCAGGGTAGGTCGTGCCCTGGGCGATGAACTCGAAGTCGCCCAGCTTGTCGGCCTCCTCCTCGAAGACGCGGATGAACGTCTCGCCGACGATCTTGCGCTTCTGCTCGGGGTCGATGACGCCTTCCAGGTTCGCCAGGAACCGCTCCGGTGCATCGACGAAGACCAGCGGAATCTTGAGGTGCCGGTGGAATGCCTCCTGCACGCGTTCCGGCTCTTCGCGGCGCAGCAGCCCGTTGTTGACGAAGATGCAGGTCAGCTTGTCGCCGACGGCCCGATGGACGAGCGCTGCCGTGACGGCGGAGTCGACGCCGCCGGAGAGGGCGCAAAGCACCCGCCCGTCGCCGACCTGCTGTCGCACGCGCTCCACGTACTCGGCGATGACGTTACCGGGCGTCCAATCGCCGTGACAGCCGCAGAAGCGGAAGAGGAAGTTATCCAGGATTTCCTTTCCCTGCGGCGTGTGCACCACTTCAGGGTGGAACTGCAGGCCGACGTAGCGCTTGTCATCGCTCATGGCGGCGGCCGGCGAGTTGTCGGACAGGGCCAGCGAGCGGAATCCGGCCGGCAGCTCCGTTACCTGGTCGCCGTGCGACATCCAGACCGGGAAGCTGGCCGGCAGGCCGGAGAAGATGGCCGAGGCGGGCTCGATAGCGCGCACCGTTGCCGGCCCGTACTCTCGCTGCTGCGAGGGTGCCACCTTGCCGCCCAATTGGTGCGCCAGTAGCTGCATGCCATAGCAGATTCCCAGCACCGGCTGCCCGGACTCGAAGACGTAGGACGGCGCCATTGGGGCGTCCGTATCGTAGACGGAGGCGGGCCCGCCGGAGAGAATGAAGCCGCGCGGGTTGAGACGGCTAACCTGCTCCCACGGCGCGTCATAGGGTAGCAGCTCGCAGTAGACGCTGCACTCGCGGACGCGCCGCGCAATCAGCATGCTATACTGAGACCCGAAGTCGAGGATGACTATCGTCTCCGGTCGCCAGGCGGCCTCTTCAGTCCCCAATTCAGGCGCTGGTGCAGGCTGTTCTCCCTCCCGCTCGCGGGAAATCTCCAGATACGTGGAAACTTCCAGGTCGTCTGAAGTCGGGACGCGAAGGGTCTTGCCGGGGCCGGCGGTCTCGCTCATTGGCAAAGGGACTGCTGGCCCGATGTTAGCACCGGCGTGCGGGCCGGTCAAAGCCGCCGCGGAGCGACGCAGCCGGTCATGAAGACGGTCGCCGCGAGCGATCCCGAGTGCATCGATCAGGCCTTGGCCGTGCTGTGCCAGGGCGGTCTCGTCGCCTATCCCACCGATACGATTTATGGCCTCGGCGCGCTGGCGACAGACGATGCGGCCGTGCGATGCCTCTTCGCGGTCAAGGGGCGCGAGCTGGACAAGGCGTTGCCCCTGTTGCTCGCGGACGCTGTTCAGGCCGAAGCGAGCGCCGAAATGACGCCGCTCGCCCGCGAGCTGATGGCGGCTTTCTGGCCGGGTGCGCTCACCATCGTGTTGAGGCGCCGAACCGAATTCCGCAGCCTGGCGCTCGCCGGTGGCGATACGATCGCGCTGCGGGTGCCGGACCAACCGCTGGTCCGCGAGCTTATCCGCCGGTTCGGTGCGCCGCTGACCGGCACCAGCGCCAACCGCTCCGGCGGCGCCAGCCCGCTGACAGCGGACGAGGTCGCGCGACAACTCGCCGACGAGATCGACCTGCTGATCGACGGCGGGCCCTGCCCCGGCGGCGTCGAGTCGACCGTCGTCGACGCCACTGGCGCGGTGCCACGGCTGCTGCGAAAGGGCGCGCTGGCCTGGCAGTCTATCGCGGCCGTCGCCAGCCGAGCAGCCAGCCGATGAGCGCGCTGTCGCCCCTGCGGTTGCTGCGCCGCGCACTCTTCGTGCTAGGGCTGCTGGTACTGGCTTCCGCACTGCTTCTGCGTCTTGTCCTGCGGCGCTCGCTGCGACGCACACACGGCCGCCTGCGCCTGCGCGGCCTCAGTGGCGGCGTTGAGATAATCCGCGATCGCTGGGGCGTGCCGCACATCTACGCCGACAACCTGCGGGACCTCTTCCTGGCGATTGGCTACGCGCAGGCGCAGGACCGGCTCTGGCAGCTGGAGCTGCACCGTCGCGCCGGCGTCGGACGCCTCTCCGAGGTGTTCGGGCCGGAGGCACTGCCACTGGATCGCCTGGTGCGGCGCATTGGCTTCCACCGTGCGGCCCAGCGGGAGTGGGAGGAGATGGAGGCGGCGGAGCAGCAACTCCTGGAGGCGTACGCTGCTGGCGTCAACGCCTGCATGGCGAGCGCTACCCTGCCACCGGAGTTCACCCTGCTGCGCCTGCGGCCGGAGCCGTGGCAGCCGCTCGACACGCTGACCTTCGCGCGTTTTATGAACTGGGGGTTGGCCGGCAACTGGGAAGAGGAGCTTCTGCGCTCCTGGGTTGTCGCCCGTTTCGGTGCCGAGATCGCGGTCGAGATGGAGAACACCTACCCCGTGGGCAAACCACTGACGATACCAGCGGGGTCCCTCGCCGCCGGGCCGGCGCCCGGGCTGCTGGACGAATACAGCCGTAGCTCGGAGCTAGCCGGCTTGACCAGCGCGCTGAGCAACGCCTGGGCCATCGCGGGCACACGATCTACCACCGGCCAACCGCTGCTGGCTAATGACCCGCACCTGACGCTGACGACGCCTTCAACCTGGTACGAGATGCATCTGGAGTGCCCCGAGGTACGTGCTGCCGGCGTGGGCATCGCCGGCGTGCCGGGGATTATTATCGGGCACAACCAGCGAGTTGCCTGGGGCGTGACGGCGGCGTTGATCGACGGCGACGATCTCTTCGTCGAGCGCATCAACCCGGACGACCCGACGCAGTACGAGTATCGCAGCGCCTGGGAGCAGGGCGAGGTCGTGCGCGAGGAGATACGGGTGCGGGGTCGCTCGGAGCCGGTAGTCGAGGAAATCCTGCTGACCAGCCACGGGCCAGTCGTCAACCAGCCCGAAAACCCCTGCTTCGCCGGCGAAGAACGCACGATGGCGTTGCGCACCGTCGGGCTGGAGCGTGCTCACCAGGTCGCTGGGCTGCTCAAGCTGATGCAGGCGAGCGACTGGCCAGAGTTCCGCCAGGCGGCCCGCCACTGGCCGGGCGCCACCATCAACTTCGTCTACGCCGATGTCGATGGCAACATCGGGTACCAGATGGGTGGGCTGGTGCCGCTGCGCGGGCACGGGCTGGGGCTGCTCCCTGCCCCCGGCTGGAGCGGCGAGTACGACTGGCAAGGGTTCGTGCCTTTCGAGGAGTTGCCCTCCGTGCTCAACCCGCGCGAGGGCTGGGTCGCCAACGCCAACAACCAGGTTAGCGACGACCTGCGACTCTTCAGCACCCGCTATGCCGCCGGCGACCGTGTCGAGCGCATCATGCAGCTGCTGGCCCAAAAGCAGAGTCTGGAGCGCGACGATTTCGCCTCCATGCAGGCGGACGTCTACTCGGCGCAGGGAGAGGAGCTGGCGGCGTGGCTGCTGGCTCTGCAGCCAGCCGACCACTGGCAAGAGCGGGCGCAGACGTTCGTGCGCGCCTGGGATCACTGCCTGACGACCGATAGCGTGGGCGCGAGCGTCGTGCAGGCGTTCGCAGCCAACCTGGTGCGGCTGGCCCTGGAAGAGAAACTCGGCGAGTGGGCCGACTTCTACCTCGGTAAGGCCGTGCACCCACTGAAGCGCGGCGGCGGCTTCTTCGGCTACGCCGCGCCCTGGCTCGGTGGCCTGATGGAGCGCCATCCCGATTGGTTCGCCGGCAGGACCTGGCGCCAGGCGATGCGTTCGGCACTCAGCGACGCCATCGCTGACCTGCGCGAGCGCCTGGGCGACGACATGTCGACCTGGCAGTGGGGCCGCCTGCACCTGCAGCACTTCAACCACACCCTGGGCCGCAGGCCCGGCCCGGCGCAATTGTTCAACCGCGGGCCGGTGCCCCTGGGCGGCGACCTGAATACACTATCCCAGGCGGCCTATGCGCCCTACGACGGCTACGACGTCAACCGCTGGAGCGTCTCCTGGCGCCAGATCATCGACCTCAGCGACTTCAATCGGAGCCTGGCGGCGCTGCCCGGCGGACAGTCCGGCCATCCGGCCAGCCGCCACTACGACGACCTCACCCCGCTCTGGCAACGCGGCGAATACCACCCGATGCCCTGGGACCGCAGCGAGGTGGAGCGTCATGCCGAGGCGCGCCTGGAACTGTTGCCAGACGAAGAAAGCGAGTTCCGATGACGAAAAAGAAGACCGTTCGCGATATCGACGTGCAAGGCAAGCGTGTCCTTCTGCGCGTCGATTTCAACGTGCCGCTAGACCCGCAGTCCCACGAGATCATGGACGACACCCGCATCCGAGGGGCGCTGCCAACGATCGATTACCTGCGCAGACGGAAGGCGAAAGTGGTCGCCTGCTCGCACTTCGGACGGCCCAAGGGCCGCGACGAGTCGCTCAGCCTGCGGCCAATCACGCAGCGCCTTTCGGAGCTGCTGGGCGCGCCGGTGGCCTTCGCGGAGGACTGCATCGGCGCTTCGGCCGAGGATGCCGCGCGATCCCTGGAGCCGGGCGGGGTGGCCTTACTGGAGAACTTGCGCTTCCATCTCGAGGAAGAGGCCAACGACCCGACCTTCGCCAAGGCGCTGGCATCCCTGGCCGAGGTCTACGTCAACGACGCCTTCGGCGCCGCGCACCGCGCTCACGCGAGCACCGAGGGGGTCGCGCACCTGCTGCCCGCCTACGC
>Ga0070741_10015193_pt1 | contig 13118 bp, 9 predicted proteins | sample Coa_R1_4_FD_66440 | JGI IMG/M metagenome (GOLD analysis project Ga0070741, IMG submission 66440) | Surface soil microbial communities from Centralia Pennsylvania, which are recovering from an underground coalmine fire - Coalmine... | ecosystem: Environmental > Terrestrial > Soil > Unclassified ...
CGCCATCACGATCTTCAACTGGATCCTGCGCGCCGGCGACTTCACCGACTCGCCCGCGTTTCCCGTCATCTTCACGCTCGCCGTGCTCCTGCTCTTCAACCCCCTCCGCACGCGCCTCCAGGCCCTGGTCGACCGCATCTTCTTCCGGACCCACTACGACGCCGCGCAGGTGCTCGCGGGCGCGGGCGCGGCGCTCGCGTCGGCGCTCCACCGCGATCAGATCGTGGGGCTCGTCTGCGACACGGTCCACGCGGCGATCCCGAACGCCGGGACGCGCGTGTTCGTCAAGGGGAACGATCTCGGGCTGCACGAGGTCGGCGGCCGCGCGAGCGTCCCTGCCGCGCTCGCGGCCCGGATCGCGGCGGGCCGCGTCGCCACCGCGTTCGACTCGAGCGAGGACTACCCGGATCAGGCGACGCACGAGCGCGTGCGCACCGCCCTCCTGTCCCTCGACGCCGAGGTCGCCGTCCCCATCCAGCGCGGTGACGAGCTCACCGGCGTCCTCACCGTGGGCGCGAAGCGCTCGGGCCTGTTCTACACGGCGGGGGACGCGGAATTCCTCCGCGCCCTCGCCCATCAGGCGGCGATCGCCCTCGAGAACGCACGGAGCTACGAGGCCCTCGCCGCCCTGAACGCCCGCCTCGAAGAGCGGGTCCGGGAGCGCACGGCGCAGCTCGAGGCCGCGAACCGCGAGCTCGCCGACGCGTACTCGGAGCTGAAGGCCGCCGAGGTGCAGCTCGTGCAGTCGGAGAAGATGGCGTCCCTCGGCCGCCTCGTCGCCGGCGTCGCGCACGAGATCAACAACCCCGTGAGCTTCATCGCGAGCAACGTCGCGCCGCTCCGCCGCCGGCTCGCCCAGGCGGCGCTCGCGGCCCCGCCCGACGCGCAGCAGCTCCTCCACGAAGCGCAGGAGCTCGCCGACATCATGGGGCGCGGCGCGGAGCGGACGGCGCGCATCGTGAAGGACCTGCGGACCTTCTCGCGGCTCGGCGAGGCGACGCGCAAGGCCGCGGACCTCCACGACGGCATCGAGGTGAGCCTCCGCCTCCTCGAGTCGCGCTGGCGCGACCGCCTCGCGATCCACCGCGACTACGGCACGCCGCCGCCCGTCGAGGGCGATCCGGGCCAGCTGAACCAGGTGTTCATGAACGTGCTCGCGAACGCGTGCGACGCCATCCCGGGGACGGGGAACGTCTGGATCACGACCCGCGCCGAGGGGAACGTCGTGACCGTCACCATTCGCGACGACGGGCCGGGGATGACGCCCGAGGTGCGCGCCCGCATCTTCGAGCCCTTCTTCACGACGAAGGACGTCGGCGCGGGCACCGGGCTCGGCCTCGCGATCAGCCACAGCGTCGTCGCGGCGCACGGCGGCCGGATCGAGGTCGAGAGCGCACCCGGGGCGGGCGCGACGTTCCGCATCGTGCTGCCGGTCGCGGCGCGCGGCCTCGCGGAGGCGGCGGGCGGCGGGAGCTGACGCGGCGCTTGCGCCGCCGGACGCGTTCGCGTATCGACGCGGGCGCCGCGATGGAGGCGGAGGAGAGCGCGCCGGCCGCCGCGGCCCTTCCCACGCCGACGCGGGAGCCGCCCGCCGGGGCCGACCTCGCCCGGCAGGCGAGCGTCGTGAGCGTCGCCGTGCTGGCGAGCCGCGTCGTCGGGCTCGTCCGCGAGCAGACGCTCGCGTTCCTCTTCGGCGCCGGGCGCGAGCTCGACGCGTTCGTCACCGCCTTCCGCGTCCCGAACCTCTTCCGCGACCTCTTCGCGGAGGGTGCGCTCTCCGCCGCCTTCGTGACGACGTTCACCCACGCGCTCGAGCGCGACGGCGAAGCCGCCGCGTGGCGCCTCGCGAGCCTCGTCGTGAACGCGCTCGCGGTCGTCGTGGGCGGCGTCGTCCTCCTCGGCGTCCTCGGCGCCCCCGCCCTCGTCGGCGCGATCGCGCCCGGCTTCGCCGAGATCCCCGGGAAGCTCCCGCTCACCGTGCGCCTCACCGCGATCATGTTCCCCTTCCTCCTCCTCGTGGCCCTCGCCGCGGTCGCGATGGGCATCCTGAACACGCGCAACGTCTTCGCCGTCCCGGCGGCGGCCGGCGCCTTCTTCAACGTGGGCTCCGTCGTGGGCGGGCTCGCCTGCGCCGCCTGGCTCGCGCCCGACTACCTCCGCCTCGCGCTCCACGGCGGCGCCGACGGCGCGGCGCCCCTCCTCGCCGAGCGGGCGATCACCGGGATGGCCGTCGGGACGCTCGTCGGCGGGCTCTGCCAGCTCGGCGTCCAGCTCCCGGCCCTTCGACGGACGGGCTTCCGCTACCGCCCCGTCCTCGACCCGCGTGACCCCCGGCTCCGCGAGGTGCTCCGGCTCATGGGCCCCGCGACGATCGGCGCGGCCGCGGTGCAGGTGAACGTCTTCGTCAACAGCAACTTCGCCTCCTACCTCGGGAACGGGCCCGTCTCGTGGCTGAACGTCGCCTTCCGCTTCATGCAGCTCCCGATCGGCCTCTTCGGGGTCGCGATCGGCACCGTGACGCTGCCCGCGGTCTCGCGGCAGAGCGCGCGCGGCGACGTCGAGGCGCTCGGGCGCACGGTCGGCGAGGCGCTCGAGCTGGTCGCCCTCCTCTGCATTCCGGCGGCCGCCGGGCTCGCGCTCTTCGGCGTCCCGCTCGTGGGCCTCGTCTACGAGCACGGGCGCTTCGGGCCGGCGGACACGGCCGCCGCGGCGCAGGCGCTCGCCGGGTACGCGCTCGGCCTCGCGGGCTACGCCGGCATCAAGGTCCTCGCGCCCTCCTTCTTCGCGCTCGGCGACGCCCGGATCCCGATGCTCGTGAGCCTCCTCTCGATCGGGACGAACTGGGCCCTCAACTGGACGTTCGTCCGCGCGCTCCATCTCGGCCACGTCGGGCTCGCCATCTCGACGTCGGCCGTGGCGCTCGGGAACTGCGTCCTCCTCTACGCCTTCCTCTGCCGGCGCATCGGCCCGCTCGGCCGGGGGCTCGGGCGCGCCCTCGCACGGATCGGCGTTGCGACCGCCGTCATGCTCCTCGCCGCGGCCGCCGCCGACGCGGCGCTCGCGCCGCACCTTCCGGTGCGTCCGCTCGCGGCGTACGCGCTTCGCGTGGCGACGATCCTCGGGACGGCGGGCGCGGCCTTCGCGACCGCGTGCGCGGCGCTCGGCGTGGCCCTGCCCCGCCGGCTTCTCCGGCGCGGCCGCGGAGGCCGGCCGCCGCGGCGAGCGCGTCCCGCTCCGCCCGGGTGAGGTCGCGCCACGCGCCGGGCGGGAGGGTGCCGAGGGCGAGGGGACCGAAGCGGACGCGCGCGAGCTTCTCGACCGGGTGGCCGACGGCGTCGCACATCCGGCGGACGAGTCGGTTGCGGCCCTCGGTGACCGCGATCTCGAGCCACGTCTTCGTCGGAAGCGCGCAGAGGACGCGCACGCGGGCGGGGGCCGTCTTCCCGTCCTCGAGCCGGACGCCGCGCCGGAGCCGCGCGATCGCGGCCTCCGACGGTTTCCCCCGCACCTTCGCGTGATAGACGCGCGGGACCGCGTGGCGCGGGTGGAGCAGCCGCGCGGTCAGGCGGCCGTCGTTCGTGAGCAGGAGGAGGCCCGTCGAGCTGACGTCGAGCCGGCCGACCGGGTGGAGGCGCTCGCCGACGCCGCGGAGGAGGTCGCGTACCGTCGGCCGCCCCTCGGGGTCCTCGAGGGTGCTCACGACGCCGCGCGGCTTGTGCAGCACGATCGTCCGCCGCTCGGGCGCGACGTGCACGGGCTCGCCGTCGACGGCGATCACGTCGCGCCGCGCGTCGGCGCGGGTGCCGAGCTCCCGCACGACGCGGCCGTTGACCGTGACCCGTCCCGCCACGATGAGCGCCTCGGCCTGCCGCCGCGACGCGACGCCCGCGGCGCTCAGGATCTTCTGGAGGCGCTCGGCCGCCAGCTAGCCGTCCCCCTCGGGCGCCTCGGCCGGGGGCCCCGCCTCCTCCGGCGACGCCTCCGGCGCCGGGCGGCCGCCGTCCGCCGCCAGCGCCTCGGCCCCCTCGCCCAGCTCGCGGAGCGTCGGCAGCGCCGACAGATCGGGCAGCCCGAAGACCTCGAGGAACTCGCGTGTCGTCCCGTAGAGGAGCGGGCGCCCGGGCGCGTCCTTCCGGCCGAGGATCCGGACGAGGTGGCGGTCGGTGAGCGTCGCGAGCACGGCGTCGGTGTCGACGCCGCGGATCGCCTCGATCTCGACCCGCGTGCACGGCTGCCGGTACGCGACGATCGCGAGCGTCTCGAGCATCGGGCGCGAGAGCCGCGGCGGCCGCTCGCGGAGGAGACGCCGGACCCAGGGACCGTGCTCGGGCGGGGTGCGGAGCTGATAGCCGCCGGCGACGTGGACCAGCCGGAGCCCGCGTCCGTCGCGCTCGTAGCTCGCCCGCAGCGCGTCGAGCGCCGCGGTCACCTCGGCGCGACCGGGGCCGTCGAGCGCCTCGACGAGCCGCGCAAGCGGGACGGGCGCGCCGGCCGCGAAGAGCATGCTCTCGATGACCGCCGCGAGCTGCCCCGTGTCCTCGCGCGCGGCCGCGTGGCCGTTCGCGCGGGGCGCGTGGGCGCCGTCTCCAGCTCCGGGCCCGCTCCCGTTGCCGTTCGCGTACCGCACGTCGTCATCCTCGAGCAGCAGCGTCTCCATCCCCCTCCTCCCCTCTCCTCCACGGCTCGTCCTCGACGAGCGCCCGCACGCGCTCGGCCGCCTCGTCGACGCTCGCGAGGGCGAGCGACAGCACGATCGGACCGAACCGGTCCGCCTGGAGCGCGCGCACGACGCGCAGCCGGATCATCTCGAGCAACGCGAGGAACGTGACGATCACGCGTCCGCGATCCGCGTCCTCCGGGAACAGGCCCGCGAACTCCACCTCGTCGGCGAGGGCGAAGCGGCCGAGGATGTGGTGCACGCAGTCGCGCATCGAGACGACGGGTCGTGCGACCTCGTGCACGCGCGGCGGCCGGATGCGCTTCAGCACCTCGCGGAGCGCTTCGAGCAGGTCACCGAGGCTCGCATCGCGGACGGGCGGCGGCGCCGCCTCGCCCGGGAGCGGCGGCTCGAGCGGCTCGCCGGGGCTCGCGAAGACGTCGCGGGCGAGCACGTTCCGCTCGCCGAGCGCCACCGCGACCTCGCGGTAGCGCTGGTACTCGACGAGCTGCTGCACGAGCTCGGCGCGCGGGTCCTCCTCCGCCTCGTCGTCGTCCTCCGCGTGCGGGAGGAGCATCCGGCTCTTGATGTACGTGAGTGTCGCCGCCATGACGAGGTACTCGCCCGCACCGTCGAGGTTGAGCTCCGGCAGCTCCTCGAGGATCGCGAGGTACTGATCGGTGATGGTCGCGATCGGGATGTCGGTGATCTCGACCTCGTTCTTCTTGATGAGGTGGAGCAGGAGGTCGAGCGGTCCCTCGAACACCGGGAGCTTGACGGTCGGCGTCGTCATGCGAGCCCGATCGCCTCCCGGACCCGGGCCATGGTCTCCGCCGCGACCCGGCGGGCCCGCTCGTTGCCGGCCGCGAGCGCCGCCCGCGCGTCGTCCGGGCCGAGCCTCGCGCGCCGGGCGCGGATCGGCTCGAGCTCCGCCTGCACGTGCGCGATCATGATCCGCTTGCACTCGAGGCAGCCGATGCCGGCCGTCCGGCAGCCCTGCTCGACGACGCGCAGCTCGTCGGGGGTGCAGTAGATCTTGTGGAAGGACAGGTACGCGGGACAGTCGTTCGGCTCGCCGGGATCGGTGCGCCGGGCACGGCGCGGATCGGTCACCATGCGCGAGAGCTTGCGGTCGACCTCCTCGGGCGCGTCGGTCAGGTAGACGGCGTTCCCGTAGCTCTTGCTCATCTTCCGGCCGTCGGTGCCGACGATCTTCGGCGTCTCGGTGAGGAGCGTCTGCGGCTCCTTGAAGAGCGGACGGTACGTCGTGTTGAAGCGCCGGGCGATCTCGCGCGCGAGCTCGATGTGCGGCGCCTGGTCGATGCCGACGGGCACCGCGTCGGCACCGTACATGAGGACGTCGGCGGTCTGAAGGACCGGATAGCCGAGGAAGCCGAACGTCGAGAGGTCGCGATCCTGGAGCTGCTCGCGCTGCTCCTTGTACGTGGGGTTCCGCTCGAGCCACGGCACGGGCGTGAGCATGCCGAGGACCAGGAACAGCTCCGCGTGCTCCTTCACCGCGGACTGCTGGAAGATGGTGCAGCGCTCGGGGTCGAGCCCGACGGCGAGCCAGTCGAGGACCATCTCGATCGTGTTCGCCGGGATGTCCTCCGGCTCGGCCCACGCGGTCGTGAGCGCGTGCCAGTCGGCGACGAAGAAGTAGCAGGTGTGGTCCGCCTGGAGGCGGACCCAGTTCTTGAGCGCCCCGTGGAAGTTCCCGAGGTGCTGTCGCCCCGTCGGCCGGGCGCCGCTCACGATCACCTTCCCCATCGCCTCACCGCGCGAGCCCGACGAAGAAGCCCATCACCGGCCGGACGAGGTGCGAGAGGAGCCCCGTGTTGAGGACGACGAGGAGGACGACCACGATCCCGACGGGCTCGACGCGCGCGAGCGCGCGCGCGACGCCGCGCGGCAGGAGCGCCGCGAGGACGCGCCCCCCGTCGAGCGGCGGCACGGGGAGCAAGTTGAAGACCGCGAGCACGCAGTTGACGGCGAGCGACGCCGCGGCGAGCTCCGCGAGCCAGCGGAGCGGCCCCGGCGCCGTCGCGCCGAGCGCGGCGAGGACGGCCGCGCTCGCGCCGGCGAGGAGGAAGTTCGTGCCCGGACCGGCGAGCGCCACGAGCAACGTGCCCGCGCGTCGCGGCCGGAGGCGGCGGAAGTCGACCGGCACGGGCTTCGCCCAGCCGAACACGAACGGCCGGCCGCCGAAGACGAGCGGGGCGAGCAGGAGGAACGCGGGCAGGACGACCGTGCCGAAGGGATCGACGTGGGCGAGCGGGTTGAGCGTGAGCCGCCCGCGCTCCGCCGCCGTCGGATCGCCGAAGACCCGCGCCATCGCCCCGTGCGCCAGCTCGTGCAGCACGACCGCGATCACGAGCGGCACCGCCACGAGCGCGATCTGGGCGACGAGGTGAGGGACGTGAGCGGGCGCCATCGGCGTCGGGCGAGTGTACCGGCGGCCCCGGGGGCGCGCAACAAACGCCGGCGCGCGCCCGCACGAGCGCGTGCTCATGCGAAGGCCACCGCGACCGCCCCGAGGATGAGCAGGAAGGACGCGAAGTGGCGGAGCGTCGGGGCCTCGCCCAGCCAGAGCCGGGCAAACGCGATGAAGACGAGGAGCGTGATCGCCTCCTGCATCACCTTCAGCTGATAGCCCGAGAGCGCGCGATACCCGAGGCGGTTGGCGGGCACCTGCGCGCAGTATTCGAAGAGCGCGAGCGCCCAGCTGGCGAGGACGGCGGCCCACAGCGGCGCCCGCGGAAAGCGGAGATGGCCGTACCAGGCGGCGGTCATGAACGTGTTCGAGACGACGAGGAGTCCGGCGGCAGCGAGGCCGTAGCGCATTCCGCTTCCTCTCTTTCACGCCCGGGGGTGGAACCGACGATGCACCTCGCGCAGCCGCCCCGGCGCCACGTGGGTGTAGATCTGCGTCGTCCCGACGTCCGCGTGCCCGAGGAGCGCCTGCACGACGCGGAGGTCGGCCCCGCCGCCCAGGAGATGGGTCGCGAACGTGTGCCGCAGCGTGTGGGGCGAGACGCGCCGGCCGAGGCCGGCCGCGAGCGCGTGCCGCCGGACGAGCTTCCAGACCGCCTGGCGGGTGAGCGGCCGGCCGCGGGGCCCGAGGAACACGTACGCGCTCGGGCGCGCGCCGACGAGCCGTGGCCGCTCGCGCTCGAGGTAGGCCGCGAGCGCCGCGCGCGCATGGCTCCCAAGCGGCACGACGCGCTCCTTGCCCCCCTTGCCGAGGACGGTGACGAAGCCGGCTTCGAGGTTGAGCTGCGGGCGCGTCAGGCCGACCGCCTCCGACACGCGAAGCCCCGAGGCGTAGAGCAGCTCCAGGAGCGCGCGGTCGCGGAGCCCGCCCCGGGCCTGCTCGCCCGGCTGGGCGAGGAGGCTCGTCACCTCGCCGCTCCCGAGCGCGGCCGGCAGGCGCGCGGGCGGCCGGCGGATCCGGACGCGCTCGGACGGGTCGTCCGGGCGCCGTCCGCTGCGGACGCCGTGCCGGAGCCAGCCGCGGATCGCGGCGAGCGCGCGCGCCTGGCTCCGCGCCGTGAGCCCGCGAGCCGTGAGGGCGGCGAGATGCGCGCGCACGTCGCCCGGCCCGATCCCGGCGAGGGTCCCCACGCGCCGGCGCGCGAGCGTCCGACGGAACGCGGCGAGATCGCGCGCGTACGCCTCGAGCGTCTTTCGCGCGAGCCCCCGCTCGGTCGCGATGTGATCGAGGTACGCGTCGACCGCGGCATCGAGCGCGTCCGGTGCCCCGCCCCGCCTCGTCCGCCGCCCCTCGCCGTCACGCACCGGCGGCCCGCGCCTCCTTCGGCGTCGCCTCGGCCTCGAGCGCGCGCGCCAGCTCCTGCCGGATCACCTCCAAGCGCGCCGGGTCCTCGATCTTCCGCCCCTCGTGGTCCGTGACGTAGAAGACGTCGAGGACCTGGTCGACCATCGTCGTGATCTTCGCGAGGTGGATCTCGAGCCAGAGGTGGTAGAGGCAGTTCGTGATCGTGAAGAGGACGCCGACCCGGTCGCTCGTGTAGACGTCGAGCACGGTGTACTCGCGGGACACGCCGTTGTCGATCTCGACCGTGGTCGCGACCGGCCGCCGCCGGCGCGTGAGGATCGAGGGCCGGCCGGAGCGGCGGACGAGATCCTCGACGTCGATCTTCCCGGCGAGGACGCCGGCGAGCGTCCGCTCGACGCGCTCCCAGCGCTCGGGATCGCGCGCGGCGTCGCCGTCGTCGTGCGAGATGCGGAACGCGTCGAGCGCGATGCCGTCCCGGCTCGTCGCGATGCGGGCGGCGAGGATGTTCATGCCGTGCGCCGCGAGGACGCCCGAGAGCATCGCGAAGAGCCCGGGCCGGTCGCGCGTGCAGACGGCGAACTCGGTGTATTCGCGCTCGGGGAAGTGCGCGAGCGCCGTTGCCACCGCCGGGTGCGCACCCGCCGCCTCCTGCTCCGTCAGCCGGCGGCGGAGGTCGGCGTGGCCGGCGATCATCTCCTCCGGCGTCGAGAGGACGTAGCCGTCCGGCATCGTCCCGAAGAGCCCGTCGAGCGCCGGCCGCAGACCGGACGGCGCCGCCGCCTCGACGCGGGCGCGGATGCGTGCGGCGCGCGCCGCGCGGTCCTCCGCCTGGAAGACGCCCTTCTCGAAGAACTCCCGCGCCCGCACGTAGAGCTCGGTGACGAGCGTGTCGCGCCAGTTCGTCCAGACGCCCGGCGCGACGGCCTTCATGTCGGCGTACGTGAGGAGGTAGAGCCGCTGGAGGTTGTCGACCGTCCCCACCTGCCGGCAGAAGTCGACGACGAGCTGATCGTCGCCGAGGTCGCGGCGCTGGGCGAGGTGGGACATGAGGAGGTGGTGGCGGACGAGGAACTCGCAGGCCGCGGTCTCGTCCTCGTTGAGCCCGAGCCGCCCCGCGATGTCCCGCATCATCCGGGCCCCGCGGCCCGAGTGATCGTGTCCGTGTCCCTTCCCCACGTCGTGGAACATCATCCCGAGGAAGAGCAGCTCCGGCCGCTCGACCTCGTTCATCACCTGCGTCACGTGCGGCAGCGTCGCGGCGAACTCGCCCGCCCGGAGCCGCTCGAGCTCCCGGACGCCCATCAGCGAGTGCTGGTCGACGGTGTAGATGTGGAACGGGTCGTGCGCGACGAGGCAGTCGAGGTGCGCGAACTCCGGGATCACGCGCTTCAGCACGCCGAGCTTGTGCATCTCGAAGAGCGTCTCGTAGACGTGGCCCCGCGCGGCGAGGATGCGGAGGAACGCCTGCGCGACGCCGGGCGTCGTCCCCGCGCCGTCGAGCAGCCCGAGCGATTCGCGGATCAGCCCCCGGGTGCCGGCGGCGAGCGTGACGCCGTGGCGCTGGGCCTCCGCGAACACCTGGACGAGCGCGGATGGATCCTGCTCGAACACCTCGCGCCCGGCGACCGACAGCGTCCGGCCCTGGATGCGCATCCCCTCGCGGATCGTCCGCGCCGCCGGCCGCGTGCCGCGATAGGGCTCGACCGGCTGGAGGCAGCGCGCGATCACGGCGTCGCTGAAGAGGTTCACCGTGCTCGCGTGGCCGTAGTACGCCCGCATGAACGCTTCGACGCCCGGCCGGCCCGCCGGGAACCCGAGGGTCGGCGCGAGCCGCTCCTGCAGCTCGAAGGTGAGCTGGTCCTGGTGTCCCCCGCTCGCGAAGTGCATCGCGTTCCGGACGCGCCAGAGGAAGTCGAGCGCCGCCTCCAGCTCGGCGATGTCCCGCTCGCCGATGACGCCGAGCTGCACGAGCTCGCGGAAGGTCCGGACCTTGAACTTCACCTTCGCCGTCCAGAGCGCGGTGTGGAGGTCGCGGAGGCCGCCCTGCCCCTCCTTCAGCTGCGGCTGGAGGAGGTAGACCGAGTCGCCGGCGCGCGCGTGGCGCTCGATCGACTCGGCGAGCTTCTCCTTGAAGAACCCGGTCGGGTTCGTGCTCCACACCTCCGCCAGCATCGTCGTCTCGAAGTCGGCGTACACGCCCTCGTCGCCCGCGAGCCGGCGTGCGTCGAGGAGCGCCGTCTTGACCTTCAGGTCGCGCGCCGCGAGGCGGCCGCACTCGCGCGTGTTGCGCAGCGCGTGCCCGACCGTCAGCCCGGCGTCCCAGAGCGCGTAGAGGATCACCTCGCCCACCGTCTCGACGTACGGGTTCACCTTCCACGGATAGAGGAAGAGGAGGTCGATGTCCGAGGCGGGGTTCAGCTCCCCGCGGCCGTAGCCGCCCTGCCCGACGACGGTGCACTTCTGGTTGATGCGCGGGTTGCGCGAGAGGAAGTGGGTCGACGCGGTCTCGTAGAGGAAGCAGATCAGGCGGTCGATCGCGTCCGTGTACGCGGCGACGACCGCCAGCCCGCCCGCCCCCGCATCGTGCCGGGCGCGAAGCTCCGCCCGCACGCGCCCGACGTACTCGCGCGCGATCGCGCCCGCCCGTGCGACGTCGCCGTCGACGGGGGGCAGCGTCGCCGCGGCGGCGAGCGGCGCGAACGACGGGGGCCGGGCGAGGATCATCGACCGCTCAGACCATAGCCGGAGATCGGAGCGCGCGCGAGCTACGAACGCGAGACATGAGTCTCGAGTCGTGCCCCTAGAGTGTCCGCGCGCGCCGCGCCTCCGCCAGGAAGCGGGCGATCCCCGCATAGAGTCCCTCGGCGACCGCCTCCTGGTAGGTCGCGCCGGCGAGGCGGCGTCCCTCCGTTGGGTGGGTGAGGAAGGACGTCTCGACCAGCACGCAGGGCATGTACGCGCCGACGAGGACGTAGAACGGCCCGCGCTTCACGCCGAGGTCCTCGACGCCCGGGTAGGCGGCGCGAAGCCGCCCGACGAGCCCCGACTGGATGGCGCCGGCGAGCGCGATCGAGTCGTCCATCTTCCCCACCTGCACGAGGTCGCTCAGGATGTAGCGGAGGTCCGCGCTGCCGCCGCCTCCGGGCGCGCCCGCCGTCCCGTTCTCGAGGCGCGCGAGACGGATGGTGGCGTGGTCCGCCGTGTTGTCGAGGTAGTAGGTCTCGATGCCGTGGAGGCGCCCGCCCGGGCTCGCGTTCGCGTGGATGGAGACGAACAGGTCCGCCTGCGCGGCGTTCGCGCGCGCCGTTCGCGCCGGGAGCGCGACGTAGCGGTCGTCGGTCCGCGTGAGGATCGTCTCCGCGCCGAGACGCGTGCGGAGGAAGAAGGCGAGCCGCCGTGCGATCGCGAGCGTCACGTGCTTCTCGACGCCGTACCCGCGCGCGCCGGGGTCGCGGCCGCCGTGCCCGGGATCGATCACGATCTTCGGCCGCGCGAGCCCGAGGGCGCCGCCGCCGCTCGGCGCCGGGGCGTCGCCGGCGGCCGCGGCCGCCGGCGGTGCGTCCCCACCGGGAGCGGCGGCCGCCGACGCCGCGGGACGGTCGGCGAGCGGCGGCGCGGCGGCGAGCCGGAGCACGACCACCCGTCCGCCCCGGCCGCGGCCGAGGCCCCAGGTCGCCGGCGCCCCGAGGTCGACGACGACGCGGGGCGCGTCCGGCGCCGTCGCGCCGACGCGGAGGCTCGCGACCGGGCCGGCGCCCCCGGCGAGCCGCGGCACGGACGCGGCGACGCGCGTTCCACGCGGCAGGTCGAGGTAGACGCGGACGAGCTTCCCGGCCTCGCCGGCCACCTCGCGGACGGCCGGCGTCACCGCGCGCGAGCACTCGAGCCGCACCTCGGCGCCGGCCGGCGTCTCCCGCACCGCGAGGCGCTCGAGCTCCGCGGCGCCCGCGAGCCCCGCCGTCGCGAGGACGACGAGCATCGCCCCGGCCCACCCCGGCCGCCACCCCCTCCCCACGGCGCGCGAGGATAGGGAAGGCCGGGCGGGGAATCAAGGGAGTCACGGGCCGCGGCGGGCGGTGTCGACGAGGCGGGCGAGCACGGCGAGCGCCTCGAGCGGGGTCAGCCGCTCGGGATCGAGGGCGGCGAGCTCGCGACGCAGCGCGCCGTCGGCCGCGAAGAGCGAGAGCTGCGCCGTCGCCTCCGTCGGCCGCCGGCCGCCCCCGCCCTCGCCCGCCTCGAGCTTCGCGAGGAGCGCCCGGGCGCGTGCGACGACGGCGTCCGGCACGCCGGCCAGGCGCGCCACCTCGACGCCGTAGCTCCGCGACGCGGGCCCGGGGACGATCTGGCGGAGGAAGACGACGTCGCCCTTCCACTCGGCGACCGCGACCGAGAAGTTGCGCACCCGAGGGCGTTCGGCGGCGAGCGCCGTGAGCTCGTGGTAGTGCGTCGCGAAGAGCGTCCGCGGCCGCTCGGGCGCCTCGTGCAGGTGCTCGGCGACCGCCCACGCGATCGAGATCCCGTCGAACGTGCTCGTCCCGCGGCCGATCTCGTCGAGGAGGACGAGGCTCCGCGGCGTCAGGTGGGTGAGGATGTGGGCCGTCTCCCGCATCTCGACCATGAACGTCGACTCGCCGCCGACCAGGTTGTCGCTCGCGCCGACAC
>Ga0070741_10015194_pt1 | contig 13117 bp, 12 predicted proteins | sample Coa_R1_4_FD_66440 | JGI IMG/M metagenome (GOLD analysis project Ga0070741, IMG submission 66440) | Surface soil microbial communities from Centralia Pennsylvania, which are recovering from an underground coalmine fire - Coalmine... | ecosystem: Environmental > Terrestrial > Soil > Unclassified ...
TGGCACCGACATCCGCAGCATGGAGCTCCAGACCCATGACGGCCGCGTCACCGGCTCGGCCCTCGTTGAGGTCGAGAACCTGGCGCACCTCGAGCGGATCATGAAGGCCGCCCGGCGCGTGAAGGGTGTTTCCGAGGTCGCTCGGCGCGATCGGATCACTACGGACGATTAGTTTTAGGGCATGGCAGGACCCAAGTTCGATCTCCAGGCGCCCTTTAGCCCGGCGGGAGACCAGCCGCGCGCGATTGCCGAGCTCTCAGCCGGCCTTCGGCGTGGCGACCGGTTCCAGACGCTGCTGGGCGTAACCGGCTCGGGCAAGACGATGACGATCGCCAACGTCATCCAGGAGTTCGGAAAGCCGACGCTCGTGCTGTCCCACAACAAAACACTGGCGGCTCAACTCTACGGGGAGCTCAAGAGCTTCTTCCCGAAGAACGCGGTCGAGTACTTCATCTCGTACTACGACTACTACCAGCCGGAAGCGTACGTGCCGTCTTCGGACACGTACATCGAGAAAGACGCCTCGATCAACGAGGACATCGACCGTCTTCGGCTGCGCGCGACGTCGAGCTTGATGGAGCGCGACGATGTCGTCATCGTCTCGACCGTCTCGGCGATCTATGGCCTTGGCGATCCGCTGACGTACAAAGAGACGATGGTGACGGTCGAGCGCGGGCAGAACATTCCGCGCGACGAGATCCTGCGCGCTTTGGTCCGCATCCAGTACGGCCGCAACGATGTCGCGTTCGAGCGCGGCACGTTTCGCGTGCGCGGCGATACGGTCGAGATCTTTCCGGCGTACGAAGAGCAGGGGGTTCGCATCGAGATGTGGGGCGATCAGGTCGAGAAGATCTCGAAGATCGACCCGCTGACGGGGAACGTGATCACGCCATTGGAGCGGGCGGCCGTCTATCCCGCCAAGCACTTCATCACGTCCAGACCGCGACTCGAGAAAGCCGTCGGGTTGATTCGCGCCGAGCTGACCGAACGCCTGGATGTGTTGAAGCAGTCCGGCAAACTGCTCGAGGCCCAGCGCTTGGAGAGCCGGACGAATTTCGACGTGGAAATGATGCTGGAGATCGGCACGTGCGCGGGCATTGAGAACTACTCGCGCCATCTCTCCGGTCGCTCGGCCGGCGAACGGCCGGCGTGTCTCTTCGACTACTTCCCGGAAGACTTTCTGGTCGTCGTCGACGAATCGCACGTGACGCTGCCGCAAGTCCGCGGGATGTACAATGGCGACCGGGCGAGAAAGCTCACGCTGGTCGACTACGGCTTCCGTCTGCCGTCGGCCCTAGACAATCGTCCGCTCATCTTCGACGAATTCTTAGCGCTGACGCCGCGCGCGATCATGGTCTCGGCCACGCCGGCGGAACTCGAGTTCGAGCTCTCGCAGGGCGTCGTCGTCGAGCAGATCATTCGTCCAACGGGGTTGGTCGATCCCGAGATCGAGATGCGGCCCGTGCGTGGGCAGGTCGATGATCTGCTCCATGAGATCCGTCTCCGTGAAGCGAAAAGCGAGCGCGTGTTGGTCACGACGCTCACCAAGCGCATGGCGGAGGATCTCACCGATTATCTCCAGCAGATGGGTGTCCGGGTGCGCTACATGCACTCCGACATTGATGCGATTGAGCGCATGGAGATCGTGCGTGGATTGAGACTGGGAGATTTTGATGTCCTCGTCGGCATCAATCTCCTCCGTGAAGGTCTCGACATGCCGGAAGTCAGCTTGGTCGCGATCCTCGACGCCGACCAGGAAGGCTTCCTGCGCAGCGACCGCTCGCTGATCCAGACCGTCGGCCGCGCGGCACGGCACATCTCGGGCCGCGCCATCCTGTACGCCGACCGCGTCACGGGTTCGATGCAGCGCGCGATCGACGAGACGAGTCGTCGCCGCGCGCTCCAGGAGGCGTACAATGTCGAGCACCACATCACGCCGCGCTCGGTGGCGAAGAGCGTCGACCAGGTCCGCCTGATCACGCGCGTGGCGGATGCGAGGATGGAGAAAGCGGCCACGCGTGAGGCGCCGGCCTCGAGGATTCCGGATGGCGATGTGACGGCGCTCATTGCGCGTCTCGAAAAAGAGATGAAAGAAGCCGCCGCCGCGCTCGACTTCGAGACCGCGGCGCGGCTGCGCGATGAGCTCTTCGATGTTCGCGCGGCCGGTTCGGGGCAACCGAACACGGACACGCGCCGGCGCCGGCCGGCGCGGCCGGCCGTGGAGTCGAAGTAAGTGCACGTCGTGCCGCCTCGTGCCGCGCGTGGCCGCATTGCGCTCACGCTGCCGGAGCTCGTCTCGTGGGGCGAGCGGTTTGGGCGCGCCCTCACGCCGCCGACACTGGTCGCGCTCAGCGGCGACCTTGGCGCGGGCAAGACGACGCTGATCCAAGCGATCTGCCTCGGCTACGGCGTGACCGAGCCCGTCACGAGCCCGACGTTCGCGCTCGTGCACGAATATCACGCGCCGCGCTCGCCGGTCTACCACATCGATCTCTATCGGCTCGAACGGCCGGCCGATCTGACGAACATTGGCTGGGATGACATCGTGCGCGCCGAGGCGTTGATTCTGGTCGAGTGGCCCGAACGCGCCGGGGATCGGTTGCCGGCCGCGCATGTGCCGATCGATCTCGAGCATCTGCCTGACGAGCCGAATAAACGCGTACTGCTCGCCGGGTGATTTCGCCCTCGCTCCGTGGACCTGTTCTAGCGCTTGATGCCTCGACTGCTCGTGCCACGGTCGCGGTCATCGTGTCGGGCACTGTCGTCGGCGACGCAACCGTAGCCGAGCGGTCGGAGCATGTCGAGCCGCTGTTGCCGGCCGCTCTCGATCTCCTCGCATCTGTCTCGATCCCACTATCGACGCTCAGCGCGATCGTGTGCGGAGCCGGTCCGGGAACGTTCACCGGAGTACGCACGGCGGCCTCGATCGCCAAAGGCCTAGCAATGGGCCTGTCGATTCCGTTGTACGCGGTCCCCTCGCTTCCGCTGATCTTCGCTGATCTTCCGCCGGGTCGCTATCTCGCTACCTTGGACGCCGGGCGAGGCGATCGCTTCGTATCGTTCGGCGAGAGTTATATCCTCGTACCCGAAGGGAAGCTCGAGGCCCTGGCTGCCGAGTCGAAGGCCCAAATAGTCGGCCCGCAAACGGGCCACTGGCCGCACATCAAGGCAGCGGCGAGCCTGGACTGGGGCGCCCCGGTCGAACTCGCGTCGTGGGAGCCAGACTACGGCCGCAACTCGGCGGCGGAAGATCGCCGACGCGAGGGGGCGGCGCGTTGATGACCGCCCAAGAGCGCCTGGCGATCGTGCTCCGCCGCGCGGAAAAGACCGACCTGGACGCCGTCGTGGCGATCGAGCGTGCCTCATTCACCGATCCGCCGTGGTCGCGGGAGTCGTTCACCGCGCTCGTCGACAGTCCCCGTGCCTACTTCACGGTAGCCTGCGAACCTCCGACGGGCGCCGTCGTCGGCTACGTCGTCGCCTGGTTCGTCGTCGACGAAGCCGAGATCGCCAACCTCGCGGTTGCCCCGGACCGCCGCGGGCGCGGCGTCGGCTCCCGGCTCCTCGATGCGGCCCTCACCGAGGCCCGCCTGGCGGGCGCGATCGTCGTCCACCTCGAGGTTCGCGACTCGAATGCCGCCGCTCGTGCTCTGTACGACTCCCGCGGCTTCGAGGCCGTCGGCCGGCGGCGGCGCTACTACCGGGATCCGGTCGAAGATGCTTTGCTACTCCGCCGCGACTTGACGGCGCGATGATACGATAGGGACGTTAGCTCTTAAATTGCGACGAAATACAGGAGATACCATGGCTCGCAGCCTGAATAGAGTGCAGTTGATCGGCAACCTGGGTAAGGATCCAGACATCCGTTCCACCTCGAATGGCAGCCGCGTCGCGAACTTCACGCTTGCCACCGGCCGCCAGTGGACTTCGGCGTCCGGCGAGAAGCAGGAAAAGACCGAGTGGCACAACTGCGTCGCGTGGAACTCGAAACAGGGTGGTGGCCTCGCCGACGTCGTCGAGCGCTACTGCAAGAAGGGCAAGCAGGTCTTCGTCGAGGGTGAGATCGAGTATCGCCAGTATCAGGATAAAGAAGGCCAAACGCGCTACGTCACCGAGATCCGCGTCCGCGAGCTGATCTTATTGGGGAGCGGCGGCGGTCGCGGCGACGACTCCGACGGCCCACCGCCCTCGTCGTCCGGCCGTTCCTCCTCCCGCGGCCCAGCCGCCAAACCGGCGGCGAAGTCGGGTGCTGAGGACTTCGAGGACTTCCCCGGTGCATTAGAGGAGGGCGATGACGATCTCCCATTCTAACCCGGTGACGGGAAGCGCGATCTCTGTGCTCATATTTTTGCAACGTTCTCCGCTCGCCGAGCCGACGTGATAGCAATTCGCGGAATGACGCCGTTGCTCCAGGTTTTTGACATGTCGACGTCACTCGCGTTCTATCGCGACATCCTTGGGTTCGCGGTGAAGCAGTCGACGAGCGATTGGGCGTGGCTCGAGCGCGACGGCGTGGAGTTGATGTTGAACACCAGGTACGAGGCACACGCGCGGCCGCCGGCGCCGGATGCGCGGGTTGTGGCCGCGCATGATGATACGGCGCTGTTTTTTGCTTGCTCCGATGTCGATGCGGCGTATGCGCATCTCCGGGCGTACGGAGTCGCGGCGCCGGAGCCGAAGGTGGCGCCGTATGGGATGAAGCAGTTGTATGTGGCGGATCCGGACGGGTATAACCTGTGCTTTCAGTGGCCGGTCGGGTGAGGCGGGCGCGGTAGATTTTCCGGCATGGCCGACACGATTTATACCGTCAAACCCGGCGACAATCTGACGAAGATTGCGCGGCAGTACGGCGTCACGATCAGCCGTATCGTGGCGGCGAATTTGATTATTACGGATCCGAACATGATTCAGGCCGGGTGGCGAATTCGGATTCCGGCGACGTGGCAGAATCCGAAGGTCAACTCGCTGTATGGCGGCGCCAAGGATCTTGGCAACGGGGGGTGTCAGCTGCTGACGGAGTTCGAGCTGCCGGAGCCGGCGTACGCGGATGGCTGGATCGTGCAGCAGATCGATCACGCATACGACATTAAGAAGCCGGACGGCTCCGTCGCCAACCCGCGGATTCAGGGTAATCGTCCGACCTATTGGGAAGCGTGGCCCGTGAAAGCGGGGGACACGCGGACCGCGAATCGCTACGACGCGACGTCCGAGGGTGTCACGTATGACGACTCGTTCGATCAGCCAGACCGCACGGGGACGAAAGGGTCGTTCACCGTCCACGCGGTGGTGAAGTTTTACGAGATGGCCGCGCTGCCGTTCTTATTTATCAAGAACAATCCGTATACGCGAGCCGCTGACCTACCGTCGTCCAACATCAAGCCCTGGTTCTGGGATGGAACGGGCACGATCCGCGATTTCGAGGCGGACTGGGACGCGACTCAGGGGCCGTGTACGACGACGACGTTGAACTTCGTCCGGTGGCTCGCGTGAACTAGGGCGGTGGATCGAGGCGGTGTCCGCGTCTTCAGGGAGTGGCAATCCCTGGAAATCGGCCGGCCACCTCCAATCCCCTCCTCCATGTCGTCGTTCCGCGTTCTTTCGTCGCTCAGTTTCCTTGTCATCTTGATGTCATGCGGCGGGGGCTCATCCTCGCCGACCAGCCCGCAGACCGGCACCGTGTCCGGTGCCGTCACGAGCGGCAGTGTCGGCGTGTCCGGCGCCAGCGTTACCGTCACTCCGGCCGGCCAGAGCGCACTGGCCGCGGTCACCACCTCGGCATCCGGCGGCTACAGCGTGTCGAGTGTTCCGGTTGGCTCCGGCACCGTGGCGGTCTCCAACCTGCCGTCCGGCTGCAACGCTTCAGGCGGCAGCTATTCGGGTCTCGCCGCCAACGGCACGGCGACCGTCAACGTCGCGGTCACCTGCGCCGCCGCTCAAACCGGCTCCGTCTCGGGGACGGTCACCAATAGCAGCACGCACGCCGGCATTGGCGGCGCGACGATCATTGTCACGCCGACCGGCAAGTCGGCGCTGACATCCGTCAGCACGTCGTCCTCGGGTGCCTACACCGTCAGCAACGTGCCGCTCGGCGGCGGCGCGGTCGCCGTGTCGCATCTGCCGAACGGTTGCACCACACCGGCGGCCGTCAGCTATTCTGGCGTGACCGCGGGCAACACCACGACGGTGAACATCGCGGTGACCTGCACCAGCGGCAGCGGACAACCCGTGTTGTGGTTGATCTCGAAGAACGAGGAGGTATTCGGGTTCAGTGCCGCGCAGCTCACCGGCACGGGGAACGTGACGCCTGTGGCGTCCTTCCAGACCTCGGCGGGCAGCGGCTACGGCATCACGTTCGACGGATCGGGCAATATGTGGCTCGCCGCCGGCGTGACCGGCGGTAGCCCATACGTCGGACACGTCTACGAGTACACGCCGTCGCAGCTCACGGCGGCGAATGGCTCGGTCATGGCGCCCAACGTCGATATCAGCGTGATCTCGTCGACCAACGCGGTCGGGATCTACGATCTCAAGTTCGACAACACGGGAACCCTCTGGGTGACGACGAGCAGCAACGATACGATCCGCGGGTTCACCGCGAGCCAGTTGACCGCGACCGGTTCACCATCGCCGGCCCGCGTCCTGACTCCACAGTCTCTGTACTTGAGCCACGGCCTCGCGTTCGATGCGGCCGGGTCCCTCTGGGTTGGCACCGGTCTCACCGACCCATCCCCGTACCTTTCCGCCGGCGGCGCGTTGGCCGTCAGCCTCTCGGTGTCCGGTGGAACGACGCAGGATTCGATCGTGATGGACCCGATAGGCGGCGGACAGCCGTACTTCATGGCGTTCGACGCGAGCGGCAACCTGTGGGTCACGGGCGGCCAGGACTCGATTGTCGCCTACACGAAATCCCAGATCCCGAGCGGCACGGACAAGGCGCCGGCCGATCCCGCCATCGTCATCACCCTGCCGACCGGCATCGCCCAGCCGCAGGGTATCGCGTTCGACTCGAACGGAAACCTCTGGGTGATCTGCGCCGAGATCTCGACGAGCGCCAACAGCGCGCTGCTCCGCATCCCAGCGTCGCAGCTCACGGCGAGCGGCAAGGCCACGCCAGATGTGAATTTGACGGTCTCGACCGACGCGGAGAGCAACTTCATCGGCACGCCCAGGGGCCTGGTGTTCGCGCCGGGTGCGGGTCTGCCACTCAACACCAACCGCGTGAAGCGCCACCGCTGAGAACAAAAAGCGGGCGGCTCATTCGTGAGCCGCCCGCTTTTGTTTGCGGTGATTGCATTACGGCGATTCGAGCGTACAGGACACACCGGCGCCCGAATTGGTGATGTCCTCGGCTTGCGCCGCCATCGGCGCGCCGTGCTGCGTGCACTTGTACCACTGAAAATTCGCGATCGGCGTCGACGGCGCCCGATTTTCAGGGAACGTGAAGTCGCCGCCCGCGGCGGTCGGCCACTGGATCACACACGTCGGGCCGCCCGCATCAAGGCATCCTCCATCCCACTCGTCGAAGTGGACCGTCGCACCAGATGCGAGCGCATTGATCGCCTTGATGGCGATCTGGCTGCCACTGAACAGCGCGACCTCGTACGCGTATGCGCTCGCCGAGTCGAAGAAGCCGCCGCCCCCGGGGATCGTGTCGACGGTGCCATTGAGCTGGTTGGACGCCGTAACGGGAATCGTGAGCGGTGCCCGTGTCTGAATCGTGCGGATGAAGTTGCCGACGCCAAGCACCTGGACGTTGAGGCTCTTCATGCGCTGGAAGTTCGCCGTAACGGTGACGTTGCTTTGCAGGTTGGTCAGCTGGCAGTCACCGAACGAGGCGCTGCCGCAAGGCGAGCTCCACGACACGAATTCATAGCCGCTGCCGGGTACCGCGGTGTCGGCCACCGTCGGGGTATACCAGGCCGACGTGTTGTCGAACCACGATGGCGCGCCCTCGATCGCGAACAGGGAGACGGCCTGTCCTTTCGCGACATTGAACGGGAACGTCTCGTCGGTGCCATTCTGCTGCTCGTTCTCGACGAACGTCGTCTGACCCGCGCTCACGTTCGCCCGATTGACCGTGGAGGACCCGACGACGTACCCGACCTCCGTCAGGTTTTCCGTTTGGGTCAGCCCGTGCAACACCAACGTCACCGTGACGCTGTCGCTGCTCCCGTTGCCATTGCCGTTCCCATTCCCGTTTCCGTTGTTGCCCGATGGCGACGTCGAGCTGCCACAGGCCACCATCGCCGGCAACACGAGCACCCACGCCCATGGATATCTCATGGGGGATAGAGACGCGGACGGGCCGCGAATCTATCGGCGTCAATTCAAACGCAACGCCGCGAAATTCGGGTCGATGCGGAGCCAGCCGGGCGAGATGAGGCCGGGCGCCCGTTCGAGCTCGCCGATGACGCGCCGGGCACTGTCCGGCTCCCCAACGGCGACGTAGATGCGCGCCAGCTGCTCGAGCACATACGCGCCGAGCGTGGCGTCCTTGTCGATCGGGTCGATCGCGACCGCGCGCGCGCCCTCGCGGACCGCGTCGTCGCGACGGCCGAGGTACGCGAGCGCGACGCCGTTGAGCGCGTTGAGTTGCGGATCGTCGGGGTGCGCGCGCAGTTGCGTCTCGTACACCCGATGCGCGGTGTCGGCGAATGCGCGCGCCCGCGTCGTGTCGCCACCGAACATGTAGGCCTGCGCCATGACGATGCCCCAGTCCGACCGTACGTTGTCGAACACGGCCGGCCCGAACGTGAGGAGCCGCCGCCGCTGCGCGGAATCGAGTGCCCAGACGAGATCGTCCGACAGCGCCATGTAGGCCACGAGCGCCGTCGTGTCCACCGAAGTCAGCGCGGTGCGCAGTACGGCGTGCGCGTCGGCGGTATCGCCGGCGCCCAGCGCCGCCTCGACCCGGTATTGAATCCGCGCCAGGCTTCCCGGCGCTAACGCAGCCGCGCCATCGAGTACCGCCCGCGCGTCGGCGTACCGTCGCAGATAGAGGTAGGCGAGGCCGGTATTGATGGCCAGGCTCACGCTGCGAGGGTTGAGGCGGCGGGCTTGCTCGAAGTGCACGAGCGCATCGGCCCAGCGCCCCGCGCGCATCTCGGTGAATGCCAGCTGCCCGAGGAGGGTCGCATCGTTGGGCGCCAGCACCAGGCCCTCGCGATACGCCTGCATCGATGCCGCGAAATCTTGCCGCACCAGTTGCTGGAAGGTCCCCTGTGCCACATGACCGTCCGGCTGATCCGGCGCGAGTGCCAGGGCCTGATCCGCTTCCCGATGCGCGGCGGCGGAATCGGCCGGGTCCGGCGGGACTCCCGCGAGATACGCCGTCGCGTGTGTGCGCGACGCCGCTGCCCATGCGGCCACGAACGATGGATCGAGCGCCGTGGCTCGCTCGAGCTCCGTCGCCGCCCGGTGCTGCCAGGTGGTGTTCGTGCCCCGATAGTTGAGCGCGACGCCGCGCTGATACGCCTGCCAGGCCGCGACATTGGTGGTGGGGCGCCGAGCGAGCCGGGCACGGGTTTCGGCGGCGATCTCGAGGTTGAGCGCCTGGGCGACTCGGGTCGCGACGTCCGTCTCGGTACGCCACACATCGGCCAGATCGATGTCGAACGACTGGCCCCAGCGGGTGATCGGCGGGCGATGCTCGACGACTTCCACCAGCTCCGGCGCGACATGGAGCCGTCGCGTATCCGGCGACCACACGGCGCGACCCATGAGGAGATAGCGAGCGCCAAGCTCCCTGGCGATGTCCGTTGGGGATTCGGTCGTGTTGCGGTATGATCGCGTGCTGGCGCTCGCGATGACCTGTGCGTCGTTGAGGCCCGACAGCTTGCCGCGAATGTCATCGCTCAAGCCCTGCGCGATATACCCGCCCGTCGTGTCGCTCCCGCTCTCGAATGGCAACACCGCAATGATTGGCACGGGCTCGCTCGACCCATGTCGCATGAGTCGGCCGGCGACGATCGTCAGGCCAATGCCGAGGGCGACGCCGCCGGCCGCGATCGCCCAGCGCACAGCCGGGCGCGCCGTGGTCGTGGCATTGCCGAGCGCATCGACGAACGCGGTCGCGGTCGGGAATCGATCGGCGGCAACAGGCGACATGGCTCGCTGAATCGCGGCGCTCACCGGCTGAACGCCGGTGAGCATCTCGCGCACAACCGCGCCGAAACTATAGATGTCGGTCCGTCCATCGAGCGGCTCGCCGCGTGCCTGCTCGGGGCTCATGTACGCAGCCGTACCGACGACGATGTCGATGTCGGTCGCGCCCACGGGTCGCGCGACCCCGAAATCGGCGAGCATCGCATGCCCATCGGCGAGCAGGACATTCTCGGGCTTGATGTCGCGATGGACCACACCCGCCGCGTGCGCGGCGTCGATCGCCGCCGCCAGATCGCGCGCGATGGCGACCGCCTCGGCGAACGGCAACTGGTGTTCGCGCACGAGCTTCTCGCGCAGGGTCTCGCCGTCGATCAATGGCATCGTGAACCACAGGAGCCCCTCCGGCGTCTCGCCGGAGTCGTACACGGCGACGATGTGCGGATGCCGGAGATTCGCGGCGGTAATGATCTCTCGGCGGACGCGGTCACGACCGAGTTGTTCGACCAGCGGCCCATGCAGCACTTTCACCGCCACCGGTCGTTCATGCTTCGTGTCACGGGCGCGATACACGGTGGACATGCCGCCGCGACCAATCTCCCCTTCGATCACATAGCGCGCGCCCAGGTCCACAGTCGCCAAACTAGCACGACCGTCAAGTCTTGTCGCCCCAGATGCGTGACACGGTGGGGAGCTCCACCCGACCGCGCGAGCGACCGAAGTCGATCGTCAGGTCGTGATCGAGCCGCACGCGCGCGCCTTGGCCGACGACGCACTTCTCGCCGTCGGCATACGACGCGGTCCATGCCATCGTGGACAGGTTGTGAAGGCCGAGGGCGTTGGCATCGTCGGGATGCGGTTCGACGCGGGCGATGGCGCCGTCAGGCTTGGCTGATACCAACCCGACAATGTCACCTTCGCCCAGTTCGGCGCCCGGCGCGAGGCGCCATTGCGAAGCCGCCAGCACGAGGCGCATGGTCGAGCCGTCGCTCGCGCGCGGTTTGGCCCGACCGGTGGTGGCGAAGTTGAGGGCGCGCGTGGGCGAGATCTGCCGAGCCTTGAGTACCGCGGTGACCAGGGCGACCCAGCTGATCACGGCCGTCGTACTCGCCATGAGGAGGGTGATGACGCGGTCGACATCGCGATGGAACGCGGTATCCCACGCCCAATGGAGTGCGACCGCGATGCCAAACCCGGTCATGACAGACTTGAGACGGCCCCAGGGTCGCAGGGCGGCGAGGCCGATGTAGTAGCCGAACACGCCGGTCCACGCCATGTGGCCGGCCATCTGGTTCGCGAGCCGCGCGACCAAAATCTCGGTTTGCCCATGTAGCGCGACCATGAACTGCCCGAGCCAGGCCTGCGGATCGGTGCCGCCAGTCGAGAGGTGCTGGGCCGCGACCGATCGCATGGCATCGAACAGCGCGCGCGTCATGGGCATCCGGAGCGCCGACAATCCCCCGATGTACAACACGATCGTCTCGAAGCACGCGAACGCGGCGCCGGATGCGACGCCGATCAGAATGCCATCGAGCGGCTCCCGCACGTGCGCCCGCTGCGCGTTCCACCACCAGGCGAGGAAAATCGGCGCCGCTTTGACCAGCTCTTCGAGCGGCGCCACCGAGACGAGCACGTGGAGCGACCACCGCTGGAAATCATCGACGCGTGGATCGGCGGCGCCCGTCGCGATCGCGGCAAATGGTAGGCGGAGCACGGCGAAGACGTTCGGCTGCAACAATACCAGCTCGACCGCCGCGGGCAGCAACAACAGCCACGGGCTCACGGGTTTGCCGGCGAGCCGATAGATCGCGTACACGAATGCGGCGGCGGCCGCGGGCCCCAGAATGAGGTTGAAGGCGGGAATCGGATATGCGGTGCCGTCACCGACGCGCAGCCAGTAGACCTGATCGCCGCCGGCGGCAACAGCCAGCGCGACCGCGACGAGCACCGCGACCAGCGCGGGTATGAGATACGCCTTTCGGTGAGCGGCGCGCACCCACCGCGCGCGCAGCGGAAAGAGCTCGGATATCGTCGGTTGGGTGCCGCGCTCCATCATCGATGTCGGGAGACGCGCGCCAGGAGCCGCGCCACGAAGGCGGATGCCGGATTCTCCTCGCGCAGCGCTCGATACTCCTCGGCGGCATGCGGCCAGTCTCCCGACCGCTCAGCGAGCGCGCCCTTCACGAGATGGCCCTCCGGCGCCGGACCTGTCGTCGACCCATCGCGCAATGGGACACCGCGCAGCGCGTCCACGGTCCATCCGCTGTCACGCGACGAAAGTCCCTGACCACCCCGCAGCTGGCCGCTGGCATCGAGCGATAGGTCCCGGCCGCCATCGTGCACCACTCCGTTCGCCGCATCGACCGATGCCATGAGCGCGGCGCCGCTGTCCGGCCGCGCGGCACGACTCAACCACCACACGCCCGTGGCCACCACCAGCGCCGCCGCCAGTCCGGCGACGAGCCGGCCGATCGCGCGGGGACGTCCCTTGGCGTAAGCATCCACTTCGGCGACAAAACTCCCCATCGCCATGATCTCGGCAAAGCGAGCGCGACACCGCTCACAGGCCGCGAGATGATCGTCGGCGTCCAACAGGGCCCGCGGTGCCAGCGTGCCGTCCCGCATCTCCGCGAGGATGGCGTCATCGACATGCGTCACGGCCGCTGTCCTCCGTCCACGACCCGCCGGATCTCGGCCTTGGCCTTCGACCGAAGCGCTGCAATCGCATCGTCGCCCAGTCCGAGCGCCGCACCGATCACCGTGTCCTTGAGCGGCACGCGCCGCAAGAGCAGCGCGAACCGCTCATCGTCGCTCGCGCATCCCTCCGCGAGGCGACGCTCCGCCTCATCCAACGGAATCTGCCGCCAGAGGACATCGTATTGTGCGCTGGTCAGGGCGAGCGTGCGCCCCATTTCACGAACGGAGACGGCGCCATGGGTGAGAAACGTGAACAGGCCGTCGCCGCGCGGCAGGTTGAGCAGGTATGCCGCTCGTCGTGCCGGCGCCAGCTGACGCA
>Ga0070741_10015195_pt1 | contig 13116 bp, 11 predicted proteins | sample Coa_R1_4_FD_66440 | JGI IMG/M metagenome (GOLD analysis project Ga0070741, IMG submission 66440) | Surface soil microbial communities from Centralia Pennsylvania, which are recovering from an underground coalmine fire - Coalmine... | ecosystem: Environmental > Terrestrial > Soil > Unclassified ...
GGTCGAATATGCGGCGGGAGAGTGGAAGGCGAGCTGCGACGGCACCCGGGCGGTCGGTTCGAGCGCGCTCGAGGCGATCGCGGACGCGGTCGGGACGCAGCAGGCGTCGATCGCACCGAAGGGAGGCGATCTGGAGGCGTGGATCGCGGAGCACGCGGCCCGGCTCGAATCCGAGGCCGGCTAGCTCAGGTCCGCGCGAGCACGCGGCCGAGCGCCTCCGCGAAGTACGCGTTCTCCTCCGGCGAGCCGACGGACACCCGAAGCGCATGCGGCGAACCGAACCCCGCGAGGGGCCGCACGATCACGCCCTCGCGGAGCAGGGCGTCGTACAGCCTCGGCGCATCGTCGCCGATCTCGACGTAGAGGAAGTTCCCGACCGCACCCGGCGCGGCGGGGAAGCCGTGCTCGGCAAGCGTGCGCTCGAGCGCCGCGAGCCCGGCCGCGTTCAGCGCGCGGCGGCGCTCGATCTCGGCGGCGTTGTCCAGGCTTGCGAGCGCCGCCGCCTGCGCCGGCGTCGTGACGTCGAACGGCCGGCGCGTCTTCGCCATCGCCGCTGCGACGTCGGCGGGCGCGACCGCGTAGCCGACCCGCAACCCGGCAAGGCCGTAGATCTTCGAGAAGGTGCGCAGCACCGCCACGCGGCGCCCTCGCTTCACGTAGGTCTCGACCGCGTCCGGGTAGTCGTCGCGGTCGATGTACTCGAAGTACGCCTGATCGACCACCACGAGGACGTCCTGCGGGACGCGTTCGACGAACCGGTCGAGCTCCTCGCGCGTGTTCATCGTTCCGGTCGGGTTGTTCGGATGGCAGACGTAGACCAGCTTCGTGCGCGGCCCGACGGCGGCGGCGAGGGCGTCGAGGTCGTAGCGAAGGTCGCGCAACGGGACGGTCACGACGTCGGCGCCCTGCTTGCGGGCGTAGATCACGTAGGTCGGGAACGACGGCCACCCGCACACGACCTCGTCGCCGGGGTCGAGCGTCGCCTGGCTCAGCTGGTCGATGCAGCCGTCGGCGCCGGCGCCGACGCAGACCTGGTCGAAGCCGACCCCGTGACGGGCGGCAAGCGCCTCGTGCAGGCGGTAGCTGCCGCCGTCGGGGTACCGGTTCAGCTCCTCGACCGCCTTCTGCATCGCCTCGATCGCCTCGGGAAGCGGCGGGAACGGGCCTTCGTTCGAGGCGAGCTTGACGATCCGCCCGAGCCCGAGCTCGCGCTGCACGTCCTCGATCGGCTTCCCCGGCTGGTACGGGGTCAGCTCGTCGATCGCGGGACGCACGAACGAGGATGCGGGCTCGGCCACGGCGACACGCTACCCGCAGCCTGAGCGATCGTCAGGCGTACGCTTCGGACATGGCACGCATCGGCCTCTTCCCGCTCGACCTCGCGCTGCTGCCGACCGAGCGGGTGCCGCTGCACGTCTTCGAGCCGCGGTACAGGGAGCTGATCGGCGAGTGCCTGGAGCGCGACGACGAGTTCGGGATCGTGCTTGCAAAAGACAGCGGCGACCTCCACCACGTCGGCACGCGCGCCGCCGTGATCGAGGTGCTGCAGGTGCTTCCCGACGGGCGCATGCACGTCGTCGTGGAAGGGCGCGAGCGCTTCCGCCTCCTCGAGGTCGACCACGACCGCTCGTTCGACACGGCCACCGTCGAGCCGGTTGCGGACGACGAGGAGGCGCCGGATCCCGACGACGTCGGCCGCTCGTTCGAGACGTTCAAGCGATTGCAGGAGACGGTCGGCGATCCGGGCGAGGCCCCGGACCCGGAGTCGCCGCTCTTCGACTTCCAGCTCGCGGCGCGCGTCGACTTCTCGCAGCAGACGAAGCAGGAGCTGCTCGAGCTCACCTCGCGCCGCGCTCGGATGGCGCGGCTCGCCGTCCTTCTCGAGCGGGCGCTCGAGGCACTCGAGATCGACCAGGAGGTGCGCCAGCGCGCGCACCGGAACGGGAAGGTCACGCCGCTCGGGAACTAGCCGACGCGTTTCGCCATCAGCACCGCGTCGACGAACGTGCCGTCGGGGCGGCGATAGTGGCGGCGGCGGTACCCCTCGCGCACGTATCCGCACTGCTCGTAGAGCGCGATCGCCGCTTCGTTGTGCGGGAACACGTGGAGCTCGAGCTTCGAGACGTTCGCCCGCCGCGCCCAGTCCTCCGCAGCGCCGAGCAACGCACGCCCGATGCCGCGTCTGCGATGGGCGGCGGCGACCATCACTCCGAGGTCGGCGACGTGCCCGCTCGAAGGATGAGGGTCGCGCGCGAGCGAGAGGCGCGCGACGATCTCGCCGTCGTCTTCTGCGACGAGCAGCGCGGCGTCCGGGTGCTTCCGGACCGACCGGATGTAGCGCCGTTCGTCGGAGACGCTGCGCCAGCGGGAGTCTGCGAGCAGCCATCCCTCGGGCTCGCCGCCGACCGCGCTCGCGAGTGCGACGAGCGCGGGCGCGTCGCCGGGTTCCGCCTTCCGGATGCGGATGGTCACGCCACGACGACGCCCGCCCCTCCGCGGCGGGGATCGCCCGCGGCTGCGAGCGTCCCGTCGGGGCGGACTTCCACTGCCGCCGCGCCGCCGAAGAACAGGTTGCGCCGCCGCCAGCGCACGACGTCGTAGCCCATCTGCTCCAGTCGCTCGAGCTCGGCCTCGTCGTGGCCGCCCTCGCAGTGGAGGTGCGACCCGTCGAAGTGCACGCGGGGCACGCCGATCGCGTCGGCGACGCCGCTTCCGTGCTCGAGCACGTTGACCACGATCTGCATGATCGCGCCCCGCAGCCGGGCGGAGCCGGCGCTGCCGACGACGAGCCGGGGCGCGCCGTCGCGGTCGAGCGCGATCGAAGGCGACATCATGCTCGTGAGCCTCCGCCCCGCCGGGAGCGTCCGTCCGCCGACGAGGTCGTACTCGCCGAGCATGTTGTTCAGGTAGATCCCCGTTCCGGCGACGATCACGCCGGAGCCGGAGCCGGTCGAGGTGGACGCCGACGCAGCGTTCCCCTCGGCGTCGATCACCGAGACGTGCGTCGTCCCGCCCACGGGCGCCGCCGCGGCGGCGAGCGCGGGCCGCAGGCCGGCGCGGACCCGCCCGACGCCTGCGCGGACCGCCTCGGGCGCGAGGAGGCGGCCGGCGAGCCCGCCGCGGTGGAGGTCGCTCCAGAAGCTGCCGCCTCGCGCCCGCTCCTGCTCGCGCATCACCTCTCCGAGTGCCGCGAGCGCTTGCGCGCTTCCCGCGGGCGAGTCCGGAAGCCGCTCGAGGAGCGCCAGCCCGTAGGCGATCAGCACCCCGCCGGAGGACGGCGGCGGATTCGAGAGGAAGTGGTGGCCGCGAAAGCGCGCCCGGACCGGCCGTCGCCAGACGGCGCGGTACGTCGCGAGGTCCTCGAGCGTGACCTCGCCGCCGCCCTCGCGGACGGTGGAGACGATCGCGTGCGCCCGCTCACCCTGGTACAGCGCGGCCGCGCCGCGCCGGCCGATCGCGTCGAGCGTGTCGGCGAGGTCGGGCAGCCGCAGCGTGTCGCCCGCGCCGAGACGCTCGCCGTTCGCGCGGCTGTAGACACGGCGCCCCTCCGGAGACGCGCGAAGGATCGGGTCGAGCAGAGCGTGCAGATGCGCCTGCGGCCGCGACAGCTGAACGCCGTCGCGCGCAAGCTCGATCGCAGGCGCGAGGAGCTCGCGCCACGGAAGTCTTCCGAACGCCTTGTGCGCGGCCTCGAGCCCCGCGACCGCCCCGGGCACCGCGCACGACGCGGGGCCGATGCGGAACCGCTGCGTCGTGGTCTCGCCGAATCCGACGTCGACCACCTGCATCTCACCCGCCCGATGACGGCCGAGGCCGAGCCCGGGAGCGGCGACGAAGAAGTCGGCGAGGCGCGTCACCCCGTCCGCGGCGCGGTGGACGAGCATGAAGCCACCCGCACCGGGACTCGTCAGCGGGCTCTCGGCGACCGCTCCGGCGAAAGCCGCGGCGACGCACGCGTCGACGGCGTTACCGCCCTCCGCGAGCACGCGCGCGCCCGCCTCCGCCGTCAGCGGATGTCCTGCGGCCACGGCCCCTCTCATCCGCGAGAGGGTAGCCCCACCTTGTGGACGCGCTACCGGTCGAGGAACGACGGCGGAACGAGCGGATCCGCACGGCCGCCCGCCGCGACGAGCCCGCGGCGGCGCCTGGCTGTCCCGCCGAGACCGGTGGCGACGACGGTGATCCAGATCTGGCCGGTGAGGCGCTCGTCGAGCGTCGCGCCGAAGATGATGTTCGTGTCGTCGGTTGCGGCCGCGCGCACCGCCTCGGCGGCTTCGTTGACCTCGTACAGCGAGAGATCGTCGCCGCCCGCGATCGAGAGCAGGATCCCGCGCGCCGCGACGATCTCCGTGTCGATCAACGGACTCTTCAGCGCCCGCTCCGCGGCGTCCCGCGCGCGGTTCTCGCCGGTGGCGTAGCCGATCCCCATCAAGGCGGAGCCGGCGTCCTTCATGATCGTGCGGACGTCGGCGAAGTCGAGGTTGATCAGGCCGGGGTTGGTGATCAGGTCGCAGATTCCCTGGACGCCCTGACGCAGCACGTCGTCCGCGATGCGGAACGCCTCGAGCATCGACGTGGACTTGTCGAGGACCTCGAGCAGCCGGTCGTTCGGGATCACGATCAACGTGTCGCACGCCTCGCGGAGCTCTTCAACGCCGACTTCCGCCTGTCGCATCCGCCGGCTCCCTTCGAACCGGAACGGCGTCGTGACGATGCCGACGGTCAGCGCTCCGAGCTCGCGCGCGATCCGCGCGACGACAGGCGCCGCGCCGGAACCGGTGCCGCCGCCCTCGCCGGCGGCGACGAAGACCATGTCCGAGCCGCGCAGGACGCGCTTGATCTGGTCGTACGCCTCCTCCGCTGCGCGCCGCCCGACCGCGGGATCGGCACCCGAGCCGAGGCCTTCGGTGAGCTCGCTGCCGATGTGGAGCTTCACCGGCGCGTCGCTCATCTGCAGTTGCTGGATGTCGGTGTTGACGGCGATGAACTCGACCTGCGTGATCCCCGCGTCGATCATCCGGTCGAGCGCGTTCAGACCCGCGCCTCCGACGCCGACGACGCGGATCACCGCGAGGTACGAGGCAGGCTCGCGCCCGCGCTCGAGGCGCGCCGGGTTGTCGGGGATCGGCTCGAGCCACCGCGTGACCGGCCGGTCGGCCTCGCGCACCTCGCGCGGCGGCGTCTCGGCGGCCGGCTCGGGGGCAGGGGCCGGCGCCGGCCGCTGCTTCCGCTCGGGAGCGGGCTCGTCGGGCTGGTCCCCTCGCCGCGCAGCCTCGGTCGCGCGGAAGAGATCCGCGAGCGGACCGTCACGCATGCTTGCGCGATTCCTCGCCACCGAGCACCTCCTTCGCCAAGTCGCGATACATCTCAGCAGCCTCGCCGGTCGGATCGTAGGCGAGCACCGACGACCCCTTCACCGGCGCCTCGGCGAAGCGGACCGTCTTCCGGATTCGCGTGTGGTACACGAGGTCGCCGAAGTTCTCGCGCAGGATCTCGTCCGCCTCGCGGGAGTGGGTCAACCGCTTGTCGTACATCGTCGGGACGATGCCGACGATCGCGACCTCCGGGTTGAGGTTCTCGCGCACCATCTCGAGCGTGTTCTCGAGCTGGACGAGCCCGCGCAGCGAGAGGTACTCGGTCTGGACCGGCACGATCACCCCGGTTGCCGCGACGAACGCGTTGACCGTCAGCAGGCCGAGCGACGGCGGAGTGTCGATCAGGATGTAGTCGTAGCGGCCGCGGACGGGCTCGAGCGCTTTCTGCAGCGCACGCTCGCGCCCGATCTGGCTCGAGAGCGCGAGCTCGGCGCCGGCAAGGTCGATCGAGGAAACCGCAACGTCGAGCTCGCGGCGCACGATCACCTCCTCGATCGGCAGGCGGTGGACGAGCACCTCGAACATCGAGCGGTCGATCGCGTCCGGGTTCAGGCCCTGCGACATCGTCAGGTTGCCCTGCGGGTCGAGGTCGACGCACAGCACGTTCAGTCCGCGCTCGGCGAACGCCACGCCGAGGTTGAGAGTGGTCGTCGTCTTCGCGACCCCTCCCTTCTGGTTCGCGAACGCGATCACCTTCGGCTGCGCCGTCTCCGGATCGGTCTCAGGCGACGACCGGAAGCTCGGCCGCGGGACAAGGCGTGCGAGGGCCATGTAGCCGCTTCTTCGGGTCGCCTCACCTCATTCCTGCCGCCCCCTTTCGAACTTCGGCGTCGCCGGCGGCGAGGCGTGCGACGCGCTTTCTCGGGCGAGCGCCTCGGCATCTCGGACGAGTGCGCGGAGCTCGTCGAGAAGCGCAGGCGTGGCCGTCGACCGGTGCTCGAACGACTCGATGCGCTCGAGCCTTCGCAGTACACGCTCAGCGGCGTCCATACGGCCACGCTAGCCGAGGATTCGTCACGTGTCTGTGACAGTTCTGGAACGAGTGTGCAACGGCCGGCGACGGCGTCGCCGCTCACCCCGGCGCGACGGGGACGGCCGTCGAGAAGAGGCGCTCGCATCTGCCCCACCGGAGGTACGTGTTGCTCCAGACGGCCTCGCGATGGGTCACCGTCACGCGCCGAAGCAACTCCACGTGGTAGGCGTGGTAGTGCCGGTCGGCGAGCGCGCCTCCGAGCTCGTACCGAGACCAGCAGCCGACGTCGAACTGCGGCAGGAGGCGGCGGGTGGCGACATCGAGCTCGGCGACGACGCGGCGTGCGGACGGCGACCGGACGATCTTCGCGAACGACTCGAGCGAGATGAACGACTGAAGTTGCGCGTTCAGGATCGCCTCGTGCGTGTGCTCGTACTCGCGCACCCACTCGCCGCCGCCGAGCGGCATCAGCAGCAGCTCGCGGAGGCCGCGGAACGACGCTTCGGCTGCGCGCACGAACGCGACGTCGTGGAGCAGAACGCCGGCACGCGCGAGCGCCTGCGCGGCCACGGCCTGCGCGAATCCCGATCCCCACGGTGCCGGTCCGTGATAGGGGAAGTCGTATTCCCAGTAGAGCGCGTCGCCGCGACGAACGACGCGCGCGAGGAGCGCACGCGCGAGTCGCCTCGCCGAGGCGACGTCTCCTGAGGAGACGACGCCGTTCAGCGCCGCGAAGCTGAGGAGCGGCTGGAACCGGTACCCGAACCGCCCGTACTCCCTGAAGACGATGCCGTCGCGGTTGCGAAGGTCCGTCGTGCGCGCGTCGAGACCCGTCCCCGTCCCGGCGTCGGGCATCGCGGCCGGCTCGACGCGAGACGCGTTCGCCGCGCCTGCACCGCCCGCCGACGCGGTTGCTCCGAGCAGAACGGCGACGACCGCGGAGCAGAGGAGCGAGGTGCGCGCCACGCATGTCATCCTGGACGAATGTCCGGCGTTCCACGCCGGAGGCGCCTCGTCGGTTACGGACTACGCTGCGCCCGGCTGCGCTCGCGCCGCCATCACCTGCGCGAGCCGCAGCTCCGCGTTCAGCACGGGCGCGCGCGCTGAATAGGGCGCCGTCGTGATCAGCGTCAGCTCGACACGTCCCGCGGCAACGACCACGACGTCGACGAGGACCCTCACGGTCGTGGCCCCGCTCGTGACGTCAACGAGCCCGCGGAACGCTGCGCTCAGCTTGGCGATCTTCGGGAACGCCATCGGCACGAAGGACACGAGCTTCTGTCCTGCCGGCAAGCCGGACGCGAACTTCTGCCGCAGGCACTCGACCACGCCGGTGTGCGTGATCGTGCGCTTCCAGTCGAGCTCGACCATCGTCCGCGTCCGCAGCACCTGCGCCTCGCTGTCGAACTCCAGACCGCTGTGGCTCCACTTCGACGCCGCGTTTCCTGTCAGCACGAGATCCGACTGCTTCGCCATGTAGGACCCGCACTGGAACGACGTGGGCGCAGGCGGCTCGAGACCTCCGCCGGTCCATCCTGTCGGGTCACCGAGATCGGCGAGCCGGACGACTGCGTGATGGGCGAGCGTGACGTCGGCCGCCACGAGGCGCACCTGCTCCCTGTCCGCTGCGGCAGGGGCGCAGACTGCGACTGCCGCGGTCACCGTCGCCAGCGCTGCGCGTGAGAGCCTGCCGAGCCTCACATGTCGAGCCTACCTCCCGCGCGCCCGCACGAAACCGCGTTCAGGCAGCGGCGGCGGTCGCCGGCCGCGGCCGCAGCCCGAGCAGGGTCTCGTCGAGCGAACGGAGGAGCTCGCTCCGGTTGCCGTACAGGAGCGTCTCGACGAGGGCGCGGCGGAGGGCATCGCGGACGGCTCCGCCCGCGCCGTCCGCACGGAACGACTCGAGCAGCGCTGCACGCTCCTTCGACGTCTCCCCGAGGAGGACCGCGGTGCGCATCGCGGCTGCCCACGCGCCGTCGTCGCCACCGAAGAGCGCGGCGAGCGCATCCCGTACCTGCCCCGCCCGGAACGGCCCGTCGGCGAAGAGCGAGAGCTCCCAGCGGTCGAGCGCCTCGGCGAGCCCGCGGTCTTCGTCCGCGAGCGGCAGGCGCTCGCGGAGATCTGCGGCGAGACGCCCGCGGACCGCGTCGAGACGTGTCGCCTCACCGCGCGGCTGCGTGGCGGCGATCGGCAGCAGCGGCGAGATGCGAAGGGGCCGGAAGTCGAGCCGCTCGAAGACGACCGGGCCCGCCGCGACAGCCCCCGCGGTCGCGAGGCGAAGCGCGCTGACGGTATCGGCGAGCTCGCCTGCCGCGTCCGGCGGCTCCGCCTCCTCCGCAGCGAGGTCGCGCGTCAGCTCGACGACGAGCAGCCGGTCGACGTCCCGACCGAAGTCCGGCGGCATCAGCCCGAGCGCCTCGGGCCAAAGCGACGACACCTCGCCGGCGACGACAGGGCGCAGTCGAATGCCGCCGCCGAGCTCAACCGGCTTTCCGGCCGACAGGCCGACGACGGGCGCGATCGCGGCGTACGAGCGCGAGGCGCCGAACAGCGACCGCTCGATCTCTGCGTACGCGGTCGCGAATGCCTCGTCTTGCCAGTCGAAACCACCGCAGCGCTCCGCGACCGCACTCAGGAGCGGCAGCAGGATCGTCCGGAAGAGCGCGTCGTCCTCGCTCGAGGTGAGACGCGAATGTGCGCGGGCGAAGATCGCGGCCGCCGGCTCACGGCGAAGGTCGTCGATCGCGTTGCGCGCGTCCGGCAGGCGGCGAAGTGTCGGAGCCTGCTCGTCGAGGAAGCTCCGGACGAGGGGCCGGTACTCGTAGAGCGACGGGCCGTCGCGCGTCGGGTGCTCCTCGAACGCGAACGGCAGCTCCGCACCGCGCTCGACCGAGAACGCCGCGAGACAGAAAGCGCGCAGCGACTGGTAGAGGTGCGGTGCCCGAAGCGACACGCCGCTCAGTTACGCGACCGCGGAGCCGTCTCCTACCTGGCAATAGACTGGCGTCGGATGGGAGCCCCGACGACCGCCGAGTTCCTGGCGGCGTTCGTCATCGCCGCAGCTTCGGGAACCGCCGTGTTCTTCCACGCAGAGCGCAACGCGATCAAGCACCCGTCGGGCTGGGCGAGCGCCGTCTTCCTCTTTCTCGCGATCGCGCTGCCGCTCTACCTCTGGCACGTCCGACGCGTGCGCCGCTCACGGGGCGGCCGCTAGGGCGCCACGGCGTCCGGCTGGCAGGTCGGGCACCAGTACGCGGTGCGGTTCGCGTCGCCCTGCCCGCGCGACCGAATCGGGGTGCCGCAGCGCGGACAGGCGCGGCCCGCGCGGCCGTGCACGCGCTTCGGCGGCTCCCGACCCGCCTCGACTGCGGCGCGCATCAGCGACGCGGCGGTCTCGAGCACCCGCGCACGATCCTCGTCGCTCACGTCGCGAAGCCGAAGCGTCGGTGAGAGGCGCACGCGCCAGAGCGTCTCCGCCATCCACATGTTTCCTATTCCGGCAACGACTGTCTGGTCCTGGATCACCTCGCCGAGCCTCCGCTCGCCGTCGGTCGAGCGGATCCGCGCGAGCATCCCCGCGAAGTCGGGCGGCGAAGCGAGGATGTCCGGCCCGAGCCGCGCGAGCGCGCGCGCGTGCAGCTCGAGCACAGGCCCGTTCCACAGGATCCCTTCGGCCGCGGCACCGCGCAGGACGAGCCACGGCCGACCGACGCGCGCTTCGCCGCGCGGGCGGACGGCCCAGCGGCCGCTCATCCGCAGGTGCGACCGCACGACCGCCCCACCCTCGAAGCGGAGGACGAGGTTCTTGCCGACGGCCTCGACCGCCTCGAGCCTCCGCCCGTCGAGCGCGGCGGCGTCGATCGCAGCCTGCGCGCGCGGGTGCGGCGTCTCCACCTCCACGCGCTCGCCGACGAGCACGCGCAGCCGCCGCGCCGCCCGGTGGAGCGTGTCTCCCTCGGGCACCTACGGTCGCAGCACCGCGCGCCGAGGCCCGGCCAGAAAGCCCGCCTCGACGAGCAGGTCGATCGCGTCGGTCTCGGTCACCGGCTCGCCGTCGAACCGCTCGACGGCAAGTCGTTTCGCGCCGCCGGCGCGGACGTGCGCGACGAGCGCTGCGAGCGCGGTACGCAGCCATCCCTCGTCCGGCTCTCGGAGCGGCACGAGCGACCGGCCGCCGCGTTCGACGTAGAGCACCGCCTCGCCGCCGAGCAGGACGACGTGCGCGCCCGCGACGCGCGCGGCGCGCGCGTTCGCGCGCCGCGGCCATGGGAGCGCGGCGCCGTAGGGCTGCGCCGGGTCGGCCGCCGCCAGCACCGTCGCCTCCGGCTCCGGCGGTCGCTCGCGGAGCTCACGCAGCCGTTCGACGGCTCCGCCGAGCGCGAACTGCGCGCCGCCGAGCCCTTCGACGAAGTAGCCCCGGCGGCACAGACCGAGCGTCTCGAGGGCCCGCAGCTCCCCGTAGACTGCTCCGTAGCCGCCTGCGACTCCTTCGGCACGGACCGCATCGCGAGTGACGACGCCGTGGCGCTCGAGCAGGAGCTCCGCGAGCGCGCGGCGCTCGGCGCGGCCGGCGAAGAGCCGCTCCGTCCGCGTCCACCGGCCCTGCGTGGCGGTGATCGCCGCCGACCGCGTCCGCGAGAACCGGCGCGGGCGGCGCTGCGGCTTCGGCACCCCGTACCGCCGACCCGCGCGCAGCGGCGTCCAGGCGTCGTTCGTCACTTCCCCCGCCCAGACGAGATCCCACAGCGCGGGAAGCGCCTCCTCGTCGGCAAGCCCCGTCTCGGCGAGGAGGTCGAACCAGAAGAGCGCGCCGTGGCCGAGCGCCGCGCGCAGCTGCTCGTGCGTCGGCCCGGCCGGAGGCGGCGCGGCCGCCACCTGCCCGAGTGCCGCAGCGTCCTCGCGGAAGTACAGCGCGACGCGGTCGATGCCGGCGCCGACCCACACGACCTCGCCGGTCGCGCACAGCGCGTCGAGCTGCTCCGGCCTGTAGTCCGGCACGCGCCGAGGCAGGACCTCGGCCTCCCACAGTGGGACCGGCAGCGCAAGCGCCTGCAGAGGGACGAGCGCCTCGCGAAGGGAGGCCCTGCGATCGATGCCGTGCCAGGAGGGCGCAAACCGTGCGAGCGCCTCCTGCTCGACCGGCTCGACCTCCTTGCGCAGCGCCGCGAGCGACGCGCGCCTCAGGCGCCGCAGCACGTCCGGGTCGCACCATTCGCGCTCGCTTCCGCCGGGTCGAAGCTCGCCGCGGACGAGGAGCTCCTCCCGCTCGAGCTCGACGAGCACCGCCGCGACGTCGCGCCCGAACCGCTCGTTCGCAGCCGCGGTCGTGAAGGGACCGCGCCGCCTTGCGAACCGCAGGACGAGCCGGCGCAGCGAGTCGGCACCGCCCTCGAGGAAGACGTCCGGCAGGCCCGACGGCGGCATCGCGCCGAGCGCGTCGCGATAGCGGCCCGCATCCTCGGCCGCGATCAACCGCGGCTCGCCGGCGATGCGCACGACGACGGCGCGGCGCTCGGTGAGCAGCGGCGCGGCGAGACGCTCGTCGTACTCGTCGGTGCGGAGGTCGCCGCGGAGCCGGAGCTGGTCGTGAAGCTCGTCCGGCGTCCGCGGCTCGCCGCGGAGCTGCCGCTCCACGTCGACGAGCGCGCCGGGGTCGAGGAGGTCGCGCAGCTCCTCCTGTCCGAGCAGCTCGCGCAGCAAGTCGCGATCGAGCGACAGCGCCTGCGCACGCCGCTCCGCAGGCGGCGTGTCGTCCTCGTACATGTACGTCGCGACGTAGTCGAACAAGAGTGAGCTCGAGAACGGCGAGGCACTGCCGGTCTCGACCTCGACGAGGTCGAGACGACGCGTCTCGATGCCGCGCAGGAGGCGGCGAAGGGACGGCAGGTCGAACACGTCCTGCAGGCACTCGCGATACGTCTCGAGGACGACCGGGAAGGAGCCGTAGCGCCTCGCGACCTGCAGCAGCGACTGCGCCTTCAGGCGCTGCTGCCAGAGCGGCGTGCGCTGGTCCGGCCGCCGGCGCGGGATCAGGAGCGCTCGTGCGGCGTTCTCGCGGAATCGGGCGCCGAAGAGCGCCGTGTCACCGAGCTCGCCGACGACGAGCTCTTCGACCTCGTCCGGCTCGATCAGCAGCTCGCTCGTCGGCGGCGGCGCGTCCGCATCCGGGAAGTGGAGCGCGATCCCGTCATCCGACCAGATCGCCTGGACGTCGATCCCGATCGTGCGGCGCACGCGCGCCGCCATCGCCATCGCCCACGGCGCGTGGACTCGCCCGCCGAACGGAGACAGGAGGCACACGCGCCAGTCGCCGATCTCGTCGCGGAACCGCTCGACGACGACCGTCCGGTCCGACGGAACCGCACCGGTCGCGTCGGCCTGGTCGCGAAGGAAGGTGAGCAGGTTTCGCGCCGCCGCCTCGTCCAGCAGGAACTCGTGCTCGAGGCGCTCCAGAGCGGCGTCGTCGCCGAGTGCCGCAAGCTCGCGTGAGGCGGCGCCGATCTTCTCGCCGAGCTCGAACGGACGGCCGACTCCCTCGCCTTTCCAGAACGGAACCGCTCCGGGAAGTCCGGGCGCCGGCGAGACGAGTACGCGATCGCGCGTGATCTCCTCGATCCGCCACGTCGACGCTCCGAGCAGGAACGTCTGTCCCGCGCGCGCCTCGTACACCATCTCCTCGTCGAGCTCGCCGACGCGGCCGCCGCCGTCGGCGAGGAAGACGCCGAAGAGGCCGCGGTCCGGGATCGTGCCGGCGTTCGTCACGGCGAG
>Ga0070741_10015196_pt1 | contig 13116 bp, 19 predicted proteins | sample Coa_R1_4_FD_66440 | JGI IMG/M metagenome (GOLD analysis project Ga0070741, IMG submission 66440) | Surface soil microbial communities from Centralia Pennsylvania, which are recovering from an underground coalmine fire - Coalmine... | ecosystem: Environmental > Terrestrial > Soil > Unclassified ...
TGTCAGCGCATTGGCCGAGAACATCCGCGAGCAGATTTCAGATTTTGTGACCATATCTGGATCTTCGAGTCCCAGGAATCTGAACTCGAGATCTTTCCAGCCCAAAGTCTGATGTAGTATCTGACGCGAGAAACGTTCCTCAATGCGCCGAGCCATAGGAACCACAGCAGATTGAAAATCCGCAGCATGGAGTACCTCACCAACGGCCCGGTTAATATCATGCTCGATGAACGACATCGCAGACATGTCGAACCCGAGGGCGATCATCCTGATCAGAAGTTCCTGCCAGTTGAGAAGTAAGTCGTCTTCAGTAACCGGCGTGACTTCAATAGGCTCGGGCTTCTTCATGCCCGAGATAAGAGAAAGTTTGGCTTGCCCTTCCAGTTCGTTCTGGATGTGGCGGCGAACGATTTGGATGTGGCCTTCGTTCTGCGGGGCTTCCCACCACAGGAACGTCTTATGAATTTGATCCGTACCGGCGCGCCCCGACATTTCCTGTACGCCGAGAAACGAGTTAACGGACATAAAGGCAACTTCCATCTTGCCGAGTCCAAACGGACTGTCGGTAGACGGGTTGTCCTTGATGTACATCATTTCATCGTCGTAGAAAACGATGGCCCCACGTTCACCCTTTAGTCCAGTCATTTGGCAGTAACGCGGCAGCTCTGGCGTAGACTCGCGCCACGATGCAAAAATACGGATTGACTGCACATCGACCGGCCACATTTTTATTGGGCGGTCTGGGTCAAGAGTGACGCCGATTTCAGTTACAAACCCACCGAGTAGGCACATATCTTCTGCGCCTTGCTCGACGAACGTTTGGAACGAGTCCATGTTGTTCGGATGCTTAAAGCATTCAGTGGCAATTTTGATGCGGGCTTTTTGCTCGTCATCGCTGTCTAATGGCGTCTCACCGTCGATAGGCCCGATCTCCCAGTCAAGACTGATTAGTGCGCCCTTAATAAGATTGATGGCCCGGCGCGGTACCGGTGTGCGCGACATACGCCGCAGGTTGTAAGGTGTCGATTTTATGACCGGAATCGACAACCTCTGAATGCTGCCGGGCAGGTAAGGCCAGTTCCAGCTCTTACGGTCAACTATTTGCGACTGCTGCCGTGCAAGCAACTGTGCATCCAGCTTGCCCGCTTTGACGGCTTCAATCTCCTGTTGTTGCCGCGCCAGAACCAACGGCAAATATTGGAATGGAGTTTCACGCAGTTCCTGCTGGTGGGCCGAAGTAAATGCACGCAGCATTTGCCGTGTGCGAAAGAACTTGACCCACCAAGCAAGCAAGTAGAGATGCACTCGCCGTAAGATAACCATCGCTTTGATGGTACGGCGTGCGAATCGATGTTATGACAACTAAGCGGTAGCCGTTGCTGGTAACGCAGCAATTAGCTGCCGCAGAGCCGCAAGCACCATTGGTACTTCAGTCGGATGACTGAACAATGCGCGGCCAAGATTGTTTTCCTCGAACGGAAACCACCGATGTATCGGCATCCAATCCGGGTAAAACAGAACAACCGGCACTCCCAGTGCTGTAGCCACCCACGTCCACGCATTAGGCACCCCTACCACCAACGTAGACGCGGCGAGATACGACAACTTGAGAGGCATCGGGGCCTCTGACAGAATGTCACACTCTGGGAGTGGGCAGTTATCCAGCCACTCATTGTGATCGCCGACTAGCAGGACATCTTGCCCGTAAGTTTTAAGGTGCTGATGCACAAAGGCCCACGGACGATTATCCTCAAAACTAAGACCGGCGACAATGGGAAAAGGACACATCGAAATTGCGCGCGGCAACCCTTCCCGCACCGGCACATTAAACTTAGGCTTGTCTAGTGTGATGCCGGAAAATCCAGACTCGGCGGCCACCACTGCCGGATAAGGAACCGAGTCTTTGGATGCCAGAACAAAGGCCCGGCCAAAAGATAAGGTTTTAGGGTCACCAACTCCACGAACAGAGGCGTCTACCCCGGCACATTCTAGCAAAGCTGTACTGTCCGGATCAGCCGCCGCCACTTTCTCACCAGTAGCCTGTGCTATCTGGATAGCAACGACAACATCATAAAGTTTGGTTCGCGCCGGTAGCCAGATCAAGATCCCCCCGCCTTGAGACGCCCTACACGACCGCCGCGCGCTGGTTGTACTGGTTGCGGCTGCGCTGGTTGCCGCAAGAGAGTAGGTTCTAACGCTGCCCTTAGTCGCCGTAGGTCAGATACTTCTATTGTTAGTTCGGCCGCCGAGCTAGCACGTTGGTCATTGATAGTGCGCTTGAGCAGCCAGTCAACGAACATCAGCTCTTTCTCTAGAGCTCTACGGATGAGCTCTAGGTCATGGGCTTCGATTTCTATAGTTATGGTAGGCATTGCACCGTACACTTTGCCAAGTGTACCATTTACCGAGCGCGGGCTGCCGCAGACAGGCCAACGAAAAGCAGAATAAAGAGTATCACCCCTGCTAATTCAGACTTGCCCAACGGACGCCGCCCTCTTCAGTTTTGACCTTTTTGATTTTGCCTGCTTCGGCGAGTTTCTTTAAAACCATAAGGGCGACCTCGCCATAGTCCTCATCCAACTCCGCACGCACCAAGAGTTTCTTGGAGGATGCCGGTTCATCGTTGAGAACCTTAAGTAGACGCACCGCGATATCGCGCGCGGACAACTCGACAACTTGCTCTTCCTGCAATTGAAGTTTTCTCCTTCTGTGATGTAAGCTAGAGTTGACCGCGCCACTACTATCTGGACATGTGCGGCAGTACAGATCAACCCGCTCGTGCTTAGTAGTGTAATCACGGTCAAGGCGCGGCACAACCGATGCCCGCGACGTAGGCGGCATTACCAGTGGAGTAGCACCCCACGGAATTTCAACTCCACAACCGGCGCATTGCCCCATGCTCATTTTGCTTCCTCCCAGCCAAGCCCGAAGCAGAACTTACAGAAAGGCGTCGGCTCACTATCAGGCGTTGTAAGGCACCGACAGGGCCGGATGGCTGTACCACACCACCGGCACACTGTCGACGCAACCTGAGCCGTAGCTGGGCTGTGCGCGGTACATTTACGTGGCTTGCCCATGCCGTAGATGCTACGGGATACGGCCCACCCCATAATCAGGCCACCTTCGCTACTTTGTGAATGCCCTTGCGGGCCACCTTGCCCACGCCGACAATTGCCGCCAATGCCGATGTAAGCGGTAATGCGTCATTGGTACGCATAAGTGCCTCAGCATTGCGATAGTTGTCGCGTACTTCCCTTCCAACTGCCGTGAGGATTAACCGCCGCCGGTTTGGATTGTTCGGGTCAGTGCGTATGACGGCCCACTGGTTCTCCAGTGCCCGGCGGATTTGGCCATTGTTGTAGCCCTGCAATTTGCCGATGGTAACAAGACCGCTGCCAATATCATTTAGCAAGCCGAGTTGCCACCGAGAGATTACACGCATCATCCCAACGCCTCCAGTTCGGCAATTAGCGTCTGATATAGATGGATTTTGCCCCTTAGCAAATCGATGGTGACTTGATGGGCATTAGTCTTTGCACTGTGTCGCAAGGCCACTTTGGGCAACTGTCGCCGAACTGCCGCTTCTTTACGCTGCGCGCGGGCTTCTGCTTTTAACAACTGACGCGATCTGACAATCCAGGAATTGTACAGACCGTGCTCTTTGAGAAATGCTGCCTTGTCTGTAGACGCATCATACTCCGCAAGTAGATCGCGCCGCTCTGTTAGTGTCCACTGTCTTCGTTTGGCCATTACGTTCTCCTAACCTTTAGCTTGAAATCCGTCCGGCTTAACTCTTTCTCAAAGGCGATTACCTTCTCCGTGAGTGTGACCAGAGCTATGCCCTCCTTTTGGGCTGCCTGTGTCTTAGAACGTTCTACACGTCTGTTTACACGGCGCATTTCGCGCATCAGGCTCTTCAGGAGTAGAGCAACCTCGGCCCGGCTTAGTTGCAATTGGCCTGCTGACATAGAACGCTCCCGGCTCCCATAGTGTGCGTTAAAGAGGGCCGCCACGTTAGGGAGCAGAACTCACCAGGAGGATCGGTCCTGGCTAGGCGGCCCCAGAACGGAATTGTACACTTATTAACCTGTCAACGCAAGTAGGAATTCGGTTTATGTGGCAGTAATTTGACTTGCGGGAACATAACGCTCCGATTGAAACTTCAACGGGTCAAGCCAACCGAGTTGAACCTTCCGCACAAAGTATGCAATCCACCGGCAGGCGACTGTGTCATCGTGTGCGCCTTCAGCGGCTGCCGGGACGCCCTTTTCATCGCGCACGAATGTTAACGCCTCTTTGATGAAAATTTCATCCCAGATAAGCTCTGGTGTATCGTTAATAAACGAGTTCAGACAGTTGAGCGCGACCGGACGCGTCTTTTGTGTGGTGGGAAAACCCTCGAACTCGATAATCTTTTTGCGTTCGCGCTTATGCCAATCCTTGTGCATGTAGATGTTGCCGTACCCGCATTCACCCTTGAGCACGAGGATGACCGTACCGCCATCCATGTTCCGTTCTGGTGCTATGACAGCATTGTTGTAGTAACGCCCGAGATCGGCCAGATCATACGCGAAATCCTCAGGTGTGACCTTGGCCCGGTATGACGCATACTCCTCGCCCGTCTCAAGATCGATAACGACCGCTGCGCAGTAGTCCGTATCGCTACCCACTTCGCGGCCGCTCGCAGCATCAGCGCCTATGATGTACCGACGATTAGGCACACGCTGAAAGAACAACTTGGCCGCACCATTGCTAATACTCTTGAATGGCTGGAACCCGAACAGCTCGCGCTTACGAGCAATGAGCAACTCTTTATCAAAGTATTGGTTACCCGTAACCAGAAACGCAGTGATTGGGTCCTCAGGATACTTCTCATCAAAGTTACCGCGCTGCTGGATCTTCATTGCGCGCCGCCACGCAATTCTCCCGAGGTATTGGCGGATTATAGCGGGTGAAAGACTAGGCGGCAGTGCGGACATTGTTGCTCTGGATGCAGGCTAGTTCAGCGTGCATTTTGCGGATCATTGCGAGCTCATCTGCTTGCAGGTCAGCTTCCAATTCGGCAGCTTCTTCCGGCGAGAGTTTTAAGTCATATTCGCTCGACCACCACCAACCGTAAAAGTGAGACTTAGCATCGGCGGCCTTGGGATCGTCCATCGACCGGAGGTACTGTTCATAATAATATCCAGCAGCGCCGTTGGCAGTTGACTCTTCATCGCGCGTACCGCCGGGTACAAGAGAGCCTAGCAGGTTGGACATCGTATCCTCTGGGTTACCGGGCCAACGTGCTACCTCCGAGCATACTAGATGCTGGATGGTAACGCCCTGCCCAGCTTCCTCAACCTCGGCTGACTCAACGATTAGCTTCGAGTCTAAGTAGTCGAACACCAATTCCTTGCGGTTGGAGTAGGCCGTATGCAGTAAATTTTCTTTTAGCTCGCGGCAGAGTGTGTTCTGCGTATTGTCATACGGGTCCATAGCACCGATGAGACGATATGCGCGCCGCGCAATCATAAAATGTTGTGTGGCGTAACGGTTATTCTGACTAACCAGCATGCCAGCCTTGCCGCCTTCAGTAAGGATTGGTAGCAACAACCGGACGATTAGAAAGAATGTTGTAAACCCAGCTTGCCGCGCTTTAAGCAGACGGTTGTTGTTCCACAACTTGTCCCATAGGTCGCGTTGGATTTCGTTCCAACAAAATGGAACAATGCGTGAGACGTTGCCGCCGCTGCTACTGGCTTGTTTGGTGAGAATCCAAAACATCGAGGCGCAGAACGCTTGCACGCCCCACGTATGCAGAACAGCCTGCAACGCCTGCAACTGGTCCCGCGCCTTGATTGTATCTACTTCTTTTCGCCCAAAAGACCGCTTGCCTTCCGCCACGATGTTAGTGTGACGGGATCACTAGTGTCGAAGAGACAGCTTAGCCAACTCCTAGATACCGGAAAGGGTAACCGACCCAATGGTACGATCGATTAGCTCGTAACGCTTAGTAATGTCCTCAACTGCTACGAACGGATTGCCGTAGCTGCTGTGGATCATTTTAACCAGTGTATCCTTAGGATCTTGAGTCGGTGAATCCACCTTAGCATAGATGCCGCCCTCCTGGTCCTTCTGCCAGTTGCATTCCTTGACGATACGATACTGGTCAGTCGGATAGTTAGGAATAGGCAGGCCCGCGAAGTGTGCAAACAGTACACGTTCACCATACTTCAATTCGGATCCCTTCCAAGCTGAGGCTGTGCACGGACGCCATGTAGCAAGTACAATGCCCTCATGCTGCACCTTGTTTTGTTTCTCCGGCGTCCAGATCGTGCCGACTTTCTGGCTCTTAGGCAACACTCGAACCAGGACCCACGGGAACAATGGTTCAAAGGCCCGGTACATGCCATTGAGCTGTTGGAGTAGCTTGTCCAACTGCATCTCTAGTTCTGCTCGCGCTGTTCTCGTCATTCCTCTAGTTTCCTCCCACCGGGCAGAACTGTACCCGGTATAATAAGACTCTTTTCACGCTCTGGCGGAGTAACACCGAACCCCATTGCTAGCCCGGCCACGCCCCCGACAATAGGCACAATGTTTGTACCGCAGTGCGGGCATACCTTCGGCCCCTCATGTTCGAAGATGAGTACCGCCGAGTTCCTAAGATTGATAATCTTAGGATTGCTAACTTCGAGCGGTACTTGTTGCTTACAGACGTTGCAAGGTGCGCCACCGTTCATCTAATCCCCCAGTATTTGTGTAGCTGTGCCGACAGTCTGATAGTCGGATACTTTCGAGTGAGTTCTATACAGACACGTAGATTTTCATCATCCGTTTTGTGCTCATCGCCGATAGGTTGGAAATACAGACGCGGTTTCTCTCGACCCGCCAACCACAGAAAGTTGTTCTGGAACTTGGTCTCGTTGAAGTCATGGCCTACGAGGATTTTCAGCTCATCCGCCATTTCGATCGAACTGCGCAGGTATCCGTGCTTCGGGCTAACTACATTCCATACGCCCGGCATTAACGGCTTAGTACCCGACGTTTCAACGTGCACCCGAATGTTAGCGGCATTGCACGCGAGAATAAGCGGCGCGAGATCATGGATCAGAGGCTCACCGCCCGTTATGCACACACGCCGTGCACCAACCATCTCTGAATGCTCGAGAATGCCCTCTGCGTTCATGCGGAACTTGACCCGGTAGTCAGTATCGCAAATGAACGCATTACCAGCCCAATCGTGACACTGCTCGCGGTAGATAGGTAGGTCAAGCGTAGCCCGTGCCGCAGGCGTAAACGGCTTGCCCACACTACAGCCAGCTAACCGCACAAAAGTCATGCGCGTACCGGCCCAATAGCCCTCACCCTGTAAGCTATTGAAGATTTCAGAAATCGGATAGATGACGGTATCGTCCATAAGCTATGTTAGTAGATTACTTTGTATCGTCTGTCAGACCACCGGAAAAGAGACGCGGTCGCCGCTTTGCCTTCGCTATCTGGGCAGATGGGCGCGTAGGCCGCTCCTCAGGCTTAGTCTGCTGTGCCAAACCAAATTTGCCGAGTGCCGTTAAGATAGGCCCGGCGATAGATGCAAACCGTAGCTTCTTTTTGATGTTGGCCTCAGGTACCGGCGGTTCATCGAGATTAAGGAAGTTGATATCCGCGCGCTCCATCTTGCTCTGCTGATAGGCAGCCAGGAACTCAGGCGTCAGCTGCCTGCCCGTACGCGCTGCTTCACATATTGCACACAATGCTCGATTGATGGGTACAAGGCTGCGGCAAATGAACTGCGAACATTCGTAGCACATAACGTTCCACGAACCATCCGAGTTCTGTTTAGTAACGCCCTTACTGCTGCCCGCGAACATTGGTTTCCTCTACTTTCATAGCTTGACGCAGCAGCATATTTTGGACACTGAGTTTAGCACGTTCGAGTTGTAGATTGTCAGGCAAAGCGCTACCGGATACCACCATTCTGTATCCACCATTGGCCCACTTAGACAGCCACGATCGCGGCCGCTCAAACGGCACTACTTCAACTACCGGCAGGCCCATAGATGCTGCTAAGTAGACCGGCCATCCGGAGCCTATGACGCCGACTACTTCGTTGTCCTTCAGCTCGAGGATGCGTGCGACATCCGCCTCATCGTAGGCGTACAGCCAAGTGCCCGACCGGGCCGGTCGCACAATGCGGACCTTTGGCAACGGACTTGTAAGCACACCACAGAGAATTCCGCAGGCTTGCGCCACATGCTTACCCAACGAACGGAACTGGTCGATGCGCTCATCCGACATGTCGAACACCATGTCTGGCGTACTTGTCAGTTCTTTGACCGGACGCAGGTCCAGCTTAAGGCCAGCATCATATAACGCCTGCATGGGAACATCCGCATCGGTGCGGAATGTGTACTCCAGTTTCCAAATAGCTGTTCCTCGGGATGTGTCATTAAGCGGATTAGACATCCGGCTTTCGTACGTGTTTACGAACTCCTGCATCACAGACACCGCTGCGAACAGATACTCGGGGTCCTTGGGTAACTTGAACAATGCGCGTTCAAGAATCGTTACTTTTGGAGATTCTTCCGGGCTTCCTTGATTTTGTTCTCGAAGCATAAGACACACACGTCAACCGGACCACGCCGCCGCTGCCCTTCAGATGTTTCCCACTCCAGACTATCTGGGAAGATCGTATACTTGCGCGTAGGCCCATGCACATCGCAAATAAACAACGTGCCGCCCTTTTTACTGCTGGCCACCTGCTTGTACCCACCCCATGCCAGCAATGCACTGTAGGCCACAGCGACGACAATGGCGGCCACTATAACAACTAACGCCACCGGAACCCCTTACCATCCCACGGCGCATCCGCCAAACTATCAAGTTTCGGTGGATTCGGTTGATGGGCGATAACGTCCAGGAAACGATTCTGCGCGACATCATGTGTCACTACTGCCCGCGCCGAATTGTGCTCCCGTGCCGCGAGCAATACTTCCTCCCAGCCCGTGTGCACCTTACGGAACGTATAGTGATCTTCGACCGTCTTGCGCATAAGCTGGCCAAGGTACTCACGCCGCGCTTTATCATGCACCAGATCACGCAGTTTACTCTTCCACGCAGACGGCCCGCTACACAGCAACCACTTTAAATCTGGATGGTGGCGGCAGAAACTTTCATACGGCCTGGACCACGACACAAGACAGGGAATGCCGCAGTACCCGGCCTCGATCATCTTGATACTGCTTTTAGATTGGTTGAACTCGTGGTCCGTAAGTGGCGCGAGTGCGATGTGCCATCCCCATACCGGCATCCTGGCCGGGTACTCCGATACCGGTGTCCAGTGTTTGAAGCGGTAGTTAGGTGCACCACGCAACGGGTTGTCCACCGGCAGATCAACGCCGCGCAATTCCAACTCTACATCAGGCCGTCCCATGTACTCTTCAAGTGCACCCTGAATCAAAGGTAAATCACCGATATGCGAACTGGAACCTGCCCATCCAATAACAATCTTATCTTCGGCAGGCTTGACCGGCGGAGCGAACATCTTCTCCTGGATTCTGTTCTCGGCAACAATAACCGGGATTGCCCGGCCCGTGCGCCGGTTAACCAGATTCTTTATCTGGCGTTGGATGATGCGCGCGAGGGTCGGCGTAGATACCGAGATCACATCGACCATACTCATGCAGTGGTAGAAACCTTCTCTGTACTGCGACAAGATAGGCCGCGCCGGATTGTACTCCGGCAGATCCCACACGTTGTCATCGAGGTCGTAGACAAGGCGCAGACCGAACCGCGCCGCTACCTCGAGAAACCGGAACTGCTGCGCCGTACAGCACCGCTGCACCACACAGATGTCGTTGCCTGCGATTTTCTCGAAGTCTGGATTACCAGTGAACAAAAAAAGAGTACTGCCGGGCATGGCCAACGACGGCATCATCATCCGCCACAGGCCGCACGCATCTAACCAAGCAGGAGTCCAAACGATGGGATACTGACGCTCAAGCATCCAACCGAAGCTGCCCTGCGCGCTCTAGCTCCTCCGATGCTTGCGACCCGTAGATGGTAACTTTGTTATTCGGCGTCTCCCAAACTGATACCGAGTGCACGTCGGCTGCTTTGTTTTCTCGGTCCAGCATTAAGTGGATAGCGGCGAACAACACGCCCGCGAATACCTCGGCCGTAGACGGATCGACAGCTGCAGCGCTTGGGTTTGTCAAAGTTGATTCTGGGCAATTGCCGCCGAGGAAAGCATGATCGTACCGCTTGATTATTTCTTTCACGCGGGTAAAGTCGACCACCATTCCATGCTCATTTAACTTGGTGGCCTGGATCACGACTTGCACAAAGTAGTTATGTCCGTGCAGACGATTGCACTTCGATTCGTATGGTAGGTCTAGCTGATGCGCGATGCAGACTGGCCCTTCCATGACTGTTACTCTAAATAGCATCATTGCGCTAGATATTGTAAGAGTTCTGCGAACCGGACCACTCGAACCCGCTGCCCAAGAATGCGCGTAAGCAACACCGGGCGCGGTTTCCACGACGGAGTAAGACGCATTATCGCAAAGGCTTCGCTGCGGTTCTGGGAGAATACCAGGAGTGGTTCAACTGAAGCATTGCCCACCGCTGCCGCTGCGCATGCCTGCTTCCACCATTCGCCCCAATGACCTTTATCTTTGTCAAGTGAGAGCAACTTAGGCCAGTCCAGCCCGCGGTATTTTTTGCATTCAACCGAGTATGGAAATATCTTCAGCAATCTGGGCGACAGGACAAGATCACCAGGATCAGACTTCTTTGCGAACCGATGCCCGCCGGATGCAGGCGTACGATAGCAGTCTTCCTTAGTAATGCCCTTGTGCGCGAACGCGGCCACGACCATACTCGCGACCTTGCGCTCAAACGCCGAACCTTTTAACCTGCCGCCGCCGAGCTTCATGCCGCTTTCTTAAGTTTCTTTGGGCAACGGCCTGTCTTACTGACTGCCGACCGATGCCGCCGGGCCTCGCGCACCCCAACATCTTCACCGCAGTGTGGGCAAGGTGCGAACTTTTTTAGCGTAGCATACGGCCCACGTACCGCTGCCGCCGCCTTTTTTCGTGCGCGTACCACTTTGGCGAGCTCGGCCACCGGAATCTTCTCGAGTAGTTTGCGCTGCTGAACGGTCACTCAACCTCTCCTTAACCTGTATTATAGGAGCGCTGCCACACGACAACGCTCCGCCGAGCGTTTAGTTGAACTGTGCGATATCTGCTTTGAGCGTCGCGAGATCGAAGTTACTCGGACTTACGCCGAGTGAAGAGATCCACTCATTCGACAGGACCACGTACAGCTCGTCGCAGTAGGCCGTGCGAAAGTTGCTGGTCATCTTCCACGTCTGCCCCCATGTAACGAGTTTTTGGATATATGGGCTTGCCCCCATAAGTGGCACGCAATGGCCGCCCCACGTACCCGGTGCACCCTGCGGCCCCACCGGTCCCGTTGGCGGCACCGTCCACTTGTTGGGCTCAATGGGATTCTGCGAGTAGACAGGCAGCCAAACACCGCAGAACAGATTACCGAACATCCAAATTGCCTGCTGCACCTCGGCGATGTTAGTCGGGTCTACTTTAGCAAACCCGAGAATCTTATGCCCGGCCAGCCCATGCTTACGCCAGTACCGCAGGGCCGTCAGCATATCGCAACCGTTGTCCGTCCACGGCAGGCCGGGAACATATCCGCCGATATCTTCATAACCCTTCTCGATGGCGCTATCCGGCAGCACAACCATGTTGGACCCGGTAGACGCAAAGAACGTCCACTGCTGGATCATATGGCCCATTGCTGCGACGACACAGTCGCCAAGGCGGTCATTCAGCATCATGGGCCACGACGGAACTTTGTCAATGAAACTCTCCGTCGGCGGCGGTGCGGGCAGTGCCTTCTTGAGATAGTTCGCGAACAACAACGTACGGCTATCTTGTGCCGACTGACGTCTGCCGAGTCTTTTCAATTCCATGTTTTCTCCTTTAGGTGTCGATCGAGTCTTCGTTGCGTTCCTTTGCCACGACCCGCATCAGATCACGAATCTTGACAAATGATGTCGAACGGTCGTCGTGTAACTGGTAGAGCCCTTGCCAATCACGGGTAAGATGACGCAAAGGATCGAAACCAAACTGTGCCAGTAGCGAGTGCTTGGTATTGTACCCGCGCCCTACCTTTTTGCCGTGCCAGTGGTGCGTGATAGTCCCATCCAGCACCAGGACGTTCTGGCGGATGTGTGTTCTGCAACGCTGGTACCACTGGTTCACCAACTTCTTGTAATTGCGATGCAGATCGGTCCGCATCATGCCCTCAGTCTTCTCGATGAGTGCGTGTCCCATGTGCCAATCGCCGCCGCCCCAGATTGCACAATCGAGTAGACCACCAACCGCGTCCCATGCCCGCCGCGTACAGGCCCATGCAAGGCCCGGCCATACACGTTTATCGCCGTAGATCGATACGTCAGTTACCAGTTGTTTGAAGTCCGATGTCAACACACTGAGGTCTTTGCCGAGCTCTTTAATGTCGGCCGATACCTCCGGCGTGATGGTACTGCGCAGAAACCCTTCCTTCCATGCGTGCGTGAACCCCAACCCGGCTGCGTGCGGGTAGTTCTCGTCGAGTAACTCGTAATTAGGGCCAAGATCGCGCGCCTGCGAAAACATCTGAAGGAATGCGCGATCGGAGTTCGTACCGTGTTGCAGCTTGTGGATTGTGCCGCCCACCCAGTTAGGCCGCAGGAAGTGCACATCCGAGTCCAACCAACAGACGTACTCCCAATCATGCGGTAGCCGAGAAACGCCGATGTTGATAGCGTTCTCTTTCAACCATAGTTCATCCTTTGTGCGCACCTGGATGTACTGATGTCTAAACCGACTATCCGATCCAAGGATGCCGCAGTTAGTCGGCATGTTGTGGATACCGCTATCAGCGAACGTATGCTCGCGGTTGCCGAATGCGATATCAACCAAGATTATTGTCGCGCCCGAGTCATGAAAGTGTTTCAGCGCGCGTTCCGTATGTTTCTCGCGAGACTTCCACCTCCAAGGGTTAAAGTGCGGAACCACCGCATACAACGGTTCCGTTACCCGATCTTTTGCTATTAGAATGCCCAAGGCC
>Ga0070741_10015197_pt1 | contig 13116 bp, 9 predicted proteins | sample Coa_R1_4_FD_66440 | JGI IMG/M metagenome (GOLD analysis project Ga0070741, IMG submission 66440) | Surface soil microbial communities from Centralia Pennsylvania, which are recovering from an underground coalmine fire - Coalmine... | ecosystem: Environmental > Terrestrial > Soil > Unclassified ...
CATCGCGACCGACGCTACCACCGGGCGGCGCCGGCCGTCCCTCCCCCGGCCGCCGGCGGGATGGCGCGGCCACCCTGCGCGGGCTAGGACACCCGCGTGATCCGCCTCGCCGCCGGAGCCGCTCTGCTCGTCGCGCACGCCGCCCTCGCCTTCACGCTCGCGAGCCCCGCGTTCCAGGACGGCCAGCCGCTGCCGAAGCAGTACACCTGCGACGGGCGGAACATCTCGCCGCCGCTCCGCTGGAGCGAGCCGCCCGACAAGACGCAGACGATGGCGCTCCTGGTCGAGGACCCCGATGCACCGGGCGGCACCTTCACGCACTGGGTGCTCTACGACCTGACCGACGAGACGATGGACCTCCGGGAGGGCGTTCCGACCGACGGCACGGTCGCGGGCGGCGCGCACCAGGGCGTCAACGACTTCAAGAAAACCGGGTGGAGCGGCCCGTGCCCTCCGGGCGGCAAGACGCACCACTACGTCTTCACGCTGTACGCGCTCGACGGCCCGACCGGGCTCGCCGCCGGAGCGACGAAGGCCGCGCTCCAGGGCGCGATGAAGGGCCACGTGCTCGGCGACGCGAAGACGACCGCGACGTATCAGCGTTGACGCGTTCAGGGGGGCGGCGCCGAAAGCGCCGTCCACCCGTCGTCGGTGATCGCGATCGTCTGCTCGGCGCGATAGGCGCCCCGCCCCTCCTCCCAGGCGTACGGCTCGAGGACGAGCACCATCCCCGGCGCGATCGCCATCCGCTCCTCGGCCGCGAGCCCGAGATCGGTCCCGACGAACGGCGGCTCGACGCCGCCGAGCCCGAGGCCGTGCGCGAGGTAGAGCGGCACCGGCCACGGCGCCGGCCGATCGCCGCCGTCCGCGGCGCGCGCCGCGCGATGGAGATCCGCGGCCGTCGCGCCGGGCCGGCAGACCGCGAGCACGCCGTCGACGACCGCCTGCCAGCGCGCGCGGAGCGCGCGGTCGGCGGCGGTCGGCCCGCCGACCGTCCAGGTACAGCCGAAGTCCGACATGTAGCCGTCGCGGAGCATGCCGGTGTCGATCATCACCTGGTCGCCGGCCGCGAGGCGGCGCGCGCCCGTGAGCTCGCGATACGGGAGCCCGCCCGGGAACGTCCACGGCGCCGCGGCCGCGTCGCGCGGCACGACGCACCAGATCGGCTCCACGTGGCACGCCGTCACGCCCCGTCGCGCCATCGCCGCGAGGAAGAGCCCGGTGAGCTCGACCTCGGCGACGCCGGGCACGAGCGCCGGCAGCACCTCCGCGATCGCGGCCTCGTTCGCCACCTGCGCGGCGCGCAGGAGCGCGATCTCCGCCGCGAACTTGATCGCGCGCGCGCCGAGGACGACGGCGTCCGCGGGGACGAGCCGCGCGGCGCCGAGCGCGGCGGCAACCGCCGGCGTCAGCCGGTCGAAGCCGACGCGCCGGGCGCCCCCGAGGAGCGGCGCGAGCGACGGCCCGAACGTCGCTCGCGACGCGGCGTGCGCCTCGACGTCCGGCGGGACGAACGGCGCATCGACGCCGACGACGTGCGCCGCGTCGCCGGCGAGCACCGCGGCGCGCGGGCGCGCCGCCTCGACGCTCGCGTCGCCGTGGAGCGGGACGGCGCCCGTCGCGTAGCGGACGTTCGCCGCGCTCGTCAGCACGAGGGCGTCGAGATCCGCCGCGGCCATCGCCCCACGGAGCCGCGCCCGGCGCGCGGCGCGGAGCGGCAGCGGGTCGTACGCCGGCGTCACGGCGCCGGCTCGAGCCAGTGCGGCGCCCCGTCGGTCACGACGAGCGCGCGCGTCGCCCGGAACGCTCCCGCGACCGGCGCGAGGACGAGCACCGTGCCGGCACGCAGCGGCGCGTCCTCCGGCGCGTCGAGCTCGACGAACGGCGGCTCGACGCCGACGCCGAGACCGTGCGCCAGGAGCCCGAACGCGCCGGCGCCCGCGGCCGTCGCGGCGGCCGCCACGTCGGCCGCCGTCGCGCCGGCCCGGCACGCCTTCGCGACCGCGCACAGCGCCGCCGACCACGCGCGCCGGTCCGGCGGCGCGCCGCCGACGACGACCGTATCCCCCGCGACGCCGGCATGCCCCGCGCGCCAGACCCCCGTCTCGAGCGCGACGACGTCGTCACGCGCGAAGGGGACGTCCGGGGCGAGCCGCACGCCCGACCGCCAGACGAGCGGTTCGCCCGTCGGGAATCCGGCGCCGGCGGCCGGCATCGCGCCCGCGAACGCCGCGACGAGGTCGGCGGCGCGCCGCCCCGGGGCGGCCGCCGCGCACGCGCGCCGGACGCCGTCCCGCGCGGCGGCGAGCGCCGCCGCGACGGCGTCCAGCTCCGCGCGCGTCCGCGGCGCGACGGCGTCGGCCAGGACCGGCGCCGCGTCGACGAGCTCGCGCCCGAGCGCCGCCGCGAGGGCGGGCGCGTGCACGTCGCACGCGACCGTCCCCGGCAGATCGGCGAGCAACGCGGCGATGCGCGCGAACGTCCGCTCGCGATCCCAGGCGAGCGGCTCGACGACGCACGCGCCGGCGCCGTCGGGATCCGTCGTGAAGACGACGGGCGCACCCGTCGTGCGGACGACCGCCCACGGGACGCTTCCGCCGCTGCCCGCGAGCTGCACGCGACGGGCGCCGGTCGCGAACGTCGCGTGATGCGGCGCCGCCAGGAGAAGCGCGCCGACCCCGCGGCGCGCCATCGCCTCCCGGACGCGCACGAGGCGCGCGGCGGCGATCGCGTCGCTCACGCGCGGCGGATCCGGAAGCGCGGGACGGTCACCTCCGGCGTCACGTCGTCGAACACCACCTCGAGCGGCATCCCGATCCGGAGCTCGTCCGGCTTCGCATCGACGACGTTCGTGACGAGTCGCACGCCCGGCGCGTCGTCGAGCGCGACCAGCGCGACCACGAACGGCACGATCGACGCGAGCGCGGGGAGTTGCGGCCGGTGGACGACCCCGAACGTGAAGAGCGTGCCGCGTCCCGACACGGCGACCCACTCGTGCGCGAAGCTGCGGCAGCGCCAGCAGACCGGCGTCGGGATGTGGCGGAAGGCGCCGCACCCCGTGCAGCGCTGGATCGCGAGCTCGTGGCGGCGGCACGCATCCCAGAACGGCTGCGTGTCCGGCGTGACGGCCGGTACCGGCATCTCGGGCGGGAACCAGCTCATCGTCGGAGGAGAAGCGCGCTCGTCGGGATGCCGCTTCCGCTCGCGACGGCGCATATCTCGGCGTCGGGGACCTGGCTCACGGCGGTGCCGCGGAGCTGCTTCACCGCCTCGACGACGTGGTTCAGCCCGTGGATGTACGCCTCGGAGAGGCTTCCGCCCGCGGTGTTGGTCGGCAGCGCGCCGTCCGGCCAGGCGAGCGCGCCCGAGGCCGCGAAGGGGCCGCCTTCGCCGCGCGCGCAGAAGCCCATGTCTTCCAGCTGGAGGAGGACCATTCCGGTGTAGTGATCGTAGAGCTGCGCGCAGTCGACGTCGCGCGGGCCGATCCCCGCCTGCCGCCACATCTCGGCGGCGAGCGGCGTCGTGTTGCCGGTCGCGTAGTCCTCCTCGGGCCCGTACTGCATCGCCCACGCGCCGGCGCCGAATCGCGGGCCGCTCCCCTGCGCCGCGGCCATGACGTACACGGGCCGCCGGCGGCAGTCGCGCGCGCGCTCCGGCGACACCAGCACGATCGCGTTCGCGCCGTCGGTCTCGAGGCAGCAGTCGAGGAGCCCGAACGGCTCGACGATCCGGCGCGCGGCCGCGTGGTCGGCGAGCGTCATCGGCCGCCCGTGCATCACCGCCGCGGGATTGCGGTTCGCGTGGTCGCGGAACGTCACCGCGACGTGCCCCATCTGCTCCGTCGTCGTCCCGTAGAGATGCATGTGGCGGCGGACGATCAACGCCATCCCGACGGTCGCGTTCATGAGCCCGAACGGCAGCGCGAAGCCGAGCGCTGCGTCCTGCGGGCGGACGCCCTGCACGTCGCCCGCGAGTGCGCGGCCGAAGCGCTGGAACTGTCCCATCGCGATCGACCGGTAGACCACGACGCAGCTCGCGAGCCCGCACGCGATCGCCATCGCGGCTTCCGCGACGGCCGCGCACGCGCCGCCGCCGCCGACGATCCACGTCATGCCGGCGTAGAGGAAGCGCGGTACGCCGAGGTCGGTCGCGACCAGCGCGGCCTCGTTCCGGTCGTTGGAGAAGGACGCGAACCCGTCGACGTCGTCGATCCCGAGCCCGGCGTCCTCGACCGCCTTCACGATCGTCTCGAGCGCCAGCTGGTACTCGGTGCAGCGCGAGAGCTGCCCCCACTTCGTGTACTCGGACTCGGCGATGCCGACGATCGCGGCCGCGTCCTTCACCGCGCCGCCCCCCAGAACGCGGGCCGCGCGTCGGGCTCCGACGGCGTCCCCGCGAGCACGACGTCCGTCTGGAGGAGCCCCGCGCAGCGCGGGCAGAAGAGCTCGCGGAGGATGGCGGGCGCGCCGAGCCCCGCGGCCGCCCGGTCCGGCGCCCACACCGCCGCGATCGCGGCGTACGCGGGAGAGCCGACCGTCGTCTCCGCGACCGCGGCGCCGTCCTGCCACGCGCCCGGTGCCCGCGCGAGCGTCGCCGCGCACGCCGCGCAGCGTGCGACGAGCGCCCCGCCGTCGCGCACGACGTCGACCGTCGCCGAGAGGCGGCCGACGACGCGGGCGTCCGTGCGGCCCGCCGGTCCCGGGGTCGCGCCGACGCGCCCGGACGCCGCTCCGTTCCCTTCCCGCGGCGCCGCGGCGCGGGCCAGGCGTGCCGCGCGGATCGCGGCCCGCGCGGCGTCGGTCGCCGCCGCGTCGACGTCGCGCCCGTTCGCCGCGGCGACGACGCCGTAGACGGCGCGCGCCGCCTCCGCGCCGACGTAGCCGTCGCGGACGTCGGCGAGGACGCGCGCCGCGTCGCGCTCGAGCGGGTCGCCGAGCCCGCTGCCGCTCGCGTTCGCGAAGCGGAACGCGTCGCCCGGCGCGAGCGGGATGCCCGTCGCGCCGTGTGGGACGGCCGCCGGCGCGCCGTCCGCGGGCTCGCGCGTGAACGCCGTGCACGCCCCGGGATACCCGCCGAAGAGCCCCGCGAGCGGGAGCGAGCGGCGCATGCCGAGCGTCGTCCCGTCGAGGCGCGCCGTCCCGTGCGCGGTGAACGCGGCCTCGACGCTCGCGCCGCCGCGCGTCCGTCCCGCGCCGCCGGCGTCGCGACGGAGCCGCTTCTCGAGGTAGCGGACGGGATACGCCTGCTCCACGGTCTCGACGTCCGGGTAGACGAGCCCGGGGCCGCCGTAGTTGCTCCCCGTCATGTCGATCCCGTCGCGGTCCGCGCGGCCGCCGGCGCCGACGCCGTTCCCGTCCATGACGAGGAACGTCGACGCGACGGGCGCCGTCGCGTGCCAGGTCGAGAGGCCCATGCCGGTCGTGCCGCCCGGCGCGGTGATGCGGGCACGCGCCGCCGCGACGCCGTCGCCGTCGGGCGCGCACGCCACGGCCTTCTTGAGGCACGTCTCGCCGAGCTCCATCGCGAGGAGCCCGACGTGCATGTGCGCCGCCGCGATCGGCGCCGGCGGGCGCGCGTTCACGATCGAGCCCTCCGGCGCCACGACGCGGACGGGGCGGAGGATACCGTCGGTGAACGGGACGTCGGGTGCGAGGATCTGGTGCACGCGGACCACGAGCTCGGAGCGCACGATGTGCGGCTTCGAGTTGAAGAAGTACGGACACTGCGGCGCCGAGCCGGTGTAGTCGAACTCGAGCCCGCCGCGCGAGACGCGCAACAGGCAGCGGACGAGGAACGCGTCGGCGTCGAGCTCCGCCCATGCCCGGGCGAGATACTCGCCGTCGGGGAGCGCCCGGATGCGGCGGCGGAGGACGTCCTCGGAGAGCCGCGGGAGGGCGCGGAGCGCGGCGTCGAAGGCGGCGGCCCCGACTTCCATCCGGAGCGTCCGTACCCGATCCGCCGCGACGTGCGTGCCGGCGACCAGGCTCCGGAGGTCCATGGAGACCACCTCCGATTGACGGACGTTGTTCAAGAGGAGCCGCCAGACGTCGTCGACCGGCCGCTCGTCGCGCACGAGGCGAACCGGCGGCACGCGGACGCCCTCCTGGAAGCACTCGCGTGCGCCGGGCGCGAAGCTCCCGGGGACCATGCCGCCCATGTCGATCATGTGGCCCGACGCGCTCGCCCACCCGATGCGGGTCCGGCCGGCGTACATGGGTCGCATCACGACGACGTCCTGCAGGTGGAGCCCGCCGCCGTCGTGCGGGTCGTTCGCGAGGAAGACGTCGCCCGGCGCGATCGAGCGTCCGTAGCGCGCGCGAACCGCGGCGATCGCGTCCGACGACACGCCGAAGTGGAACGGCACGGTCGACGCCGTCGCGACGATGCGCCCGTCGGCGTCGTACACGATAGACGAGAAGTCGCGCGCCTCGCTGATGACGGGGGACACGGCCGTCTTGACGATCGCGGCCGACATCTCGCGCGTCACGTACTGGAGGCGGTTGCGGATGACCTCCAGCGTGATCGGGTCGAGCCGCTCAGCCACCCGCCACCTCGATGACGACGCTCCCCCACTCGTCGATCGCCGCGCGATCGCCGCCGGGGACGAGGATCGTCGTGTCGCGCCGCTCGATCAGCGCGGGCCCGGCCAGCGCCATGCCGGGCCGGAGGCCCTCGCCGTCGAACACGACGGCGGGAGTGCGCGCGCCGCCGTCGCCGGGCAGCCAGGCGCTGCGCACGCCGCGGCGGGCGGATGCGGCGTCGCCCGGACCGAGCGGCTCGGCCGCGAGCGCGGGCCGCGGGACGTGCGCCGTCGCGACGACCCGGCAGTTGACGAGGTCGATCGCCGCGTCGTCGGCGAGCGCGCCCGTCCCGTAGAGCGCGGCGTAGCGCGCGCGGAACGCGGTCGCGAGCGACGGCACGTCGTCGAGCGCGTCCACCGGCACGGTGACCTCCCACGTCTGACGGCGGAAGCGCAGGTCGACCTCGCGCGTCAGGCGGAGCGCGTCGGGCGCGAGGCCCGCGTCGCGTGCGGCCGTCCGCGCCGACGCCTCGAGCGCCGCGAACGGCGCGGCGAGATCGCCGGCGGCGAGCGGAAGGGAGCGGAAGACGGTCTGCGTCGCCTCGTGCCGGACGTCGGCGGTCGCGGCGCCGAACGCCGAGAACACGGCCGAGAGCTGCGGCACCACGACCCGACGGATGCCGAGCGCGCGGGCGATCGGCGCGCCGAAGAGCGGCCCGCAGCCGCCGTAGCAGAGGAAGATGAAGCGGCGCGGATCGAGCCCGCGCTCGACGAGCAGCCCCTGCACCGCGAGGCGCATCTCCTCGCACGCGAGCCGATACATGCCGCGCGCTGCCGCCGCCGGGTCGAGGCCGAGTGACGCGCCGAGCCGCCCGAGCGCGGCGACCGCGCTCTCGCCGTCGAGCACGATCCGGCCGCCGAGGAAATTGCCCGGGTCGATCAGCCCGAGGGCGACGAGCGCGTCCGTCACCGCGGGCTCCGTCCCGCCGCGCCCGTAGCAGGCGGGCCCCGGATCGGCGCCGACGCTCCGCGGGCCGACGCGGAGCATCCCGCGCGCGTCGCACCACCCGACGCTCCCGCCGCCCGCCCCGATCGAGCCGACCGCGACCATCGCGAGCGCGGTCGCGAGCCCCGACAGCTCGGCGCGAAGCCGCCGCTCCGCGGCGCCGCCGCTGACGACCGCGACGTCGAAGCTGGTGCCGCCCATGTCGCCCGTGATCACGTCCGGCACGCCGGTCCGCGCCGCGAGCGCCTCCGCGGCCGCGACGCCCGCGACCGGACCCGATTGCGCGAGGAAGATCGGACGCGCGCGCGCGTCCGCCGGCGCGACCGTGCCGCCGTTCGACTGCATCACGGCGACGGGGACCCGGAGCCCCGCGGCCGCGAGCCGGCTTTCGACGGCGTCGAGGAAGCGGGCGAACGCCGCGGCCGTGTACGCGTTCAGGACGGTCGTCGTCATGCGCTCGTACTCGCGGATCACCGGGACGAGGTCCGCGGACGCCGAGACGTGGACGTCCGGGTGCCGCGCCCGGACGAGGTCGACCACGCGCCGCTCGTGCGCGGGGTTACGGAACGACCAGAGGAGGCAGACGGCGAGGCTCGTGCAGCCCTCGTCGCGGACCAGCCGGTCGACGGCGCGCGCGACGTCGCCGTCGTCGAGCGGAACGAGGACGACGCCGTCGCGGTCGATCCGCGCGCGCACCTCGGCGACGCGCCGGCGCGGCACGAGCGTCGGAAGCGGCACGCTCATGCCGTCCTCGCCGAGCCGATGGCCGCGGGCCATCGTCCAGAGGTCGCCGAAGCCCTCCGTCACCACGAGCCCGGTCGGCGCGCCGGCGAGCTGGGCGAGGCAATTGGTCACGACGGTCGTCCCCAGGCCGAAATGGGCCGTGTCGGCGAGGATCGCCGGGAGCGGCCGACCGGCGCTCGCCGCGGCGTCGTCGAGGGCCGCGAGCAGGCCGTCCACGGGCCGCGCCGGCGTCGTCGGCGCCTTCCCCCGCCACCCGGACGTGCCGTCGGTCACGAAGCAGTCCGTGAACGTGCCGCCGACGTCGATGCCGACGGAATAGGCGGGCATGAGGCGCGGGACGATACACGGCGCTCTGCGCGCCTGGCAAGGCGCCGCTCAAGTTGTCCGGCGGATGCGTCGATGTACCGCTCGCGGGATCAGACCCGCCTCGGACGAGACAGAAAAATGACACCGGACGCCCCGCCCCCCGCGAGCTCCGTCGACGCCGACGTCGACGCCGCCGCCGTCCGAGCGGCGTACCAGACCGAGCACGCCCGCGTCGTCCGCCAGCGGCTCGGCGTGACCGTCTTCCTCTTCGGGCTCCTGGTCGGCACCTCGGTCGTCACCGAGCACCTCTTCCACCCCGCGCGCGGGCCGACGATCGTCGCGGTGTACGCGATCGAGATGGTCGCGTGCGCCGCCGCGCTGATCGCCTGTCGCCTGCCGCGGCTCCGCGACCACCCGGTGCCGATCGCCGCCGCGCTCGCCGCGCTCCTCTCGGTCAGCATGAGCGCGTACAACGGCATCGTCCACGGGCCGATCGAGCGCTACGCGACCGCCCAGGTCTGCCTCCTGAGCGGCCTGCTCGTGATCCTGCCGTGGGGCTGGGGGGCGCAGCTGGCGGTCTCGGTCGTCGCGCTCCTGTCGCTGACGCTCGCGAACGACCACATGCAGGCGAGCGAGTCGGTCACCTATGCGGTCCTCGCGCTCGTCACCGGGGGGCTCACGTCCGTCGCCGGGGCCGGGTTCCTGGAGCGCTACCGGCGCGCCGCGTTCGTCCGCACGGCGCTCCTCACGCGCGCGTCCGAGGTCCGACGGGAAGAGGCCGAGATCGCCGAGGCGCTGGTCCACGTCGCCGAGACGCTCAACGCGCACCTCGACCAGCCCGACATGCTCGAGCGCGTCAACCGGCTCGCGGTCGAGACGCTCGACTGCGACTGGAGCAGCACGTGGGTGTACGACGCCCGCCGGGAGGCGTTCCGGCTCGCGGCGAACGTCGGGTCGCGTCCCGAGGTGCTGGTCGAGCTCGCGCAGCTCGACTTCCCGCGCGACAGCCTCCCGCTCCTCGCCGCGATCCGCCCCGGCGAGGTGCTCGAGATCGCCGACTCGAACGCGCAGAGCCTCGTCCCGCCCGCACTCCAGCGCCGGCTCGAGGTCGCCTCCGCGCTCTACGCCCCGATCACGCGCCGGCGCGAGCTCGTCGGCATCCTGGTGCACGGCTACCGGGAGCGGACCGGGCCGTTCTCCCCGAAGCAGCGACGGCTCGCGCTCGGGATCGCCCACGCGACGGCGGTCGCGCTCGAGAACGCGCGGCTGATCGCCGATCTCCAGGCCGCGAGCCGTCTGAAGTCCGAGTTCGTCGCGACGATGTCGCACGAGCTGCGCACGCCGCTGAACGTGATCACCGGGTACACGGAGCTCCTCACCGAGGGCGCGTTCGGGCCGCTCGACTCACAGCAGATGGACACGCTCGCCCGCATCCGCCGGAGCGCGCTCGAGCTCTTCGACCTCGTCAACGCGACGCTCGATCTCGGCCGGCTCGAGACCGGCCGCGACAGCGTCGCGATCGCGCCGTGCGACGTCCAGGCGCTCCTCGACGAGCTCGCGCGCGACCTCGACCCCGTCGTCCCCCCCGGCGTCACGCTCGTCTGGCGAAACGACGTCGGGCCCGATCCGGTGGCGAGCGACGCCGTCAAGCTGAAGACGATCCTCAAGAACCTGGTCGGCAACGCGCTCAAGTTCACGCCGGCGGGACGCGTCGACGCGGAGGCGCGGCGCACCGACGACGGCCTCGTCCTCGAGGTGCGCGACACGGGCATCGGCATCGGCGCCGACGACCTCCCGGTGATCTTCGAGATGTTCCGCCAGGCCGACGGCTCCTCGACGCGCCGCTTCGGCGGCGTCGGCCTCGGGCTCCACATCGTGAAGCGGCTGGTCGGCCTGCTCGGCGGCCGGGTCGAGGTTTCGAGCGCACCCGGCGTCGGCTCGACGTTCCGGGTGATCGTTCCCCTCGCACGTGCGACTGCACCTGCCGCAGCACCCCGCGCAACCGGTACTTCAGGGTAGCAACACCGCCCGAAAGTACGACCCCGCTTTTGCGGGGAGGTTCCCACCGGCAGCCGGGGTGGTGTAAGCATCGCGCGCCCGATGTCGCTCGCGCGCGCGCTCCTGCTCTTCGTGTCGGTCCTGCTCGGCGTGCAGCGTGTCGCAGCGTTCGATCGGTGCGGCGACGACGTCGACGGCCACGGCACGGCCGTCGCGTGCGCGTGCGGCGACCTCCTCGTCTCGTCGCATCGCCTCGGCGCGGCCGATCCGGTCGTCGCGGCGCCCTGCCCGGGGAACGCGCTGCTCGTCGACGCGGACGGCGCCGTCACGCTCGACTTCGCCGGGAGCACGCTCACCGGCAGCGGCCAGGGCGCGGGCGTGGTCGTGCTTCGCGGCAGCGTCGCGCTCGTCGGGCCCGGCACCATCACCGGCTTCGAGACCGGCGTCCTGGCGCGCGGCGGCGACGGCCTCGCCAGCGCGCGGAACCTCCGCGTCTCCGGGAACCGCCTCGACGGCGTCTTCGCGTCGGGCGCGGCGTTCACGATCGAAGGCGTCGTCGCCGAGAGCAACGGGCGCGACGGCTTCGCGATCGCGGGCCGGAACTACGCCCTCGACGGGAACCGCGCCGCGCGGAACGGCCGCCATGGCTTCCGGCTCGTCGGCACGGGCGCGCACGTCGGCGGCGGGCTCGGGAACGAGGCGCGCGACAACGTCGGCGACGGCTTCGCGCTCGGCGGGTCGCTGCATCAGGTGGTCGGCGCGACGGCGGTCGGAAACGGCGGCGACGGCGTCAGCGCGAACGTCGGCCGCTCGCTCTTCTCCGCCGTCCGCGCGGACGCGAACATCGGCAGCGGCCTCTACGGCGTCGGTGGCGGCGTGCGGATCGCCGACAGCGAGGCGTCGCAGAACGGCGCGTTCGGCGTCTGGCTCATGGGCACCGGCGCGGTCGACGGCGGCGGAAACTGGGGCACGGCGAACGCCGGGCTCCAGGCGCGCGGCATGACGCACCCGCCGGCGTCGCTCGCGGGCTGGATGGCGCCGTTCGCGCAGTGTCGCGTGGGGACGGCCCCGTGTCGCTGACCCGCACGACGCTCGCCGCCGCCGCGCTGCTCGCCGCCCTCGCGGGCGCTTCGCCGGCCCGCGCCGCATGCACCGCGGCGGACGTCTCCTGCGTCGGCGCGACCGCGTGCACGATCACGGGGACCGTGACCGTCATCCCGCCGACGGCGAACGCCGTGTGCGTGTTCGACTTCGGCGCGAAGGACGTCACCATCGTGAGCGGCGGGTTCGTCGGCGGCTCGAACGCGTACGAGATCCGCGCGCACTCGCTGACGCTCGCGACCAACGCGCGCCTGACGGCGACGGGCGGCAACTCGAACAAGGGCGGCATCGTCACCCTGACGCTCGGCGCGGGCGGGTTCGCGCTCAACAGCACCGCGACCGGCATCGACGTGACGGGCGCCCCCGGCGGCACGTTCCTCGTCCAGTCGGACGGCAACGTCTCGCTTCAGGCGCCGATCCAGGCCGACGCCCGCAGCGCGACCACGACGGCCGGGAACGTCTTCGTCACCGCCGGCCGGCAGGGCGCGAACGGCTCCGTCGCGGCGTCGGGCAGCATCACGCTCGGCGGCGCGCGCGGCGAGGGAATCACGGCCGCCGTCCTCGGGCAGACGTCGACGGCGTCGGGCGGCGTCGTCACGCTCACCGCGATCGGCGCGCCCGGCTCGGGCAACATCGCCGTCAACAACCAGATCGACGTCACCGGGGGCTCGGTAGGCGGCGGCACGATCACGCTCACGTCGGCAGGGAACACGAGCCTCGGCCCGTCGCCGAACTCGAAGCTCTTCATCGCCGACGCGTTCGGCTCCGGCGTCATCACGCCGACGTCGGGCGGCGCGGGTCAGGGTGGCACCATCTCGATCCTCGCGGGCGGCAAGGTCGACGGCTCGATCCTCGGCGCGATCACCGCGAGCGGCCACACGGCGCTCGCGGCCGGCACCGACGGCGGCGACGGCGGCGAGGTCGACGTCGAGGCGCTGAACGGCACGGTCGTCCTCGGCGGGATCGCGGGCACGCTGCAGGCCGACGCAGGATCGGGCGGCTTCGGCGGCTCCGTCTCGGTCAGCAACGACGCGCCGCCGGGCGCCGCGATGTCGCTCGGCGTCCCGACGACCGCGCTCGGCCCCGGCACGTCGTCGGACGTCGTCGGCGCGAACTCGCTGGCGGGCGAGGGCGGCACCATCTCGATCGACGGGCGCGGCGCGGTCACGATCACCCGGACCGTCGACGCGAGCGGGGGCGCCGGGGGCGGCGGCGACATCGACATCAACGCCGACGGCGCGCTCGCCGTGAATGCGACGGTCGCCGCCGACGCGACGGCCGACGCCGGCTGCATCATGCTCTCCTCCGGCGGCGGCATGACCGTGACCGGCCCGCTGAGCGCGCAGAGCACGGTGAACACGCTCACGAGCGGCGCGGGCGGCGACATCATGCTCGCGTCGAACGGCGCGATGACCTTGACGTCGTCGATCGACGTCACGGC